>ORMF010781449.1_pt1 | contig 164244 bp, 153 predicted proteins | sample 1779871 | NCBI WGS metagenome assembly ORMF01 (sample SAMEA104232316, study PRJEB22302) | groundwater metagenome | biome: forest; feature: aquifer; material: groundwater | place: USA | collected 2011-08-07 | depth 5.4 m | reverse complement strand
GGATCGTGTACCAGCATTTCAACGCGGACGCAGCCGAGCCGGTGCTGCTGGCCGGGTGCGAGCCGAACCTGACGGACGCGCTCGGCGTGGACAAGGGCTGCGGCTTCGAGGAACTCGAGGACTGCCCCGAGTACAAGGCGCAAAAGGGCTAGGCAGCAGGGTTAGGCCGGAACCGGGAACCCGCCGAACCGAGCGTGCCCCAGGACTTGCGCCGGTCCCGGTTTTGGCCCAAGGCGGCACCGGGCCGTAATTCCGGGCTTCGGAATGCATTCATGCTGGCGCGGGGCGCCCGCGTCAGTCCCGGCTGCGGGCAGCCGGCCGATTGCCTGAAGTATCGCTTTCCCCCGCTCTCGGCTGCTACTGCTGTCCGGGAAACGCTCGCCCTGCGCGCGTCACGAGGTTGAAATTACCCACTGGGAATGGGCGAAGCAGTTAGCGAGGGAGGAAGACCGGAGAGATTCACGAGCTTGGCAGTACACGCGGGAACGCAAACGCGCAAGAAATCAGCCTTCGTCAACTCGAATGCACTCGACGGACAAGCGGACAGGACATCTCAATGGCGCGCTTCCAGCTTCGCGGGCTGGCTGGAGAACCAGGCCGCGACGTCTTCCATGTCCTGCCTCGAGAGCTGCTCCGCGAACCCCTTCATGATCGCATTGTTGCGCGCCCCGCTCTTGTAGTCGCGCAGGGCCTTGACCAGATAGTCGGCGTGCTGCCCGGCGAGAATCGGCTGGTCGGGCGCGATCGGCTTCGTGCCGTCCGCGCTGTGACAGGCGGCGCACACCTGCTCCGCCTTCGCCTTGCCGCGCTGCGCGTTGCCGGCGGCAACTGCCTGCTGCGCCATGCCTAGCGCAAGAAGGCCGATTCCCGCAACCTTCAGAACGCGAATGAATCGAATCATTTCGCGCTCCCGGAATAGTAGGCCGCGAGTTCATTCATTTCCTCGTCGGTCAGATCGCGCGCGATGCCGCGCATGGAGGGATGCGAGCGCTCGCCGGCGCGATAGGCCTGCAAGGCTTTGACGATGTAGGCCGCCTGCTGGCCGCCGATCTTGGGCACGTGGTAGACCTCCGGATAAGCGGTCCGATAACCCGGCACGCCATGGCAGCCTATGCACATGGAAAAACGGATTTTTGCTGCCGCATCGAGCTTGCTTGCGGCCTGCTGGGCCAGAGCCGCGCCCGCGGAAAGCGACAGCACGCCTCCGGCAAGCACGGCGATGCATCGTTTCGAGAGGGTCGGCATTCGAAGGGATTCGTTATTGGATGAGTGAGAACGGGCGAATTCTAGCAAACTGCGCCGTAGCGCCTTGTTAGAATGCGCCTTTCCTTCCTATCCTGCTGGATTCCCCATGCGCTTCGAGGGCAGTTCCGAATACGTCGCCACGCCGGACCTCATGCTCGCGGTGAATGCGGCCATCACGCTCAAACGGCCGCTGCTCGTGAAAGGCGAGCCCGGTACCGGCAAGACCATGCTCGCAGTGGAAGTCGCCAAGGCGCTTGGCGTGCCGCTGCTGGAATGGCACGTCAAGTCGACGACCAAGGCACAGCAGGGACTGTACGAGTATGACGCGGTCAGCCGCCTGCGCGACTCCCAGCTTGGCGACCCGCGCGTCCAGGACATTCACAATTACATCGTGAAGGGCACGCTGTGGCAGGCTTTCACCGCGGACGCGCCGGTTGTGCTCCTGATCGACGAGGTCGACAAGGCCGACATCGAGTTCCCGAACGACCTGTTGCGCGAACTCGATCGGATGGAGTTTTTCGTCTACGAAACGCGCGAACTGGTGAGGGCGAAGCACCGCCCCATCGTGTTCATCACCTCGAACAACGAAAAAGAGCTGCCGGACGCCTTCCTGCGGCGCTGCTTCTTCCACTACATCCGCTTTCCCGACAAGGAGACGATGGAGAAGATCGTCGATGTGCATTTCCCCGCCCTCAAGAAATCGCTGCTGCGCGAGGCGCTGGAAGTGTTCTTCGAGGTGCGCGAAGTGCCGGGGATGAAGAAAAAACCCTCCACCTCGGAATTGCTCGACTGGCTGAAGCTGCTGCTCGCCGAGGACATCCCCCAGGACGCCCTGCGCTCGAAAGACCGCAAGACCATCATTCCGCCCCTGCACGGCGCGCTGCTCAAGAACGAACAGGACGTGCACCTGTTCGAGCGGCTGGTCTTCATGACCAGGGCGAAAAACTAGAAATGGGGTCGGACCCGAATAACCGGGACAGGGGGTTTGAGGAGGAGATTCACCCCCCCTTCCTCCAATGCTGATCGACTTCTTCCTCAAGCTGAAGAGCCACCGGCTGCCGGTTTCCGTCAAGGAGTACCTGACGCTGCTCGAGGCGATGGAAAAGGGCGTGATCGGCCAGTCGGTGGACGAGTTCTACTACCTGTCGCGCGCGAGCCTGGTGAAGGACGAAGCGAACTTTGACAAGTTCGACCGCGCTTTCGCCGAATTCTGGGAGGGCGTCGAGGCCATCCCCGGCGTCGAGGCCGGTATTCCGCTCGAGTGGCTGCTGAAGCAGGCGGAATTGACGCTGTCGGACGAGGAGAAGGCCAGGGTAGAAGCGCTCGGCGGCTGGGAAAAGCTCATGGAGACGCTGAAAAAGCGCCTTGAAGAGCAGAAAGCCCGCCACCAGGGAGGCAACAAGTGGATCGGCACCGCCGGCACCTCGCCCTTCGGCGCCCACGGCTACAATCCGGAGGGCATCCGCATCGGCCAGGGCAAATCGCGCAACCGCGGCGCGGTCAAGGTCTGGGACAAGCGCGAATACCTGAATCTGGACGATTCCGTGCAACTCGGCACGCGCAATATCAAGGTCGCGCTGCGCCGCCTGCGGCGCTTCGCGCGCGAGGGCGCAGCGGACGAATTCGACCTCGACAACACCATAAATTCGACCGCGCGCAAGGCCTATCTCGACATTCACATGCGGCCGGAGCGCCGCAATACCGTGAAAGTGCTGCTGTTACTCGACATCGGCGGCACCATGGACGATCACATCAAGCTGTGCGAGGAATTGTTCTCCGCGGCCAAGACCGAATTCAAGCATCTGCAGTACTACTATTTCCACAACTGCCTGTACGACTATGTGTGGAAGGACAACCGGCGCCGGCACTCGGAGCGCACGCGCACCTGGGACGTGCTGCACAAGTACGGCCACGACTACAAGGTAATTTTCGTGGGCGACGCCACGATGAGCCCCTACGAGATCCTGCAGCCGGGCGGCTCGGTCGAATACTCGAACGAAGAGCCCGGCGCGCTGTGGATCAAGCGCGTGACCGACGTCTATCCGAAGTGCGTCTGGCTGAATCCCGAACCGGAAGAAGTCTGGGGCTACCGCCAGTCGGTGAACATCATGCGCGAACTGATGGGCGGACGCATGTTTCCGACCACGCTGGGCGGGCTCGAGCGCGCGATGCGGCTGCTTACCAAGTAGCAGCCGGAACGGGCGGGCCCCCGCGGACCGCACGCGCCGACTCGGTGGCAAGCCGATCGAACGCATCCGCCTCCAATGACTCGCTGAAATGGTGTCCCTGCCATTCGTGGCATCCGAGCGCGAGCAGACGGGAAAGCTGGTCGCGGTTCTCCACCCCCTCCGCGGCGACCGCCAGTCCCAGGCTGCCCGCCAGCGCGGTAATGCTGCGCACGATCTTCTCGTCCGCAGGGTGCTGGTCAAGCTCGCGCACGAAGCAACGGTCGATCTTCAGCTTGTGTACCGGCAGCCGGCGCAGATACGCGAGGCTGGAGAACCCGGTGCCAAAATCGTCGATCGCGATCCGGATGCCGAGGGCGCCGATGCGCTCCAGGGTTTCAAGGTTCGCCGGCAATTGCGTCAGCAGGACGCGCTCTGTGACTTCGATCTCGAGCGCGGAGCCCTCAACCCCGTGGGCGAGCAAGCCCTCGCGCAGGCGCTCCACATAGGCGTCCCCTTGCGCGAGTTCGTGCGCCGAAACGTTCACGGAATAAGTAGCCGCGGCGCCGCGCAGGCGCTGCCATGCGCCGATCCGCGACAGCGCGCGCTCAAGCGTCCACTCGCCGAGCGCGCGAACCAGGCCGCACTCCTCGGCAAGCGGAATGAAGATGTCGGGCGGGATCATGCCGCGCAGCGGATGCGCCCAGCGCAGCAGCGCTTCCGCGCCCACCAGCCGGTGCGCGCCCTGCGCACCCCGGCTGCGCACCACGGGCTGCCAGTGCAGATGCAATTCGCCCCGCCCCGGCGCCAGGCGCAAGTCACTCTCCATCCTGAGCCGCTCTCCGGCGCGCTCGCTCAATTCGGGGCCGAAGATTCTGAACGTGCCGCCGCCAAGCTCTTTGACGCACTGCATGGCCGTGTCCGCGCAGCGCAATAGCGCGTGTGCATCGCGCCCGTGCTCAGGGTAGAGACTTACGCCGATCGAGGCGCGCACGGTCAATGGCCGGACGCCCACCTGGAAGGGACGTGCCAGTATGCCCAGCAGCCGCTGCGCAAGGGTCGCGGCGTCCTCGAAACTCTTTGGACCCTCCCAGAGCACGACGAACTCATCGCCCCCCAGCCGCGCGAGCGCGTCCTGGCGGCCGAGCGTATGCGCCAGGCGCTCGGCAACCGCGCGCAAAAGCGTATCGCCCGCGGCGTGCCCGAGCGCACCATTCACCAGCTTGAATCGATCGATATCCAGGAACAGCAGTGCGAACGATCCCCGGTTGCGTGCCGCGTGCAGGATCGCCTGGTTGAGCCGGTCGACCAACAGCGTCCGGTTCGGCAGTCCGGTCAGGGTATCGCGCGTCGCCAGATACTGAATCCGGTCCTCCGCCTGCTTGCGCGGCGTGATGTCCGCGCCCGTACCGCGGTAGCCCCTGAGACGCCCCGCCCTATCGATGACCGGCAGTCCGGAAAGCGACTGCCAGATGACCCGGCCCGCCTTGGTCAGGGTGCGCACCTGGAATTCGCGGAACGCGGTGCATGCGGCGGCGTGGCCCCGCAGGTACGCCGCCGCGGACTTTGCTTCGCCAAGCGGCGTCAGGGAATGCAGACTGAGCCCCAGCAGCTCGCCGGGCGCATAGCCCAGCACCGCCTCGACGCGCGCCGATAGAAAGATGAATTCGAGCGCCGCGTTGGTTTCCCAGACATACTCCCCGGACGCCTCGGCGACATCGCGAAAGCGCTGTTCGCGGTCGGCAAGCTCGTCGCGCGCGCGCCGCAATTCGCTCGCATCGCGCAGCACGGACTGGATCAACAGGCGCCCGTTTTCGAGGTAGGACACCGCAACCACGTCCGCATGCACGAGGCTTCCGTCCAGCGCCTTCAAGGTGCGCCCCTCGAAGGGAACGATGCCGGGCCCGCTGGACAGGAACGCCAGGCGCTCGCGAAACTTCGGCCCGTCGCCCTCCAAGAAAAGCCCGGAGATCCGCAGACCGAACAGCGTGCCCGGCGAAGCGGCCTTGAACAAGCGTGCCGCCGCCGGGTTTGCATACTCGACGATGCCGTTCGCATGCACCACGATGCCGTCGGGTGAGACTTCCGCAAGGGAGCGATAGCGCTGCTCCATCTCCTTCAGGTCCTGCTCGGCGCGCTTGCGCGAGTCGGCATCGACGGCAATCCCCGAAGCACGCGTGGCACGACCCGCTGAATCCCGTTCGTTCACGCGTCCGGTCGACTGTACCCAGCGCCAGCCTCCGCTCTGCTGGCGCACACGGTACTCAACGTTGAAGGAATCCGATTCTCCCTTCAGCGCGCTGACAAAGGCCGCGCGGACACCTTTCATATCGTCGCGGTGGATGACCTGGACGAGCTCATCGAGAGTAAGCGTGCGTGCACCCCGTCCCGCCTGACCAAGCAGCGGGCCCCAGCCTTCGCCCAGGTAGATGACGCCGCGCCGCAGGTCTATGTCCCCCACCACCAGACTACCGCCTGCGACGGCCAGATCCAGCCGCTCCTTCGCTTTGGCGAGGTCGCGCTCGGCGCTGCGCTGCAGCGACACGTCGCGCGCGACGCCACGGTAGCCGACGAGGACGCCCTGCTCACTCAGCATCGGCTCACCCGAAAGCGCATGAATGCAGGCCTCGCCGTGTGCGCCGCGCACCGAGATCTCCAAATTGGAAAACGGCCGGCGCGAATCGAGTGACTCGACATGCGCGGCCAGCGCATCGGGTTGGATTTCAATATCCGGAAGATCCCACCAGCGCATGCCGTACACGGAGCGCTCACCGAACAACATCGCTATTTGGGCGCCACCGCTAATCCAGCTTACGCGGTGTTCGGCGTCCGTCTCCCAGAACCAATCGGCCGACAGTCTAGTCAGATTCCTAAACCGAATTTCGCTCGTGCGCAGCGCACCGCGCTCGGCCTCGGCCATGCGCAAAGCGGCGCGCACGATCAGGAACAGCAGTCCCCCTGCATAGAGTGCAAGAGCGAGCCCGCTTAGAAACGGGCCCAGGCTCGGGCCTAGCCCCAGATGCGCCCAATTTTCGACCACTGCGATGAGAACGCCGCCGAGCACCGCAAACGGGGCGGCGGCACGTAGGTGCGCGGCAAGCTGCCGCCAACTGCAAGCGGGGTCGGCAAAACTGCTCACTTTGGCGCGACGCCTTCGTTGGCGGGCGGCGCCACCTTGAGAACCTCTTCCAGCGTAGTCACACCGGCAGCGACCTTCAGCGCGCCGCTGATGCGCAGCGGTTTCATGCCCTCCTTTCGCGCGCGCTCGCGAATCGCTGCGACGCCGCTGTTGGACGATATAAGTTCCTTCACCGGATTGGAGCAGAGCAGGGTTTCGTAGATCCCGACACGTCCGAGAAATCCGGTCTTGCGGCATTCCAGGCAGCCGCCCGCCTTGAACACCACGGCCGGGCGGCGGGATTTCCATGGCGCAACAAGGGCATCCCAGGCCGCCTGGTCCTCCGCATGATGAAACTCCTTCTTTTCCTTGCAGTGCGGGCAGAGGGTCCTCACCAGGCGCTGCGCCATGACGCCGTTCAAGGTCGCACTCAGCAGGTACGGCGGTACGCCAAGCTCGAGCAAGCGCGTCAGCGCGCTCGGCGCATCGTTGGTGTGCAGCGTCGAGAGCACGAGGTGGCCGGTCAACGCAGCCTGTATCGCCATGTCGGCCGTCTCGAGATCACGGATCTCGCCCACCATCATGATGTCCGGATCCTGTCGCATCAGGGCGCGCAGCCCCTCCGCGAAACCGAGGTCGATCGCTGGCTGCACCTGCATCTGGTTGAATAGCGGCTCGATCATTTCTATCGGATCTTCGACCGTGCAGACGTTCACCTCCGGGGTGGCGAGCTGTTTCAGCGTTGAATACAGGGTCGTCGTCTTGCCCGAGCCGGTCGGCCCGGTCACCAGAACGATGCCGTTCGGGCGCCCGCTCATGTCGCGCCAGCGCGCAAGGTCTTCCTCGCTGAAGCCCAGCTCGGCAAAATCGCGCACCAGAACCTCCGGGTCGAAGATGCGCATCACGATCTTTTCGCCGAACGCGGTGGGCAGCGTGGACAGCCGGAGTTCGATCTCGCGCCCATCCAGGGTGCGCGTCTTGATGCGCCCGTCCTGCGGGCGGCGCTTCTCCACGATATCCATGCGCCCGACGATCTTGATGCGGCTGGTCATCGCGCTCAGCACCGCGGCCGGGATCTGGTAGACCTGGTGCAGGACGCCGTCTATGCGGAAACGCACGATGCCCAGATCACGCCGCGGCTCGAGGTGGATATCGCTCGCCCGCTGCTCGAAGGCGTACTGCCAGAGCCAGTCCACCACGCGCACGATATGCGCATCGTTCGCATCCAGCTGCTTATTGCTCGCACCGAGTTCGACCAGTTGCTCGAAATTGCTCAGATTCGACTGCTGGCCCGGTCGGGTCGCGCCCTTGATCGACTTCGCCAGGTTGTAGAACTCGATCTGGTAGCGATCTATGTCCTCGGGGTTCGCAATGACCGGCCGGATGTCCTTCTTCAGGATCGCGACCAGTTCGCGTTCCCATTCGCGCGCGTAGGGCTCGGCGCTGGCGATGGTCGCCTCCTTCGCGCTCACGCCCACCGGAAGTATCCGGAAGCGCGTGGCATAGGCGCTCGACATCACGTCGGTAACCGCCGTGAAATCGATCTTGAGCGGGTCGATGTGAAGGTACGGCATGCCGACCCGGTTCGCCAGCCATTCGGTCAGCGGCTCGAGCGCGAGCAGTTTGTGCGGCGGCTTCGCGGACTTCCAGTTCTGCTGCGCGACCATGCTGAGCGGGTGCTGATTGCCCCGGTAGTAGCGTCGCTCCTTCTTCAGCAGGTCCGCCGCTTCGCGGGCGATCATGCCGTCCTCGACCAGCCAGGCGAGAACCTCGATGATCGTCAAGCGGTGTTCGGTAGTATCGGGCTGTACTGCAGCCATATCGCGCCTCGACGGTATGCTCCAGGTTCCGGACCGTGCCGTCAGTTCTGGGTAGTCTGGGTAGTCTGGGTAGTCTGGGTAGAGTGGCCGATTATGCTCGACCCGCTGGCGCGGGACAACGCATGCTCTCTACAATCGGGCCATGGACGCACCCGGCGCCGCCAATGCAGTTGCTCCCAAGGTCCGCCCACTGGCGGCAGATGTCTCCCTGCGCGAGGTGTGGGCCTGGAGCATGTACGACTTCGCCAATTCCGGCTACACCACGGTCGTCATCACGGCGGTCTTCGGCGCCTATTTCGTGGGCGGCGTGGCCGGCGGCGCCCCTTGGGCGACGTTCGCCTGGACCGCCGCGCTTTCGCTTTCCTACCTGGCCGTGGTGCTGAGCGCGCCCCTGATCGGCGCCTGGGCGGATGCCCGGGCGGCCAAAAAGCGCCTGCTGTTCGCCTCTACGATCGGCTGCGTGCTGTTCACCGCCCTGCTTTATTTTGCGAGTCCTGGCGCGGTGGTGCTCGCGCTCGTTATGCTCGCGCTGTCGAACTATTTCTTCGGCGTGGGCGAGAATCTGATCGCCGCATTCCTCCCGGAGCTGGCGGACTCGGGCGCGATGGGCCGCGTATCCGGATGGGGATGGAGCCTGGGTTACGTCGGGGGTCTGGTCTCGCTCGGCATCTGCCTCGCCTACATCACCGCGATGCAGGCCGTCGGCCAGGGCGCGGCTCAGTTCGTGCCGGTCGCGATGCTGATCACGGCTGCGCTGTTTGCGGCTGCCAGCGTGCCGACTTTCGTGTTCCTGCGCGAGCGGACCCGCCCGCAAGGCGCGGCCGCGGACCTGGGCGCCGCCTGGTCCCGCGTACTCGATACGCTGAGCCGGTCGCGCCGCTACGCCGACCTGCGCCGTTTCCTGGTCTGCACTTTGTTCTACCAGGCCGGCATCGCGGCGGTGATCGCGCTCGCCGCCATCTACGCGCAGGAAGCCATGCACTTCACCACCCAGCAGACCATCGTGCTGATCCTGGTGGTGAACGTGACCGCCGCGGTGGGCGCATTTTGCTTCGGCTACGTGCAGGACCGCATCGGCCACGTCCGCGCGGTCGCCCTGACGCTGCTCGGCTGGATCGGGATGGTGCTGATCGCCGGCTTTGCCGAGAGCGCAAGCAGCTTCTGGATCGCCGCCAACCTTGCCGGACTGTGCATGGGTTCGTCCCAGGCCGCCGGGCGCGCCATTGTCGGCTATCTGGCGCCGCCCGAGCGCATCGCGGAGTTTTTCGGCCTGTGGGGGCTGGCGGTAAAGTCCGCGTCCATCTTCGGTCCCCTCACCTACGGCGCGCTCACCCTGCTGTTCGCGGGCAACCACCGGCTGGGGATGTTCGCAGTCGGTATCTACTTCGTGATCGGACTCGCGCTGCTCTCCGGTGTGCAAGTGGAACGCGGAAGAACTGCGGCGCTCTCCCGCGCCTAGTCGCCTGGTGGGCACGCTCCTAGTCGGCGTGCTGATGGTCCGCGGCAGCCCCGATCGGACGTACCCGTGCTTTGATCTCCGTACTGGACGGGTTTCCGCTCTTGTTCTCTACGATCAGCCTGATGCTCACCGACTCCCCCTCTTTCATCTGGCGCTTGAGACCCAGCAGCATGAGATGGTAGCCGCCTGGCTTCAGTTCCACGCTCTTGGCCGCGGGAAGTTCGATTGCGCGAGCATGCCGCATCCGCGCGGTATTGTTTCCCATGCGCGTCTGGTGAATCTCCACCGCCGCGGCAACCGGCGAGCTGGCCCCCACCAGGCGCGCATCCTGCGCCGCGGTGAGCGTCATGTAGACGCCCGAGGTCTGCTGCTGAGGGACCGTCGCACGCACCCAGGCGTCGGTGACTGCGACCTGAGCCGCCGCGGGCGCCGCCGCCAGCAGGAGCGTTGCACACGCCGGCGCGATTCTTGTCAGAATGCGACTTCGCATCGGTCAGTTCTTGCACTGATGCCTGCACGGCGCGCCACGAGAGCGCGCCGTCCTCAGGCCTGGAGCTTCAGCTCACCGTAGCGATGCTCGTACTCGCGCAGGCCCTGATCGAGCATTTGAACGAGCCGCTTGGCCGCATAGGGGCTTAGCACGATCCGATCCGAGAGCGCGACCGTGACCTCTCGCCTGCCACCCTGCCAGGCCTGGTTGGTGCCGAACAAAAGCGTGATTTCCTCGCGCGTGCCGAGCACGTTGCATACGTTCGCGTAGGAAGTCTTCATCTTCGAGTCGTCCCAGATCACCTTTGGCGCGCCAGCCGGCGGCGGTGCGACTGCGGCCTTTGCCTCTCCCCTACCATCGGTTGTCGCCATGCGGTCTCCTGAATCTTTCCATATGCACAATGCCAAGCTTGGATGTTAGCCGATTGAGCGCTCGGCGCGCAGCCTCTGTCTCCCCAATACACCTGCTTGAGGAAGGGTCTAGGCGCAACCAGCGAAACATCGCCGTGCGTTATGATTGAGTCTTTCCATTCCTCTAACCTACGATTATTCCCACGCAAAAGGATCTGCCATGACGATCAAGATCGGCGACACGCTCCCGGACGGCAAGCTCAATGAATCTACCGAGTTCGACTCGGCAACCGGATGCCCGCTCGGGCCCAAGCCAGTGGCCGTGGCAGATGCCGTCAAGGGCAAGAAGATCGCCATCTTCGCGGTGCCGGGCGCCTTTACGCCGACTTGTTCCATGAAGCACCTGCCGAGCTATCTCGACAGCTACGATCAACTCAAGGCGAAGAAGATCGACGAGATCTGGTGCGTCGCGACCAACGACGCGTTCGTCATGGCCGCATGGGGACGCGATCAGAAAGCCACCGGCAAGCTGCGCATGCTCGCCGACACCGGCGCCTGGACCCAGGCGCTCGGACTGGAACTGGACCTGACCGCGGCCGGGATGGGAAAGCGTTCCCAGCGCTATTCCATGCTGGTCGATAACGGGGTGGTGAGACAGCTCAACGTCGAACAGGGCGGGAAGTATGAGGTGTCCGACGCCGGCACGATGCTGAAACAGCTCGGTTGAAGCCCGACCCGGCCGCGATTGGCCAGGCCAGGGCCCGCTCACAAATCGTTACAGCTTTGCCGTCGGCCCGCGTGTAGCTTGGACGTTGTGCTTGAACACCTCAACTACGCGCAAAGGAATCCGACATGCCGAAATTGATCGTATCTGCGGCCGCTGCTGTCCTGCTGGCCGTGACGTTCGCCGCGGCAGCACAAAGCACAGCACCAAGCCAAGGTGCCGAAAAGGCGCGGCCCAGAGGCGAGCGCTTCAACTGCAGCAAAGCCGCCGACCCGAAGGCTTGCGAGGAGCGCCGCCAGAAGGGGCGCGAGGCCTTCAACAAGGCGCGCCAAGCCTGCGAAGGCAAGCAAGGCGACGAACGTCGCGCCTGCTTGCGCAGCAAGCTGTGCGCGCAGGCGCCTGATCCGGCAGCCTGCACTGCGCGTAGCGCCGAGCATGAAAAGCGCCATGCGGTACGCCATCAGGCGATGGAAAAGGCGCGCGAAGCCTGCAAGGGCAGGCAGGGCGACGAGCTCAGGACCTGCCTGCGCGACCAGCGCCCGCCGCGGCCTGCGCCCAAGACCTGACAGCGTCGATCTTTCTTGCCAAGCTCGCTTACGCACTGGAGTCTTGCACGCCGCCTGTGCGCAAGCTTGTTGGACTGCGGGAACCAACCGGTCAAAGCCGGCTCAAATCACCGTAGCCCGCCCGCATCACTGAATATGCGGTGCTGCGTACCCGGGCCACCCGGCAGTCGGGATGACGCCGGGGCCGCCCGATGACGACGCCGCGACCATGACCCTGTTCCGTCTATTCCAGTGCAGCACCATGCTGCTCTCGGCGTGTCTCGCATTCGCCGTCGCGGCGCAAGCGCCGCGCAAGCTCGTCACCCTTGAGGGCGTGACCGAGTACCGATTTGACAACGGCATGCGCGTGCTCGCGGTGCCGGATTCCGGAGTGGACACCATGACCGTCCACCTCGTCTACCTGGTGGGCTCGCGCCACGAGGGCTACGGCGAGAAGGGCATGGCGCATTTGCTCGAACACATGCTGTTCAAGGGATCCGCCGGATTCCCCGACATCAAGGCGGAATTTCAGCGCCGCGGGGCGCGCTGGAACGGCACCACCAGCGCGGATCGGACCACCTATTTCGAAACCTTCGCCGCAAACGAGCAGAACCTGGACTGGGCGCTCGCGCTCGAAGCAGACCGCATGCTCAACTCCTTCGTCACCAAGGCCGACCTCGACAGCGAAATGACGGTCGTGCGCAACGAGTTCGAGCGCGGCGAGAACAATCCGGGTTCGGTGCTCACCGAGCGCATGAAGCGCCTCTCCTATACCTGGCACAACTATGGCAGTTCGGTCATCGGCGCGCGCTCGGATATCGAAAACGTGCCGATCGAACGCCTGCGCGCCTTCTACCGGACCTGGTACCAGCCGGACAACGCGGTGTTGATCATTGCGGGCCGGTTCGAGGAATCCAGGGCGCTCGATCTGGTTGCGAAGCACTTCGGCGCCCTGCCCAGGCCGGTGCGCGCACTACCCCGCCTCTATACAGAAGAGCCGACCGCAGACGGCGAGCGCACGGTCACGCTGCGCCGCGCCGGTGAAACGCCGCTGGTGGCGGCGATGTACCGCATACCTTCGGCGAGCCATCCCGGCTACCCGGCAATCGAAGTCCTGATGCATGCGCTCGCCACCGTCCCCAACGGACGGCTGCACCAGGCGCTGGTCCAGCAGGGACTGGCGACCCGCATCTGGGGCTATGAGGAAACCCTGCACGATCCCGGTCAGGCGGTGGTCGGCGCCGGTCTGGCCAAGGACGGCTCGGTGGATGCGGTGCGCGACACGCTGCTGAAGCTCATGGAGGGCCTGCACGAGGATCCGATCCGGCAAGACGAAATGGAACGCGCAAAGATTTCGCTCATGAACGACTTCGAGCGTGTGCAGATGGACACCGGCCGGCTGGTCCGCGGCCTGTCGGATTTCTCGGCGCTCGGCGACTGGCGCCTGCTGTTTCTCTATCGCGACAGATTGCAGAAGGTCACGCTGGCCGACGTGCAGGCCGCTGCGAACGCCTATTTCAAGCCCGCCAACCGCGTGCTCGGCGTGTTCATGCCGACCGCCGCACCGGATCGCGCGGCCATTCCGGCCGCACCCGATCTGCAGGCATCGCTTGCAGGCTACCAGGGCAACAGCGAGCGCCAGGCCGCGGGCGAGATTTTCGTACCCACCCCGGAAAATATCGAAGCCCGGGTTGCGCGCAAGGAGTTGCCCAACCGCATCCGCGCCGCGCTGTTTCCAAAGAAGACGCGCGGTGAGCGCGTCATCGTGCATTTCAACCTGCACCTGGGCAACGAGGCGAGCCGCATCAATCGCGAAACTGCCTGTTCGCTCGCCGGCGCCATGTTGATGCGCGGAACGCTGAAGCGCTCGCGCGGCGAACTGCGCGATGCGCTCGAACGCCTGAACGCTTCGGTATCGGTTGCCGAAGACGGCGCGAGTATCGACGTGCGGCGCGACCGGCTTTCCGAGACACTCGCACTGGTGGCGGAAATTCTCAAGGAGCCTTCTTTTCCGCGCGAGGAGTTCGATCAGCTGAAGCGCGCCTGGATAACGAGCACTGAGTCAAGGCGCGGCGATCCGGCCTCCGTTGCAAGCGAACGCCTGGCACGCCATCTGTATCCCTACCCCAAGGGCCACCCGCGCTACACCGAGACGCTTGCCGAGCGCGTCGAGCTGCTAAACGCCGCGAAGCTCGAGGATGCCATCTCCTGCTACCGCGACCTGTACGGCGCCACCGACGCGGAACTCATTGCGGTGGGCGATTTCGATCCGGCGCAGCTGGTGCAGCAGGTCGAGGCATTGTTCGGCACCTGGCGCAGCCGCACCGCCTTCGCACGCGTGCCGGCTGCGCTCTTTGCATCGCCGCCGCTGGATGCGATGGAGCGCACGCCGGACAAGGCGAACGCTGTGCTACGGGGCGGCCTCGCGATCCGCATGCGCGATGACCATCCGGACTATCCTGCACTGCTGCTCGGCAATTATCTGCTCGGCGGCAGCTCCACCGCCCGCCTGCCCGGCCGCGTGCGCGAAAAGGAGGGCCTGTCCTACAGCACCTACACCTCCCTGAGCGCGAGCCCGTTCGAGGAAGTCGCGAATTTCAGCGTCGCGGCAATCTTTGCGCCGCAGAACCGGGACCGTGTGGAGCGCGCGGTGCGCGAGGAACTCGAACGCGCGCTGCGCGAGGGCTTTGCGGAAGATGAGGTGCGCAACGGCGCCCAGGGCCTGCTGGAGAGCCGCCGGCTCTCACGCACCCAGGACCAGGCGATCGCCAGCCGGCTCGGCGCGCTGCTGTTTGCCAGGCGCACCTATGCATGGGAGCGGGATCTCGACGCGCGCATCGCGGCACTCAGCGCAGCCCAGGTCAGCGCGGCCCTGCGGCGCCACCTCGATCCGGCGCGCCTGTCGATCATCTGGGCGGGCGACTTCCAGGCCGGCGCCGGGGCGCAGCCGCGCGGCGAAGCCCGGCCGGCGGACCCGGCACATCCGGCACGCTCCGGATCCTGAGCGCCGGCCCCGCGAGCAGCATTGCAGGCACGAATCCATCGGGGATCGCCCTATATAGTAACATATACGTTACTATATAGGGCGATTTTTCCCGCCAGGACGCCTCTGGGCGCCCTGCGCCGCTATTCGAGCGGCAGATACCTCACTTCCAGGACTTCCAGCTCCTCCGCCCCGGCCGGGGTGCGCAGGGCGACGATATCACCCTCGCGCGCCTTGAGCAGCGCGCGCGCGATTGGCGACACCCACGACACACGGCCGCGCACGGTATCGACCTCGTCGAGACCGACGATGGTGATCTGGCGCCCAGGCCCGGCCTGAGAGCGGTAGGTGACGGTGGCACCGAAAAATATCTGCTCGGTGTCGCGCCCTTCCGAGTTGACGATTTCCGCATTTTCCAGGCGCTTGGTCAGGAAGCGCACGCGCCGATCGATCTCGCGCAGGCGCTTCTTGCCGTAGAGGTAGTCGCCGTTTTCGGAGCGATCGCCGTTCGACGCCGCCCAGGATACCGTGGAGACCACCTGCGGCCGCTCGACTTCAGCGAGCTGCCTCATTTCCGCCTCGAGCCGCGCATGTCCGGCCGGCGAGATGTAGTTTTTGCTTCCGGCAGGAACCGCCGTCTCGGGCGCACCGCCGTGCAGATCCTCTTCCGGCGCCTCGCCTTCGTCCTTGACGAATGCCTTTGACATGATTTCCCCGAGGCGTTCCACGAAGCGCCGCGCCTAGTTTGCGGATGCTGATTGTAGTCGTTCCGCAGTTGGTGCTTGCCAGCGCCGCGCCCAGAACTCACAATCCCCGCCTGCACCGGGGGCGCGCGCCCGGATACGAACAAGGGATTACGCGGGGGAGACGATGGCGACACAGGCAAAGGAAACAATGGACTTTTTGACTCGGATGCGGATACGCGAAATCGTGCTGCTGGGCCTGATTGCGCTTACCACCGTGCTCTACAACCTGCCCCCGGAGCTGGTTGACGAGAAGCTCGGCATCAACCGCGCGGTGCTGCTCGGGGTGCTGTTCGCGGCGGTCATTATCGGCCTGTTCCTTTACTTGAAATTCTTCTTTTTCTTCGCGGTCATGCTGCTGATCGCGGGCGCGAATACGCCGGAGACGATCGCCGAGGGCCTGAACATCTCCAGACTGCCGCTGATCCTGGCCCTGGTGGCGCTGGTCGGCATGTCCCTCATCAACCACGTGGTGAAGCTGATGCCGACCGGGCTTGAACCGAAGCCGAAACAAAGGAGCGCGGAGGGCGTGCGCGCCCTGTTCTACGCCATCGAGAAGAACAATTCAGTCTATGCGCAGAAGGTCCTGTCGATGAACTTCGACCCCGACGTGCTGCATGAAAACGGCTACACCCCGATCGCCTACGCGGCGATGAAGGGCAACCCACAGATGGTGGAAACCCTGCTGCGCAACGGCGCCAATCCGACCACCCCGACGCGCGACGGCGACACGCCGGTCGAACTGGCACTGCGCATGGGACACACCGAGATCGCCGATATCCTGAAGCGCGCCCGCCAGGCCGGACAGCCGGGCGAGAGCGACGCCCCCGGCGCGCTGCCCCAGCCGCAGGCCAGCTGAGGGGCGCTTTGCGCAAGGCGCGCGCGCTCGCCATGCGCGTCGCTCGAGCGCTCCTGCTTGCGAGTCGCGCGAGCCTGGGCGCTGTCGCGGCGCTTTGCGTTGCGAACCCTGCAGGAGCGCAGAGTTCGCCTGTCGGGCAGATCAGGCTCCCGCCCGGATTCCGCATCGAAGTAATGGCCGCAGTTCCTGGCGCGCGTTCGCTCGCGCTCGGCAGCCAGGGGACGCTGTTCGTCGGGTCGAGATCCGGCAACCGGGTTCATGCGCTGAGCCTGAAGCCCGGCGCCGGCGGAGGTTACACCGCGGGCAGGCCCGTCGTCGTCGCGCAAGGGTTGCGCACGCCGAACGGCGTCGCGTTCCGCGACGGCGCCCTGTATATCGCCGAGATCAGCCGAATCCTGCGCCTCGAGCGCATCGAATCCCGGCTCAACTCGCCGCCCGCGCCGGCGCTCGTGTTCGACCGTCTGCCGGAGGATACCCATCACGGCTGGAAATTCATTCGCTTCGGCCCGGACGGCTATCTGTACATTCCGGTCGGCGCACCGTGCAACGTGTGCATGCCCGATGCGGATCGCTATGCGCTGATCGGCCGCATTCGCGTCGATGCGGATCGCGTCACCAGCACGCCGCTGGAAGTGTTCGCGCGCGGCGTGCGCAACACGGTGGGCTTCGACTGGGAACCGGGCACGCGCGAGCTCTGGTTCACCGATAACGGGCGGGACTGGCTGGGCGACGACGCCCCCGCGGACGAGCTCAATCGCGCGCCGCGGCCCGGCATGCACTTCGGCTTTCCGCACTGCCATCAGGGGGACCTGGCCGATCCCGAGTTTGCGCGCGGCCGCAGCTGCGCCGAGTTCGTTCCTCCGGCGAGCAAGCTCGGGCCGCATGTCGCCTCCCTGGGCATACGCTTCTACAGCGGCAAGATGTTCCCCGCGGAGTACCGCAACCAGATCTTCATCGCGGAGCACGGATCGTGGAACCGTTCCCAAAAGATCGGCTACCGTATTTCGCTCGTGCGGCACGAAGGCGGCAAGGTCGTTTCCTACGAGCCGTTTGCCGAGGGCTGGCTGCACAACGGCCAGGTCCGCGGCCGCCCGGTGGATCTGGAGATCCTGCCGGACGGCTCGCTCGCGGTGTCGGACGATCACGCCGGTCTGATCTACCGCATCTGGTACGGGGGCGCCGGCCAGCCCTAGTTTCGGACGAGGTCAAGCGTGCGTGGGGCGCGGCTCTTTTGCGGCGATCGCGAGCCAGAACGACTTTGTCATACGCGCTTCCTTCTCGCTCCTGGCGCTCTCGGAATTCTCCGCGGCAGAATCGCGACATTTGCAGAGGCGAGATCGACCCATTGCTGCAGCGCGCGCGCCGTGGATAAACCTGCGGGCGAAACGTACACAAAACCCCTCAGCGCGCGACCCGTGAAATCCATGGGGCGGACGTGAGTTCGGGCCAGCGCTTCCTCATAGTGCGCGGCGCCAACGCGAAGCACTAAATTCGCGCCCTCGACGCCGCAGCACATGTGGCCATTCAACATGAAGCATAGTCCGCCAAACATGCGCTTCTCGATAACGTCCCCCGAACCCACAAGAGCACGGCGAACGCGATCGGCAAGAATCGGATCGTAGGCCATGGTTGTATCCTCATTTAGCGATCTTGAAGATAGCACGCCTATCGGCAAGCCTCTTCTCCGCATATTCAGCGCCAGAACAGGTGTAACCATTTCCGAGTCTCGAGCGAACTGACCCTAAAGCCCGAAACTTCGACAGGAGACAATCTTGCCCATCAGACCCAGACAGCCTGTTCCCGCGCTCGAATTCGACATCGTAGGCGGCGCGCGCTGGAACCTCTCCGAACAGCAGGCGAAGAGCTTCTCCATGATTGTTTTCTATCGAGGCCTGCACTGTCCGGTATGCCGCAAGTACACGAGCGAGCTCAACGGGATGATCGGCGAATTCGAAAAGCGCGGCGTATCCACGGTTATCGCCAGCACCGACCCGAAGGAGCGGGCCGAGCAGGCAAAATCGCAGTGGGGCTTGCCGAATCTCACGGTCGGCTACGGCGTGCCGATCGAGACAGCGCGGATGTGGGGCCTTTATATTTCTGCCGGGCGTGGCGCGACCACGGCGGGGCTCGAGGAACCGCGGGAATTCGCGGAGCCTGGGCTATTTCTGGTAAAGCCCGATGGAACACTGTACTGGGCATCCATTTCGAGCATGCCGTTCGCACGTCCCCATTTCAATGAAATACTGCAGGCGATCGATTTCGTTCTGAGCAAGAACTATCCGGCTCGGGGCGAGGCTTAATTGCCTCGCATGTAATGCGCCGGTAACGCAATTGATGAGCTACCCAGCCACGCCAGCCGACGCGACCGCTGGAGCTGTTGCGTTCAGCGGTCGCTTGGTTGATATCTGGCGGCGCACACGTGATTGGCTGGCACGAGGTGACACGGATCGCTTGCCGCGCCACGTGGCGCGGCAACTTGACGAACAGCGCCGCCTGAACGAAATCCTGACCGGATTTGTGCAGGCCACGCTGATCGTGACCTTCGCCCTGCTCTACGCATTTTCGCGTAAGACCTTTCCGGCCGACGCGATGCTGCAGCCGGTGCCATGGGCGCTCGGATTCTACGCGTCCTTCACGGCACTGCGGGTGTACCTGGCGTACCGCGACAGGCTTACGCATGCGCTCCTGATGATTTCGGTAATCGTCGACGTCAGCCTGCTGATGGTAACGATCTGGAGCTTCCATATTCAGTACGGCCAGCCCGCCGCGTTCTATCTCAAAGCACCGACTCTGCTGTACGTATTCATCTTCATTGCACTACGGGTGCTGAGCGCCGCTCCCGGTTACGTGCTGTTTGCCGGTCTGTGCGCGGCAGCCGGCTGGATTTTGATGCTGGGCTACGCGATCATGGAGCCTGGCGGTCAGGACCTGATCACGCGCGATTACGTCGCTTACATGACTTCGGCGCGCATTCTCCTGGGCGGCGAGATCGACAAGATCATCTCCATTCTTCTGGTCACAATTGTTCTTACGGTCGCTGCTGCCCGAGCGCGCACTCTGCTTTTTCGCGCAGTCGAAGACAGTGCTGCGGCAGTACAACTGTCGCGGTTTTTCGCCCCCGAGGTCGCCGCCACCATCGTCAGCTCCGATGAAGCGCTACGGCCGGGCGAGGGCAGACAAACCGAGGCTGTGGCGATGTTCATCGACATGCGCGGCTTTACACGGCTCGCCGCAATGCTCGGACCAGAGGATCTGATCGGGCTGCTTGGTCAGTATCAGCGCATCGCGGTTCCGATCATTCAGCGTAATGCGGGAAGCATCAGCACCTTCCTCGGAGACGGCATCATGGTGACATTCGGTGCCACCAGGCTGTCGTCCACCTACGCGGCGGACGCCCTGCGCACCGCGGAACAGCTGCTCGATGCGCTGGGCGCCTGGGCGGAGGCGCAGACACGCATCGGCCAGCCTGCACCGGGCGTCGGTATCGGCATCGCGGTCGGGACGGTCACGTACGGCGCGATCGGAGATGAAAGCCGGCTGGAGTACGCCGTAATCGGCGATCCGGTAAACCGCGCGGCAAAGCTGCAGAATCACACGAAAGTCGAGAACGTACGAGCCCTGACCACCGTCGCAGCACTCGAATGCGCCGTGCGGCAAGGCTACGATAAGGCACGTGTATCTCAGATACTAACTGCTCGCGGGGTCGCCGGAATCGGTGAGCCGCTGGACCTCGCGGTTATCAACTAGACCGATGGGCGGCGGTTCCGGCAACTGCGCGCAGCACTCGCGAAAGCGCCAATACGGGGTTCCGGAGAGGGGACGTTGGAAAATCGCCCACGAAACCCCGGTTGGTGCGGCCGCCGTCGCGCTTTCGGAATCCTATCGGCTGGCCGGCAAGCCAGGCGGATGAGCGAGAAATCTGGCGGCACCCGGCCAAGCGGCGAGGCCGCACATGCCTTTCATCCGCGCATCCACGTGTGGAAGCGCCCCGAGTACTCGAGCAGCTTTGCGGGCGCATGAGCCCGCTTCCAATTGCCGGCGACATATCTGCTTGCCTCGGACAGGGTTGGATAGATATGCATTGTGCCGAGTATCTTGTTGAGGCCGATATCGTGGCGCATGGCCATAACAAATTCGGCAATCAGATCGCCCGCGTGTTCGCCTGCGATGGTGACGCCCAGAATGCGATCCTTGCCAGGTACCGTGAGAACCTTCAGCAAGCCATGCGCTTCACCGTCCGCGATGGCGCGATCCAGATCGCCGAGGTCATAGGTTGTCACCTCGTAACGAATATTCCTTTCTCTTGCCTCTATCTCGTTCAAGCCCACACGCGCGACTTCCGGTTCGGTAAACGTGGCCCAGGGAACAACCGAAAAATCGGCCCGGAACATTTTGAAAGAACCGAACAGCGCGTTAACGGCCGCATACCAGGCCGCATGGGCCGCGGTATGCGTGAACTGATACGGTCCGCAGACGTCTCCACAGGCGTAAATATTCGGATACCGGGTTCGCATGTACTCATCGACCTCGAGTGTGCGCGCCTTGGTCAGCGTGATTCCTAGCTCCTCCAGACCGTAGCCTGCGGTATTTGCGACCCTTCCCACCGCGCAGAGCAAGGCGTCGAAGGCAAAGTGCACTTCCTGGTGGCCGGTCTCCGCATACAGAATCTTTTCACCTTCTGACACGGCGAAGCGCGCCGCCTTGTGGCCGGTCCTGACGTCGATGCCCTCCGCCCGAAACCGAGCCGCGACCATCTCGGAGAACTCCGGGTCTTCGCGAATCATCAGGCGTGGCAGCATCTCGACCATCGTGACCTGCGATCCGAGACGTGCGAAGCATTGTGCCAACTCGCAGCCGATCGGACCGCCGCCAAGGACCAGCAGGCGCCGCGGCCTCTCGCGCAACTCCCAGACGTTGTCGGAAGTCAGGCAGTCCATCATTTCTATCCCCGGAATAGGCGGGATCATCGGACGGGCTCCGGCCGCGACGACGATGGCGCGCGTGGAGAGCGACTGCACGGAGCCGTCGGCGCGCATCACTTCAACCGTCCAGGGTGAGGTGATGCGTGCTTCACCCTGTGCGCAATTAACGCCAAGCCTTGAATACCGCTCAACGGAGTCGTGCGGCTCGATGGTCTCGATCAACCTTCGCACCCGCCTCATGACGTCGGCGAAATCGAATTCGGCCCGGAGGGACTTGATTCCAAACTCCTCTGCACGTGCGCTCAGTGCCAGGAGCCTCGCCGATCGGATTAGCGCCTTCGACGGAACGCAGCCCGTGTTGAGGCAGTCCCCTCCCATGCGGTGCTTTTCAACCAGCCACACTTTCGCCTTCAGCGTGGCGGCGATGAATGCCGACGTCAGGCCCGCGGACCCCGCGCCGATCACCACGAGATTGCAATCGAAGCTCGCGGGCCGCTTCCAGTTCGCAAATGCGCGTCGCGCGCTCAGTCCATCTGCGATCTTTCTCGCCACGAGCGGGACGAGCGCAAGAAGCAGAAACGACCCGAATATCCAAGGCGAAAGCAAATCGCCGACCGATGACATCTGAGCAAGCTGTGTGCCAGCGTTGACGTACACGATGGTGCTGCCCAGCATCCCTAACTGGCTTGCCCAGTAGTAAGTTGCGGTTCGGATGTTGGTCAGCCCCATCACGAGGTTGACCACAAAATACGGAATCACAGGCACCAGGCGAAGAATGAACAGGTAGTAGGCGCCGTCTCTCGCCATTCCCTGATTGACGGCAACAAGCCGGCTGCCGTAGCGAGACTGGATCTGCTCCCGAAACATGAATCGCGAGGCGAGAAATGCGAGCGTCGCTCCAATCGACGCCGCAAAAGAGACAACCACCGTGCCCCACAGCAAGCCGAAAATCGCGCCTGCCGCGATAGTCATGACCGCAGCGCTTGGAACGGACGCTGCCGCAAGGACGATGTAGGTGGCGAAGAATAGCGCCGCGGTCTTGATCGGATTTGCCGCGTAGAAGTCGTTGATCACCGCCTGCTGCGCCCTGAAGTAGGGCAGGCTGATGTAGTGGCCCCCGTCCAGTGCGAAGAACGCGAGGATCAACGCGCCAGTCGCCAAGGCAACCAGCAGCTTGCTGTGCTTCATATCATGCTGTCCTTGAAGCGAACCCTAATCTACTTCTGGAACTGCGGCGACTCCGTGTGCGAACGAATCGCCTGGTAGACGGTGTAACTCGGCCCTTGCGCGATTCGGTTGTAGTAAGAGGCATGCGCAGCCGATCCGAGCGGCCAATTGGCGAGGAATTCGCGCTGCCAGCGCTCGCAATCGTAGTCGACGGGCAGCGCCTCAATGTGCACACCGTCCAGCAGGGCCGCGTACAGCGGCTGCACCTGCTGCGACGCATGGCAGGCGATGCGTGTTATGACTCCATGGCACCTGCCTTGGAAATTCGGCATACCGGCTGCGCCGTTGTTGATAGCCACACCCCTGCCCCCAGCGAGATGGAAGTCCATCATGACCGGCAGGCAACTGTGGCTGCTGGCGATAATGCTGACTCGCGCCCGCTCGAACCATCGCTCGACTTGTAGACGCCTTGCAGGATCGGCCAGCGCCTCCTGCGACAGTCCCCAACCGGCGAGCGATTCACAATCGCCGTGCACAATCGCAACGCGCAAGTTGCCGACCTTTACCGCCGCGTGCATGGCAAGCGCGCCGAGACGCCTGCGCAATTCGGGAAAGCCGAGCGCCGCGTCGCGCAGTGTTTCCATTAAGCGGTTGGAGCGCTCGACTTCGGCATCCGGCACAGACTCCGGATAGGAGCAGCCGCAGCCCGCGGCGGTGCTTTCGCCGGCGAGTTCGGTTTCGACGTTGCCGCGCAGGGCGACATGCTCCATCACCCGACGGTTAACGGCCTCGAACCCCGCGGAATCGACATTGAACCAACTGAAATCGCCGTTGAACACGATGCGCACGGGCCGCGGCTCGCATGCCGCAAGCTCGAAGATCTTATCCAGAGCCGGCAGGTTTCCATATAGTCCACCGACGATGTAGAGGCACTCTGCCTCGAATAGCGCCTCGCTGGACAGGTCCTCCGGCGCGTACCGATAGCCAAGCGGACAACTGCGGCCGGGGGCAATGAAGCTAATCGGTACCCCCTCGCCGGCGCCGCCAGAGGATCGGGAGCAGAAAACCCGCGACGCAGATACCCAGGCCATATACGTTGGTCCCGAGCAGGAGTGCGTACTTGCCTGTGCCGATGGCCCACGATTTCGGAATCATGTCGATTGCCAATAGCACGCCGAGTGCGATTCCGGGCCAGAAGGCGAAATGAAAGCTCCATGGGGAACGGCGCGTCAGAAACGCAAGCAGAAACACAGGCGCAAGGCCCATCACCATCGTGCCGCTGACAGTGGTCGCCTTCAGAATATCCGTGCCGGCGATCATCGGGAGGTTGCCAAACACCGCGAAAGCGAGCATCGACCACATTCCTATTTTTATCGCCCTGGCCCCGGGGGTGCTGCCGACGAGCAACGGGAATTCGTAGCCGATCGACTTCGCGACGGCAGCGAAGGTCGAGTCGAGCGTCGACCCTGCGGCGAGGATCATGATCAACGTCATCATCATGTACGGGACGACGCCAAACGCGCGCGCCACCTCCCCAGGCATATTGTCCCCGGCGGCCAGGCCCTCCAATCTGGCATGCACGCCCACCAAGCTGAACGCGAAGATGCAGACGAATCCCGCAACGCCGGCGAAGATGAATGCACGCAGCATGTGCTTCTCTTTCGTGATGAAGCCGCGATCCGTAAGTACGGGATCGTGAAACGGGTAGGACAGCACCTGCACGAGCGCCACCAGCACGAGATCGACCCCGCTATCGAGACGAAATTCGCCGAATGATGCAAGCCTGGCGAGGCCGTGCTGCGGCAATATCTGCGTAAGAACGGCCGCCATCACGAGCACGAACAGCACCGACTGAACGACGTCGGTGACAATCGAACTTCTAAGACCGCCCTTCAAGCTGTAGAAGAGCGATGCCGCGGTGAATACAAGCGCGGACGCGATAAAGGCGCCGGTCCCGGGTGCGCCGTAGTAGGCGCCGACTACCGCGGTGTTGCTCCAGACCTCGTTGAAAAGGCGGATCAGGATCGCGAGCGTGAACGCGATCGCCGCCGCGCGACCATAGCGCGCGATCAAGAAGGGAACGAGTCCGGAGGCGCCATGGCGGGTACGCAGCCGATAGATGACGAACCCGGTAACCGGAATCGAGAGCCAGTAGGTCGCATAGGCGAGGCCGCCGACAACTCCATAGGCTGCGCCCAGGTTGGCGGCATTGGTGACGGATTTCGCGAAGATCCAGCTGATAAAAACGCTGCACGCCAGCGCCCATTCGCTTGCCGGTCGCCCGGCGGCGTCGGAACCGCGGAAAAAGCCGGCTACCGTCATCGCGCGCGGCGTCATCGCGTACATCAGCGCGCCGTAGAGAAACAGGAATCCCCAGAAGTACACCGCGAACGCGGAATCAATCATCGCGAACTCCAGATACGGTATTCAGTACTTCGCGTCAGGCCGCAAGCGCGCCGCCGCAACTCGAACCCTGCCCGGCGGTGCAGCCGAAGCAATGGTCTTTGACGACGATCGGGCAGCCATCGAGATCGCGACCGAGGAGGTCGGACAGCTTCGCCCGTGGCCGTCCGGCAATGTGCAGCGGAAGGCCCAGCATCTGATTGAAGTCGCAGTCGTAAACAAAGCCCCGCCAGTCCACAGAAACCAGGCTGCGGCACATCACCTGGCTCAGGTTCTCTTGTCGATAGCTGTCTTTGAGCAACGCCATGTACGTGCGAAACCGGCCTTTGGACACGAGTGTCGAACCAAAACGCTGAATCGGCATGTTCGCCAGCGTATAGAGGTAGTTGAATTCGATACCGAACCGCGCGCCCAACTCACGCTTGTAGTCGGCCTCGAGTGCTTCCTGGGGTGGAGGAAGAGAAGGACCCTGCGGGTTGTATACGAAGTTGAGCATCAGAGCGGAACCGGCACGTCCGTAGCCGAGCGCGTTAAGCCGCCTGATGGCGCGAATGCTTGTTTCGTAGACCCCCTTGCCGCGCTGGCGGTCGACAAGCTCCTCTGTATAGCAAGGCAGGGACGCGACGATTTCGACCCGCTCCGCAGCGAGGAAACCGGCCAGGTTCTCCTGCCCCGGTTCTTCCAGCACCGTAAGATTGCAGCGGTCGATCACATGTGTCCCCAGCTTTCTTGCCTCACGCACTAGATAGCGGAAGTGTGGGTTGATCTCAGGCGCCCCACCCGTAAGATCCAAGTGCCGAACCCCCGAGGATTGAAGGAACTCGAGCACCATGTCCACGGTCGGGCGGTCCATCATCTCCTTTCGGGTCGGCCCCGCGTTGACATGACAATGCAGGCAGCTTTGATTGCACTTGTATCCCAGGTTGACCTGGAGCGTCTCCAGCCGGACGCGCCGGATGGGAGGAAATTCTGTAGACTCGATCAGCGGAAGCGTGGCGCGCAATTGTTGTTTCGCTCTAGTGACGTATTCAGTGGCGTCGAAGAATGCTGGACGGATTCCCGGCCATGCAGAAACGGGACCGCGATAACAAGTTCGGACTGAATCGGCCAAAGGTTACCGCGTGTACGATGTTAATTTTCGCTACGGGAGCGTCCAATGGTAAGGCTTGCCGATTTGCCCGTATGGGAGCGCGAACACCTGGTTGAGAAGGGCCGGGAGGCGCCGCGCTTCGCGTCCCGGCCCTGGGTCAGTGGTACTGCCCTAAGAGAGCGCCGCGTAGCGATGGTGACGACTTCCGGTGTCCACCGGCGCGGTGATCGGCCATTCAACCTTATCCCGGGCACCGATTATCGGGTGATCCCTGGCGGTACGAGTGCCGGCGAATTGGTGATGAGCCACGTTTCCGTCAACTTTGACCGCAGCGGCTTTCAGGAAGACGTGAACGTGGTCTTTCCGATCGACCGGCTGGAGGAGCTTGTCCGGGACGATGTAATCGGCTCAGTAGCCGCCTTCCACTATGCGTTCATGGGGGCAGCCTGGCCGCCGACGCGTTTCGAGCCCAAGGCGCGCGAGCTGGCCGGTTTGCTCAAGAAGGACAAGGTCGACGCGGTGTTGCTTACTCCGGTCTGACCGAATTGCACGTGCGCCGTCGGCGCACTGGGCCATTACCTGGAAGACGAGGGCATCGCCACCACGCAGATCAGCCTGGTCCGCGAGCACACGGAAATTATTCAGCCGCCGCGCGCGCTGTGGGTGCCCTTCATGCTTGGCCGGCCGTTCGGCGCGCCTAACGAACCGGAATTTCAGCGCAAGGTCTTGACAGCTGCGCTACGGCTGCTCGAGGCCGATCGGGGTCCGGTGCTTCAAGACTTCCCGGAAGACGCGCCGGTGACAGCCAACTCGAGCGACATGGAGGGCCTGGCCTGTCCGGTGAATCTCAGTCCCTTGAACCCCGCTTCGGACAGCGCACCCGACCTGACGCAGCGGTTGCTCGACGAGGTGGCGCAATTGCTTCCGTGGCATGATCTCGCGATCAAACGCCGGAGACGCAGCACGGTCGGGATCAGCGGGCTTGGCGTCGAAGATGCGCTGCGCTACGCCGCCTCCCATCTCGGCGCAACGCCGCCTTCGAGTTACGACCCGGAAATTTCCGTCGCCGAGGCGCTAAAGCGTGCCTGCGACGACCTCAAGGCTTTTTATTACGAAGCGGCCGCGGCTCAGCCGGGAAATCCGGCGGGAGATGACATACAGAAGTGGTTCTGGCTGCAGAGCGCGGCGGGTAAGTTACTACTGGATCTCAAGGGGGTTTGTCGCGACAGCGCGGACAAGCGCATGCAAATGCTTGGCGGGACCCTCTTGGTACCCAGAGCAGTAGTTCACATGCTTGAGCATCGTTCGCCACGATGACCGGAAACATACATCCGCTTAACCGCAATTCCTGGATTCGTCGGCGCCCGCCGCACCACGGTCGCTAGTAGCGTGTTGTAAGCGAGACCAGCCAGTCGGGCATCAGCTCCGTCAGGAAGGTCTCGATCACCTTGTCAAAACCGAAGAGAATCAGCGCGCCGAGCACTGCCATCAAGACGCCGAGAATCGGTTTCGCCGCATTCGCGAACGCAGCCAGCGGCCTGCGGCTCGACTGCGCGGCCATTCTCGATCCATAGGCGATTCCAAGCAGCGGCAGGCTGGCGCCGGCGCTGAAGAAGAGCATGACGAATGCCGCCTTCGCGAGCGTGTCGCTGCTCGCGGCGAGGGTCACCGCAGTACCGAGGGTCGGCCCGGAACACGGCGTCCAGGCCGCGCCGAGCAGCGCACCGAGCGCGAACTGCCCGCCCAGCCCGTTACCAGTGAAGCGCCCCAGGGCCGCCTGAAGCCGGCTGGTAGCCGCGCCGGCAAGCACGGCGAAACGCCGCTGCAGCCCCGCGCTCAGCAGCATTACCCCGAACGCAAGCATGAACACCGCTGCGACGGTCCGAACAGCATCGCCGGATAATTCGAACGCGAATCCCGCGCCCGACACCAGCATGCCCAGTCCTGTGAATGCGACCGCAAGACCCGCTGAAAGCGCCACCGGACCCAGGCGATGCTGGCCCAGAGCGCCAAACACTACAAAGGGCAGGATCGGCAGAACACAGGGTGAAAGCGTGGTGAGCGCACCGGCAAGCGATGCGAGCAGCAGCGCGCCCATGCGCTCGCGCCTAGCGCGCCTTGGCCAGCATGGCGCGGATTCGTCCCTCGTCGGTTTCTCCGACCGAGCGCGCCACCTCCTTGCCGCCCTTGTAGAGTACGAGCGTGCTCTGCATCCTGGCGCCGAATCTCTTCACCAGGTTCTTCTGCGAATCGAAATCGACCCTGAATCGAACGATGCTGGAATAGTCCGAAGTCCCGGACAACTTGTCGAGAATCGGAAGCTGCGCTTTGCAGGTGGGGCACCAGTCGGCGTGGATTTCGATCAGTACCGGCGTTCCGGCAGCCTGCGCGGCATTGAAGGCCTGCTCATCGAAGGGACGCTGACTGGCAGCGAGAACGGAGAGCGGGAGCAAGAGGTACGTCGCGATGGCGATGACAATTCGAGAAACCGGTTTCATAAATTGCTCCTTTCGTTGGGGTTGATCGCTCAGACACCGGCTGATTCACGCCCGTGCCTCGAGGCGCCGGCGTATCCAGTGATCGACGGACAGCCATCCCGGCCCACGGCAGAGCAGCACGAGCAGCATGGCCGCCCACTGAATATGCGTGGGCCAGGCCTGCGGATAAACGAGTACCTGAATGACCGTGGTCATGCCGAGCAGGACCAGGACGGCGGGCCGCGTCGCCAATCCAAGCATCAGCAGAACAGGGGCGGCAAGCTCAATGCTCACCGCCATGTAGGCCGCGAGCTCCGGCGGCAACAGCGGTACCTTGTATTCTTCGGTGAACAGCTCGATCGCCGTCGCCCAGTTGGCAAGCTTGGACATGGCCGAGTTCCAGAACACGGTGGCGAGGGCAAAACGCAGTAGAGCGGCGAGGACCGCGTAGGGCACAGACTCCAGCCACTTGATGAGCCATCCCACGAGGATTGCGCCCGGAAGCGCCGAAGGTGAGGTGTTGGGCGTCATGCTTGCTCCGATCAAAACCTAGAAATCCCCGCTCAATTTCAGAATGCGCCCCGCCTCTGACTCAGCGACGTAAAGATTCCCCGCTGCGTCGAAAGCCGGATCCCTCGGCGTCGTTAGGCCTTCAACCAAGGTTCTGCGGGCGCCTTCGGGACTGATCCTGAGCAATCGCCCTGCGCGCCGCTCTGCGACGTATAGGTCTCCCGAGCGCCCGAGCGCCATGCCAACCGGACCCTCGACACCGGCGGCAATGGCTTTGACTTCTCCGCCGCGTGCGATCTTCAGCACGCGCCCCCCCGAATTGTCGTTGACGAATATCGCTCCGTCCTTCCCGAAGGCCAGGCCATGGGGGCCGAATCCCTCAACGATGATTCTGGGATCGCGCTGCGAACGGAAAGCGGTAACTCTCCTCGCCGCCAACTCACAAACCAGCAGATCGCCATTCGGATCAAATGCAAGATCGACCGGGCTCTCCAGCCCTTTGAGGTGTACGGATGGTCTGCGGCCCGGCGCAATAACAAGAACGCGGCCCGTTCCCGTTTCTGCGACATAGACGTTGCCCGCCGCGTCCACCTCGAGGTCGTGCGGAAATTTCAGTCTGGTTGCTGCGCTCGATCTGCGTCCGCCAGGCTCGATCTTCGAGACCGCGCCGCCGCTCTCTTCGGCGACCCATAGACTTCCGGCTGGATCAAATACCAGTCCGCGCGGCCCCCGCAGCTTCGTCGCCCAGACAGCAGCGCTGACTCCAGGCGCGAGCTTGAGTTTGGCCAGGGCGCCGGAGTCGGCGTGCGGGGCTTGCGCAGGCGCGCCGGCCCAAGCTCCGCACGCCAGGGCGGAGAGCAACGCGAACAGGTTCGCGAACAACGGCGTCTTCACGTTCATATCGTCCCCTCAGGTCAGGCGGCGGATGCCGCGTTGAAGCCGATAAATCGTCCGGACGCCAGATGATCTGCCAGCAACGCGCCCGCATCGAAACCCGGCGAGCCTTCCAGCGCGACGTGCAATGCTGTGCCGCCGCACAGCCGCGCCGCGAATCGCCATGCAGGCTCGGCCAATCGATGCACCGCGACGCCTCCTTCGAGACGCTGGACCATCAGACAGACTGGCCCTGCCGCCAGATCGATCGCCGCGAGTGACGTGTCGTCCTGTTCCAGAACTGCTTGCCACACCGTGTCGACCGGGTGCTCAGACCGGAGCAGTCCGATGGACGGATGCGGCACGAAGCGAAGCCGTGCGCGGTCTTCTTCGCCCAGTTCCGCAAGGCGCCTCGCGTCGAGCGGCGCCGCATCGGGCGCGTGCAGGGCGCGATTGACGGCCCATTCGAGCCGCGCCACATCCGGGAGATAGGGGAGCGACGCAGCCGCGTCAAATCCGGCCAGGAAATCCGCGAATTCATCGCCGTAGTCATTCAGGTAAGCGCTCCTCGGGAGATGCCTTTTGATGAATATACGCGCTGCCCCCTCAAAGAATTCCGACCCCACCAGCCTGCACACGGCAGGATACGACAGTCGCAAGGCAGCGGTTAGCACGCTCAGGCAGGTGTTGCGGTAGACGTCGAGCCGCTGCGCGGGATCCATGCCGTCTGCGACCACGTGGCCGGCGGCGGCGATGTCGCCGTCTTCAAGGAGACCCGCGCGCACGGCGCGCTGCAGCTCAAGCAGCGTGGGCACGGCAGGCTGCATACTCTTCCTCATCGATCATTGTTGCGGCGAGCGCCGCTTCTTCGAGCAGCACCGCGATCGGCGGCACGGCGGTGTCCCATTCGATCAGCGTCGGCACGGACCCGAAGCGCCTCAGGGCTTCGGCGTACAGATTCCAGACGTCGGAGGCGACGCGCGATCCGTGATCGTCGATGCGCAGGGTTCGTCCACCCTCCAGTTGTCTTATCGAGTGCCCGGCGAGATGGATTTCGCCGACCGCCGCAGGCGGCAGCGCCGCGAGGTAGTCCGAGGCTCGCCAGCCGTGATTGCGCGCACTGACATAGATGTTGTTCACATCGCACAGAATTCCGCAGCCGGTCCGCTCTGCCACGGCCGCCAGGAATTCCCATTCAGGAACTGTCGAATGCCGGTACTGCAGGTAGGAAGACGGGTTCTCGACAAGGATTTGACGCTTCAGAAATGCCTGAACCAGCGCCACGTTCCGGCAGACGATATCGAGCGCTTCTTCGGTCATTGGCAGCGGAAGAAGATCGGCGAGATAGTTACCACCGGCGACGCTCCACGACAAATGCTCGGAAACCAGGCCGGGCTGAAACCGGCTGACGGCGTCGCGCACACGCGCGAGATGAGCGGCATCGATGCCATCCGCGCTGCCAAGCGAGAGGCCCGTGCCGTGCAGCGCGATCGGGTAATCGCGGCGGATCGCGTCCAGGTAGGCCGGCGCGCTTCCTCCGCCCATGTAGTTTTCGGTGTGCACCTCGAACCATGCTGCCGCGGGCCGCGCGTCAAGAACCTCCTCGTGATGCCGGAAGCGCAGCCCTACCCCGGCCTGCGCCGGGATGGAGCTGCCGTGCGATGTCAATCGCCTCCCCCGATCAGACGGCCGTCTTGCTGCCGCCCTGGATCTTGTCGCAATCGCCGGCCGGCAGCATCACGAAGGATTTGCCATCGCGCGCCTTGGTGGCCTGCCCGGCGCAGGAATGCGCGCCCTCGGCGCAGTCGTTCTTCGCCACCTTGTTGATGCCGTAGCATTTCTCAAGCTTGTTCGCCATGCCACGCGCCATGTTGTCCTTCACCACCTGCGGCATGTCCTTCATGGCTTGCGCCTGGACCGGCACAGCCTGCATGGCCAGGGCCAGCCCTAGGGCGCTGGAGAGCGTTGAAGCAGCGAGTACATATCGGTTCATGAGTGTCCTTCCTTGAATTGGAGGCCCCGGGAATCGGGGCCGTGTCAGGAAGTTCGACCAGGCGCGACAAAAGGTTACGCCTGGCGCAAAATCAGTTTCTGATTTTGCCCTTCGATTACGACCATCCCATGTACGCCCCGCCACGCCGCCAAACGGAAAAATCAGACGCCGCTGACGCAAGCGCTGCGGCGACGCCGGCGCTCGACTGGTCGGACTGCATGGCGCGCGCGCAGGGCGGAGACCGGGGCGCCTACCGCGCGCTGCTCGAGGGCGTCGCGCCCTACCTGCGCTCGCTTGCGTCGCGCCATTTCCAGAATTCCGGCGACATCGAGGACGCGGTTCAGGACGTCCTCCTGACGGTTCATGCCATCCGCCATACCTACGACCCGGCGCGGCCGTTCGGACCCTGGCTCACGGCCATCGCCAATCGCCGGATCGTCGATGTACTGCGTCGGCGCGGCCGGACCAGCGGGCGCGAAGTCGAGCTGGACGAAAATCATGTAACCATCTCCGACCCGCGAGCGAATCTGCATGAAGAAGCGACGGACGGGCAGGTGCTGCGTCGGGCGATCGATCAGCTTCCGCCCGGCCAGCGCGAAGCCATTCGTATGCTGAAACTGCGCGAACTATCGTTGAGCGAGGCGTCTACGGAAAGCGGAATGTCGGTGGCGGCACTCAAAGTTGCCACCCATCGGGGATTGAAGAACCTGCGGAAAATATTCGGACAGCGGGACGCCAAGAAATGACCACCACGCCGGACCTGATCCAGTCTCTCGTCGCGGACGCGAAGGCGGTCCGCCGCCTGCGTCCGCCTGCGTTGCGCGCGGCACTCTGGCTGCTGATTGCCGCGACAGTTCTGACGCTGCTTGCGATCAGTCACGGTCTGCGTCCGGACCTGGGGGTCCGATTGGCGCAGGAAGGATTCACCGTCGGCATCGCCGCCTCACTTCTGACCGGCATTCTGGCGGCCGTCGCGGCCTTCATGATCAGTCTGCCCGATCGGTCCCGCCTCTGGCTGCTGCTCCCGGCGCCGGCGCTGGCAATATGGCTATCGAGCATCAGCTATGAATGCCTGACTGACTGGGTCGACATGCGGCCTGAGGGCATTCAACTGGGCGAGGCGATCAACTGTTTTGCAACCCTGGCCCTGACGAGTGTTCCGCTGTGGCTTGCCTTGCTCGTGATGCTGCGCCATGTCGCGTATCTGCCGTCGCGGGCGGCGCTCCTGGCGGGAAGCCTCGCGGTGGCGGCGCTGGTCGCGAGCGCACTCTCGCTGTTCCACAGCCTGGACGCCTCGGCGATGATCCTGATCTGGAACCTCGGCAGCGCAGCGCTGCTCGTCGCGCTCGGTTCGATGTTTGGTGGACGCATGTTTTCATGGATGGCCGCCCAATAGCGCGCTCCTGGAGCGAGCGCCTCCCAGAGCCTCCCAGAGCCTCCCAGCCGATCCTGCCGGCGGGAAATCGGGCTCCGATTGCGGCGCGTACCGGTTTGCGCTGACTCCTGGCCCGGATTCGGCACCTCGACCTACCAGCCCTTGACCGCGTAGAATGACCAGCCACTAGATATTGCGATCGAGGATTCGTCGCCTTGTTCCCGCGCCGGCACGCCTTGACTCTCCGCGCTCTGCCGCCCATGCCGGGCCGGCCCTGTCTTTTCTGGCGGACCGCCCTGCTGGCGGCATTGTTGAGCGTGCCGGCGCCAGCCCGTCCCAGCGGAACCCCTGCTGCGGCCGAGTCCGCGCTTGCCGCGAGCACCGCAGCCTACCTTCGCGGTAACTACGAGGAGGCCGCGCGGCCACTCGAAGCCGTGACATTAGGGAAAAATGCCACCGCCGGCGCCCTTCAGGTGACCCTCCTGATCCGCCTGAGTTCGATCTATTCCGCGCAGGGCCGTTATAAGGAGGCAGAGTCTCTATTGCTGAGCGCCCTTGGCCAAAGCGAAAAGTCCTACGGCAGCAAGGATCCGATTTCCGGCACGATCTCGCTGATGCTCGGCAACACCCTGCAGGAACAGGGGCGCTATGCGGAATCCGAGGCGCAGTACCGGAAGGCATTGCAGGTGCTGCAAGCCGAATACGGCGTGGATCATCCCGCGGTGGCCGAATGCCTGAGCGGCCTGGCGGAACTCAGCCGCCTGCTCGCGAACAAGGAGGAAGCACAACGCCGCTACTGGCAGGCCTATATGGTCAGCAGCTACCTCTACGGCGGGGAAAGCTCCAAGGTCGGCGATCTGCTGACGAGACTCGCCAAGGTCTACCTCTCGCAGGGCAACGAAAAGGAGGCGGAGAATCTCTTCGCCCGGGCCTTGAAAATCGGCGGCCGGCCGCTGCAGGCGAACGGACAATGGGGCCGGCTGGACGATCGCGACCTGCTGCTCTCGCTGCCCTCCGAGCGCGAGTACTCGGCGACACAGGGGAAGATCACCTACAAGATCAAGGAATCGGAGCATCCCCAGTTCGCGCGTTATTTCGACTCCCTATCCGAGCTGTACTCCGCCGCCGGCGAGTACAGTAAAGCCGAGAACGCCTTCCGCCGATCCATTGCAGTGAGAGAACGCGCGTTCGGCCGCGACCACCCGGAGGTGGCCGCCGCCCGTGGCGGACTTGCTCTGGTGCTGGAGCAAAGGGGGGATTACGCAGGCGCTCTCGATCTGACGCGCACGGCGGCTGCGACACTGGCGAAGCGCATCCTGTCATACCCGGTCGCGGACGCACACTACGCCCAGGGCGAGCGCCGGCGCTGGCGTCCTACGTTCCTGCAGCTGCTCGCGATGCTGAATGATCAATCTACTCGGGTACGCTCCAGCCTTGAGGAGTCCTTCAGCGCCATGCAATATGCGATCCCGGTCAACGCAGCGGAGGCTGCGGCGGCAATGGTGCGCATGCTTGCCGATGGCAATGCCCGGCTCGCGGCGCGGATCCTTTCTGATGTCGGCGCTGAGGAGCCGATGACGATATCCGAGGTGCAGGATCTGCTGGAGAGCGATGAGGCGATGGTGATCTACGTTCAGGGGAACGACGAGTCCTATGTCGGACTCGTCGGCAAGCGCAGTGCCGATATTCGTGTCGCGCGCGGCGGTCCGAAAGTGGATCCGCTTGCGGTGTTCTCGCCGGAGCTGGCCGCATTGCGCAAGGTGATCCTGGTCGCCGACCGAGTGCTTGAAAATTCGCCTTTTATCACTTTGCCGTCGGTTGCGTCGCTGCGCGCGTTCCGCGCGCAGCGGGATAATAAACGATAGAAAATCGGTAACTTAGAGGCGGTGAAGCAGTCTGCGCCGGATTCGCTTGATCGCGCTGTCATTTGGCGGGAGAATGGCCTCTCGGTCACTGTATATATAACCAGCTCGACCACCGCGCCGAACCGGATCTGTGGTCTTCGCCGGAAAAGGAACAAATGGAACAGAGGGAACAGAACGTTGCGCAGCAGGAGCTCGGCGATCAGGAAATCAGCCGCGAGACCCTGCTCGAAAAATACGCCAAGGGCAAGGAAACCTCGATCGAGGATGTGCGCCGCAGGGTGGCGCGCGCGCTGGCTCAGGTCGAGGCGCCGGAAAAGCGCGGGTTGTGGGAGAAGCGCTTCTATGGCGCCCTGGAATCCGGCTTCATACCTGCCGGGCGGATCAATTCGGCGGCCGGCATCGAGATGCAGGCGACGCTTATCAACTGCTTCGTGCAGCCGGTGGGCGATTCGATCTCTGAAGTCGTGGACGGCAAGCCCGGCATCTATACCGCACTGAAGGAAGCCGCCGAAACCATGCGGCGCGGTGGCGGTGTCGGCTACGACTTCTCCGCGATCCGTCCGAAGGGCGCGGAGGTGAAGGGCACGCGTTCGCGCGCCAGCGGCCCGGTGTCCTATATGCGCGTGTTCGACCGCTCCTGCGAGACGGTGGAGTCCGCGGGCGCGCGGCGCGGCGCGCAGATGGGCGTGCTGCGCTGCGACCATCCCGATGTCGAGGATTTCGTCCGCGCCAAGGACGAGGGCGATCTTTCCAACTTCAACATCTCGGTCGGCGTGACCGATGAGTTCATGAGCGCAGTGGAGCGCGACGCGGACGTCGATCTCTTGCATCGCGCAAAACCCGGCCGCGAGCAGATGGAGGGCGGCGCCCAGCAGCGCGCCGACGGCAACTGGGTCTATCGCAAGCTGCGCGCGCGCACGCTTTGGGATCAGATCATGCGCTCGACCTACGACCACGCGGAGCCGGGAATACTGTTTCTCGACCGCATGAACCGCGACAACAATCTGAATTACTGCGAGACCATCGAGGCCACCAATCCCTGCGGCGAACAGCCCCTGCCGCCCTATGGCTGCTGCTGCCTCGGTTCTGTCGATCTGACGCGCTTCGTGCGCCAGCCACTGACCGGCGCATCCAGCTTTGATTTCGAGCGCTTCAGCAAGGTGGTGGAAGTCGCGGTACGCATGCTGGACAACGTGCTCGATGTCACCGCCTGGCCGCTCGAGCAGCAGCGCCAGGAAGCGATGGCAAAGCGCCGCGTCGGCCTGGGCTTCACGGGGCTCGGCGATGCGCTGGTCGTGCTCGGTTTGCGCTACGACACAGACGAGGCGCGCGCCACCGCGGCGCGAATTTCGGAAGCCATGCGCGACCACGCCTACCGCGCGTCCGCCGAGCTCGCGAAGGAAAAAGGCCACTTTCCCTTCTATAACGAAGATCTCTACCTGTCCGGCACCAGCTTCGCGGCGCGCCTTCCCGAGGAAGTCAAGGCAGTAATTCGCAGGCACGGCCTGCGCAACAGCCACCTGCTGTCGATCGCGCCCACCGGCACCATCAGCCTCGCCTTCGCCGACAACGCCTCGAACGGCATCGAGCCCGCCTTTTCCTGGGTGTACACGCGCAAGAAGCGCATGGCGGACGGATCCCTGAAGGAATTCGCGGTGGAGGACCATGCCTGGCGCCTGTACCGCATGATGGGCGGCGACACTTCCAACCTGCCCCCGGCATTCGTCACCGCGCTCGAGATCAGCGCCGAGGCGCACGAAAAGATGGTCGCCACCGTGGCGCCGTTTGTCGACACGAGCATCTCCAAAACGGTGAATGTGCCGGAGGACTATCCGTACGAGGAATTTCAGAACCTGTACTTCGCAGCCTGGAAATCCGGCCTGAAGGGACTTGCCACCTACCGTCCGAACGCGGTGCTCGGTTCGGTGCTGTCGGTCAGATCCTCCGTGGAAAATGAAAAACCCCAGGACTTCCGCTCGGACGATCTGAATCGCCGCATCTATATCAAGACCCTGCCCGCCCCGGTGCTCGCGAGCCTGCGCTGGCCCGGCCGGCCTGACATGCCGGGCGGCAACCCGGCATGGACCTACATGATCGATCACCCGCAAGCGCATTTCGCGGTGTTCGTCGGGCATGTGGAAAACGGCAAGAAGCACGCCTTCGAAGTCTGGGTGAACGGCAGCGAACAGCCGCGCGGCCTGGGCGCGCTTGCGAAAACGCTCTCCATGGACATGCGCGCACAGGACGCCGGCTGGCTGAAGCTGAAGCTGGAAGCGCTCGCCAAGGCCGCGGGCGACGATGCCTTCGACATGCCGTTTCCGCCGAACGGCGAAGCGCGGCGCATGCCCTCCATCGTGGCCGCGTTCGCGCAAGTCGTGCGCTGGCGGGTGGATCAGCTCGAGTCGGGCCTGGCCGAAGAATCCTTTCGGCTCGCGCCGGAAGCAGGGTCGTCGCCGTTGATCGATGCGATGTTCGCGCTTAAAGAACCGAAGACGGGTACCGACGGCACGCTGTCCTGGACCGTGGACGTGTTCAATCCGCGAAGCGGCGATGACTTCGTGCTCGGTCTTAAGGAAATCGCCCTCCCCGACTACGACGGCTCAGGCGTGGTTGGCGCCGCAACGGGCATTACCCGCCCCTACTCCGTATGGCTTTCCGGCGAGTATCCACGCGCGCTGGACGGCCTGTGCAAGCTGCTGTCGCTCGACATGCGCGTGCTCGATCCGGCCTGGATCGGCATGAAGCTGCGCAAGCTGCTGGATTTCCCGGAGCCGCTCGGCGACTTCATGGCCTTCGTGCCCGGCAAGAAGAAACAGCAGACCTACCCCTCGACCATCGCCTATCTCGCGGCACTTATTCTGCACCGCTACGCAATGCTTGGGATTCTGGATGAGCACGGCTATCCGCAAAGCGGCATGGGTCTGATCGAGGCGCCGCTCGAAGGGAACGCGCCGCTGATGAAAGGCGCGCCCTGCCCCGAGTGCGGCAACCATGCCATGATCCGCAAGGACGGCTGCGATTACTGCACTGCCTGCGGCTACGTGGGGGTGTGCGGATAAGACCAGGGCGTTCTTTTCAAGAACCGGAGAATGCGTGGTTGCATGCGTAGTTGCACTCGCACAGCCTAAAGAGGGGTGGCCTCAATCCTTCAGCAGCCAGCTGCGATCCAGCTCGGCGATGGACGGACAACCGAGCAGCATCATCGCCTCGCGCATCTCGGCCTCTAGTATCCGGATCGCGCGCTCCACGCCCGCCCCGCCCATCGCGCCCAGCCCATAGGCGAAAGCGCGCCCGATCAGGCAGGCCTTGGCGCCCAGCGCCAGGGCCTTGACGATGTCATGACCTCTGCGCACCCCGCCGTCCATCAGCACCGTGGCGCGATCGCCGACGGCGTCGACTATCGCCGGCAACGCGGAGATGGCCGACGGCGCGCCGTCCAGTTTGCGCCCGCCGTGATTGGATACCGACACACCCTGCGCGCCGTGCCCCAGCGCGCGGCGCGCGTCCTCCGGGTCAAGCACGCCTTTCACCACGATCGGCCCGTTCCAGATCGAGCGCACCCAATCGAGATCCGCCCAGTCGTTCGCGGGATTCACCAGCCCCGACATGACAGTTCCCGCCTTGAGCACGCTGCGCCTGCCTGTCGGGTCGACATTGCCGAGCGTCAGGCGCGGCCCGAGCAGCACGTCGGCAGCCCATCCGGGATGCAGCAGCACATCCAGCAGGAAGGAAGGGGAAATGCGCGGCGGCACCGTGAAGCCGTTGCGCAGGTCGCGCTCGCGCTGGCCGCGCGAGGCGCCATCCACCGTGAATACGAGTATCCGGCAGCCCGCCGCCTGCGCGCGCTCCAGCAAATCGCGCACGAAGCCGCGGTCCTTGCTCATGTAAAGCTGGAACCAGATCGGCCGCCGCGCGCTGGCCGCGGCGACGTCTTCCACCGAGCAGTTGGATACGGTGGACAGGCACATGGAAATCCCGCAGCGCTCCGCCGCGCGCGCCGCCTGCACCTCGCCGCGGCGCGCGATCACGCCCTGCAGGCCGAGCGGACTAAGAATGAGCGGCAACGCCAGTTTCGTGCCCAGTACGCCGGTTTCGAGATTCAGGCGCGAGACATCCACCAGCACGCGCTGCCGGAAACGGATGCGCTCGAAATCGGCACGGTTGGCCCGCATGGTGACTTCGTCATGCGCCGCGCCGTCGATATTGTCAAACACCATGCGCGGCAGGCGGCGACGCGCGCGCTGGCGCAGATCTTCGATGTTGACGATGGTCATCCGGGTCGTCCTGGGGAAGAAATCACCATATATAGTAACATATATGTTACTATATATGGTGAAAAGGGCCGCAGCTGCCGTTCATGTTGCCCATATTCGCGGATCGATTGCGACCCGGCCCCCGAACGCCGGCCGCAGCACGCGCCAGAGCGCGCTGAAGTAGCGCCGCGCCGCGCCGCCCGAGGGGCCGAGATAACGCGCGAGTAGCAGGTCCGGCAGGCGCGTCACCGCGCCTCCGTCCACCCGGACTGCGCGGCACGCCGCGAGCAAGTCGTCCGTGACCGGACCGATTGCCGCCATGGTCCCGCAGACCGGAAAACCGGCCAGGCCCGCCGGCGATCGCAACAGAGCATCGTCGCCGACAAAACCGCCGCGTTCCAGCCAGCTGAGCGTCGGCCCGAGATAGATGGAACTGTCCAGGCGGCATTCGCCGTGCACGAAGCGCTCCCCGGAGCCGGTGCGGCCAAGGCACAGCACTTCCCATCCTATGTAGCGGGCGCCCTGCTGCAGATGAACCTCGGCGTGCAGCCCGGCGCGCGCGCCGTCAAACAGCAGCGTCTCCTGCGGCAGCCATTCCAGCAGCGCATCCGCGGCGACGCGGAAGTTCAGATTCTGGGTGGCCCACGGTCCCGCAGATCGATACCACTTGCCGGCGCCCGGCGTAGTCAGCAGCGCGTGCGCGCGCTCCCCGACTTCCAGTCGAATACTCAGCTGGTCGCCCCCCGCAATGCCGGCAGGCGGGTGCAGCACGATGGCGTGGCAGGTCGCCTCGCCCTCCGGATAGAGCGCCTTCTGGACGACCAGCGGCCCCTCGTGGCGGCGACTCGCCAGCACAGTTCGCGCGGCGCGGCGTTCAAATACGAGTTCGAGTTCGGCGCGCCAGCGCGCGCTCATACCCTCCGCAAGGGCCTCTTCAGGCATGAGGCGCCGATCTCGGCATTTCACTTTGTCACTTCGCGGCAGCCAGGCTTGCATCTCTTCAGGCTCGATCTTTGCGCCGAGGTCCGGGGTCAACGGGACCACCCTGAGGATGTCGGAACTGCTGCTCATCGCCTGATTTTCCCTTTCGAATCGGCAGGATTCTATCGCGCCGTTCTTGACGGGGCAGGCGGCACACCCCTCGCCAAAGCGCGGTTTCCTTCGCCCACGATCACGAACGGAGCCCGGAACATCGGATGCGCGAAGCCAGTGTGTCGCAAACGCAGGCATGCGGAAGTGCGGTCCGCTTTGTTCCGGTTTACGCAATCCTAAACCGCCAGCATTCCTTTCACGCCATCCTTTTCCATATCGGCGCCCGCGCCGCGCGCGATAATCTCGCCGCGCTCCATGACCAGGTAGTGACCGGCAAGCGATCGCGCGAAGTCGTAATACTGCTCGACCAGCAGAATGGCCATCTCGCCGCTTGAAGCGAGCGTGCGGATGGCACGCTCAATGTCTTTGATGATGGAGGGCTGTATACCTTCGGTGGGCTCATCCAGAATCAGCAGCTTGGGCCCCATGGCGAGCGCGCGGCCGATGGCGAGCTGCTGTTGCTGTCCGCCGGAAAGGTCGCCGCCGCGCCGGCCGAGCATCTGCTTCAGCACCGGGAACATCTCGAAGATGCGCGCCGGCACTGCCGCGCCGCGCGGCCGCGTGGCCAGGCCCATCGCCAGGTTCTCTTCCACGGTAAGCCGGGAAAATATCTCGCGACCCTGCGGGACGTAGCCGATGCCCGCGTGCACGCGCTCGTAGGGCGCGGCATGGGTCAGGTCATGGTCGCCGAACTTGACGCTGCCGTCCTTGGCCGGCACGAGGCCCATGAGCGTCTTCAGGAGCGTGGTCTTGCCGACGCCGTTGCGCCCGAGCAGGGTAGTGACCTTGCCTGCCGGCGCCTCGAACGACAGATCGCGCAGAATGTGGCTGCCGCCGTAGTACTGATTAAGATTGGAAACTGTCAGCATTTACCTTCCCGCATTTACCTTCCTAAATATACTTCGATCACGCGCGGGTCTTCCTGCACCTGGGAAAGCGGTCCCTCCGCCAGTACGCTGCCCTCATGCAGTACCGTGACCTTGCGCGCGATCTTCTCGATGAATGCCATGTCATGCTCGACCACGACCAGCGAATGATCTCCGGCGAGCGTCAGAAACAGCTCCGCTGTGCGCTCGGTCTCCTCGTCCGACATGCCCGCCACGGGCTCATCCAGCAGCAGCAGCCTGGGTTCCTGCATCAGCAGCATGCCGATCTCCAGCCATTGCTTCTGTCCATGTGAAAGCAGCCCAGCCTCGCGCGAAGCGCTGTTCTCGAGTCTTATACGCCGCAGCATCTCGGCAATTCGATCGCGTTGTTCCGACGACAATCTGGCGAACAGGGTTTTACGCACCCGCTTGTCCGCCTTCATCGACAGCTCGAGATTCTCGAACACCGAGTGGTGCTCGAAGATGGTCGGTTTCTGGAACTTGCGGCCGATACCGGCGTGGGCAATTTCCGGCTCGGTGAGGCGCGTCAGATCGAGCGTCTGGCCGAAAAAGGCCGTTCCGGCGTCCGGGCGGGTTTTGCCGGTGATGACATCCATCATGGTGGTCTTGCCGGCGCCATTCGGGCCGATCACGCAGCGCAATTCACCTTTGTCGATCGCGAGCGACAAATTGTTCAGCGCCTTGAAACCGTCGAAGCTCACCGAGATGTCTTCCAGGTAGAGAACCACGCCGTGCGTAGCATCCAGCGCCCCGGTAGAAACATGGCCGAAGGAAGAATCGCCGGTGCCCGTAGCGCCGGCCGCGTGCATGGCGTTCGTGCTCATGCCCTCCTCCAGCGCTTCGCGAGGCCCACCACGCCCTGCGGCAGAAACAGGGTCGTCAGAATGAAAATCAGGCCGAGAAAATAGAACCAGTACTCTGGAAACTGCTGGGTGAGGAAGCTCTTGCCGCCATTCACCAGAAACGCGCCGACGATCGCACCGACCAGGCTGCCGCGCCCGCCCACGGCCACCCAGATCGCGATCTCGATCGAGTTCGCGGGCGACATCTCGCCCGGGTTGATGATGCCGACCTGGGGCACGTACAGCGCCCCTGCGACCCCGCAAATTACCGCCGACAGCGTCCAGACGAAGAGCTTGTAGTGCACTGGGTTATAGCCGCAGAACATGACGCGCTGCTCGGCGTCCCGGATCGCGGTTAGTATCCGGCCGAGCTTCGATTTGACGATATAGCGCGCCAGCAGCAGTGTGCCGATCAGCACCGCCGCAGTAAGCGAAAACAGCGCCATGCGTGTCTCAGGAACCGTGATTGGATAGCCGAGCACGCGTTTGAAGTCGGTAAACCCGTTGTTGCCGCCAAAGCCCGTGGCGTTGCGGAAAAACAGCAGCATCGCCGCGAAGGTGAGCGCCTGCGTGATGATGGAGAAATAAACGCCCTTGACGCGTGAGCGAAAAGCAAAGAAGCCGAATACGAACGCGAGCACGCCGGGCACCAGCACCACCAGCAGGGCGCACCACCAGAACGCATCCGAGTTCCACCATGCCAGCGGAAATTCCTTCCAGTCGAGAAACACCATGAAATCCGGCATGTCCGACTGGTACTGCCCGTCGCGCCCGATCTGGCGCATCAGGTACATGCCGAAGGCGTAGCCGCCGAGCGCGAAGAACAGGCCGTGGCCGAGCGAGAGGATGCCGGCGTAGCCCCAAATCAGATCCATGGCGATCGCCACCATCGCGTAGCACATGATCTTGCCGATCAGGGTCACCCAGTAGGCGGAGACATGGAACGCGCTCTCCGGCGGGACGGCCAGGTTCAGCACCGGGAAGACGACGAATGCGATCAGCGCGGCGACGCCGAGCGCAATCCAGCCCTTGGCACCATACAGAACGGGGCCGGCGGGCCCCTTCCGGTTGCGCCCCTCGGATCCTTCCCGCCCCCCCGCGCCCCGCATGTCGTTCGTTGCCGTGCTCATGCGTCCTGAACCCTTCCCTTCACCGCGAACATGCCCTGCGGGCGCTTCTGGATGAAGACCACGATGAAAACCAGCACCAGGATCTTGGCGATTACCGCACCCTGCCAGGACTCGAGCAGCTTGTTGGCAAATCCGAGGCCGAGGGCCGCATACACCGTGCCGGCGAGCTGGCCCACGCCGCCTAGGACGACGACCATAAAGGAATCGACGATATAGCCCTGGCCGAGATCCGGTCCGACATTGCCTATCTGCGACAGCGCACAACCGGCAAGGCCAGCGATCCCTGAGCCCAGGCCGAAGGCCCAGGTATCGACTCGGTGCGTCGGCACGCCGACACAGCTCGCCATGGCACGGTTTTGCGTCACGCCGCGCACGAACAGGCCCAGCCGGGTGCGCGTCAGCAGCAGCCACATCGCCGTGAGTACAGCACCCGCGAAGAAAATGATCACGATGCGGCTGTAGGGCAGCACCACCCCGCTCAGCACTTCCACGCCGCCAGACATGAAGACAGGGTTCTCGACCTGCACATTCTGCGCGCCGAAGAACGTGCGCACCGCCTGGATCAATACCAGGCTGATGCCCCAGGTCGCAAGCAGGGTTTCCAGCGGCCTGCCATACAGCCAGCGGATGACGACGCGCTCCAGCAGCATGCCGACCGACGCCGAGGCGGCAAAAGCCGCCGGAACTGCCGCCAGCAGGTACCAGTCGAACGCTCCCGGCAGCGCCCCACGAAACAGGTTCTGCACCACGTAGGTCGTGTAGGCGCCGATCATGATCAGTTCGCCGTGCGCCATGTTGATGACGCCCATCAGTCCATAGGTGATGGCCAGGCCGAGCGCCGCGAGCAGCAGGATGGAGCCGAGCGAAATCCCCGCGAAAGCGAGGCTGGCGCGCTCGCCCCAGGCAAGTTTTCCCTCCACCGCACGCAGACTCTTTTGCGCTTCGGCGCGCAGATCGGCATCCTTTTCGTCCTCGATGAATGCGAGCAGCAGGGTCTTGGTGCTCGGGTTGTTCGACTCGGCGAGACGCTGAATCGCCGCGACGCGCGTCTCCCGATCGCCGCCCTTCATTTCAAGGGCGGCCGCAACCTGTTCAAGGATCGGCTTGATGGCCGGATCCGCTTCCTTTTCAAGTGCTTTGCGCACCAGCGGCAACATGGACTCGTCCGCGCCGCCCGCAAGCTCCTTGGCCGCCGCGAGGCGCACATCGCGTTCCGCAGAAAGCAGGCGCAGCGACGCCAGGGCTGCCGCGATCGCCCCGCGCAACCGGTTATTTGCCAGTACATCCTCGCGTTCCGGCGGCAACTTGATCTCCTCGCCGCTTGCCGCATCGAAGGCCTGCCCGCCCTTCACGATCAGCACCTGCTTGCCCGCCGTCTGCAGTTCGCCCTCGTTCATCGCGCCCAGCACTTCCGCGGACCGCGGGTCGCCGCTCGCCGCGAGCGCATTGATGGCCTCGATCTTCTCGTCGGAATCGCCGAAGCCGAGCTTGTCGACCAGGGTCTTGTCGAGCGCCAACGCCTGCGCACTCCACAGGCCCAGCAGGATGAAAAACAGTCGCATGAGTTCTCTAGTTTAGTAACAAAAAAAGGGGCCGCCGAAGCGGCCCCTTCACTTGCTTGCGTGCCTTGCCCCGCTTACTTCTTCTCTGCCATCAGGGCCGGCTCGTCCTTCTTCTTGTCGTTGCCGAGAATGAACGGGCTCCACGGCTGGGCCTTGATCGGACCCTTGGTCTTCCAGACCACCTTGAACTGGCCGTCGGCCTGGACTTCGCCGATGAACACCGCCTTGTGCAGGTGATGATTCTTCGCGTCCATCGTCGAGGTGATGCCCGAGGGTGCCTTGAAGGTCTGGCCGCTCATCGCCGCGCTGACTTTCGCGACATCGAAGGTTTTCGCCTTCTCCACCGCTTGCTTCCACATATAGATGCCGATGTAGGTGGCTTCCATGGGGTCGTTGGTGAGCGGCTTGTCCTTGTGGCCGGCGATGTTCTTCGCCTTGGCGTAGGCGGCCCACTTCTTCGTGAACTCGTCATTTGCCGGGGCCTTGATGGACATGAAGTAATTCCACGCCGCCAGATGGCCGACCAGCGGCTTGGTGTCCACGCCGCGCAGCTCTTCTTCACCCACGGAGAACGCCACCACCGGGACATCGGTCGCCTTCAGGCCCTGGTTGCCCAGTTCCTTGTAGAAGGGCACGTTCGAGTCGCCGTTGATCGTGGAGATCACCGCGGTCTTGCCGCCGGCCGCAAACTTCTTCACGTCCGACACGATCGTCTGGTAGTCGCTGTGACCGAAGGGCGTGTACTTTTCGTCGATGTCCTTGTCGGCGACGCCTTTCGATTTCAGGAACGCCCGAAGAATCTTGTTGGTAGTGCGCGGATAGACGTAGTCCGTGCCTAGCAGCACCCAGCGCTTCGCGCCGCCGCCTTCCTTCGACATCAGATACTCGACAGCCGGAATCGCCTGCTGGTTCGGTGCCGCGCCCGTGTAGAACACGTTGCGCGAAATCTCTTCGCCTTCATACTGAACCGGGTAGAACAGCAGGCTGTTCAGTTCCTCGAACACCGGCAGCACCGACTTGCGCGAGACGGATGTCCAGCAACCAAACGTCACCGCCACCTTGTCCTGGGTGATGAGCTGGCGTGCCTTTTCGGCAAACAGCGGCCAGTTGGATGCCGGGTCGACCACCACCGGCTCGATTTTCATTCCCAGTACGCCGCCCTTGGCGTTGATTTCGTCAAACGCCATCAGCGCTACATCCTTCAGCACCGTTTCGCTGATCGCCATGGTGCCGGAGAGCGAATGCAGCACCCCGACTTTGACCGTCTTCTGTTGTGCCTGAACCGGCGTCGCCCCGAAACCAATTGCCGCTATCGCGGCGGAGAGCGCAAGCACCCGTACGAACCCGCGTCGTTTCATCATCGAATATCCCCTTTTATCTGGAATGTACACACCAGCCGACCAAACGCGGCCAGCCTTCGACCGTGCTGCTTGCAAGGTCCATGCCATCGAATCCGCCGCAGCGAATGACGGCTGAGGGATGCATGCCGGGAACGCAGTACCATGCCCCTAAAGCGCCACTGCAAGAATGGGGCTCGCAGTTGCTTGATCAAACGCAATGCTCATTTTGGGTGCGAAATGTTAAAGTGCAAAGGATGCGCGCACTAAATTGGCGCATTGGTGACTTCGTCCTGCAGTAGCTAGGTGACGCGAGCAGAAAATTAATATAACTTTATGATTAATAATAATATTATATAAATATAAATGAGATGTATTATTATTAAAGCGCATCAAGATCATCCATCCCTCAATAGGAGAGTTCCGCGTGAAAAGATTCGTTTCCCTGCTCTCGCTCTGCACCGCAATTTCGCTGACGACCGCCAGCTTTGCACAAAGCCCCGAAGCGTTTACCTTGACCATCAAGGATTACCGCTTCACGCCGGCGGAGCTTTCCGTCCCGGCGGGCAAGAAATTCAAGCTGATAGTGGACAATCAGGATTCCACCCCCGAGGAATTTGAAAGCAAGCAGCTGCGTGTGGAGAAGGTGATTCCCGGTAAGCGCAAGGCAACGCTGAATCTCGGCCCCCTCAAACCCGGCAGCTATCCTTTTGTGGGCGAATTTCATGAAGCCACGGCCAAAGGCACACTTCACGCCAAATAGTGCATTCCCGTGTTAGGGTCCGCGGTAGTTGTCTTTCGGGAAACGCTCGAGGCAGCGCTTATCATCGCCATCGTCCTGGGCGCGAGCCGCGGCCTGGTCTCGCGCGCGCGCTGGGTATTCGGCGGCGTGGGACTCGGCCTGCTCGGCGCGATCGGCGTGGCGCTGTTCGCGGGCGCCATCTCCGAGGCCGCACAAGGCAGAGGGCAGGAACTGTTCAACGCCGGCGTACTCCTAGTTGCCGTGGCCATGCTTGCCTGGCACAACATCTGGATGAGCGGCCACGCGCGCAAGCATGCCGCTGAAATGCAGACGCTCGGTCACGAGGTGCGGGCAGGCACCAAACCGCTTTCCGCGATGCTGCTGGTGACGGCCCTCGCCGTGCTGCGCGAGGGCGCGGAAACCGTTCTGTTTCTCTACGGCCTGTTTGCAAGCGGCGCGGGGAGCGTCGAACTCATCGGCGGAGCGCTGCTCGGGCTTGCGGGCGGGACCATCACCGGATGTCTGCTGTACTTCGGGCTGGTGCGGATTCCAATAGCGAAATTCTTCAAAGTCACCGGCCTGATCGTTTTGCTGCTCGCGGCCGGGCTCGCCGCGGGCGCGGCGAGCTACCTTGCACAGGCGGATCTGTTGCCGCTAATCGCCGATCAGGTCTGGGATACCTCCGGCATCCTCAGCGTCGACAGCATGCCGGGGCGTATCCTGCATGTGCTGATTGGCTATGTCGATCGTCCGAGCGGGATCGAACTGCTGTTCTATGTCGTGACGCTGATCTTCATCGGCGGCATGATGAAGCTGGTGGCCGGGCACCCGGCTACGGCCTGATCGGGCAGCACGAGCGCGCGGGACGCGCGCGTGGCGCGGCCCGCGGCGATCTGATTAAATGTCGTGCTTCCCACCATTCTCCGGTAACTGACATGAAAGTCGAAAAGCCTGATGCCGAATGGCGCGCAATGCTGACGCCGGAACAGTACAAAATCACCCGCAAGAAAGGCACCGAACCTGCATTCAGCGGAGCCTATTGGGACAACCACGAAAGCGGCACCTACCGCTGCGTCTGCTGTGACACGCCGCTGTTCGCCTCCGAACACAAATACAATTCCGGTACGGGCTGGCCGAGCTACTTCAAGCCGCTCGATCAGAACAACGTCGAGACCGAAGAGGACCGCAGTTTGTTCAGCGCCAGGACCGAGGCGCACTGCGCCAAATGCGGCGCCCACCTCGGCCATGTGTTCGAGGACGGCCCCGCGCCCACAGGGCTGCGCTACTGCATCAATTCGGCGTCGTTGAAGTTCGAGAAAAAAATAGATGTCTCTTAACGCATGAAATTCCTGTTCGACCTTTTCCCGGTCATCCTTTTTTTCGTCGCCTTCAAGCTTGCCGACATCTATGTCGCGACAGGCGTGGCAATCGTGGCGACGCTGGCTCAGATCGCCTGGGTGCGGTTGCGCGGGCGCCGGGTCGAATCCATGCTGTGGGCCAGCTTCGCGATCGTCGCGGTGTTCGGCGGCGCGACCCTGCTTCTGCAGGACGAGACTTTCATCAAGTGGAAGCCGACCGTGCTGTACTGGCTCTTCAGCGCGGTGATCGGAGGCGGCGCCTTTTTCTTCCGCAAGAACATGATCCGCAGCATCCTCGGCGAACAAGTCAGCATGCCGGACGCGATATGGGCGCGGCTCAACTGGAGCTGGGCGGGATTCTTTCTCTGCATGGGATTTGCCAATCTGTATTTTGCGTTCAACTACCCGACCGAAGTATGGGTCAATTTCAAGCTGTTCGGCGGCATGGGGCTGATGTTCGCGTTCGTTATCGGCCAGGCTCTGCTTCTCGCGCGCCATCTCGAGGAAAGTCCGCCTCGAACCCGTGGTTCGGACCAATGAATTCGGCGATCGTCGACGCGGCCATACGCGCGCGTCTTGGCGCCCTCGAACCGACTGCCTGCGAACTGATGGACGAAAGCGCGCAGCATGCCGGACATGCGGGCGCCGGCCCATCCGGCGCAACCCACTGGCGGCTGCGCATCGTGTCCGCGCGCTTCGCGGGCATGCCCACCGTCGCGCGCCACCGCATGATTTACGCCGCGCTGGGCGAACTGATGCAGACCCCCATCCATGCCCTTGCGATCACGGCGCGTGCGCCGGGGGAAACCGACCGGTGACGGATCGACCGTAAAATGACATACCACCCACCATATCGAAACCCGCACGAGGAAACATGAAAACCGTCAAAGCTGTCTGTGCGCTGCTCACCCTGGCCGCCTTCGCCCTGCCCGGAGCGCTGCATGCGCAGGCCGAAAAGGATGCTCCGCGCGCCGCCAGCGGTCCGGTCGCCACGGTGAATGGCGTTGTCATTCCGCGCTCGCGGGCCGATACGCTGGTGCGCATGAGCGGCAATCAGCCAAACAACGAACAGCTGCAGGCGGCGATAAAACAGCGTCTCATCGACTGGGAGATTCTGTCCCAGGAAGCGGCGCGCTCGGGACTCGCAAAATCAGGCGACGCACAGGTTCAGCTCGAAATCGCGCGCCAGCAGGTGCTCGCGAACGTTTATATGAGCGATTTCATGCGCCGTAACCCGGTGACGGACGCGGATGTCCAGTCGGAGTATGACAAGGCAAAGTCGACAAACGGGTCCAGGGAATACCACGCCCGTCACATTCTCGTGCCCACCGAAGAGGAGGCTGCCAAACTGCTCGCCGATCTGAAAAAAGGCGTGAAATTCGAGGATCTCGCGAGCCGCAATTCCAAGGATCCGGGCACCAAGGATCGCGGCGGCGACCTCGGCTGGAGCGTTCCGGCCAACTATGACAAGGCATTCTCCGACGCCATGGTCAGGCTGGACAAGGGCAAGCTGACCGACGCGCCGGTGCGCACGCGCTTCGGCTTCCATGTGATCCGCCTGGATGATGTGCGCGAGTTCAAGTTTCCGGGGCTCTCGGAAGTGAAGCCGCAGATCCAGCAGCGGCTCGCGCAGCGCAAGATGGACGAGCAGCTGCGCAGCCTGCGCAGCAAGGCCAAGCTGGACTAGCGCGCGGGCGCGCGCTCTCGTACTGGCGCTTGCCCTTATATAGATAAAATGGAAGCTGCCGGGTGTGCCTGGCGCGGTCGCGGCATACACGAGCAAGGAAACAAGAATCCCCTGCGCGACACCTACCAAGAGACCCGTCTCGGACCAGCGGCTCCGAACGATCAGCGCCGGGGAGACAGGCTAGCTTCGCAGCAGCCGCGGATCGAGGATGCCGATTGCGGGCGGCATCGGGGCATCCAGTACACAGGCCACCGCGCGCAGCAACTCGTATCGTATTCGAGCATTTTCACATCGCCGTCAGCGGACACTGCCTCGGCGCAGGCTTCCAGCAGCTTCTCCCGTTCAAGCGGTGCAAGGCTCCGGTCACCTTTGACAGTTGCAGTGCGCCGCAATCGATGAACAGACCAGATCGGAAGGTTCTGCGGAGCCGCAAGCATCCGGGGTGTGCGACGAGCCCTCGCAAGGAGAGCGCAGACTCAATGTCAAGCACGAGTCCCTGGAATATTGGCCATGTTAAAGCTTCCCTGCAGCACGGCATCGCGCACATAGGCTGCCATCTTCCGGTCGATCTCCTTGGGCCAGGTGCGCTTCAACGAGTCGCTGACCTTCATGGTCAAGCGCCCCAAGCCGTCAACCTCCATCTCGGCATGTTCGCCGCCCTGCAGCGGCCCAATACCCTGGTGATTGGTACCTAGCATCAGCACGTCGCCCGCCCGCAGCGTCATGATGGAGCTGGCGTAAGCGATGCACTCGGGAATGCGGTGGCCGAGGTCGCTTGTGTTGTAGTTGTGCCTGGGCGCGCCATCCACCCAGAAGCGGATCTGAATCCTGTCCGGATCGGCGATTTCGTCCCTGGTGGTGATCCACGGGCCAAGTGGGGCGAAAGTGTCAAAGCTCTTGCCAGTGAAAATATTTCCTCCCCAGGGCCCGCGGCAGGACACGTCCACCCCGTTCATGTACCCGAACACATAATCCATGGCCTGAGCTTCGGCCACATTGCGGGCGTCCTTGCCGATGACCAGCGTCATTTCCGCCTCGTGATGGCAGATGGAGAACTCCAAGGGTGGCAGCACGATGGTGCCGCCGGGGTCGAGCACGGCTTCGGGCGACTTCAGGAACACCATGATGGGCAGGCCAGGCTTGTCCGTTTCCTCCCGGTAGTTGGCGCCCATACAGACGATCTTTGAAGGCCGCGGCGTGGGTGCGCGCAGGCGTACGCTGGCAATCGGTACGCCCTCACGCTGCAATAGTGCCTGGTCCAGCTTTGTGCGATTTGTGTCGAAGCCGCGGACCATAGCTTCCACGGCATGCTGGCCATCGACCGGCTTGCCGGGACTTGCCGGCACGATATCGCTTACATCCACCACGCGATCGCGCCCCTTTAGCAGGCCGGGCTTATAGTCGTTATAGAGTACGATTTTCACAATAAGATCCTCATGGATTTAAGTGGCGGTTAGCGGCGTCGGTGCTCGATTACCGGGAACTGGCCATAGGTGCGGCTATATTTTGAATCACCAGCTAACCCGAGCCAAGCAGGACCAGCGATAGCACGGGAAACAGAGTCAGAATCGCGAGCAGGAGGAAGTTGGCGACGATGTAAGGGGTAACGCCGAGCGTGATTCGCCTGATCGACACCTGCGGCGCCAAGCTGTGCAACAGGATGACAATGATACCCACTGGCGGCAGAATCATTCCCAGCTCGATGATCACCACGTTGATTATGCCCCACCAAACCGGATGGTAGCCCAGTGACACGACAATGGGCAGCGCAAACGGCAGGGTGATGAGCATGGCGGTAACCTCGTCGAACACCGTGCCGAGCAGGATGTAGGAGAAAAGCATCATGCCGATGATCGCGAGCGGCGGCATGTCAAGGGAGCCGACGGCCTCAATCATCGCCTCGGGCACTCTTGCTAGGCCGAGGAAGTGGCTGAACACGAACGCGCCGATGAGCAATATATAGAGCATCGCGGTCGTACCGGCAGTTTCCCGCAGCCCGTCCAGCACCTGCCGCCAGGTGAGCCGCCGCATGGCGAGCGCAAATACCAGGGTCGCGATTGCCGCCACCGCCGCCGCTTCGTTCACCGTGAACGCGCCGCTGTAGAAACCACCGAATATGCCAAGGACGAGAATCAGCAGCGGCGATGCGCGCCGGACAGCGTCCCAGCGCTCGCGCCACGGCAGCGGCTCGGACACCGGCGCAAGCCCCGGGATCAGCCGCACGGTCACCGCCACCGCGGCGGCGTTCAGCGCCACGCTGAGAAGCGCCGGAATGATTGCGGCGGTGAAAAGGTCGAAGATAAAGGTCTTGCTGACGATGCAGTAAAAGATCATCGGCAATGACGGTGGAATCAGCGCCTTGAGTGTTCCGCCTGCGGCCACCGTCCCCGTGGCATACGAGGGCGAGTAGCCGCGCTTGAGCATCTCGGGGAGCGCCGCCTTGCCGAAAGTCGCCGCGGTCGCGATTGAGGATCCGCACACCACGCCGAACAGCGCCGAGCCGCCGACGGTCGCGTAAGCCAGGCCTCCGCGGCGGTGCCCGAAGAGCGCCGCGACTGCCCGAAACAAATCCGCCGAGAACCCCGCCTTGGTAGCGTAAACGCCCATCAAGAGAAATAGGGGTGCGACAGCCACATCCACGCTCGAGAGAATCGATGCCGGCTCCGCGGCGAGGATGGTCAAGGCCGGCGCAAGGCCTATCTGCATTGCGTAGCCGATCACGCCGACAATCAGGAGCGCAAATCCGATCGGGACCTGTAGGGCGATAACGCTGATAAGCGCGCAAAGACCCAGCAGGCCTACCCACCCAGCGCTCACGTCAGATCAACCTTGCCGTGCTGGGATGAGCAATCGACGGCGGGCTCACGACCGAACAGGCGCGCGACCGTTACTGTCGCAACCAAAACCTGCACTAGGACTGCGACCCAGAGGACCGCCGTAACCACATACCAGAACGGCCAGGTATGAACCGCCAGGAGAAAAGTGACTTGCCCCCCCGCCAGCAGCTTTCCGCTGTAGAGAACGAACTCGCGGGCCATCGCGCCCATCGTAACTGCAAGGAGGATGGAGGCCACTGCATCGAAGAAGAGGCCGGCCCGCGCGCCGGCGGCAGATTCCAGGAGCCGCAGCGAGACATGACTTCGATCGAGGAGTCCGGCCGGCATGCAGCATGCGATCGCGATCGCCAAGACCACGCTGCTGAAATCGCGCACCACATCGATGGGCTGTCCCGCAAACTCCCGCATCAGCCCGTCCAGTACGCTCAGGGCGGCGAAGGGGAGGAGCATCAGAAGGCCGGCGATCGCAAGCAGCCGACAGACAACCGTCGCCAGTCTTTCCGCTATGGCAAGCGCGCTGCGTGTCCGCCTCACAGTACCCATTGCGGGCTTAACCTGCCTGCAGACTATTTCCCAGACCGAAATTTTGCGAGTTCGTCCTTGACGAATTTGAGGAATTCGACGTTCTCCGGTCTGCGTTGCTCCCAGGCATCCTGGACCGTCTTGAATGCAGCGTCCGCGGTCTTCTGGTCCGCGGTGCTGAGCGACGCCATCCGCCTCGTCGAATCTGCCTTGACCCTCGCATCAAGCTTGGCGTAATAGGCGTCAATTTCCTTCATAAACCGCTCGTTTACCGGCGCCCCGCCGTGTCTGAGCAGCACATCCTGGGCTTGCTTCGGCAGGCTTTCGAATTTCTTCTTGTTCATCAGCATCGCGACCAGGAAATTCCCCATGTTGATGGAATAGTGGTTGTTGATGATGCGGTCGAGCTGAAAGTCGTAGATCACCGTGAGCTGGGTAACAACGCCCTCGATGGTGCCACGGCCGAGCGCCTCGACCATCTCGGAGGCCGCCAGCGCGACCGGGACCGCGCCGAGTGCCCTGACGGTGTTGGTTGGCGTGACTCCGGTCGAACGTATTTTCCTGCCCTTCAGATCGGCAAGCGTGTTTACCGGGAAGCGGGTATGGATGCTGTGGGACGGACTGGCCACATTCATGAAGCTCACGTACAGGTCGTAGCTCTTCACACGCCCAGAGTTTACGAGCGCATTGTAGACTTGAGTACCCTCTTGCATAGTACGGAACAGGCCGGGCAGCTCAAGCGCCTCCAGATCGGAAAAACGCCCTGGCGAAAACGACGGTGCCGTGAGCACGATGTCTGCTACGCCATCCAGCACGAGCTGCGGCTGCTCCGAAGGCACCCGCGCGAGCGCGCCATTGGGGAACAGGCCGATCTCGATCAGCCCTTTCGCCTGCGGGTCCTCGTTGACGGCCTTGGCGAACGGTACAGCGCCCGACAAGTAGGTCATCTCCTTGTCGCCAAACACCCAGGCGAGCTTCAGTTTCACCGGTTCCGCTGCAGCTGTACCGGTAGCGGCAAGCAGCGCGATGCAGCACGTTACAAAGGTCTTGCGCAACATTTCCCCCCCCCCCCTCTTGTTTCTGCGGAATCGGATGTGTTTCCGCGGAATTATTTGGAATTATTTCTGTGTATTCGGCTCCTGCGGACGTTTGCCTGCTTACCGAGCTACCGGCTCCCAGAGCATCTGGATCCGCTTTCCCATCCCTGGCGCAATCGGCGGCTCGCCAGCGCCCTCCAGCCATTCGGCGTAAATAGCGGTTTCGCCGATTGCCATCATTAGGTCGAACAGGCCCTGCGCTTCCGCGGGAATCTCCTCTAGAGGATACTGGTTCAGGTACTCTACGATTGAGTCGATGTGCGGTGCGGTGGCCGCGTGGAAGGCCATCACCTCTTCCCTCGAGCGTGACAGGCGCTCCCGCATTCGTTCGGTTGTGGTTGGAAGCGCCCAGCTCAAATAGGGCGCGAGCGCGGCAAACTGCGGTGGCAGGGTCGTCGGTTGGCTCATCGTATTCTCCGCCGTCTAAGCTCTCATGTATTCTTGGAGCGTTTTGCGCATCTGGCGCAACTGAACTTCCTGCTCGTGCAGCGCGAGCTTCTTAATTGCGCCCGACTCCATACCGGCCTGGTTGCGTTCGGCTGCGGCGAGGTCTTCCAGCCCGACGATGATCTGCAACGAATGCGAGAAGCCGTGTGCGAAACGCTCGCCGGCATTCTTCGCCTTGGGAAAAAAGATGCGGTTTTCCCAGGCGCTGCGGCCGACGCCGAGCGGCTCGAACAGGTGGTAGTGCCACAGCCCGCCAAAAAAGTGGATGTTGAAATTCGGGAACATGCTGTACTCGTCCACCCCCCAGTTCTCGAGCCCGTCTGGGTTCAGTCCCGGCGCCGCGTTCTTGGCCTTGCCGAAGCGCGAAGAATCCGTGCCGCCGAACTTCACCGATGCCTTGGCAATCGGCCCCATCATCAGAGTTTTGCTGGGCGGGCTGCTGCCAAGAGTTGCCTTCTGGTGCTTGCCGTAGAAATCCACGGCCGACCAGTGGTGGAAGGGGTTCTCTTTAGCGGAATAAAGGTTGTCAACGGTGATGCGATGCAGAAATGACACATGGTACGACTCGATGAAAAGGTCCTTTACCACTTTCCAGTCGGCGTCAACCTCGCAGCGCCAGCCCCAGCTTTCCCAGTCCTTGGCGACAAAGGGGAACTGATTCATCGGGTGCAGGGCCATCTCGCCGAGCCATTGCTCGAACGTCTCACGAGGCTTCTGTTCCGGGTTGAAGAAGATGAAGCCGTTCCAGGTCCTCGATGGGAGCTCGACAAGCCCGAGTTCCTCCCTCTTTAACAGGCCATCCGGGTCGGTGACCGCCAGCAGAGCACCGTCCAGGCCGTAGGTCCAGCCGTGAAATTCGCAAGCAAATGCCCTCTTGTTGCCGCGCGCGTTGCTCGGGAGCAGCGTCGCAGCGCGGTGCCGGCAGACATTATGGAAAACGCGAACCTTCGTGTCGCTCCCACGCACCAGTAAGAGAGAAACCTTCAGTGCCTGGAACTCGCGGACGATGTAGTCACCGGGATTGGGGATGTCCGATTCGATTCCGGCGAACAGCCAGGTGCGGCGGAACACAAGGTCAATTTCGCGCTTGAAATTCTCAGGGGAAATGTGCTCATCACTCGTGACGTCCGTGCCGGCAAGCTCCGGAAAAATCTTCATCCACTTCTGTTCCCACTTCGGCTGCGACTCCTTCGACAGGTTTGCGGACATACTAGTCTCCTTGAACAAGTTTGCAGACATGCGAGCTGATTGGCCGCTTCGCGTTTTGTTTGGGGCTTGAGCGCCGGCCAGCGCTGATTGCCTTTTGATAAATCCTGCTGACCTTGACAGTCAGCGTTCAGTGCCGGAGTCGCCCTCCCGCAGTCCACGGCACCGAACGATCTTTTCAGTATCATAGGCGGCCGCAATGTTGTCAATGGCGTTCGAATCCAGCTCCTGCTCCCGCAACATCGGGACGCAGCCGGCAACACGCTATAAACTGCGTACTTTGAGAACTGCGAACATCGAGCCGACTCCGACTCTCCCCTACCCGTTATGAGCAACAGCCCATCATGAACGATCCTCGCCCCCCCGCCGATCTCGCGCCGCGCGCCAAGTTGTCCGGCCATGCCGCTTTCCTGTCGTTGCTCGCCTCGGAGGGCGTCGACATCATGTTCGGGAATCCCGGCACCACCGAGCTGGCGATCATGGAAGCGCTGGGCCATCAATCGAAGATTCAATACGTGCTGGGGCTGCAGGAAGCGCTGGTAGTCGGCATGGCGGACGGCTATGCACGCGCCACCAACCGGCTCGCCGCCTGCAATGTGCACGTCGCGCCCGGTCTGGGCAACGCGATCGGCTCGATGTACACCGCCAAGATCTACGGCTCACCGGTCCTGATTACCGCGGGACAGCAGGAGCAGGGCCATGGCCTGAAGGAACCCATGCTGTATGACGCATTGCTCCCGATAGCACAGCCGATGGTCAAGTGGGCCGTGGAGGTGACCCGCGTGGAGGATCTTCCGCGTATTGTCCGGCGAGCCGCCAAGGTGGCCCTGACCCCACCCACCGGTCCGGTGTTTATCAGCCTCCCGGGCGACGTGCTCGATGCGCAGGCCGAGCTGGATCTCGGCCGGCCCAGCCGGGTGGACGCCGCGACCCGCCCATCGGACGCAGCCCTCGCACGGCTGGCCGATGCGCTGCTCAACGCGCGCAACCCCGCACTCATCGCCGGCCACGAGCTGTGCACGGGCGACGCCCTCCGGGAGGCCGGCGAGCTCGCGGAAGTTCTGGGCGCGGCCGTATTCCAGCAGACGGTGCCCTACGGCGCGCACTTCTTCTCCGAGCATCCCGCTTTCGTCCGGCCGTTGACGCGCAATCAGCAACAGGTGCGCGATTGGCTCTCGCCTTACGACATGCTAGTGTTTCTCGGCGCGGATCAGCTGCGCATGTCGGTGCACAGCCCGGTTGAGCCGATGCCCGATGGCGCGCGCGTGGTGCAGATCGGCAATCGCGACTGGGAGCTGGCGAAGAACTATCCCGCCGAGATCGCGCTCAAAGCAGACTTGAAGGAGACGCTGCTGGCGTTGCTGCCGGTATTGCGCGGCAGGATGACGGCTGAGCGGAAAGCACTGGCGGCGCGCCGGCTCAGCGAGCTGGCGGCCGGCAACTGGACCGCGCTGCGCGCGCACGCGGTGCGCGAATCCCTTGGCGCAAGCAAGGCGCGCCCGATGGACCCTCGCCTGCTGATGCTGCGCTTGACCGAGGCGCTGCCGCGCGACGCCGTCGTCGTCGAGGAGGCGCTCACCTCGAGCAACTCCCTGCTTAGCCTGCTCCCGATGCGCGACGCGCATTGCTACTACGGGCTGGCGAGCGGCGCCATCGGTTTTGCGATGGCCGGGGCGGTGGGCGTCAGTCTTGGCTTGCCCGGTCGGCCGGTCATGGCGCTGGTGGGCGACGGCAGCGCGATGTACAGTATCCAGGCGCTGTGGACCGCTGCCAATTTGAAACTGCCGATCACCTATGTGATCGCGAACAATCGCAGCTACCGCATTCTGAAGGAGCGCCTAAAGTCGATGCGCGGCATCGAGCGCTACGTCGGCATGGACCTGCGCGAGCCCGAGATCGACTACGTGGGGCTGGCGGAATCCATGGGCGTGCCGGCGCGGCGCATCATCGAACCCGAGGACGTGATACCCGCGCTGCGGGCGGCCATGGCGAGCGGCGCGCCGAGTCTGCTGGACGTGCGCATAGCGGACGGATTCGGCGGCTGACAGGCGCGTACCGTCCGAGCGTATCGCGAGTTCATCCTGAGCCGGGGCGGCGCACGGCCCGGTGCAGCCACATGCCGGCGCCAAGCAATCCGCCGGAAGCGAGCGCGGTGAGCAGAAAGCCCGTTGCCAGTCCGATCGAGGCGCCCAGAACGCCGAGCGCTATCGGGGCAAACACCATCCCGAACTGGTTCGCAGTCTGTCGGATGCCGAGCGCCACGCCGCGTTCCCCCGGGGGCGTCTCCTCGCTCACGGTCGCGATCAGAAGCGGCAGGCTGATACCCTGACCGATGCCGACCAGGAACGCTGGAACATAAACCAGCCAGGGGTGGCCCATTACCGGAGAAAGCCCTATCCCCGCCGCGCCCACGAGCAGGCCGAGCACGACCGCGGGCACGTTGCCCATGAGCGCGGCGAGCCGGGCGGCGCCCAGGGCGAGAAAGGTGGCGACAAGCGCGTGCGCTGCGACCACGGTGCCGGCCGCAGCGGATGCAAACCCGCGCTCAACCAGAAGCAACGGATAGAACGACATCCATGCGCTAATGGAACCCACACGCACCAGGGTCAGGATGAGAATTACCTGGACCCCCTTCAGACGCAGCAAGCGGCGGGCCGTGCCGAAGCCGGCGGCGGATCCGCGCCGTCCCGCATCGCGCGCCAAGCGCGCCTCGGGGAGGATCCAGCCGATGAGCGCGAAGCACAACGCGATCGCGGCCACGGTGGCGAAACTCCACTGGAAGCCGATCAGGTCGGACGAAGCACCGATCAGGATCGGCGACACCACCATGCCCGCATTCGTCGAAAAGCTCATCTTGCCGAGAATGCCGGCAAGCTGCTCGGGCCGCCCAAGGCTGGCCAGGTACGCCTGGGAGGCGAGCCAGGCGGTGCTCGAAGCGAGTCCGGCCACGATCTGCAGTACGGCGAGTATCCAGTAACTGGTCGTGAGCGCCGAGAGCAGCGCCGCGGCGCCGGCAAAGAGCGCCGAGTATGCATAAACCCGGCGCGCCCCCAGCCGGTCGCTCAACGCGCCCACGGAAACCGACAGAAACATCGGGAGGAGCGCACCCACACCGACCACCACACCGATAATCTCGAGCGGCGCGCCCAGTTCCTTCGCCCGCAGCGGCACCAGGAAACCGCACATGGCCATGGCGGCCAGGCCGAAGGATGCCGAAACGTAGGCAAGCGTCATGCGGCCACGCCCGAGCGACATGAAGCCTTCTTCGGCCGGCGCCCCGGGCGTGCTGCGCTGGTCCATGTCTTGTCCGCTGTCCTGTGGGGGGGTCTATCGACGCTGCACGAGCGTCACAGACTGCGCGCGATCACGACCTTCATGATTTCGTTCGTGCCCGCATAGATGCGCTGCACTCGCGCATCGCGGTACATGCGCGAGATCGGGAATTCGTCCATGTAGCCATAGCCGCCGTGCAGCTGCAGGCAGCGGTCCACGATCTTGTTCTGCAGATCGGTCAGCCAGTACTTGGCCATGGAAGCGGTCGCGGTGTCCAGTTCGCCTTTGAGGTGGCGTTCGACGCAGTGATCGTGGAACACCCGGCCGATGGTGGCTTCGCTCTTGCACTCGGCGAGCACGAACTGGGTGTTCTGGAATTCCATAATCGCCTTGCCGAACGCCCTGCGCTCCTTGACGTATTCGATGGTATGGGAAAGGGCGCGCTCGATCATGCCGATCGCGGCGGTGGACACGATAATCCGCTCCTGCGGCAGATCGTTCATCAGCTGCCCGAAGCCCTGCCCCTCGTTCCCGCCCAGCAGCTCCGCGGCGGACAATTCGACATCATCGAAGAACATCTCCGAGGTATCGGCCCAGTCGAGGCCGAGCTTCTTCAGCTTGCGGCCGCGGCGAAATCCCGGCGCGCGCTCGGTCTCGACCACGACCAGCGAGATGCCTTTCGCGCCCTGCTTCGCATCGGTCTTCACGACCACCACGATGAGGTTCGCGAGCTGGCCGTTGGTGATGAAGGTCTTCGCGCCGTTCAGCACATAACCGGCGCCGGTTTTCTTGGCGATGGTCTTGACGTTCTGCAGATCCGAGCCGGTGCCGGGTTCGCTCATCGCGATCGCGCCGACCAGTTCGCCCGTCGCCATACGCGGCAGCCAGCGCCGCTTCTGGACCTCAGTGCCGTAGCGCAGGATATAGGGCGCCACAATGCCCGAGTGCAGCGGCGCGCCGATGCCGTGCAAACCAGCCAGCGCATATTCACGGTTGATCACGGTGTCGTGCGCGAAACTGCCGCCCGCGCCGCCGTATTCCTCCGGAATGCTCGCGCACAGCAGACCCGCTTCGCCCAGCTGGTTCCAGACCTTGCGGTCCATCATGCCGGCTTCGCGCCAGCGCTCGATCTGCGGCACCAGCTCCCCGCCTATCAAGCGCCGTGCCTGCTCCTCGAGCATCACCAGCTCTTCGGTCATCCAGACCGGACGGGGGACGTTCAATACGGACATGTTCAAATCAAGTCCGCGCTGGACTTGCGGGACTTTGGCGATGTGGCGCGAAAATCCGCAAGCGAGCGAAACGGCTTTTTGGGCAAAGCGATCGGCACCAGCCTGGCAACCGGCCGTCCGCGGCGCGTGATAAGCGCCTCCTCGCCGCTCTCGGCCTTGCTCAGCAGCGCGCTCGAACGTGCCTTGGCATCGGCCAGATTGACGATGTCCATGGCTTGCTCCACTTAGTCAGGAAGTTGGTCAGATGATACCGCAATAAAAGGCGGGCTCCGGTCACAGTCAGGCCGCGCCTACAGGACCAACGCGCGGCATCGCGTCCCATTCCCGCCCATCGTACCGGCGGCCGTTGGCGTGCTTCGAACGCTGCTCACCGTCCGCCCCCAGGTTCCCCACTGCTTGAAGAAAAACGCGACGCGCGCCGCATCGCACTGGCGACTTCCTCCACGCCTTGCTCCATACGCTCGATGGCAGCCATTCTCTGAATAATGCTGAACGGAATTCTCTTCAAATCGTATGGGTCAAGGAACGCGAAATGAGGCCTCAGCTCAGGCTTTCGTGGCGGTAGAAGCGCGTCCAGCGCTGCAGGTTCTCGTCCGACAGCGCGACCACCACCGCGTCGCTGGATGCATGGTGTTCCAGCCGGGTCCAGGCCGGCAGCGCGATCGTATCGCCAAATTCCCAGGCAACGCTCTTTTCTCCCGCCTGCGTGCTGCCGTGACCTTGCAGTACGACATGCAGCGTGTTCGAAGTATGGCGATAAGGCCTGCTCGACCAGCCCTTCGCCCACCTGTGTACCTTGATGGTGATCGTGGGCATGTCGATCGCCTTGAGCTGGATGGCCTGGCCGAAATGTTCGTCGGCGGGCGCGGCCCTGAGCTTTCTGCGCGTGCTCGCCCAGGGATAGCGGAACCTCGATCCAGGCGCTTCGCTGGTGATGGGTTCGAAATCCCCCGGGTAGTCCTCGAAGAATACGGTTTCAAGCCGCCGCGTGAGCGGAATATCGAGGCAATCAAACCAGTACGCCTGCTCGCTGCCCTCATGGCCGTGGCCGTGCCATGAGCCTCCCGGCGTCAAGACGATATCCCCGGTCTCCATCGGATGCTTGTGGCCGTTTACCACTGAATACGAGCCCTTGGATTCGAGTATGACGCGCATGGCGTGGGCCGCATGCCGGTGGGAGCGCGCCTTTTCGCCCGGCAGGATCGACTGATAGGCAGAAATCAGGGTATTCAGTGTCTCGATGTCGTGCCCGGCGTGCGGGTTCACCATGATGGTGTTGCGCCGCTCGGCGAGATCGGTTCCGATCAGGCGCCCCGCTGATTGCATGGCCGGGCGCACTTCAGCATAGCGCCAATGGCCGCAATCGAATTCGGAGTGCATGCTCTTGGTGAAAATGGGACGCGGCAGTTTCGACCAGCCCGGCACCATGCCGCGATCCTTGAGCGCGTCGCGCAGCACGTCCATCGAATCGATCCGGCTCAAGTCCTGCATGGTTATCGCCTCCAGAAGAAAACCGCAGGTCTGCTGCGGTGCCGGCAATCTTAGTCCGCTTCCTCCAGCCAGGCCATCTGGATCGCCTCCAGGATCTTCTCGCCGCTGCGCTTCGCGTCGTCGTCGAAGCCCGGCAGTTGCAGGACCCACTGATGCAGGTCGGTGAAGCGCACCGTCTTGGGATCGATGTCCGGGTGCTGCTCGGCCAGTGCGATGGCGATCTCGCGCGAGTCGGTCCACTTCATTTCTTGTCTCCTGTCTCGCGCGCGTAGTTGATGGTGTACTTCGGAATCTCGATCACGAGATTCCTCTCCCTTACCCTGGCCTGGCACGACAGCCGCGAGCGCGCTTCCAGTCCCCAGGCCTTGTCCAGCATGTCCTCCTCCTTCTCCTCGGCATCAAGGAGCGACTCGAAGCCTTCCTTTACCACCACATGACAGGTCGTACAGGCGCAGGACTTTTCGCAGGCATGCTCGATCGCGATGCGCTGCGCAAGCAGCGTGTCGAGTATCGATACGCCAGCCTGCGCCTCGAATTCCGCGCCCTGCGGACAGAGTTCCGGATGGGGCAGGACTCTCAGCCTTGGCAAGGCGGGCTCGCTGATGGTGTGCGCATCATCGGATCAAATTTCCAGCCGGTTGATATTGTGCCCGGCGAGGGCACGCTTCACGCTTTGGTCCATGCGGCGCCCGGCGAAGGTCTCGCTGGCGCGATTCAGCGCATCCGTCGCCTGCTTGATGGCGCGCGCATCCTGGCCCGGGAGCGCCGCCTTGAGCACAGCGACGGGCGCATCGAGCGCCGAGCGCTCTTCTGCATCCAGCAGCGCACCATCCGCCTCGAGCGCGGCGCCGACCGCGGCGAGCAGGCGCTCGCCATCGACCCGGTGCTCAGCCAGTGCGCGCGCGTGCATGTCGCCGCGCGCATGCTCGTAGGACTCGCGCAGCATGCGCTCGATCTCGCCGTCGGTGAGGCCGTAGGACGGCTTGACGGCAACAGTGGCCTTGGCGCCGGTGCTGGCCTCGGTCGCCGTGACCGAGAGCAGTCCGTCCGCATCCACCTGATAGGCGACCCGCACGCGCGCCGCGCCGGCGGCCATCGGCGGGATCCCGCTCAACTCGAAGCGCGCCAACGAGCGGCAGTCGGCAACCAGCTCGCGCTCCCCCTGCACGACGTGAAAGCTCATGCCGGTCTGGCCGTCCTTGAAGGTGGTGAACTCCTGGGCGCGCGCAACCGGGATGGTCGAGTTGCGCGGAATGATCTTCTCGACCAGCCCGCCCATGGTTTCGACGCCGAGCGAGAGCGGAATCACGTCCAGCAGCAGCCAGTCGTCGCCCTGCGCCTTGTTGCCGGCAAGGATGTTCGCCTGCATCGCGGCGCCCAGGGCCACCACCTTGTCAGGATCGAGATTGTTCAGCGGATCGCGGCGGAAGAATTGCGCCACCGCGCGCTGTATCTGCGGCATGCGCGTGGCTCCGCCCACCATGACGACGCCCTTGATCTCGTCCACGGTCAAACCCGCATCGCGCAGCGCGCGGCGCGTCGGGCCGAGCGTTTTCTGCACCAGTTGCCGGGTGATCTCGCTGAACTTTTCACTCGTCAGCGTCAACTCGAACCATTCGCCGGAGGAGAGCTTCGCAGCCAGCGGCGCCTCGCCGTGATAAGTCAGATATTCCTTGGCCTCGCGCGCCTTGACCAGCAGCAGCCGCATATCGCGCGGCGCGAGCGGCGCGAGCTTCGCCTCCCCGACGATCCAGTTCAGTATGCGCTGATCGAAATCGTCGCCACCGAGCGCAGCATCGCCGCTGGTGGCGATCACCTCGAACAGTCCCTGTGAAAGCCGCAGGATGGACAGATCGAAGGTGCCGCCGCCCAGGTCATAGACCGCATAGACGCCTTGCGAGGCATTGTCCAGGCCATAGGCGATCGCCGCGGCTGTCGGCTCGTTGAGCAGCCGCATGACGTTCAACCCCGCCAGCCGGCCGGCGTCCTTGGTAGCCTGGCGCTGCGCATCGTCGAAATAAGCGGGCACGGTGATCACGGCCCCGTAGAGGCTGTCGTGCTGCGGGCCGTCCTGCTGCGTCAGGCCGAGCGACTGCTCCGCCCGCTCGCGCAGCACCTTGAGAATCTCCGCCGAGACCTCCACCGGGCTCTTGACGCCAGCCACCGTGCGCAACTGCACCATGCCGGGTTCGTCGACGAAATCGTAGGGCGCATTTCCCGCATGCGCGACATCCTTCAGCGCACGCCCCATGAAGCGCTTCACCGATACGATGGGGTTGCGCGGATCGTCGGTTTGCCGCGCCTGCGCCGCGAAGCCGACCTCGCCGGCTCCATCGGCAACATAGCGCACTACCGACGGCAGCAGCGCGCGCCCCAGTTGGTCCGGCAGGACCGCTGCCGTGCCGTTCCTCACCGTGGCAACCAGCGAGTTCGTGGTGCCGAGATCTATGCCCACGGCGGCGCGGCGCTGGTGCGGCTCGGGTGATTGCCCGGGCTCGGAAATCTGGAACAAGGCCATCGGCTAGGCGTCCAGGGCCTCGAAGGCCTGGCTGACCTCGGCGTCGAGCTTGTCGAGAAACATCAGCGCGCGCACGGCAGGAACCGCAGCCGCGTAGTCGCCCTCGACATCCAGGCGCTTGCCCAGCTCGCTCTCGGCGCCGCGCATCTCGTTCCGGATCTGGACGCGCAGGCGATCCAGAGTCGCAGGGGCGCTGCGCCGGCTGGCCTCTTCCAGCGCCTCGCGCAGTTCCATCTGGCGGAGCAGGAATTCCTGGGGCATCGCAGTATCGGTTTCGAATTTTGGATCGATGCCCGCGAGCTGCAGCATATAGGCCGCGCGCTCAAGCGGCTGCCTGAGCACACGATAGGCTTCGTTCACGCGGGTCGCCCACTGTATCGACAGGCGCCGCTCGGTCTCGCCCGCGGCGGCGAACCGGTCAGGGTGAACGCGGGCCTGTATCTCCCTGTAGGCGGAGTCGAGCGCCGCCTGGTCGAGCGCAAAGCGCACCTTCAGACCGAACAGCTCGAAGTGGTTTTCAAATTGGCTGGACATGCTGATGCACTGATCCTCCACGGGCCCTCGCCGGCGCATCTCGCCGGTCGACCAGCCGCGCGGGGATCGTGCAATCTATGCTGCGTTACGGGCCGTCAGACGTTGAACGATTCCCCGCATCCGCATTCATCCTTGACGTTCGGATTCTTGAACTTGAAGCCCTCGTTCAGTCCCTCGCGGGTGTAGTCGAGTTCCGTGCCGTTGATATAGGGCAGGCTCTTCGGATCGATCAGCACGCGCACGCCATTGCTCTCGAACTCCAGATCCTCGGCATTGATCTGGTCCGCGAATTCGAGCTTGTAGGCAAGGCCGGAGCAGCCGGTGGTGCGCACGCCAAGCCGCAGCCCGATGCCCTTGCCGCGCTTGCTGATGAAGTTCCGCACGTGATTCGCCGCGGCGGGCGTCAGGGTCACTGCCATGCCGTCCTCCCTTTTCATGCCGCGGCGGGCAGCCGCGCCCCGGCAGCAGTCGGCGACGCCGGGGCTGACTCTGAATCCGCCGAGCCGTGCTTTTTCTTGTAGTCGGCGACCGCAGCCTTGATCGCGTCCTCGGCCAGGATCGAGCAATGAATCTTGACCGGAGGCAGCGACAACTCCTGCGCGATCTGCGTGTTCCTGATTTCCGCCGCCTGATCGAGCGTCTTGCCCTTTACCCATTCGGTGACCAGGGAACTCGAGGCGATCGCCGATCCGCAACCGTAGGTCTTGAAGCGCGCATCCTCAATCGTGCCGTCCTTGGCAACGCGGATTTGAAGCTTCATCACGTCGCCGCACGCCGGCGCGCCCACCATCCCGGTACCCACGTCTTCGTCGTACTTGTCGAACGAGCCGACATTGCGCGGATTCTCGTAGTGATCAACAACCTTGTCGCTGTATGCCATGGTCATGCTCCTACTGTTGACTGCCGTACCGCTTCTGCTTTTGCCTTTTCAGACAGTGATGTGCCGCATCGCGTCAGCTTGCTGGTGCGATGCAGCACCTCGTTGTTCTTTTTTTCCGGTGTATCAATGCGCTGCCCACTGTACCGAAGCTAGGTCCACCCCGTCCTTGTGCATTTCCCAGAGCGGCGACATTTCGCGCAGCTTCGAGACCTTGGATTTCAGATACTGAACCGCAAAGTCGATTTCTTCCTCGGTCGTGTAGCGCCCGATGGTGAAACGGATGGACGAATGCGCCAGCTCGTCCGACCTGCCGAGCGCGCGCAGCACGTAGGACGGTTCGAGCGACGCCGATGTGCAAGCCGAACCGGAGGACACCGCGATGTCCTTGACCGCCATGATCAGCGATTCGCCCTCGACGAAATTGAAACTGACATTAAGATTGTGCGGCACCCGCCGCTCCAGGTCGCCGTTGACGTAGATCTCTTCTATTCCGCGCAGCCCGGCGAGCATTTTGTCGCGCAGCCTGCGGATGCGCGCGCACTCGGCCGCCATTTCGAGGCGCGCGAGCCGAAACGCCTCGCCCATGCCGACGATCTGGTGCGTCGCCAGGGTTCCCGAGCGGAATCCGCGCTCGTGGCCGCCGCCATGGATCTGCGCCTCGAGGCGGACGCGCGGTTTGCGCCGCACGTACAGCGCGCCCACTCCTTTCGGCCCGTAGGTCTTGTGGGCGGAGAAGGACATCAGGTCCACTTCGAGTGACTGCAAATCGATTTCGATCTTCCCTGTGGCTTGCGCCGAATCGACGTGCAACAGCACCCCGCGCTTGCGGCACATCTCGCCGATGGCCGCGATGTCCTGTACAACGCCGATCTCGTTGTTCACCGACATGACCGAGGCGAGGATCGTATCGGGGCGAAATGCGGCCTCGAACGAGTTCAGATCCAGCATGCCGGCTGCGTCGACATCTAGGTAGGTAACCTCGAAGCCGCGCCGTTCCAGTTCCCTGCAGGTATCGAGCGTCGCCTTGTGCTCGGTGTTCACCGTGATCAGGTGGCGGCCCTTGGTCTTGTAGAACTCAGCCGCGCCCTTCAGCGCCAGGTTGATCGATTCGGTCGCACCCGAGGTCCAGACGATTTCCCGCCGGTCGCAGCCCGCGAGCGCCGCCACATGGGCGCGCGCCTCATCCACCGCTTCTTCGGCTTTCCAGCCCAGCGCATGCGAGCGGCTCGCAGGATTGCCGAAGTGCTCGGTGAGATACGGGATCATCTTCTGCGCGACGCGCGGATCGACCGGCGTCGTGGCCGAATAATCAAGATAGACCGGGAATCTCATGCCCGGCGTCATCATCTCGGACATCTGAATCCCCTAAAGCGTCAGGACCGCGGAGACTTTCCCCTTATCCGCGGTGCTGCGCCAGTCCTTCAATATCGCAATATGCTTGCCGTTCTGGTGTTCCACCAGATCGGCGAGGGAAATCGACGCCAGATAGTCGTACATCTTCGCGTTCAAGGACGCCCACAGATCGTGGGTCATGCAGCGCCGTTCATCGAGACAGTTTTCCTTGCCAGCGCACTGGGTCGCATCGAGCGGCTCGTCCACCGCGGCGATGATGTCCGCAACCGACATTTCGCCGGACGGCGTGCCGAGGTTGTAGCCGCCACCCGGACCGCGCACGCTGCTCACCAGGCCGGCGCGGCGCAGTTTGCCGAACAACTGCTCCAGATAGGAAAGCGAAATATGCTGGCGCTCGCTGATCGCGGCCAGCGTCACCGGGCCGCGCGTCTGCCGCATGGCCAGATCCATCATCGCCGTCACCGCAAATCGCCCCTTAGTTGTCAGCCGCATCGTGACCCCGCAATACCCGATTAAACGAGTCAAGTATACTTTATCCGACTAAACTAATCAAGTTTTATATTTGTTCATTATCAATGTCTTATGGTTCTAGCTGACCACCCGCAGCTCTTTCTTCATGGTTTCGGTCCGCGCCAGATCCTGCTCCAGCCGCGCCAGTTTCTCGCTCAGTTCCCGCACCAGAGCTTCCAGCTCCTGGGAATGCTCCACCAACTGCTGGATCGGCTTGGCGTAGGGGTCGTCCTCGCTCTGCACCACGGCATAGGCCGCAAAGCGCGCCGAGTGTTCCTCAGCGCACTCATCGAGAACACGCCCTGGCACGCCGACGACCGTGGCGCCCGCCGGCACATCATGTACGACGACTGCGTTCGAACCCACGCGTGCGCCGTCTCCAACATGTATCGGCCCCAGGATCTTGGCCCCGGCCCCGACCACCACGCCCTTGCCGAGGGTGGGATGGCGCTTGCCCTTGTTCCAGCTCGTTCCGCCCAGCGTCACGCCGTGGTAGAGCGTCGCGTCATCGCCGATCTCGGCCGTTTCACCCACCACCACACCCATCCCGTGATCGATGAAAACGCGCCGGCCGATCTGGGCGCCGGGATGGATTTCGATGCCAGTCAGAAATCGGCCGACGTGCGACGACAGACGGCCGAGCCAGCGCAGCCCGCGCTTCCAGAGCCAGGAGGACAGCTTGTGGATGGCAAGCGCGTGCACCCCCGGATAGCATGTCAACACCTCCAGCGCGCTGCGCGCCGCCGGGTCGCGCTCAAAAATACTCGCCAAATCTTCACGCAGATTCTTGAACATGGATGCCACCGCCTTTTCGCTGCCTACGGTACAAAGTTTCCATTTGTTGACTTATCTAGTCAACTATTTTTAGCTGCCAGCCGCTCCGTAAAGGAGCGCAGCAGCCCGCGCAGTATGTTCACCTCCTCGCGCTCCAGGTCGACGCGCGAGAACAATCGCCGCCAGCGATCGCGCAGCCGCTTCGGGTCCTTCGGATCAAAAAAACCGCTGGCTTCGCCCGCCTGATCAAGGTGATCGTACAGCCCCTCGCGATCCTGATTGGTCGCCGGCATCTCCGTGCGCGCCGCAGGGACGGTGCCGCCGGCCGCCATGCGCAACTCGTAGGCCGCCACCTGAACCGCCTGGGCCAGATTGAGCGAACTGAATTCCGGGTTCACCGGAATATGCACGAGCGACTGACACGCGAACATCTCTTCATTCGTCAAGCCTGCCACTTCGTTGCCAAACACGAAAGCCACCGGGCCGCTCATCGCATGCGCGAGAGCGAGAGCACCCGCGGCGCGTACCGTGCGCACCTGCGGCGCCCATTCGCGCGGCCGTGCGCTCATCGCGAACGCATGCACGCAGTCCGCCAGCGCCGGCATGAGCGAATCGTAGATCTTCGCCTGCTCCAGCACATCGTTCGCGCCGACCGCCATCCACTGCGCCTCGGGCGCGGGATAGCGCGTCGGCGCCACCAGGCGCAAGTCATGCAGGCCCATGGTTTTCATCGCGCGCGCCGCCGAACCGATGTTGCCCGGATGGTTCGGGCGCGTCAGAACAATCCGCACGCGACTCAGTAGTTGCTCGCTGCCGTTCAAGAATAGATCTCCGTCCTGCCTGCCCGGTGTGCGCAGGCGCTTGCGCACCGTCGAGGCACCACCACGTCCGGGCACCGGCCATGGTGAATATGAATGCGAAGTTTACGGGGAAGAACAGGGGCCGCAGGTTAAAATTCGCGCCCCCATGCACCCCCTACTGAATATCGCGATCAAGGCCGCCCGCCGCGCCGGCTCGATCATCAACCGCGCGGCGCTGGAGAATCCGTCCTTCGAGGTGCAGACCAAGCGCGCCAATGATTTTGTCACGCAGGTCGATCATGCAGCCGAATCGGCGATCCTGGACATAATCCGCCGGACCTATCCTGATCACGCCGTGCTCGCCGAAGAATCCGGCTCGAACACCGGCGCAAGCAGGAGCGAGTATCGCTGGATCATCGATCCGCTGGACGGTACCACAAACTTCATTCACGGATTTCCGCAGTACTGCGTATCCATCGGCATCGAATTTCGCGGCGCGCTCGCCCATGGCGTGATCTACGACCCGGCGAAAAACGAACTCTTCACTGCTTCTAAGGGCCGCGGCGCGTTTCTGAACGACAGGCGCCTGCGGGTAAGCAAGTGCCTCAGCCTGAAGAGCGCCTTGGTCGGCACCGGATTCCCTTTCAAGGAACTATCGCGCCTTGATCTCTACATGCGCCAGATGCGCGCCATGATCGAGAGCACCGCCGGCGTGCGCCGCGCCGGGGCCGCCGCGCTGGACCTGGCCTACGTGGCGGCGGGCCGGCTGGATGCCTTCTGGGAACTGGGCCTGTCTCCCTGGGACATTGCCGCAGGCGCCTTGCTGGTGAGCGAGTCTGGCGGACTGGTGGGCGATCTGTCCGGGGAGTCCGGTTATCTGGAGAAAGGCGATGTCGCCGCCGCGACGCCCAAGGTGTTTTCGCAGCTGCTGCAGGCCCTCAAGCTGTAGCAGGCGAGCGCCTCGCCCCTCTCTGCGCCATCCCAGCCGGCGCGGATCAGAGCCCGTACAGGGCACGCACGTTGTCGTAGGTCATTTTGCGCACGCTGGTCGCGGAGATATCGCCCCGGCCGACACGATCCTGCAGGCGCTGGGGGTAGCCCAGCTCGCGAAACCAGTCGGCGTGGCTGTAGTCGGAACCGACCACCAGGTTGTCCTCGCCCGTGTGCCGCATGATATAGGGCAGATCCTCGTCGACCTGCACGCTGACATAGAAGCGGTTGGCCTTCAGCACGTCATCCTTGAGCTTGAACTGGTTCAAGTTGTCCAGCACGCTGATCCCCGCCTGGTCTTTCGCCAGACGACGCTGCAGTTCGTACAGCGCATAGGGAATCCAGGTCGCGGCCGCCTCGATGAAGCCGAAACGCAGAGCCGGAAACTTGTCCGGAATGCCGTGCAGGATGAAGTTGTGGAAGGCATGCACCACCGGCAGCGTGATGCGGAAGAACTGGCCGTAGGTGAACTCCCTGACAGGCGAGAAATCGGGCACGCCGGAACCCTGGTGAACGCAGACGGGCATATCGAGACTTTGCGCGATTTCGTAGGTCGGAAAAAAGTAAGGATCGACCGCCCATTTGCCGGCTTCGCGATCGCCCTTCTTCAGGACGCCGCAGGCGCCGTTGTCTTTGGCGAAGCGCAGCTCCTGCTCGATCTTGTCCGGGGCGAGGAATGGCGGCAGGCAGACCCAGCGCAGGCGTCCCTTGGATTTCTCGCAACGTTCGGCAAGCCAGCGGTTGTAGCTGCGGCGCAGAGCCAGATCCAGCTCCGGATTCTCGGTAAAGGCGCCCAGCAACAGCGTCGGATAGATCACCTGCACCTCGACCCCGAGCTCGTCCATGTGGCGCAGGCGCGCGGGGATGTCCATCAGCTCGCGCTGCTCGACCCTGGTTCCGGTCTTCACGTCATCCCGGATGAAGCGCAACTGGCGCTTGCCCGCGATCTCCCAATAGCGCGTCAACGGACGCGTCGGATCGGGATTCTTCGGCCCGACGGTGGTCGGCTTCAGTGCGGCGTCCGCGATATATTCCCAGGTGGCATCGGTTTCGTCGATGTGCGTATCGGCATCGATGACTGGCATGGCCTTGCTCCGCTTGACTCCGTGGGCCAGATTATATGGCGCGGCCCGCGAGCAACGCACCGCTGCGGCCGATCGGCCGCAGAAACAGGACAAACCGCCATGCCAAACCAAGCCCGCGCTCGAACTTGATTAACGCCCCCGCGATGAGTATCGTCATGTGGCTGCCGCAGGACGCCCTTTCTCTCCCGGGATCGCCAACATGAATTCGAAAACACCCCCTCTACAGAGCGCGACAGGCCCGCAATCGGGGCACGCGATCGCGCGCTGGCGGGTGGAGCTCGACACCATGCTGGCACCGCGCAGCCTGGCGCTGATTGGAGCGAGCGCCGAGGCGATGATCACCAAAGAGATTTTCGCCAACTTGCAGCAACTCGGATTCTCGGGAAAGCTGTATCCGGTAAACCCGAAATACGCCGAAGTCCTCGGCTTTCCGTGTTTCCCGAGTCTCGCGGAGGTGCCCGGGCCGGTGGACTGCGTCGTCCTTGGCGCCTCAAAGAAAATGGCGTTTGCGGTGCTGGAAGACTGCGTCACGGCGAACGTGCATTCCGTGGTGATTCCGGCCGCCGGATTCGCGGAATCCGGCGCCGCGGAAGACCTCGCTCTGCAGGAAAAGCTGATCGAGTTTGCAACCCGGAATCAGATCCGCGTGTGCGGGCCGAATTGCGAGGGCAATACCAGCCTGCCCGGCAGGGTCGCAACGATGTACGGGCCGCTGCCCAGGGGCTTGCGCGCGGGACGCCTCGCAGTGGTCTCGCAAAGCGGCGGGCTGCTGAACGCCATCATCGAGCATGGACACGCGCGCGGTATCGGCTTCAGCCGCCTCATATCGAGCGGCAACGAGGCGGTGATCAATCTGTGCGATTACATCGAATACCTGCTCGAGGATCCCGAAACGGGAGTGATCGCGGCGTCCATCGAGGGCTTCAAGGACGGGCGCCGGTTCGTGCGGCTGGCGCAACGCGCGCTCGAGCTTGGCAAACCGATCGTCGCCCTCAAGAACGGACGTTCCAGCAAGGGCGGCGCCGCAGCTGCGAGCCATACCGGCTCGGTGGCCGGCTCCTTCGAGATTCAATCCGCGATATTCAGGCAGTTCGGCGTCATCCCGGCCAACAGCATCGATGAAGTCATCGAGACCTGCTCGCTGCTGCTGAAGGGCAGGGTGCCGAAGCAAGAGGGCGTGTGCTTCCTTCAGATCTCCGGCGGCGCCACCGTCCTGAGCGCCGATGTCGCCGCGCGCAAGGGGTTGAGCGTGCCGGATCCGGCTCCCGAGATCGAGGCGCAAATTCTCAAGCTGATGCCGGGCGTGCCGCATATTTCCAACCCCTTCGATACCGGCGTCGGATTTCAATCGCTGCTCGACCCGACGTTCATGACACGCTGCCTGGAAATTCTCGTCAATGACGATCGTTTCGGCGTCTATGCGATCGTCGGCAAGCGCAACGGCAGCGCGCTGCTGCAAAAGATGATCAAGCAGATGATCCCGGTCGCGAACAGCCACCACAAGGCATTCGCTTCGGTATCCACGATTTCGGAGAGCGTCGATCCGGAACAGCCGCTGTTCAAGGATGCCGGCGCTGTGGCGTTTCTGCAAGATATCGACCAGGGTTTCCAGGCGATCAAGAACCTGATCGATTTCGGCCGCGCAAGCACGCGCCACGCTGACAGCGCGGCGCAGCGAGCCGGAAAGCCCGCGCCCCCGCCGGACGTCGCCGCGCTTCTGGGTGGCGCCGGCCTGGTCATGACGGAGCGCGCGGCCAAGCAGGTGTTCGCGAAGATCGGTCTCGCGGTGACCCGCGAGTCCCTTGCCAAGTCCGCCGACGAGGCGGGCACACTCGCCGAGAAAATCGGCTTTCCCGTGGCGCTGAAGATCGAGTCGCCGGATATTCCTCACAAGACTGAAGCCAAGGCGATCCGCCTGAACCTGCGTTCACGAGCCGCGGCGTCCGCGGCGTTCGACGATGTGATGCGGGCGGCGCGGGCCTTCCGCGCGGATGCCGCGTTCGAGGGCGTGCTGGTTCAGGAAATGGCGGATGCCGGCGTGGAGATGATCGTCGGCACGACCTGCGATGCACAGTTCGGGCCGATGGTCATGGTCGGGCTGGGCGGCATCTACGTCGAGGTTTTCCGGGACGTCAGCCTGCGGCTTGCGCCGGTAGCGCTGGACGAGGCGCGCGACATGATCCGGGAACTGCGCAGCTACGCCCTGCTCTCCGGAGCCCGTGGCACGGCGCCGTCGGACGTCGATGCGCTGGCCCGTGCGGTGGTCGCGGTTTCCAGGCTGGCCACAGATCACGAAGACCGGATCGCGGAAATCGATCTGAATCCGATCAAGGTGTACGCAGCGGGGAGCGGGGTCAAGATTGTCGACGCCCTGATCCGGACGCGCTGACCCGCGCGCGCGCGGGCCAGCGCCTGCGCCAGGCGCTGGCCCATATTGACAGGGCAAACGGTTAGGCGGAGAGTCGCGCCGTGCGACTCTGCTCGAACAAGAGCAAACACGAGAGACAAACATGGCCGAGCAAAGAGAATTGACGATAAGCCCCGATCAGCTTGAAATGCCCGCGGAACCAGGCAAAGGCATGAGCGTCATTCACTATCGCACGCCGACGGCAGATGCGCCCAAAGTGCATACGCCGATCGCCCACAGCGACATCATGTATTGCGGCATACAGACCGTCCGTTCCGACGGCGAAACCAATCTTCATTCCCATTCCGGGATGGACGGCCTTTGGTTCGTGCTGAGCGGCCGGGTACGCTTCTACGGTGAGGGCGACAAGCTGATCGGCGAATTCGGCAAGCACGAGGGTGTGTTCGTACCCCGCAACGTGCCCTACTGGTTTGAAAGCGTCGGTGAAGAACCTTTGGAGATTCTGCAGGCGGAATCGATCGACCGGCGCGGCCCGAATCGCCGGACCGACTATCAGCCCAAGAAACGTCCGGGGCGGCCGAGCAAGGTGATGCGCGGTGCGTATCGCCCCGCCTAGGATTTCAGCGCCGACATTTCAGCGCTGACACGGGGCGCCGCGCTCAGCGCCGCCCCGCCTCGTGCACCGCCAGCAGCTTGGTGTAGTGCCGCCAGGTCCACTGCAGGATGTCCTGGCCGTGCGCCTGGTGTTTCTTGTCCTGTGTCTCCCTCAGCTTGCGGAAATATTCCCGGTCTTCCTCGCTGATCGGCTCCAGCTTGCCGCCCGCGCGGGCCACATCCAGGGTGACGCTCGCCAGCGTCTCCAGGTGAATCGCGCGGATGGTCGCCTCCTGGACCGTCGCGCCGACCGTGGTGATGCCGTGACCGCGCATGATGCACGCGGGTTTGCCGTCCATCGCGGCGACCAGCTGCCGCCCGAGCGCGCGATCGCGTATCAGGATGGACCTCGGGAAAACGGGAATCCCGATCTCGGCCAGCGCCATGGCATGGACGTCGAAACTTCCGAATATCGGCAACAGCGGCAGGCCGGCAAGCGTGCACACCAAGGACGCGCGCGGATGCGCATGCACCACCGCATTCACCTCGGGCCGCGCCAGATACATTTCGCCGTGTATCGGCAGCTCGGAGGGCGTTTCGTATTGCGACGTGCCGCGAGTCATGCCCGCCCCCTCGAACCTGACCTTCTGGACGGCCTCGGCCGCCGTGAATACCAGCCCGGCTTCCTGGCTGCCGCGGCAGCGAATCAGCATGTACTCGTTGTCCACGCGCGCGCTGACATGACCCGTGGTCTCGCGCACCAGCCCTAGATAGGCAAGCAGACGGCAAGCGGTCGCGATGGTCTCCGCCTGTTCGCCTTCGCTGGCGCTCACGAGATTCCTCCCGGGTGATACGGCACCGGCAGTGCCGCGGGATTGTTCAGTTTCAGTACCACTCGCGCCGCGGATTCGCGGAAACTCCCGGCAACCCTTCGTGACATGCTTCGTGACATGATTCCACCCGCGATAAAGTAGGCTGTTAGGATAGAGCGAGCGAATCTAATCCGCAAGATTCAGTCCGGCAATGTACATTCCGGCAATGCCCCGGAACACACTGGAGCCGCGAGCATGGCGTCAGCGCAGCGCAACACTGTACGCATCGCGATAGCCGGCCTGGGCGCGGCGGCGCAAATGATGCTTCCCGCGATCAGGAACAATGCGCGCTTTCGCCTCGTCGCGGTGACCGATGCCGATCCCGCCACGCTCGCATCGGTGGCTGAGGCCACGGGTGCGCGCGCCTGCGCGGATATCGAGGCGCTTGTCGCCCTGCAAGAGCTCGACATCGTCTACATCGCGACACCTACCATGTCGCATGCAAGGCACGCCCGCCTCGCCGCGGCCGCCGGTAAGCACGTAATCGTCGAAAAGCCGATGGCCGGAAACCTCGAAGAGGCGCAGAGCATGATCGCCGCCGCCGAGCGTGCCGGGGTCGCGCTCATCGTGGGCCACTCGCGCAGTTTCGACAAGGCGATCCGCAGAATGCGGGAGATCGTCGCGGGCGGAGCACTTGGCCGCGTGCGCCTGATCCAGAGCACCGTATTCACCGACTGGATCTACCGGCCCAGACGCCCGGACGAACTCGACCCTGCACGGGGCGGCGGCGTCATTTTGCGCCAGGGCGCGCATCAGTTCGACATCATCCGCCTGCTCGGCGGCGGTCTGTTGACGAGCGTGCGCGCGAATGTGTTCGACTGGGACCCTTCGCGCCCCGCGGCCGGCGCGCACGCCGCCTTCCTGAACTTTGCCGGCGGCGCGAGCGCGACCGCGATCTACAACGGCTACGGCTGCTTCATGACGCCGGAGCTTTGTTTCGGCATCGGCGAAAGGGGATTTCCGGAGCCGCCGGAAGTGATCGGTGCGGCGCGCAAGAGCTATCTCGAGCGGCAACCGGGGAGCGAGGACGCGCTGAAACGCAGGCGCGGCGTAAGCGCGGTACGCACATCGCCGCCTCATCATCCGTTCTTCGGCCTGACGCTGGTGAGTTGCGAGGGCGGCGATATCCGGCAGGCGCCGGACGGCCTGTATGTCTATACCGCCGGCGGGAGAGCAGAAATCCGCTTCCCGCCCGACGACAATGTCTACGACGCGGTCCTGAGAGAACTCCTGGAAGTGCTCGACAAGGGCGCCCGGCCGCGGCATGACGGGCACTGGGGGCTGGCAAACCTGGAAGTCTGCGAGGCGGCGCTCGCATCTGCCCGCACCGGGCAGGAGCGCAGGCTGATGCGCCAGTCAGCCGTCGCCGACTGATACGGCAGCCCGTCGAGCGCTGCGGGACTATTAATAGTAACTTATATGTTACTGTTTTCGATCAACCGGGGAAAACCGTTCCTCAGCTATCCAGAAAGTTCAGCAAGACCCCGTTCAGAAACTCCGGCTGCTCCTCGGGGACGTAGTGCCCGCAGTCCGCGGCGCGTACGGTGAGATTCGGAAAGTAGCGCGCGTACTGGTCGGCGAGCGGATCGCCGGAGGGCGGCACACCGTCCGCCTGCTTCGGGTAGCGGCCGGCGAACTGCTTGCCGTACACGTAGAGGGCCGGATTCGGGTAGCGCTTGTGGCGGTCCTCCGGGCCAAAATCGAAGCACTCGCCGGCGAGCGGGTGCCTCTCCATCCCGCCCGGGAACAGCCACATCGCGGCGACTTCCGTCTCGGACAGGCACTGGTAACGCTCGCCGCCCGGCGCGGAGGCATCCGCAATCACGCGGTGGAAGGGCATCGCGTAGCGGTAGTACTGGATCGCCGCGTACTGCGAATCGGCGTCGAAATTCTTCACGTAGTGCGCGACATCCTCCGCGCTGACCCAGGCCGGCCGTGGCCGCGCCTCCTGGGCAACGACGTAAGGGTTGCCCGGTCGGCCGCCCATCACTTTGCCGGCCGCGCCGCCGATGCGCACTTCGATCAGGTCGCTGCCGTGGTCGGCGAAGAAAGCCTCCGCAAGCGGCTCGATCTTGTAGAAGTACGGATGCGGGATCGCGGGCGAGGTCACCGTGCATAACGTGTCGATCAGGGCGAGCTTCGTGATGCGCTGCGGGTTGTCGATCGCCGCCTTGAAGCCGATCATGCCGCCCCAGTCGTGTCCGATGAGCGCGACGTTCTCAAGCTTCAAGGCATCGCAGAACTGCAGCACATCGTGCGCCAGCATCGCGCGGCTGATGCGGATGCGCGGCTTGTCCGTGCCGCCATAACCCCGCGTATCGATCGCATAGACCGGATGACCTGCCGCTGCCAGGACCGGAATCTGGTGTCGCCACTCGTGGGAAGTCTGCGGAAAGCCATGCACCAGTAGCAGCGGCTGGCGTTTGCCGCCCTCGCCGGCCACCAGCGCGTGCATGCGCAGGCCCGGCGTCTGAACGAATATGGATTTCATCTGGCGGTTGCCGGCGCAGCAGTCAGTTCGTCAATCTCGGATGCGCCAAGCCCGGCCTCCATCAGCACCTCGCGCGTGTTCTCCCCCTGGCGCGGGGCATGGCGGCGGATGCTGAAGGGCGCGTTGCCGAAGGAAATCGGGCTTTTCATGCTGCGGTATGCGCCTTCGGTCGGATGCTCGGCGAGACCGAACATGCCGACCGCTCTGAGATGCGGATCATCGGGAAGATCTTTGAGACGCAGCACCGGCATGCAGGGAATGCTCACGCGGTCGCAGAACTCCACCCATTCGATATTGGTGCGCTTGGGCGCCTCCTGTTCGAGCATCGCATACAGGACGCTGATGTTCTGCACGCGCTGCGGCAGACGATCGAAGCGCGCATCGCCGAGGAATTCGCGCCGGCCGGTGAACTCATAGAAATCCAGCCAGTTGCGGTCCGAATACGGCAGGATGCAGGCATAGCCGTCGCGCGTGCGATAGGGCTTGCGCGATTGCTGCATGACGCGCGCGAACCCCGGATCGCCGAGCGGCGGATCGAAACCGAAGCCGCACATGTGCTCCACGAAATTGAATTCCACCATGGTCTCGAACATCGGCACCTCCACCGCCTGCCCGCCGCCGCCGCGTTCGCGATGCAGCAGCGCGCCGAGGATGGCGTAAACGATGGCCTGGCCAGCGATCTTGTCGCACACCACCGTCGGCACGTAGCGCGGCTCGCCCCAGATCTGGTCGAACATGCCCGCCACGCCCGAGCCCGCCTGGATCAGGTCGTCGTAGGCCGCCTTGTCGCCGTAGGGACCGGCCACGCCGAAGCCCTGAGCGCTGCAGTAGACGATGTCCGCTTTAAGTGAGCGCACCCGCTCGTAGGCGTAGCCGAGCCGCGCGATCGCCTTCGGCCGGATGTTGTGCACGAACACATCCGCGGTCGCGATCAGGCGGTCGAACGCGGCGCACGCGGCGGCGGACTTGAGATCGAGCTGAACGGCACGCTTGTTGCGGTGCAGGTTGAGAATGTTGCCCGACATGCCGGGGTTGCGCATCGGCAGGTAGTTGCGCAGCAAATCCCCTTCAGGTCCCTCGATCTTGATCACGTCGGCGCCCATGTCCGCGAGGATGTGGGTCGCGTAGGGACCCATGATCACGCTGGTCAGGTCGAGAATGCGGATGCCCTGCAGCGGGCTGGCCGGGATGCTTGATTTCTTGTTCACTCTGGGGTCTCAATGGTTCCGCTCACACTGAATCTTACCCCGTGAGCCTCAGCGCATGCGCGGGCCATCCTTGTTGCGGGGCGCGCTCCCGGGCCATATTGCCCGCGAATTCCGCCCGCTGAATATCGGGGGGCCGCAATGATGCTTGAGAGCATGGTCTCGGATTACGGCCGGATGGTTGCGTTGCTTTGCTGTGACGGCGCCGGTTATGTGACCGGGGCCAACGTGACGGCGGACGGCGGCGGCCTGGGCTGGCTGCCGGCCGGTATCGCCGGCAACGAATCGGTGCGCTCAGAGCACGGCGATCCCCTGCACCTCGACCAGCACATCGGGGTGCCCGAAGCCGGTCACCACGATCATCGCGCTAGCCGGGAAATTGTCGCCGAAGGACTCGATCCGGACACGGCGAAATGCATCCCCATGGCGCGGATCAGTGATGAACACGGTCATGGTGGTCAGGTTCGCGAGGCCGCCGCCGGCCTCGATGAGCGTCGCACCCATCTTGCGGAACACTTCGCGCGCCTGTGCTTCGAAGTCTCCGGCGAGAGGGTTGCCGCGCGCGTCTTCCAGCGCGGTTTCGCCGCACAGATAGATGGTCCTGCCGCCTTCGACGATCACCGCGCGCGAGTAGCCGTGCGCCCTGGATGCCGCGCTCGCCAAGTGGCGCCGCGTCACGGCTTGCCGACTGCTGTCTCCCATGATGTTCTCCCTAGTCCCCGGCGCGCCAGCGCCTTTGCGCATCATCCCATGCCACCAGAGGCTGCAGGGCTGGCACCCAGGCAAGTCCCGACAGACTGTCGGAGGACAGGGCTTCGATGGTGACCGGCACGTTCAGCAGCGCAGGCCTGGCGGCGGGCAACGCCGCGAAGGCGCGCGGCGCCGCGCCGCCGAGTTGATCGGACGTCTCGACGCGCTCCGCATGCAGACCGGAGGCGCGCGCGACATGGGGCCCTCGGCGGGCCAATAAGCGCGGCTGGATACGATGGCACTCTTGCTTCTGGCGCGCGCCACGGAACGCTAAACTCCCGCATCGCGTATTCGTTTTTCATGCTCATCAATCGATCAGAACGGCTTTGCAGATGAAAAAAGCAGGCCCCACCAGGACCGCTTCGCTTCCCGTTTCGCTTCCTAAGCTGCCGTTCATCTCCAGGGAACTGCGCCTGACCTATGAAGCCATGCGGCGAGCGATGCAGGAGCGATTTCTGAATGTCCATGGCGTCACCTACCCGCAATGGGCCTACCTCAGGGTGCTGTGGGATCACGACGGGCTTTCCCAGACCGCGCTGAGCAAGCGCGTCGCCCGGGTCGATGCGAACACGGTTGCCGTCGTCAACGGGCTCGCAAACCAGGGCTATGTGAAGCGGGTACCGAGCGTCACCGACCGGCGCACGGTGAACATCTTCCTGACCGCATCAGGGCGGGCGCTCAAGAACAAGCTGCATCCGAAAGGCAGGAGCGTCGAGGAGGTGGCCATGGCCGATATCGCGCCGGAGACGGTCGCGCTGCTGCGCGAGACCCTGCGGCAGATGCGGGCCAACCTCGGCGAATAGCCGGGCCGGCAGCTCGCGGCGCCAAACGATAGACCCTGCGCAACCGAAAGCGGAACCGCACGATATGCTCAAAATCGAATCCAGGCTGCACGGCGGACTGGCGCCGGCCGGAACCGCCAGCGTCGAACTGAGGCTGACCTATGCTCAGCGCCGCAAACCTCGGCTTATCGTCTCGCTCAAGTCCGGTGAGCAGGTCGAAATCAATACTCCTCCCGGACAACTTCTGCGCGGCGGAGATCTGCTTGCGCTGTCCGACGGGCGCGTCGCTCAGGTGCTCGCCGAATCGGAAGGCCTGGTTCACATCGAGGACCCGCGCCCCGCGCTGCTCGCCAGGATCGCCTACGAACTCGGCAACCGCCACATGCCGGTCGAGATCGGCGAGGGTTATCTGCGCGCCAGACAGGGCAGCGGGATCGAGGCCTATCTGAAGAGACTCGGTATACGGGCGCGCCGCATGATCGCGCCCTTCGAACCCGAGGTATTGAACGCGGTGTGAACGGGCGGCCTAACGGCGGATTCCGCGCGTCATGAGAAATTCCCGCATCTTGCTCGGATGCCCGCTCTTGGCGCATTCCTTTTCGAACAGATCGAGGATGCGCGGATCCTCGTCCTCGTACTCGACCTGTATGCCGCCCTGCTTGATCGACACGTCCGCCTTGTCTTTCGGTATGGCGCTGTTTTCGAGCACTGCCCAGCGATAGCTGCTGAGGGGCCCGAGGCACAGGTAGCGCGCGGGCGTGCCCGAGGTGTTGAAGTGCTGGTGGTAGGTCGGCCCGTCGGGCGGCGCGAACAGCACGCCGGGCTTCCAGTCCACCCGTGTCGTGTTGAGCGGATCTTCTCCGTCCTTCCACAGCAGGCTGTAGCCATGGCCGCTGACCAGCACAAGGTGGGCCCCCGAGTCGTGCCGATGGCCCTTCTTGTAGGTACCCGACTCGAATTCCGAAACGTGCGAGTGCATGCAGCTTTCAGACCAGACGAAGGTAATGTTGTTGCTGTTGCCGACGGCGCGTTCGTGCCACACCGGCAGTTCGAGCGCGCGCATATCGGGGACGAAATTGGTCACCCACTGATGCTGCCCCGGCTTGTACTGCTTGAATTCGCCCTCGCCGTCGTACAGGCCCGCGTCGCCGAAGCGCTCAGGAAATTTCAGCGGGTTTTCAAACACAAACTTCGGATCGCGGAACAGGCCGATCACGATCGCAAGCGTGCTGACCGCGAGCAGGCGCGCGGGCTTGGAGCTGGAACTGTTGAAATGCTGATGGCGCGCGTTCAGCGGAATGGAAAACGTGCCGCCCTCGCCCCACTCGAAGGTACGCTTGCGCCCGTCGGGCAACTCGACGCTGGTGGCGCCGCTGCCCGAGACCACGTTCATAATCTTGTCGAATACGTGCTGCTCAATCTTGGTTTCGCCCTTGGGCGGAATTTCATGCACGTAGGCGCTCAGGTAGTCGCTGCGCCCCGCGAGATTCACATAGGCGCCAAGGCCGCCCAGCCGGGGCCAGGGCGCGACCTCGACCGTTCTGCAATCGACCGCGTACGCCTCGTGGATCGGAATGCCCTCGGTGGCGAGGAACTCGCGATACGGCTTGCGCCCGTAGTAGGCCTTGACGGCTTCCTTGTCCAGCGTTGCGGGATTCTTTTCCGGAGCTTTCATGGGGACGAGTTCCTTCCTAAGATATTTGGTAGAAGATTAGCGGAAGAGGTCTGCGGCGAACCGGTGCTTCAATTTTCCAGTATCTCACCCTGCGCCCCGCCGGCCGCGGGAAACACGAGCGACTTGACGACCACCGGCACCACATGGGCAGGCTTGATCAGCTCTCCGATATCGATGAAGTCGAATTCTGCCAGTTCGATGCCGTCGATCGAAACGATATCACGTACCCCGAAATCCTCGATAAGCAACGAGCCAACCAATTTGCCGAAGTCGTGCTTGAACACCAGTATAAGCGGCAGACCGGCGGCCAGACTGGCGCTGAAACCGCGCGCGATACCGCTTGCCAGACGATGCAAGGACTCGTAGCGCGGGGTACCGTCCCAGTCGAGCGCCAGCGCGACCGGCTGCTCGCCGGGCGCCAGGTCGAGGCGCGTGTGCGCCCTCCCGATCGCCTCCGCGAGCACCTCAGGCGGCGTGTCCTCGCGCGTGCTCAGGCGCGGGCGGAGGACCGGCAGATTGCGCAGCGGCAGCAGCTCCAGGCGCGAAAGCGTGTTGGTGCTGCCGCTGACCTGCACCGTGAATTGCGACGCGCCGATCACCGTGGCGCGGATGCACTCCGGGGATTCCTCCACCGGCGCCGGCAATGCGTCGCGCTGCGCGTTGATCGCCCTGGCAAGCGCCTTGGCGAGATCGCCGAAATCGCGCCTCTCGCGCCGGTACACGTACTCCGAGACGCCGCCTGAAAACGTGACGCGGTCGATCGATCGATCAAGCGCGAACGGCGGGGTAAGCATCAGATCGCAGGCAAATTGAGAGAGATTGCGGGGAGGGCGGCGGACGGCCTCCAACAGGGCCGCGGCAAGCGTCGCCGCAAGCCGCGTCAGGTCGCGCCTGGCGAGCTTTTTGCCCAGCTCCAGGCGCAATCCAAGCTGCTCGGCCGCCCTGCGCGCCGCCGGCTCGATGCGCACCAGGCATTGCTTCCTGTCCAACGCCACCAGCCGCCCGCCGACATTGATGGCCGCTGTTTCCAGCACCTCACCGTTACTCACCAAGGCGAGCTTTGTCGTGCCGCCGCCGATGTCGATGTTCAGCACGGCGCAACGCTCCCGCCTGGACAAGGCGACCGCCCCCGAGCCGTGCGCCGCCAGGACCGATTCGAGATTGTGTCCGGCGGTGGCGCATACGAATTTGCCCGATTCGCCCGCCAGGTGTTCGGCGAGCGAGCGCGCATTCTCGCGCTTGACCGCCTCGCCAGTCAGGATGATGGCGCCGCTGTCCACTTCGTCCGGCGCGAGGCCCGCGCCCGCATAGGACTCCGCAACGAATTTGCCGAGCGCCAGCGCATCAATCCGGTGGTCGGAGGTATAGGGCGTCAGCAGAATCGGCGAGCGATGCAGGGTCGCACGCAGCACCACCACGTAGCGGCTGGACAGGCCTTCCCCCAGCCGCTTCAGGTGCAATCGCGAGAACATCAGGTGCGAGGTCGCGGAACCGATATCGATGCCCACGGTGATAAGTTGCACCAGCTCACCGGTCGCGAGGTCGCGCTCTGTGGCGTCCGCAAAATAGTGTTCATGCTCGAGATCGAAGTCGTGCAAGGTCCGGGTTCCGGCAAAAAGGCGCAGTGTATCCGGGTATGCGCGGCATCCGGCCAAGGGCGTGGCGCCCGCCGGGTAAGGCGCCCGCCGCGGCCTGCGGAGCGCGTCGTACATCGTGAGCCGCGAAGCCTGCGATTCCGTTTTGCATCTGCCGGGGGCTGTGGCATGATTTGGCCTTCTCTCGAAGGCTGCAAATCATGGCGCAGGATCTGAAGCTATCGATGCTGTTCGGCGGCGACTACGACCGCGTCCGGCCGTTGCGCGACGGGCTCATCAAGGCAGAGGGCGTCGAACTTCGCATCAGCCTGACCGACTCACCGAGCAAGGCCTTTTACACGCTCAGCCAATCGGAGGAATACGACGGCGGCGAAATGTCCCTGTCCTTTTACTCGACCCTGCTGTCGAAGTACGGCAGTGCATCACAGTTTGTCGGTTTTCCGGTCTATCCGTCGCGCATGTTCCGCCACGGCAACCTCGCGATAAACACGCGATGTGGCATAGGTTCGCCCAGGGACCTCGACGGGAAGGTCATCGGACTGCCTGAATACGGCATGACCATGGCGGTCTGGCTGCGCGGACTGCTTGCCCACGAGTACGGCGTGCGCACCGAATCCATGAAGTGGCGCGCCGGCCGCGATCCGGTTGCGCTGGACGCGGCGGCATTGCTTTATCCGAGAGGCGTAGACATTCAGCGCGGCGGCGACTCGGCAACATTGGTCGGGCTCCTGAACGAAGGGAAGCTGGACGCTTATATCGGCCCGCTTCCCCAAAAGCTGCCGCCAAACGTTGCGCGCTTGTTTCCGGACTATGCGAAAGCCGAGCAGGACTACTACAGGAAGACTTCGATCTTTCCGATCATGCATGTACTGGTTGTCCGGCGCAAGGTGCTGGAGGCCAATCCGTCGATTACGCGCCCCCTCTATGATGCGTTCTGCCGCGCCAAGGAGCAGGCAATCGCGAAACTGTGGTACGGGGGAGCGATGAGCGTGACCCTGCCCTGGCTCATTCCGGCGGTCGAAGAGCAGACCAGGATCATGGGCGGCGATCTGTGGTCATACGGCGTCAAGCGCAATCTTCCCACGCTCAGCGCCTATCTGACCTACGCGCAGGAACAGGGCCTGCTCTGGCGCAAACTGACTGTCGACGAATTATTCGTCGACGTGGGCGAATAGCCGCGCCCCTCAGTCCGGCCTGATGTTGCCCTCTTTGGCGATCGCGCTGTAGCGCGCGAAATTGCTTCTCATGGTCGCGGTGACCAGCTCGGGCGTCGTCCCGACCGGCTCGAGCCCGATCGGATGCAGACGCTCCTTGATGATCTGCGGATCGCGCACGATGCGGTTGGACTCCGCGTTCAGGCGTTCGATGATCGCCGGCGGAGTTCCGCCGGGCGCGTACAGTCCGAGCCAGGTTGTCGGCAAATCATAGGATGGAATGGTCTCGGCGATCGTCGGCACGTTCGGCAGCAGCGCGGTGCGCAGCGGCATCGGCACGGCGACCAGGCGGACTTTTCCCGACGCGACGTGCGGTGTCAGCGTGTTCGCGGCATTGACCGTGAAGCCGATGTCCCCGGCGAGCAGCGCCGCGACAATCGGCGCGCCGCCCTTGTAGGGCACGTGCACCGCGTCGATCTTGGCCTGCATGCGGAGCAATTCGGATGCGAAATGCTGCGGCGTGGCCACGCCGGGTGAACCGAAGGCCAGCTTGCCGGGATTCGCGCGCGCATACGCGATCACTTCAGCCAGCGAGCCCGAAGGAATCGAGGGATGCACGGCCAGCACGAGGATGGTATTGGCGAGCAGCGACACCGGTGCGAAATCCTTGAACGGGTCGTAGGGCAGCGCCTTGAACACACCGGAGGCGGCCACGCTGCCGTGAACCAGCAGGGTATAGCCGTCCGGCGGCTGCTTCGCGACATAGTCCGCGGCAAGATCTCCCGCCGCACCCGGACGGTTCTCCACCACAAAGGTCTGCCCGAGGACCGCCGGCAGCTTCTCCGCAAGCAAACGCGACATCAGATCGACCGTGCCGCCCGGCGTGAACGGCACGATGATCCTGACGGTGCGATTCGGCCACGCCTGTGCTTGCGCCTGGGTGGACAGCAAGCTGCCGACAGCGAGGACAGCCACTGCGGCCTGAAACATCCTGTACATCGCGTTCTCCTCTTTCTTGTACCATACTCGGGCGCCGATCGTAGACCGACTACGGTTGAACCACAAGTACCAGTCCTTTTCCGCGCCTCGCGCCTCGCGCCTCGCGGCACGAGTCCCCATGACTCGCGGCAGCAGTATGCCGCCCAATCCCTGGCGCCACAACCATGCATACGGCGTCGTCTTTCCGCAAACCGAGATCGGCGCCGATCCGAGCGCGGTGCGTAACTTTGCCCAGGCGGCCGAGGCGCTTGGCTACTCGCACCTGATTTGTTTCGACCAGGTGCCAGGCGCGAGCGCCGCCGCCTACGACGGCGGGCGGCGCGGCTAGCGTCCGCCCCGCAGCAGCCGTCCCGGAAGGGCACCCGTATGTTTGCCGGCAAGCATCATCACCTCGCCCGCCACGATCGTGGCGTCGATGCCGGTGCAGCCCTGCACCAGGCGGCGCGCGCCGCCGGGAATATCGTGGGCCACATCCGGCAGGTGCGGATTCAGGCGTTCAAGATCGATTACGTTGATGTCGGCAGCCATCCCGGCACGCAGCATCCCGCGATCGCCGATGCCGAAGATCCGCGCCGGTCCGCTGGTGATCAGGCGCACCGCTTCTTCGAGCGCAATCGCCCGGCGCTCGCGCACCCAGTAGGCGAGAAGATAGGTCTGAATGGAGCAGTCCGAGATCTGCCCCACATGCGCGCCCGAATCCGAGAACGTCATCACCGTATCGCGGTGCTCCAGCGTCTTCAACAGCAACGCCTCGTCGTACGGGGCCAGGAACTGCAGGAAATAGCAGTCGAAATCCTTCTCCAGGGACAGGTCGATCATCAGCGTCACCGGGTCCACGCCCTTCTGCGCGGCCGCCTCGGAAAGCAGACGAAACGGCGGCAGCGGCCTGTCGTAGATAAATATGCGGTCCCATTTCGGCTTGCGCGCCTCGCCGCTGACCGCCCTGGGATAGGGCCCCTCGTTGGCAATGCGCACCAGGCGCTCGCGCAGCCTGGGGTCGGCAAGCCGGCGCTTTTGCTCCGCCAGGGGGCGCGACCTGAACTCCTTCCATTCCGGCAGGTTGTCGAACGGCAGCTGAGTCTTGAACGACAGCACCAGACTGGCATCGCGGCTGTTGGTCTGCCCCACGATCAGCCCGCCTTTCGCCGCTGTGGTATCGACCATCTGCAGCCATTCGCCCACGACCGTGGCCGAACCCGCGGTCGCCGGCGTGAGTCCGAAGGTGAGCGGCCGTTTGCTCGCCACCGCGAGCGCGCTCATCCTGGCGTAGGACTCGGCGCGCTGCTCCGGGTCCGCGGTGCGCGGCTCGGTGGCGAGTTCGAAAACGCCGCGGCCCGACTCGCCCATCGCGCCGACCAGCCTGCACACTTCCTCCCAGCTTGCGAGCCGCGATGCGACCGGGCGATTGTCCGAGGTCTCGTGCTGGGGACTGCGCGAAGTGCTGAAGCCGATTGCCCCCGCGGCCATTGCATCGCGCACCGCCTGCTCCATCTGCTGCGTTTCGTCCGGCGCGGCAGCGCGCTCGAAAGCGCACTCGCCCATGGCCCAGGTGCGAAGCGCACTGTGCCCCAGGTAAACAGCCAGGTTGATGCCTTTCGGCAGACCATCGACCACATCGAGGTACTGCGGGAAGGATTCCCATGTCCAGTTGATCGCGATCTCCATCGCGGCCGCCGAAATGTCCTCGGCGCGCTCGAGATTGCGCACCACCAGTGCGTGCTCGTTGGGCCGGCAGGGCGCGATCGTGAATCCGCAGTTGCCCATCACCGCCGTGGTAACGCCGTGCCAGGAGGCCCCGGTCAGCAGCGGGTCCCAGTTGATCTGGGCATCGAAATGCGTGTGCCCGTCTATGAAGCCGGGCGTGACCAGGCGGCCCTCGGCGTCGATCTCCTGCCTGCCGCGTTCGTCAATGCGGCCGATTTGCGTGATCACGCCGCCCTGGACGCCGACATCGGCGTGCAAAGCGGACGCACCCGACCCATCCACGACCAGGCCACCGCGCACCACCAGATCAAGGCTCATTGCGTTACTCCAGATAAAGGGACTCGGCGTTGTCGTAAAGGATACAAAGAATACAAAGGATACGCCGCTCCGCGCATGGCGCAGGGTACCCTGCCAGGACGTACAGTGTAGTCTCCGGTGCGGCCCCTTTGCCGCGCTCGGTGTCCCATTCGACGACGGCCGCGGGCAAGCCACCGGGATCGTCGCCGCGCGCGCGACGGCCACGCCTTGCGCGGCAATGCGGATTTAGCTGGTTTTAGCTGGTATAAACGACACAGGTCGATGAAGGAGGAACCCTTGAACTCTGCGCGTTTGCACTCCCTGTTTTTTCTTCAAATCCTGCCGGTACTGATCGCACTTCTGCCCCTCCTGGCGGCGGCCCAGGCGCCGGGAAATTATCCGTCCCGACCGGTCACCATCGTGCTGAACAGCGCCAGCGGCACGGCTGGCGACACCACGGCGCGCTTGATGCAGGGCAGGCTGACGGAGCGCCTGAAACAGCCCGTACTGGTGGAGAATCGCGTGGGCGCAAGCGGCATCATCGGGGCCGACTACGTTGCCAAGGCGGCATCGGACGGCCACACGCTGCTCCTCATGTCAAATACGTCCTCCATCCTTTCGGCGGCACGGACCGATCTGCCGTTCGACCTGCTGAATGACTTCGCGCACATCGCGAAGCTGATCGACGTCCCTCTGGCCCTTGGCATACCGATCACGGTCAAGGCCAACAGCCTTCAGGAACTGCTCGCGCAGATCAAGGCCAACCCGGGGAAATACACATTTGCGAGCCCCGGAACCACCGGACCTCAGCATTTGATCGGGGAGCTGATGAAGCAGAGTCTCGGACTTGACATGGTGCACGTGCCGCACAAGGATCATGCCCTCGCGGTGCAAAATCTCGTCGGCGGCCATGTGGACCTGATGGTGACCAGTGTGAGTTCGCTGTTGCCCCTGGCGAACGCGGGCAAGCTGAAACTTCTGGGCATAACGGGCGCCAAGCGCTCAGCGCTCGCCCCCAACCTCCCGACTTTCAAGGAGCTCGGCTATGGATTCCTGGTGGACATGGCCGGCTGGTATGTGCTTTCCGCGCCCGCCAAGACCCCCGGCCCGATCGTCGCGCGCCTCAATCGTGAATTCCGCGAGGTAATCGCGACCCGCGAAATCGTGGAAGCGCTGGCCAGGAACGGCCTTGATTCCGATGCGGGTACGCCTGAACAGGCGGTGGCCTTCCTCAAGGGCGACATCGAACGCTGGAGCCGGGTGATCAAGCAGGGCAATATCCGCACGAATTAGCGGCGAACAACTCCGCCCTTCAGGTATTCAGGTATTCAGGTATTCAGGCAGCCAAAAAGTCGGCGCCCGACAAACAGGCTTACCGCCGGGAAAACTAAAGACAAGCCTGAGCGTACTGCGGCTCCTGGTCTGGCGCGGAGGTTCGTGTCAAGGCTGGAAGGCGAAACGAGTGCGCTCCGGACCTCCGAAGTTACTCAGCCTTGATTCCCGCCGCCTTGATGAGCTTTTCCATCTTTAATCGTTCAGCGGCGAGAAAGTTGCCGAATTCCTCCGGCGATTGCCCGCCCGCGCGATTGCCGGTCAGCGCCAGGCCCTGCCTGACGCCGGCGTCGCCCATGGCCTTGGCGAACTCCCGATAGATCGCCTGGATGGTCGCGACCGGTGTGCCGGCCGGGGCCGAAAGGCCGAACCAGTTATCGAGTTCGACCGATGGGAACCCGGCTTCAGCCATGGTCGCGATCTGTGGACTGCTCTCCATGCGCTGCGGAGAAGCTACCGCAAGGACTCTGAGGCGCCCCGCCTCGACGTGGCTGCGCGTGGAGAAGAACGCCGCGAACAAGAAATCGACCCGGCCGGCTATCAAGTCGGTGGTCGCGGGCTGCATACCCTTATAGGGCACCATGGTAGCGGGTATGCCGGCGGCGAGCTTGAACATCTCGGGAACGAGATGGGGGGCCCCGCCGATGCCGTTGTGTCCGTAGAACAACCCGCCCGGCTTGGACCTGGCAAGCGCGACCAGTTCGGCAACCGATTTTGCGGGGCTGGATGCCGGTACCAATAAAACGGACGGATAGAAAGCGAGCGACGTAACCGGACGGAAATCCGCGACCGGATCATAGGGAAGCGGCGCCAGGAGAGGCAGGACAACCAGCGTTCCCGGATGTCCCAGAAGCAGCACCGAACCGTCCGCGGGAGCCTGCTTGACGGCCATCACCCCGATGGTTCCGTTTCCTCCCCCGCGCGAATCAACGACGATCTGCTGCCCGGTGTTCTCGGTCACCTTTTGCGCTATCAGACGGAGAACCCCGTGCGCCGGTCCGCCTTCAGGAGCGGGTACGATGACGGTGATCGGTTTTGCCGGAAAGCCCTGCGCCAGCGCGGCACCGCACACGCACAGCGACAGAAATGGCGCTATCCAGATCAAGCTGAGACGCTTTGCGATGGTGTACATGGGCTCATCCTCTCCGTGTTCGAGTAGCTGTCAGTTAACGGTGACCTTTCCCTGTTTGATCACGCGGGCCCAGCGTTCCACGTCGGACTTCACGAAGGCAGCGGTCTGCTCGGGCGTGCTGGTTTCGAGCTCAAAACCGAACTTCTTCGATACTTCCCGAACTTCCGGCTGAGCAAGCGCGTCACGAAATTCGCGGTTCAGCCGGGCAACGACGGCAGGTGGCGTCCTGGCAGGCGCCGAAAGCACGTACCAGCCGTCTACGTCGTCCATGAACTCGTAACCCAGATCGCGGAATGTCGGGACATCAGGCGCAAACACCGAGCGCTTCGTCCCTGAATTGGCAAGCAGCTTGAGTCTTCCCGATACCGACCCTGGAATCACGGACGCCGAACTGCTGATGATCATGTTGACGTGCCCGCCGACGACACTTTGAATCGCCAGGGCAAGGTCCTTGTGCGGCACATGAACCATCTCAAGCGCCAGGTTCTGGCGAAAGAGCTCGCCGGCCATGTGGTGCGGTGATCCGTTCCCGGGACTGGCAAACGTGTACTTCCCCGGATTGGCCTTGATCAGCGCGACCAGCTCCTTGATGTTGCCCGCCGGGACCATCGTCGACAATGCCAGCGTCAGGGTGACCTTGATCAGCTTGGTGATATGCACGAAATCATTGACGATGTCGTACGGGAGATCGTTGCGCAGCGCCGGTAGAATTGCGAACGTATTCACCGTGGCGAGCAGCGTGTAGCCGTCAGGGGGCGCCTTGGCGACAGAATTGGCGCCGATGATACCGCTGGCGCCAACCCGGTTCTCGACCAGCACCGTTTGCTTCAGCCGTTCTCCGAGCCGCGGAGCGATATTGCGCCCGAGGACATCCATGGCGCTTCCCGCCGCGCTCGTCACGACGATCGTGACCGGGCGGCTGGGGTAGCCGTCCGTTGATTGCGCCAGTACCGCAGACGACAACAGAGATGACAACAGCAAAGCGGTCGTAACCGACAAAGTCCGAATCATTGGTTTCATCCCACCTCATCCCGCCTCATGTCCGGTCACGATATCATACTGCGACGACCCACCCACACTGCGAGACCGTGGACACAAGCTCATTCACCAGAGTAGCCGCCTGCGCCGAAATCAACGAAGGGCAGATGAAATGCGTGCAGTTGCGGGACGAAGAGGTGGTCCTGGCCAGGGTGGGCGGGCAGTTCCATGCCTTCGGCGCGCTATGCAGCCACCAGCTCGCCTATCTGGAAGAAGGCGAACTGGTCGGTCACGAAATCTTCTGCCCCCTGCACAGCGGATCGTTCGATATCCGCAGCGGGGCGGCCATCAAGCGCCCTGCCGCCAAGCCGATCAAAATCTATCCGGTCCGCGTAGAAGGCGAGGACGTGCTGGTCGGCCCGGCGACGAGCTAGCCCCCGGCATACGACACGAGTACGGCACGGACGCGGAAGAGGCCTTTGATGGGTGCTTACCTGAGGTTTTTTGAATCCGGCATCGAAAAAATGCTGAGGAATAGCGCGACCCGCGGCGTGGTGCCGCCCGCCCCAGCGGGCGCCGGCGACGCGGCGCCGGTCGCCGACCGGCGCCAGTTGATCCCGAAGCTCGGGCTGCGCGAATACTGGTATCCGGCTCTGCCCGCGGCGCAGGTGCCGCGGGAAAAACCGCTCTACTGGCGCATGCTCGGCGATGAGATCGCATTTTTCCGCGCCACCGACGGTTCGATCGGCGCCGTCAGCGACATCTGCCCGCACCGCGGCGCGAGCATGTCGAAGGGCCGCTGTTTCTACGCTGGGACTATTTCCTGCCCCTATCACGGCGCAACCTTCGACGCGGCCGGAGCATGCAAGGCCTTTCTCCCGGAGGGGCCGGAGTCGACCATGACCGGGAATCTGCGCATCAGGTCGTATCCGACCCGCATGCTGCGCGGCTGGGTATTCATCTGGATGGGCGCCGGCGCCCCGGCGCCCATCGAAGAGGATGTGCCTCCCGAGTTGTTCGACGAAGCGTCCACCTTGTTCCTCACCACCTATACGTACTGGGACTGCAACTGGATGCTCGCGATCGAAAACCAGAACGACTCGCACAACGGCTTCTACGTACACCGTAATTCCGTGATGCAGTTGATGATGTATCGCGGACGCGGTCGCACGCCGCTCGGACCGCGCTCTAAGCTGGTGCATGACCGCGCGCTGATTCCGCTGATGAAGAACCAGGGCTACTACCGCGATGCGAACGGCAAGGACAGCTACCAGTTGTTCTACCCCGGGCTCAATGCGCACTGGCCGATCGGCACCTGGCGCAAGTGGCTGTGGGCCATCTGCAAGCCCTGGTACAAGATTGTCTACAACCGCTGGCGCATGAGCGCGCCGCGCTACCCGTACCGTTCGCAAAGCGAGGAATGGGCGCGGGACGTCGGCACCAGTGCCTGGCACCTGCCCTGCATGGTGCGGGTCAACTTCGGTCCTTTCGCCTTCACCCGGTCCGCCGTGCCGGTCACCGAGAATCTTTCGCGCCTGGTGTACTTCCATCACCGCCGGCGCGCCGGCTGGCGCATCGGGCAGTGGCTGCAAACGCTCTGGTTCCATGCCTACTTCAACTGGTGGCTGCACTACAACTTCTCCGGCCAGGACCGCGATGTCGCCGGGCCGTGCAGATACTGGGAGGAGGAGAACCTCTCCCCTACCGACTCCCATCTGGTGATGCTGCGCAAGCTGGTGACCGAGCGCTCGCGCGATGCAAAGCGTGCCGCCGCGAGCGGCACGCCCCCAAGAGCGCAGCCGATCGACGCCGGCGCGGATGCCTCCCTTGCCGAAACGCTCGACGAGGCCGCCAAGGTGTCCGAGACCGCGCCCGCGCTCGAATTCGTCGTCGGCAAGGGAACTTAGGGAGCCACGCCCGGCTCGCCTGCGCGCGCCAGAATCCCGCAACCGGAGCCCCCCGCTCAGGCGGCCTTGGCAAACTGCTCCTGCACCTGCTTTTCGAAGGCCAGCAGCCGTTGCACGCTCGGACGCCGTTCCATGCGCTTGAGATGCGCCGTGCAGTTCGCGAATTTCGACACATCGAGGTACTTGAGCGCGAGGCGATTGGCTCTCTGAAAGGCCCAGAAGAAGTGGCTGTCAGCCGCGGTGAAGTGATCGAAGAACCACTCTCTGCCGGCCAGGAGACCCTCTGCGATCGTGAAATGCTCGTCGAGCAGCTTCTGCGCGCACTGTTTCACGCTCTCCTCCGAGCCGGGCAGATCGCAGAAGCGCTGGGGATTGCCGACCGGCGTGAGCGAGGCATGAATTCCCGAGGCGAACCAGGCCATCAGCGAGATCGCCTTCGCTTCCTGCATCGGGTCGGACGGCAGGAGCCTTGCCCTGGGAAAATTGCGCGCGATCCAGAAATTGATCGCGACGTTTTCAGTCAGCGGCTCGCCGTCTATGACGAGCGTCGGCACCTTGTGCTTCGGATTGACCTTCAGGTACTCGGGCCTGTTGTGATGGCCCTTGCCCATGTCGAGCGGGACGACTTCGAACTCCGCGCCTGCTTCGGTCAGATTGATATAGGGAACCATGGAACAGGCGATCGGGGTGTAGTACAGGCTTAGTTTCATGGGGCTTAGTTTCATGGCAATTCCTCCTTGCGAATCGGGGTCTTCAATTCTTTGCCCCCGCCCTAGCGCGGCGCGGCCTGCGCGCCGCGGATGAGCCGTCCCGGCAGCGCGCCGCTCGCCTGCCCCTCGCGATACGTGACCGCGCCGGAAACGATGGTCGCCACATAGCCGTCGGCGCCCTGAAGAATGCGGCGCGCACCTGCCGGAAGATCATAGACCGGGTATGGCGCGTGCAACTTCATGCGGCCGTGGTCGATGACATTGACGTCCGCTTTGTAACCGGGATGCAGCAGGCCGCGGTCCGCCAGGCCCACTGCCGCCGCCGTGTTGCGCGTCAAAATGCGCACCGCCTGGGGCAGAGTGAGGCGCTCCCCCTTGCGGTCGCGTACCCAGTGCGTCAGCAGATAGGTGGGCATGCTGGCATCGCAGATCTGCCCGAGATGCGCGCCTGCGTCGCCCACGCCGAGAATGGTGTCCGGGTGCTTCATCAGCGCCAGGGTGGTGTCGAGGTTCTTGTCCACGAAGGCCGTGCCGGGGTAGTACAGAATGGCGCGCCCGTCCTGCTGCAACAGGACATCGTAGGCCACCTCCTTCGGTGTGACGCCCAGGCGCCGGGCGCGCATTTCCAGGCTGGCCTCGAGCGGCGGCTCGTAGTTCGGCGGATCGCCCAGCTCGTAGAGTTCCGGAATCGCCCGCGTCATCGAGGCGGTGACCGGGTTGGGATCCTGCGGCTCCTCGGCAAGCAGCCGGGCACGCAGCGCCGGATCGCGCAGCGCGCGCACCCGTTCGGGCAGCGGCAGGCGGGTGAGAGCCTGATAGCTTGGGCAGGCGCTGAAGGGATGCATGGTCAGATCGAGTCCCATCAACACGCCTATCGGACGACCGGTGACCTGCGGCACCATGCGCGCGCCGTCGCGGTTTGCACGCTCGACCATGCGCAGAACCTGCCGCCAGCGATTCGGCTGAGCGTTCAGGGGCGAGATGCTGAAGGTCAGCATGCGCCCGGAATCCCGCGCAATGCGGCGAAACATGGCGAACTCGCTCGATTCATCCGCGCTGCCCTCGACGAATTGATTGGACATCTGCAGGAAGCCCTTGCCTATACCGGACAGGCTCATCGCGATCGCGCGCAACTCCTCCTCGCTCGCCGTCGTGGTCGGCGCCAGCTTGCCGTTCTTGCTGCGATGATTGAGCGAGCGCGTGGTCGAAAAGCCAAGCGCCCCTGCCGCGACGCCCTCGCGCACGAGGGACGCCATCTGCTCGATATCGCGGGCGGTGGCGGGCTCGCGGTCGGCGCCGCGCTGCCCCATGACGTGCAGGCGCACCGGCCCGTGCGGAACCAGGGACGAGAAATCGATGTCGCAGCGGCGACGCTCGAGCGCATCGAGATACTCGGGGAACGATTGCCAGTTCCAGGGGATGCCCTGTTCCATGACTTCGCCCGGAATATCCTCCACTCCTTCCATGAGCTGCAGCAGCGCATCGCGCTCGTCCGGGCGGCAGGGCGCGAAACCGATCCCGCAATTGCCCATCATCACGCTGGTCACGCCATGCGCCGAAGATGGCGACAGGCGATCCGTCCAGGTGATCTGGCCGTCGAAGTGGGTATGGATGTCCACAAAGCCCGGCATGACGAGGAGCCCTTTGGCATCGATCTCTTCAGCGCCTCTGCCCGACACCTTGCCGATTTCGGCGATCTTGGCGCCGTCCAGCGCCACGTCCGCTTCGTAGGGCTCGCCACCGCTGCCGTCGACCAGCGTGCCGCCGCGTATGACCAGATCATGCTTTGCCATGGCTCTTCTCCTCAACTCTGACTCTGCAACGGGATGGGCGACAAGGGGATGGGCGACAACCGAGCTGCGGCACCCCTGCGGCGGCAACAATACCAGAATACCCCAGCTTGACCGGCCTCCGCTGCGCGGAACGGAGATGGCTTTGGGGCCATACATAGGTAACATATAGGTTACTATCCATGGCCATTCGGGCGGGTCCGCATCGGCCTCGCGAGTGATTCCACAGTGCTACCATTCATCAACCGCAACATCGCGACGCTCACAGGGGGACTGCGTGGCCAACGAAAGCACCCGGATTATCGACGGCGACGGGCACATCATCGAGGACCAGGCAGCCGTGGTGAAGCTGATGCCAGAGGCCTACCGCAAGAAGTTTGCAGCGCATTCTTTCTTCCGCCTGTTCCCGCCGCTGGATCACCTGCACACGGCGAATATGCACGATTTCCAGGAGGGCGCCTTCAATTTCAACACCGGCGTGGAGGACTGGGTCGCTTTCCTCAAAGAGACCGGCATCGAACGAACGGTTCTCTATCCGACCGGCGGCCTGTCCTTCGGCAAGATCGTCAGCACTGACTGGGCCATCGACGCCGCGCGCGCCTACAACGACTGGCTGCACCAGACCTACCTGAAGCGCAGTCCGGCTTTCAAGGCGGTGGCTCTGATTCCGCTGCAGGATCCGCAAGCCGCGGTCGAGGAACTGCGGCGCGCCGTGACCGAGCTCGGCATGGTCGGTGCAATGCTGCCCTCCACCGGCCTACAGTCGCACCTTGGACACAAGCGCTATTGGCCTATATACGAGGAAGCGCAGCGCCTTGGCTGCGCGATCGCCGTGCACGGCGGCGCCCATGAAAGCATGGGCATGGATGATCTCAGCCCCTATGCGCCGGTGCACGCGCTTGGCCATCCGTTCGGGCAGATGATTTCGTTCGCCGCCATCGTCTTCAACGGGCTGCTGGATCGCTTCCCGGACGTGAAGTTTGCCTTCCTGGAGGCCGGCGTGGCGTGGCTGATGCTGTGCCTGGAGCGTTTTCAGCGCTCGTACTCGACGCACGTGCAGCACGATCCGCGCGGTCTATTTCTGAAGTTACGTCCGAAGGAAACGGTAAATGACTACATTGCGCGGCACATCGACGCGGGCCGGATCTTTGTCGGCTGCGAAGGAGAAGAGCCCGATATCGCGCATGCCGTAGGGCGCCTCGGCAACAAGGCGTTTGTGTTCTCCAGCGACTTTCCGCATGAGGTGAACATCGCCGGATGCAAGCATGAAATCGAGGAGATACGCGAGCATCCCGGCCTCAGCGCGGCCGACAAGCAGGCAATTCTGCTGCACAATGCCAAACGCCTGTACAACCTGTGAGCGGAGACATCATGAAGCTGAAAGGTAAAGTTGCCATCGTCGTCGGGGGAGGACGCAACGTCGGCGAGGGCGTCGCACACCGCTTCGTGAAGGAAGGCGCGAAGGTGTGCATATTCGACGCCGACCAGTCGCGCGCGGAGGGTGTAGTCGCGGCATTGAAAGCTCAGGGCGGCGAGGCTTCGTACGTCCTTGGCAACGTCACCAGGCCGGAGGACGCCAAGCGGCTGGTGCAGACTACGGCGCAGCGCTACGGTCAGGTGGACATCCTGGTCAACTGCGCCGCGATCTCGGACCGAAAGGGGCTGCTTGATCTGGAGGACGATGCGTGGCGCGAGGTCCTGGATGTGACCCTGTCGGGCAGCTACTACTGCATGCGCCACGCGGCGATCCAGATGGTGAAGCAGGGCCACGGCGGTGCGATCGTGAATTTCTCCTCCGGTTCCGCGTTCCGGGGCAGCACCAGACGCATCGCCTATGATGCGGCCAAAGGCGGCGTCGTGTCCATGACGCAGAGCGCCGCAGTGCAGCTGACCCAGCACGGCATACGGGTCAACGCGATCGCACCAGGCATGGTCGGTTCGCAGGTCGGCGGCGCCATCCCGCCCGAGAAGCGCGACGCAGCGAATCTGCTGGGCCGCATCACCATGCCCGCGGACATGGCGAACGTCGTGCTTTTTCTGGTCAGCGACGAGGGCGAGCACGTCATCGGGCAGTGCATCAACGTTGACGCGGGCGCGAGCGTGATGCCCTGGTTCCCGGCCTGAGCGCGAGCCGGCTCCCAGCGCTGGCGCACTGAACGAGCACCCTCTCCCGCTAGCGGGAGAGGGTCATTTCGATCGACTCGGTGCTGCCGTCCCAGGCGGCGATTGCGTCCACCTCCTTGCGCTCGTCCTCGCCAAGCTGCCACTGCGCGCCCGCGACGTTCAGTTCGACCTGCTCCGGCGTGCTCACTCCGGCGATCACCGACGTCACCTCGCGCCGCGCCAGCAGCCAGGCGACGGCAAGCTCCCCCAGCGTGTGGCCTTTCGAGTGTGCCCAGTGCTTCAGCCTGTCCTGCAGATTTTCTCTGGCGGGGCTGCGCATGCGCGTCACGATCGGACTCCCGGCCGCGCCGCGGCTGCCCGCGGGCGCCAGCTTGCCTTTCTCATATTTGTCAGTGAGGAACCCGCCGGCCAGCGGGTGGTAGGGAATGAAGCCGATCTGCTGCGCCTGGCAAAACGGCAGCAGCTCCAGTTCGACGTGCCTGCGCACTAGGTTGTAGTGATTCTGCGCCGCGACCAGTTCCGGCCAGCCATGCTTGCGCGATACGCAGAGCGATTCCATATGGCGCCATGCCGCATAGTTGCACTCCCCTATGTGGCGGATCTTGCCCTGCCTCACGAGCTCGGCGAGCGGCGCCAGGATCTCCTCGGGCGCCACGCTGCCGTCCGGCGCATGTATCTGCAGCAGGTCGATGCGGTCGGTCCGCAGCTTGCCGAGGCTGGCTTCGCAGCTGCCAATGATGCGCTCGCGAACCGTCTCGCCATCCTTCATCTTGGACAGATTGAACTTGGTCGCGATAACCGCCTGGTCGCGGCGGCCCTGAAGCGCATTCCCGATAAACGTTTCGCTCATGCCCTGGCCGTAGATGGAGGCCGTGTCGATGAAATTCACACCGAGTTCGAGCGCATGCAGGATGCATCGGGTGGTCTGCTGCTGATCGATCCGGGGCGGTCCGAAAGTATTCCCGCCAAGCCCGATGACAGACAGCTGCAGGTCGGATTTTCCCAGACGCCTGAATTTCATGAGACTCCTCCTTGGTTCATGGAACCAGCGCCGCGCGCTGACAACGACGCCTTGACCGCGCGGTACTGTACCGGCGAAACTTGTGGCGCAAGCACGGCAGGGTTCACGGTTCGCCGAAAGCGCGTACTGCGTTATCCCAGAGCAGCTTGCGCATGAGACCCGGCTCCACTTCCTGCCAGCCGAGCGCAACGTCCACCGTCCCGGGGAAGCGGCTCTCAGGGTGCGGGTAGTCCGATCCGAACATGAGGAGCTGCTCGCCGAGGTAATCGGACACCAGCTTAACCATTCTGCCACCCTCATGCAGCACCGCGGAGGCGAAGAAGCGCCCGCCGCTCGCATACTCGAGCATGCCGTGTTGCATCCCCTCGGCAACAAAACCCATATAGTGCGCCTGATCCTCCATGCGGGTAGCCCAGAACGGAATCCAGCCGAATCCGGACTCAAGAATGGCGAAGCGCAGGTTCGAATAGCGGTCGAACAGCCCCGCGCCGAAGAAGGACGCCATTGCGCGCATCGCGCCCCAGGGATGGGATGCGGTACGCCCGATGAAAGGGTTGCGCCATAGATCGCGGTAACCGGGGTAGCCTTCGGAGAAGCTGTGATGCACGAAGCACAGACCCTTGTCGTCGGCCGCCCGCCAGATCGGGTGCAGCGCGGGATGGTCCAGCGGAAAATCGATCGGCAGCGCAATGTAGATTCCCGCCGCCCATTTGGCACCGCCCCAGCGCCTGATTTCTTCGCCCGACTCCTCCACGTACAAGGCATTCAGCGCAACGAGTGACTTCAGCCGGCGTGGATCCCTCGCGCAATAGGCATCCAGGTAGCGATGCTGGGCCCGCATCAACTCCACGTTCACCGCGCGATCAGGATGACCGCCGGGTGCGCCGGGATTCACGAGAAGAGCGACGTCCACGCCCTCCTCATCCATGTCCTGCAGGCGGCCTTCCACGTCCCAGTCGTCGCTGTAAAGCTTCGGCGGTTTGCTGGACATGCATTTGCCGACCGTCGGGCCCGCTGCCGCGCGCGCCTCGGCCTCGCCGAGATGACGCGGCGGATCCGCGCGCCACCCGCCTAGCCTCGCGGCGAGGCGAAAACGACTCGGATAGGGCTGCGGATACAGCATGCTGCCGTCGTGCATGGCCTGCGGCACTTTCGCCGCGTTGAGCTCGGCGGTGTGTTCGCGCAGCTTGGCCGAAAAATACTTCTCCAGCGTCTCGGCTGACGGCGCAATATGCGTGTCGCTGTCGTAGACGCGGTATCCGTTTCTCATCGCTCCGATCTCCGCCTCGCTGACGAAGGGTTACATTATCAGATGATCGCGCTTCCGCGCACTTAAGACAGGACAGGCGATCTCCGGACCCCTGCTTTCTTTTATTCAGCCTTCGCTTGCCTTTTCTACGCCACGAACGAAGTGTCGCAAGCCAGATAGCAACGGAGCGATCGTCGCCGATTTTCCGTTTGGCGGCCGACCATGTAACTGGCGCTACGATACTAGAATCAGAGAGGGGAAATGCGGGGGAAACTCTCTTTGCTGCCCGCTGAGTGGGGGAAGCAGGGTATCAACCCTTGCACGCCGCACTTTCACCGGGGAGTCGGACGAGGGATGTTAACTTCATGGTCGCCGCCAATTTGAAGGCGGTGGCCTCCCACTTCCCCGATGCCCAGGCAACGAATCCATGCAGGTACGAATATCGTGATCACCGCCGCGCCAAGCAGTACAACACTTGCGACAAAGCCCTTCATACTGCTGTGTCTTGCCATCGCGCTGGGATATGCGAACCATTGGGTAATGGTCCCCGTCATTCCGCTCTATGTTCACGATCTCGGCGGATCCGTCTTCGTGGCTGGGCTGGCGATGCTCGCTTTCTCGGCGCCGAGCTTTATCGTTCGGCCTTTCCTTGGACGCGTCGCCGACAAATGGAACGCTGGGGGCGTGCTCGGCATCGGTCTCATGGCGCTCGCGGCCGGCACCCTCATTCTGCTGCTGCCGGGGCTGGCTATCCTGTTCGTTGCGATGGTATTGCGTGGACTGGGGTGGGCCGGCCTGAACACCGGCGGCTACACCACGCTGGCGATGGCCGCACCCATGAGCCGGCGCGGCGAAGCGGCGGGCTACTACACCAGCGTGCTGACGGGGGCGACCATCGTCTTCCCGGTGCTGGGGTTGTGGCTCATCGACGGCCCGGCCGGGTTCCAAAGCGTGTTCCTGGCCTCGACCGTCTTCGCGCTGCTCGGACTGCCCCTTGCCCTGGGCCTGGCGAGAAGACAGGGTGCAACGAATGAGGCCTCGCCGATCGCCGCGGATGCCGGCGGCGGCTTGATTGATCGCGGGGTGCTGCTGGCGACAGGGCTCAATCTGTGCACGTCACTCGTCTCGCCTGCCCTGATGGCATTCATGCCGCTGTACGCCGGATCGCTCGGCATCGCGAATATCGGCTGGTTCTACGTCCTCTCCGGTATCACCAGTATCGCAATCCGGCCTCTGCTTGGCAGGCAGTCCGACGCGATAGGGCGCGGCCCGTCTATCGCGATTGGCCTCGCGGCACAACTGATCGGATTGGTTTTCATCGTACTCGCCGATGGCCTCGCGCTCATACTCGCGGGTGGTTTTTTCGCGACGCTGGGAGCGGCACTCATCGGTTCGGCAACTACCGCGCTCGCCATGGATCTGGCCAACCCACGCTTTCGCGGCCGCGCGATGGCCACCTTCAGCATGTCCTTTCAGCTCGGGGTTGGCGTGGGTGCACTGATTGCCGGCGCGCTTGCCGATCTCGCCGGGCTGCGCGCCATGTACGCGGGGGGCATCGCACTCACTTTCGCGGGACTGGCGCTGCTCGCGAGCGCGTGGAAGTCCCTGCCGCAACCCAATTCTGGAGCGTGACCGCGAACTCTTCGTGCATTCAACTCGCCAGCGCCTCATGGGTACCGTATCTATTCGACGAGCATGAGACCTTGCGCTGTCTGGACGAAATGAAACGGGAGCATGCGAGCGCTGCATGCGGGATCCTGTACGATAATGCCAAGGTGCTGGATGCGCTCCGGGTGCTGTTGCGGTGAATCGGCCGCACGTCCGATCGATCACGAAAAAGCGCAATGCCGCGGCGCGACCCTCGATGCCGCGGCGCGACCTTGATAATACCGCGGCATTCCGGAATCAAAGTTGGCCGTTGTGCGCGCCCGCGGAGGAGAATTCGTGTTCAAGAAACTCGATCACGTTGAAATCAACACCAACCAGCCGGACCTGGCCATTCAGTTCTATGCAGCGGTGCTGGAACAGAGCCCGGAGCCGAAACCGCGTCGAGGGCCCGACTCGGGGCTCGCACATCAGCATCGTGTACCTGGAACCCGGCAACACGGGCGTCCATCTGATCCCGGCACTCCGGGATAATTCGATGCGGCAAGCCCAAGTCCCCTCCAGAACATGCGCCTGAGCGACTGTCACAATTTCCGCGACTTCCGGGAGCTGGCGAGGCGACGCCTGCCCGGACCGATCTTCAACTACATAGACGGCGCGGCCGACGATGAGGTGACGCTGCGCCGGAATACGGCGAGCTTCGAGCGCTGCGATCTGGTGCCGAACGTGCTGCGCGGAGTGGAGAGCGTCGATCTTTCGGTGAGCGTGATGGGCCAGAAGCTTGCGATGCCGGTTTATTGCTCGCCGACCGCGCTGCAGCGCCTATTCCACCACGCAGGCGAGCGGGCGGTCGGGGCCGCTGCATCGAAGTACGGGACCATGTTCGGCGTCTCCTCGCTCGGGACCGTCAGCCTGGAGGAATTGCGCAAGGCCCACGCCGGGCCACAGGCGTACCAGTTCTATTTCCACAAGGATCGCGGCCTCAACCGCGCGATGTTGCAGCGTGCCAGGGAGTCGGGCGTCGATGTGATGATGCTGACGGTGGACAGCATCACCGGCGGAAACCGCGAGCGGGATCTGCGTACCGGCTTTTCCATACCGTTCAGGCTGACGCTCGCCGGCATGCTCCAATTCGCGCTGAATCCCATGTGGGGACTGAACTATCTCACCCACGAACGCTTCCGCCTGCCCCAGCTGGACGAACACGTCGATATGGGCGGCGGCACGATGTCGATCGGGCGCTACTTCAGTGAGATGCTCGACCCTTCCATGAACTGGAACGATGTGGCCGAGATGGTCCGCGAATGGAACGGACCCTTTTGCCTGAAGGGCGTGATGTCGGTGACGGACGCAAGACACGCGGCGGAGCTCGGCTGCGCCGGGTTGATACTTTCCAATCACGGCGGCAGGCAGCTGGACGGATCGCGGAGCGCATTCGATCAATTGGCGGAAATCGTCGACGCCGTCGGCGACCGGCTGGATGTGATGATGGACGGCGGCGTGCAGCGCGGCACCCACGTCCTGAAGGCCCTGTCGCTCGGCGCCAAAGCGGTTGGCGTCGGGCGCTACTACCTGTTCCCGCTCGCGGCCGCCGGCCAGGCGGGTGTCGAGCGGGCGCTGGGCCTGATGCGCAGCGAGATCGAGCGCGGCATGAAACTGATGGGCTGCACATCGGTCGGCCAGCTGTCGCGCGAGAACCTGCGGTTCAGGTAACGTAAATGGCGTAAATGATGAAGGCTATATTAACTGCGGGTGACGACCCGCCAACCACCAGCTCGAGCACCGATTCCTACCACTCCAAGCACCGGGAAACAAAATGATGATTGTTGATTCGCAGGTTCACCTTTGGTCGAAAGGGATGCCGGTTTCCAGTCACCGTCAGGTTTCGGCGTTCAGCGCCGAGGATCTGCTGAAAGAGATGGGCGAGGCCGGCGTCGATGCCGCGATCATCCATCCGCCTCTCGCCTGGGATCCCGACTCCAATGCGCTCGCGATAGACGCCGCCCGCCGCTACCCCGATCGTTTTGCCGTACTGGGACAGTTTCTGCCCGATAAGATCGAGAATCGCGCGCTTATCAAAGGCTGGCGCAATCAACCCGGCATGCTCGGCTTGCGTTTTCCGCTTGTGCCGCCCTCGCAGCAGACCTGGCACAAGGACGGCACCCTTGACTGGCTGTGGCCGGCGGCCGAGCGCGAAGGCCTGCCGGTCGCCCTGCTGGCGGGCCGTTTTCTGCCGGAGTTTCTGCCGATCGCGGAGCGGCATCCGAATCTGAAACTGATCATCGATCATTGCGGCGTGGTGCATACGCTCAAGGACGCCGCCGCGTTCATGCACCTGGACGATCTGCTCGCGCTTGCCCGATTGCCAAACGTTGCCGTCAAGGCAAGCGCCGCGCAAAACTACTCGACCCATCCCTATCCGTTCCGCAATATGCATGACTACCTGCATCGCATCTTCGACGCCTATGGGCCAGAGCGATTCTTCTGGGGCACCGACCTCACCGGCGCGCCCTGCAGCTACCGCCAGTGCGTGACGCTGTTCACCGAAGAACTGCCCTGGCTGAAGGGCCGCGACCTGGAACTCGTGATGGGGCGTGCGGTGCGTGCATGGCTCGGCTGGGACGCGGCGCCCTGATTGCAGCTGTAGAGACAGACTGCGGTCTCGTACTCATTCCGAAGCATTCCGAAGTTCCAGCCGTTGGAATTGGGGAACGGAGGCGTGGACGCGCTTCGCGCAGTTGCGCTGGCATGACTACGCGTACCAGTCAGCACGTTGTCCCTAAGGAGATACAGATGCTCTGGCTATTTACCAATGAACAAGAAGAACTCGTCTGCTTTCACGCGCCGGACGGTGGTATTTCCCGAGGAAAGTTCAAGAATTTCAGGGACGCCCGGGATCATGCCGGACGTCCCCGTTTCGCGAGGGTCCATCCATTCGATGCGGGAGTCGCCCGTCTCATGTTTCTCGCCGCGGGAAAACGGCCCCATTTCCGATATCGTTGACCGGATTAGATGAGAATTGGAGATTGGGCAATGCCGGCGTACCTGCTTCTCGATATTGATATTCACGACAAAAACAAGTACGAAATTTATAAGACCGGAGTCCCGGCCTTTGTAGCCAAGCATGGCGGGGAGTATCTCGCCCGCGGTGGCGAGCACGAGGTGATCGAGGGTCAATGGCATCCCACGCGGCTGGTCCTGTTCCGGTTTCCCGACCGGCAGTCCATCCGCAACATGTTCAGCGATCCCGGCTACCAGCACCTCAAGGCGATACGACACGAGGCTGCCTCGAGCGATCTGGTGGCATTCGATGGCGTGGGCTGACGCCCGCCTCGTGTTAGCGGCCAGGTTCGTTCAAACCTGGTGCGCGCCGCAATGCATGGTGCACAGGTTGTCCCAGAGCAACACAGCGCCGGGCTGCCACCTTCAGAAATACAGGGACAACGACTCGAATGACGAGTCGCAGTTCACCAGGGTTGCTTTCTTCATGACAATTTTGAAACTCTCATCGGACTTTACTAGCGTATGCAGGTACTGTCCGGCGAAGACTCTTTGCGTACCCTCCGGCACGCTGGGCCGGTACTCTGTGATCATGAACTTGGAAAGGACGCTCACGTGGCCGGTTTGGGGATCGAAATCCTTGATTGTTGGATTCGCAACCACATGTATTGTCCGTGAATACGGTATCTGGGAATATATTGCCTTGTGCCTTAGCCGGGTGATGCGCAGCGCCATCAACTCGCGATCGTCATAGAAAATTGACACCTCTGTGAGCGGGCTCTGCTGATCGGGTCTGGCCGGCGCCCAATACAAGCCCTTGTCGTCGAACAGCGCCATCCATTCCTCGAATTTCCGATCATCCAGCAGACCCGCCTCCTGTACCAAGAAGTCCTCAATTTGCCGGATATCGGGCGCCATGCTTGCGCCTACTTGTATTGCAGGGCGGTTCATGACGAGACTCCCGCACGCATGTAGTCCGCCCAAGCTCGGTACTGGTTACGCATGGATATTTCACTGGTTCCCGTGCCCTTTAAACCACCCGCGTCCGAAATCTCCTGGCCAAACCCGCGCCCAAACACGACCCACTCGGCACCGCGGGAGTGCGCCCCCTCCTGGATCCGACGGAACATCTCGAGATCGTCCGTTTGTATAAGAGAGGCGGGCGAATGCGTTATATTGAGATAACGAACAATGTCGTGGTACATCTCTTCGGGCGCCCCTTTTAGACGGATGGGATAGACCCGTATCTCCGTGCGATCGACCGCAAGCGGCCTCAAAACACGGACGTGATGAGACATAAGCTGGATACAGACGTTCGGATAGAAGACTGCGTTATGGTAGCGTTCCTTGAGAATCTCAACTACGCGCTCGGGGGAATGCTTCGCGAGCAAGGCCGCCTTGTAGCGCTCAATAATCGCGCCGCCCCGCGACTCAGCGTCGTCCGCATCCGCTTGAATAGATCCGCAGTAGCTATGCCCATGATCGAAAGCCCACACGCCCAATCGGTCCCACTTCGACTTGCGCTCGTCGCTATCCGCTTCCACAATTTGTGGGCCTTGATCGTCCCCTGGACGCCGCGCGAATTGCTTACCGGTTTCTCGAACGGTCGACTCATGAGAATAAGGCGGGTGATAGAGGTCGTTCAGGTTTTCGAGCTGCGTCTTCCAGTTCGCGTGTATCGTGTACTTCTGAACGCCGCCCGAGATCTCAATTTCACCCTCTGGCGCCCGGTCGCAAAGGGCGTCAATGCACATTGTCATCGGCCCTAGATGGGCAGCAAGATCGAAATCCTGCTCCATGCCGGCGTTCAAGTTCGCGAATAAAAAGCCGCGATAGCTTTCCACACGAACCGGCACCAGACCAAATTCCTTGCTGCGCAGGTCGTAGCTCTCAGGATAGCCGTTCTTCAGGGGTGCCGCGAGCAATTCTCCGTTCGTGCGGAATGTCCATCCGTGGTATCCGCATCGAAAGCTACCTCCGGTATTGCCACGTTCTTCATTGCAAACAATGGCCGCGCGATGGCCGCATCGATTGTGAAGCACATACACCTTCCCATCACGGTGGCGGCTCACAATGACCGGCTGAAGGCCCATCTGCGTGGTTACAAAATCCCCTCGGTTCGGCACCTCGCTTTCATGGCCGACATAAATCCACGCTCGCCCAAAGATTAAGTCCATCTCCAATTTAAAAATCGCAGGATCCTCGTATACACCCGAGTGCACGCGATCCTCACGCACCAGCCCGGCAAGAGCGGCCGCCTCGACTTTGTCTCTATGCATCTCCATCTCATCCTCCAATATCAAAGTTACGCACCCTCTCGCACTATTGCCGGCAGTTGTGCGAAATCGCCTACCACGCTGTTCCGCCCGAAGAAAGGTACGAAGAAAGTCCGAATAATGCAAACATTTTATTCAGTTATTAGCCACCGATCGATTGCGTCCAAGGCCATAAGATCCGATCGGCCCCAAAGCAGGCAGAGGTGTGTTCAGGGCTGACGGTTACACGTCGAACCACGAGCGCTTGCAATCCCCGCCAGTTCACAGAATTTCCCCGCAACACGCCGAGGGATATGAAACGGTCAGTTGGTTAGAATCACAGAGAGTTCATGGCCTCGACTCGGCTTTTTCCACCTTCCCTAAGGAGAATTTCCATGGCAAACGCAGACCCGGAAATCGGCAGATCAGTCGTCGCCGCGGGCTTGAAAACCAACTATCTCGAGCAGGGAGAAGGATTTCCGCTGATCCTGATACACGGTTCCGGGCCGGGCGTGACCGCGTATGCGAATTGGCGACTGGTGATACCCACGCTTGCCAAGCGCTTCCGCGTGCTCGCACCCGACATCGCGGGCTTCGGCTACACCGAGCGCAAGCCCGGCGCGGTCTACAACCTGGATAACTGGGTCGCGCACCTCAAAGGCTTTATGGACGCGCTGGGTGTGAAAAAAGCAAACTTCGTCGGCAATTCATTTGGCGGCGGGCTGACCCTCGCGCTTGCCGCGCGCAATCCGGAGCGGGTCGAGCGATTCGTGCTAATGGGCTCCGCCGGCACGGAGTTCGAGATGACGCCGGCGCTCGACGCGGCCTGGGGCTTCACGCCCTCCATCGAAAACATGCGTAAGCTGGTCACCACCTTCGCTTATGACAACGCGATTGTCACCGACGAGCTGGTGCGTTCGCGCCATGAAGCCAGCATCCGGCCGGGCTTTCAGGAAAGCTATGCCAGCATGTTTCCCGGACCAGACCGCCAGCGCCACATCCGGGCGCTGGCTACCCCGGAGGACAGGCTGCGCGCGCTGCCGCACCAGGCGCTCATCATTCACGGCCGCGAGGATCTCATTCTTCCCCTCTCCAGCAGCCTGAAGCTGCATTCCTTGATCAACCGGTCCGAATTGCATGTCTTCGGTCAATGCGGACACTGGACGCAGATCGAGAAGAAGGATCGGTTCGCCCAGTTGGTAGATAACTTTTTCTCCGGCTGAAATGTTGGAGGTTTGCCGGAGCCACAGCGCGTTGCTGGCTTCGGCAGTGCTCAACCAATACCTTCGACGATCCGCATGTCGCGCTCGGCGCCATCGCCCAGGAGGCGCAGCGCTTCCTGGTAGTCCGCGCTGTCGTGCGCCGCGATGGCACGCTCGAGGCTTTCAAACTCGACCACGACGACGCGCTCTTGGATTCCATCTTCATAGGTCTTCGCAGGCATTCCGCGCACGATAAAACGTCCGCCCGCCTTCAGTATTGCCGGTCCGCCCGCCTTCGAGTACGCGGCCCAGGCGTCCTGATTACGAATCTTGCGGTAACAAACGACGACATATGCCTTGGCCATGGTGAGCTCCACATGTGATTTATCAGCCCTGCTGCCCCGGGATGGGACTCCGACTTGGAGAGGTCGGATTTTCCAAGCACTTTACCTACGACGCAAGCCCCTTCGCGCGGGCGTATCGTGCGCTAGACCATAGTTAGACCATAAAAGGGTGGCCCGAGGCGACCGTCCGGTCCTACTGAGCCCGATCATTTCCGCTGTATGCTCTATCCTGTGGGCGTGGCATTGATTACTGCCAATCTGCGTACAAGACGGCAAAGGCGCTCGCGATGACGATATTTGTAGGGCGAGCCACCGGCCTACCCGTGACTGCTTGAAGTGATTTTGCTTGCGCTAATCAACTTGGAGATTATATGCATCGAGATAAGCCGAATATCGAGCCGAGGATCGGGGACTTAGTGCAAGACGACCGTATTCACCGAAGCGTCTACTTCGATCCCGCCGTTTTTGCACTTGAAATGGAAAGGGTCTTCGGTCGAGGGTGGATATTCGTTGGACACGAGAGCCAGGTGCCCAATTCCGGAGATTTCTTCGCTTCAACCATCGGTACACAGCCGGTTCTGGTGGTTCGTCATAGTGACGGCAAGGTTTACGTAGTTCACAATCGGTGCGGTCACCGTGGTGCCCTAGTCGCCAACGAGCCGTTCGGCAATACGGGAAGGAGCTTTCGCTGCGCCTATCACGGCTGGTCTTTCAAGACAAACGGGGAGCTCTTGGCGGCTCCGCTGAAAAGCGGCTATCCCGATTGCTATGATCTGAATGCGCGCGAATTCGGGATGGTTTCTATCCGCTCTGAAAGCTATCGTGGCTTCGTTTTCGCCAATGCCGCCGGAACCGCCAACATCACGTTTGAAGACTACATCCGACCCATGCGGCGCGTTATCGATGAGGTGGTGGACCGCTCGCCCGCTGGTGCAATCCGCGTGCCCCCGAGAGGTCAGCGGTACCTCTACCAGGGCAACTGGAAGGAGCAGGTTGATAACGGGGGAGACATTTACCATCCCCCCTACGGCCACGAATCCACAATATCCAAGGGTGATCAGCAGTTCAAGCGTCGGGAGGGCCAGGAAGGTCCAAAAATCGCCGACCGCGAGGCAGGAAAATCGAACTGGGACCGAATAGTGATGTCCGCCTTCCACGGCGGCAGTAACTACGTGGGTTGCCTTCCTGGCACGGAGGAGCCTAGATCAGGGGCCGTATGGCAGGAATATGTGGCACTGATGGTGGGAAAGTACGGCGCAGAGCGCACCAAGGAGATTGTGAGGGAAAAATACCATGCCGCCCTTTTTTATCCGAATTTCATACTCCACATGCTGAGTCAGCACGTGCGTGTGGTGCATCCGATCGGCGTAAACCGTACTGAAGTGCGAGTTTATCCGGTCAGTCTTGTGGGAGCTCCGGAGGAATTGAACAGGCAGAACATACGCTATTTGAATGCCACCCATTCCCCGGCGTCACTCATCCAAACGGACGATCTCGAGTGCTTTCGCCGGATTCACGAGGGGCTTAAGAATAGCGCCCCCGAATGGGTCATCCTTGGACGCGGTTTCGGCAAAGACAGCGCAATCGCTGACGGCTTTGAGTCGTTCGGTACGAGCGAAGTCGCGATCAGGAACTACTACAAGACCTGGAAGCATGCCATGACCGCCGGGTAACGCTCCATGTCGAGCTTCGAGGCAAGTGAAAATAATTTGGAGATAAGAGATGGACCAGTTGCTGAAAAAGGCGGAGCAGTTCTTGATTTTCGAGGCCCGTCTTCTTGACGAGCGACGTTTTGAAGAATGGATTGATCTTTTTACGGAGGACGGGTACTACTGGGCGCCTGCTTATCTAGGACAGACAGAGCCGCACTCGGAGGTCTCCATCTATTTTGATGACCGTGAATTGATGAAGGAACGAATCAAACGGCTGAGACACCCGGCGGCACATTCTCAATCGCCTCCTTCAAGAACCAGCCATATCGTCGCCAATTTGTCGCTGGAGTCTTCTTCGGACAGCGCGGCAGAAACTGCCGGACCCCTGCTTCTGCGATCGAAGTTTTTAATGTGCGAATATCGTCCCAGCCTTCCGGAGGGCTTGAAGCGGTTTTTCTCCGGAACCTGCTGGCACAGCTTGCTCCCCGCGGCGGATGGACGATTCCGTATTAAGTGGAAGAGGGTCGAGCTGGTTGATTGCGATTCTGCGTTTGAGCCACTGTCCATTTATTTCTAGCTTCGCCGTTGTCGGGACCAGGCATGATCCCGGCAACGGCGTAGGTCGCGAGGACGCCACCCCGCCCATTCTTCTCGGTACCGATAGCCCCCCCTGCGAGTCAACCAAGTTTGAATCGTGCTCGTGGACCCGGCGGAGTCGGGGACTCGATTGTCAGTTAGCCTGGATATTCGCGGTCCGGATGACTTGCTCGTACTTCTTCATATTCCTGCGGATTCTTTCCCGGTAGGCCTCAGGAGTGGTCCAAACCAGGATCAGCCCCAGCTTCTTGTACCGATCCTGCATTTCCGGCGTCTCGATAGCCGCTTTCATCGCTTTGGATATTTTCGCCAGCACATCGGCTGGCAGCCCGGCCGGCGCGAAAATTCCGGTTTCCGAAGCAAAGTCAAAGCCCTTGAGATCGTCCGCGATCGCTGGTACGTCTGGCAGAAACGGGAAACGCTCAGCCGAGGTGACTCCGAGCAGATTGATCGTACCCGCTTGCCGCTGCGCATTCACGACGCCAAGCGAGGCCATCATCACTTGAACTTCTCCGGCAAGTAGCGCGGGAAGAGTGAGCGACGCACCCTTAAACGGGATATGGGTCAGCTTCACACCGGCGGCCGCGCTGAAGGCCTCCCAAAGAATGTGATGAATACTGCCTACGCCGGAGGAACCGTAGTTGAGCTTTCCGGGATTGGCCTTCGCCTCCCGGATAAGGTCCTTAATCGTCCCGATCTGAGATTTCGAACTGGACACGAATATACCGGGCGAAATTCCGACCAGGCTGATTGGCGTTAGGTCCTTGTAGGGGTCAAACGGCAGCGACTTGAAAATATAGGACACCGCTTCGATCTGCCCGGTTTCCCCGCTCAGCAAAGTGTGCCCGTCAGGGGCTGCCTTGGCCACCGACTCGGTGGCGACGATTCCCCCGGCGCTCGGTTTGTTCTCCACCACGAATTGCTGTCCAAAAGTCTGCGACAGGGCCTGGCCAATTGTTCGCGCGATGAAATCAGGAACGCCGCCCGGGGGATAACCAACAAAAATCCGAACGGGCTTGATCGGGTAGCCCTGCCCGAACGAACTCGATGCGAAAGCCCCAAGGCTGGCAATCGCGACCAGAAGCTGCTTGAGCAGGACGTTCATTGAATCCCTCCGTCAATATTCATAATTCTCAAGTCTGTTGCGGTTGACTGTAAATTCCAGCCATCTGTCCGGGAATTCTTGGCTCGGCCAGTGACACCGCCGCTGGCGCCATGAATGCACGCTCGGCCATCTCCTTAGCAACGGGAGCATTGCCATTACAAATCCAACACTAGCCGCGTCGACGCAGACCAAGAAACGCAGGTGCACATGGAAGAGCCTTCTGCCCGCTCCCTTGCGTTCAAGTAGTAATCCCTGTGCATAGGCACCCCATCCAGCACCGCTGTCAGGCATGTTCCACATTCACCCACTTTGCAGTCGTAATCGGCATCGATGCCCGAAGCAAGAATGGCATCGAGTATGCTGACGCCAGGCTCGACCTTGAGGGTTACGCCGGAGCGCAGCAATCTTACCTCTATGTTGTGGTCGCCCTGCTGTGTCGCTTGTGGATTTTTGAACGTCACGGCTGGCGCTTCAAATCCACTCCATGAATTGCTCTAAGTTACTGGGGCCACCAAAGCTAAATAGCGCGCGCTGAATATGTTCGACGGGCCAGGTAATGGTAGGAAAGTCTGGATATGTGAGATACCCGCCCGCGAACGTCTCCAACCGATTGCCAGCCGGATCTCGAAAGTAGGTAGTCGTTCCGCGAGTGATCCCGTGCTTGCTCGGCGGGACATCCAGTTGCATCTTATTCCCCGCAAGAATTCTTGCGGCTCGCCCGACATCATTCCAATCGTCCAGATAAAAGGCAAAGTGATGAAATTTGCCGCTGGGCCCCTTCGAGATCGCTATATCATGCGGTTTGCCGTGTATGAACAGGAAACTGAAGATAGAGTGGCCTTCCGGATCAACAACCCTCTCGCTTATCCGAAAACCAAGTACCGAGGTTAGGAACTTTACAGTTTCATCCACGTCCTCAGCCGCAATGACCAAGTGATCCAAATGCGGAGGCGCAATACCGGGAATACCTTGGGGATAAATCTCAGGCATGCTCACGCCTCGGCCTACCTGCTCGATTTGGTGATACAGCATCATGGTCTGTCCAGAGGGAGCGGTAAATGAAACCGCCTCTCCGATGGCCAGTTCCTCGTTCTTGGAGAGACGCTTTACCTTAATACCGTAAGCCTCAATCTTTTTCTCCAGATCTACCAAGTCCTGCTCTCGTTCTACTTTCCAAGAAATCTTTACCAACCCCAGCCCGCTTGCCTGCTTCAAGACAACGCTATGATGGTCATATTCATCCCAGCATTTCAAGTAAAGCTTCTCTTTTGTCCTCTTAACTTCTTGCAGGCCGAGGACCTCCCTGTAAAACTGACTAGCTTTATCGAGATCGTTAACCTGTACCTCCACATTGCCCAATCTCATAATTCCGCTCATAAGATTCTCCTTCGTTGATCTGCATTCAATGCATAAACCAGCCTGATTTCTCGCCACCACTTTCCACCTGCGAAACCTGCCGCCAGCGGTACACCGGTACTCAGCCTTTGAGTTGCCCGAAGCGAGGCTTTTCCTTGGCCGCAAATGCCCGCACCGCCTCATCGTGATCAGCCGTGCGAAAACTGATTCCTTCGAGGGACACCGAAGCGTCGATAACTTGGTTAAGGATCATGCGAAGATATAGGTTCACCGATCGCTTAGTGAACTCAATCGCCAGACGCGGACCCGTAAGCATGCGCTCGGCAAACGCGTAAGTTCGCGAATTGAGGTCTCGGGCAGGCACCGCGTGATTGATCAGACCAATTGATGCGGCCTCAGCACCTGTCAGCGCGTCTCCTGTCATTAGAAACTCCTTGGCGCGGTTCGGGCCGATCAAGAGGGGCCATATGACCGCCCCGCCATCGCCGGCCGCCACCCCGATACCGACGTGAGGATCCGAGATCTTCGCTGCCTCGTCCATGAAACTGACATCGGCAAACAAGGCTAACGTTGCGCCTAAGCCGACAGCAGCCCCGTTTATCATGGAAATTACCGGCTGCGGCGCGTCGACGATAGCTCGCAGCACCTCAACCCCCTCACGAAGTATCTTGGCGAATCCTTCGCCGGTCTGCGATGCATCTCTCACCCAGTGAATGTCGCCTCCGGCGCAGAATGCGCCACCTGCCGGGTCACCGGTCAGGACGATCACCGCGACGGAGGGATCAGCCGCCGCCGCTCGTAACGCCCTGGGCAACTCTTCGTGCATGACGCCATCGACCGCGTTACGGCGCTTAGGCGAGCTCAGCATTATCGTCAGCACGCCTCCTTTGTTCTCCAGCAACAGTCTCTTGTATTGATTCGTCGACGATGACATATCGATAGGCCTAGGAATACGCTTTCCGATTTGAAAACCTGAAAGTTATCACGAAAGCGCCATGACCATGCTCGGCGCTTCGATGATTTCAATGAACGTCTCCATGAATCCCGCTGCGTACGCGCCATCGATCAAGCGGTGGTCATATGACGTAGTGAGGTTCATTATTGGACGTGCGCAAACTACATTGTCGTGTACAGCGGGTTCAGCACGAATTCGCCCAGTTGCGATAATGGCCACCTGCGGATGATTGACGATCGGCCGGCCTCCTGTGTCGTGTCCGCCATGACTGCCGACATTGCTAAGCGTAATCGTAGCGCCGCGAAGATCTGCGAGCTGTATCCGGCGTTCACGCGCCAATCCGGCAAGAACGGCTATCTCGTTGCTCACCTCAAGCAGCGATTTTCGAGCAACGTCCTTCATCACAGGCACGATCAACCCCTCATCGGTTTGGGTCGCAAAAGCAATGTTGAAGACGCGATGAAAAACGATTTCCTGGGTCTTGTCGTCGATACTTGCGTTGAAATTCGGGTATGCCTTGAGCGCGGGAAGCATCGCTTTCATAAGCAAAGCGGTATACGAGATGCGCTGCCCAAATTTCTTCTGGCACCGATTCCTGAGGTCTACGAACGCGGCGGCATCGCAGCGAAATGACGAGGTCGCATGAGGGATAATATCGACCGAACGCCGCATATTATCCGCTATGACCCGTCGAAGGCGGCTGATTGGTATGCGCTCGGACGATGGTTCTATTTTCGAATTTTCCGCACCGGCGACTCCCGAAGTGCGCGAATTCGCAAACGTCACGGCTGAATCCACGTCATCGCGTAGTATTCGCCCCTTCGGACCACTCCCCGACACCATCGAAAGATTGACCCCCAGAGCTCTCGCATATCGACGGGTACTCGGCGTCACGGGTAAGCGGCGTTGCCCGTCCGGGGAGGGATCCGCTTGTCGAAGCTCGCTGACCTGCCTTCCGGAGAGCGGGGTAGCGCCGGATTTGTCCGCATCCTTCGATGACGTCGCGTGTAGGTATGCAGCTTGCGGTTCCACTTTAGCGATCACGGTGCCTACTGCAACGGTCGCACCTTCCGCTATATCAATGGACGTCACTGTTCCGTTGCACGGGGCCGGCAGCTCGACCATTGCCTTGTCTGTCTCAATGGTGCAAAAAGCGTCGTCCTCATTGATGGACTGCCCGGGACGAACGTGCCATTTCACGAGCACCGATTCTGTGATCCCCTCTCCGACGTCTGGCAACCGATACTCCATACCCGCAGCCTCTCTTCAGAATTGATAGGATAGAACCGCTTCAATCGCATGTTTTACCCGTGCCGGGCCTGGAAGATAGTAGTCCTCAAGTTGGGGCTCCGGGAAGAACACATCGTACGCCGTGACGCGTCTGACGGGTGCCCTCAGCCATTCCAGTGCATGCTCGGCAACGAGTGCGGCGAGCTCGGAACCCAGTCCGAGCGTTCGGCGCGCCTCCTGCACAATTACGCACCGGCCTGTTCTGCAGACAGACTCGATCACCGTTTCTACGTCTAGGGGAGCGAGTATGCGCAGATCGATGATCTCGATGGAGGCTTCTACTGATCGCGCGGCCTCGACCGCGGTATGTACCATTGCGCCCCATGCCAGGATTGTTAAATCCTCGCCTTTCTGGACTACGCGGGCCTTGTCCAGCGGCAACTCATAATCTACGAGGGGAACCGGTTCACGAAAGGCGCGGTAAAGCTTGCTGTGCTCCAAAAACACAACTGGATCATCGCAGCGAATTGCCGATGCGAGCAGGCCTTTTGCCTCGTACGGCGTGCTTGGACACACAACCCGAATTCCCGGGGTGTGTACGAGATACGTCTCGGTCGATTCAGAATGAAAAGGCAGGGGACGAATTCCGCCGCCAAAAGGCGTGCGTAGGGTTACCGGAGCAATAAATCGCCCGCCGCTTTTTTGGCGGAGATTGGCTAGGGAATAGACGAATTGGCCCCACGCGTTGTAAATAAAGCCTAGAAACTGAATTTCGACGACCGGACGCTCGCCTCTCATCGCCAAGCCCACTGCCGTTCCAATTAGGGCGCCCTCGGCAAGCGGGGTCTCGATGACTCGCTCTGGGCCGAACAACTTGTGCAAGCCTTCCGTCGCCCGGAACACGCCCCCAATCGGTCCAATATCATAGCCAAGCAACCTGACTCGTGGATCGCGCTCCATTTCACAGCGCAGAGTCCGGTTGATTGCCGTGACAAGGTTCATGTCTTCGGTCGAACCCGATGCTTGCGCGGACGGATTCATCAAAAAATCCCGTCATCTGTGCTAGCAAAGGGATTCCTTCCGCCCAGCTCATCTGCGAGCTCGGCCTCCTGCCGCCGCAGACTCTGTCCCTGCCGGTCGATCAGGTGATTGGCAAACATTAGCGCTGCTGGCGCCGGAGGTAACTTCCGGGCGCGCGCAATCGCAGCGCGAAAACGTTCGCTTGCACTTTCCATCATCGTTCGCTTGCCATCTTCATTTACGAGCCCCAAAGCTCGCATGTATCGCTCAAACCGCTCAAGTGGATCTAGTGTCTGCCAGTATTCCACTTCCTGCCTGCCACGATACAGATCCGCTGAATCGGAGGTGTTGTGATCGCCAATTCGATACGTAACGGCCTCAATTAATGTCGTCCCGCCCCCACTCCGTGCGCTGTCCACAGCCTCCTTGGTCTTCTCATAGACGGCGAGAATGTCGTTGCCGTCCACCCGTGCATGCCTCAATCCGACCGCAACCGCCTTTTCGGCAAATGTGCGCGCGGCGCTCTGGCGGTGGGCGGGCACGGATATGCTCCATTGATTGTTTTGCACGATCACCACGAGAGGAACTTTAAACACGCCGGCGAAGTTCAGCCCCTCGTAGAAGTCTCCTTCACTGGTCGCTCCATCGCCGACGAATGCGAGCGTGACGGTCTTGCGCGCATTCAATTGGTCCGCCATCGCGCTTCCGACTGCATGCGGAATACTCGCTCCTAGGAACACGGTGTAAGGCACGAAATGAACAAGCGGCGGCGATTCGTCGAGAATCGGCAGTTGTTCGTTGATGTGCTCCGGAGGGGCGCCCGTCAATCCGGCCACCATTCGATCAATAGGGAGGTTCCAGAGCAGGAAAGCACTCGTCTGCCGGTAAGACGGGAAGCACCAGTCACCCGCCTGCAAGGCTGCAGCCGCACCAATACCCACCGCTTCCTCTCCCAGCGTGCTGGCCGCAACACTTACCTCACCCCTCCTCTGCATTCGAATGCAAAGTTGCTCGAACACACGGGTTTCGACGAGGACTCGATACCAGCTGAGCAATTCGACATCGCTAGCGACAGGCCGCTTACCTCGCAGCGTCCCATCCGGATCGAGGACACGATAGAAATCCTCAGGAGGACGCGTCTCGTCCCATCTTGCCTCGCTCATGGACGTGCGGCCTTAGTACCAATAGAACAGACAGGACAGACCCGTGCGCGAAGCGCGGTTGCGACGCCGTTAGAAAGCAAGGGGCTCATATCACTAGGCATAAGGCCGCTCCTCGTCCTTGATCGTTACCCTGCGCAGTGCAGCCGCGGTTCAAGCCGTCTTCTGTTCCTTCAGACCGAGTTCGAGAATCATCGTCTCGCGCATGACAAACTTCTGCATCTTGCCGGTTACAGTCATCGGAAAGTCCTGTACGAAGCGCACGTAGTACGGCACTTTGTAGTGCGCGATCTTGCCGCGGCAGAACTCGACCACCTGGTCCTCGGTCAGCGTCGCCTGCGCCCTGAGCATGATCCAGGCGCACAGCTGCTCGCCGAATTTCTCATCCGGCACCCCGAATACCTGGACGTCTGAGATCGCGGGGTGCTTGTACAGGTATTCCTCGATCTCGCGCGGATAGATGTTTTCCCCGCCGCGGATCACCATGTCCTTGATCCGCCCGACGATGTTGCCATAGCCTTCGGCATCCAGCGTGGCCAGATCCCCGGTATGCATCCAGCCCGCGGCGTCAATCGCTTCTGCGTTCTTCTCGGGGTCATCCCAGTAGCCGCGCATGACAGAGTAGCCGCGAGTCAGCAGCTCGCCCGAGGATCCGACGGGAACGATCCGCCCGTCCGCATCGACGATCTTCACTTCGACGTGTGGGTGGATCCGTCCGACAGTCGAGACGCGCCGCTCGATCGAATCCTCCACCGAACTCTGAAAGCTGACAGGGCTGGTTTCAGTCATGCCGTAGGCGATCGTCATCTCACGAATGTGCATGTCCACGACCACCTTGCTCATCACCTCGATCGGGCAAGGGGAGCCCGCCATGATGCCCGTGCGAAGAGAGGTCAAGTCGAAGCGGGAAAATTCTGGATGTCCCAGCTCGGCTGTGAACATGCTCGGCACGCCATACAGCGCCGTGCAGCGCTCCGCCTGCACGGTTTCGAGGACCGCCAGCGGGTCGAACCCCTCACCGGGGTAAACCATGCAGGCGCCGTGCGTGATGCAGGCGAGATTGCCGAGAACCATTCCGAAGCAGTGATAAAGCGGCACGGGAATGCAGATCCGATCGCGTTCGGTGAGCCGCATGCACGCCCCGGTAAAGTAGCCGTTGTTCAGGATGCTGTGATGCGAAAGCGTGGCGCCCTTTGGCGAACCCGTGGTTCCGCTCGTAAACTGGATATTGACCGGATCGTCGAACTGGAGAGATCCGGCAAGCTGCTCCAGCCGGGTCCTTTCCCGCGTCCCGCCCGCAGCCGTCACATCGGCAAAGCGGTAACAGCCCTCAAGCGACGAAGCACCGATCACGATGACCGTGTTCAAGCTCGGCAGGCGTGCCGCGGAAAGCGAACCGGGCCTTGCCCGGGCCAGTTCGGGCGCGAGTTCGGAGAGCATGCCAACATAGTCGCTAGTCTTGAAGCGCTCGGCCAGGATCAGGGCCCGGCAGCCTACCTTGTTAAGCACATATTCGAGCTCATGCGTGCGATAGGCTGGGTTGATGTTGACCAGGATAAGGCCTGCCTTAGCGGTGGCGAACTGCGCGAGCGTCCACTCGGCGCAATTATGGCTCCAAATCCCGATCCGTTCGCCCGGATTCAGCCCGAGGGCGAGTAGTCCGGCCGCGAAGGCATCCACTCGCTCCCGCAACTGCCGGTAACTCCAATGAATTTTCTGCTGCGCAACGACCAGTGCCGGAGCATCCGGCAAGCGCGCGGCGACGCGGTCGAAATGTGCGCCGATCGTGTCTCCGATCAGCGATACGCCGCTCGCGCCGTGAACGTAGCTTTGTGTGAGAATTGTCACCGGGATCTCCCCTCCAAGGGTGCGATGCGCGAATCTTATCTCAGGATCTTCATATCCCGGATGAAGGAGGGTTCTTCCACAGGAGGGTTCTTCCATCTTGACAAATGCCTTGCGGGCTGACACCAGTCCGCGTAGATACGTTGCAAGGATTCCTCTTCGTAACTTTTGATATGCATCGGAAACATGGTCTCATGGACAGTTTCCGAGATGTCGGCAAGTTGACAACCGGTCGGGCGCACTTTGGAGTATTGACCATGCAGCAGCAGATAGAAGGGCTTTGGAGCCTTGTTTCATTCGAGCAGCGTTATGACGATGGCCGGGTGACCTATCCTTTCGGGAAGGACGTTCATGGGTACATTTTCTATGGCAAGGACGACATCATGTTCGCGTCCATTCAGCGCGCCGGATGTACGCCGTTCAAGACAGGGATGCAATGGACCGCGAGCCAGGACGAAAAAGCGGAAGCCTACGACAGCTGCATCATGTATTGTGGCCGCTATGAACTAAAGGGAAACCAAGTAACCCATGCGATCGAAATCAGCCTGTTCCCGAACTGGATCGGGCAACGTCAGCTTCGCACCTTAAAACTCGAATCGGGTGCCCTGCACGTTACTGCGCGTTTGGAAGACGGTACCGCCGAGGCGCGAACGTCGTATCTAAGCTTCCGCCGCGCCGTCCGCTGATGTTGCTATCTATCCAAAAAAATCAGCCTCAGGGTCAGCCTACGCTCCGAACTTCCCCACTATCGCCACCGAGCACACGTTCTGGCTCGGAAACCCGCCCAGGTTGTGCACCAGCCCGCGCACGGGCTCCTTCTGGCGCTGCCGCGCACCGGCGCGCCCGAGCATCTGCAGGTAGAGCTCGTAGGTCATGCGCAGGCCCGAGGCGCCGATCGGATGGCCGAAGCATTTCAGGCCGCCGTCGATCTGGCAGGGCACCTTGCCGTCGCGGTCGTAGAAGCCGTCCAGCACGTCCGTGACGCCGCCGCCCTCTGGCGAGATCTGCAGGTCTTCCATGGTGACGAGCTCGGTGATCGAGAAGCAATCGTGCGCCTCGATAAGCGAGATTTCCTCCCGCGGTTTGGTCACGCCGGCCTCTTCATACGCGCGCTTCGCGGCGGCGCGCGCGGTGGCGAAGTAGGAGCCGTCCCAGGAGTTGTGCTGCGCCTCCGTGCCGTTCGAGACCGCGAGCTGGATCGCCTTCACGGTGATCAGGTCCTTCTTGCCGAGCGCACGCGCGATCTCCGGCGTGGTCACGATCGCGCAGGCCGCGCCGTCCGACACGCCGCAGCAATCGAACAGGCCGAGCGGCTCCGCGATCATCGGCGCGTTCAGCACCTGCTCCTCGGTCACTTTGCTTCTCAGGTGCGCCTTCGGATTGAGGCTGGCGTTGTCGTGGCTCTTCACCGAGATGTGCGCCATGGCGCGCTTCAAGTCCTTCCGGTCCACGCCGTGCTTGGCCCGATACGCGGAGGCAAGCTGCGCGAAACTTCCCGGCGCCGACACGTTCGCCCAGTACATGGAATTGAGCGCGCCGCGCGAGCGCTGCGGCAGGCCGCCGTAGCCGGTGTCCTTCAGCTTCTCCACACCGAGCGCGAGCGCGATATCGCAGGCCCCGGAGGCCACCGCATAGGTCGCGCCGCGCAGCGCCTCCGAGCCGCTGGCGCAGAAGTTCTCCACGCGCGTCACCGGGATCAGCGGCAGGCGCAGCGCCATCGCGAGCGGCACGCCGGATTTGCCGACATGGATGTCCTCGAACGCGGTCGCAAGCCAGGCCGCTTCAATCTGCTTTTTCTCGATGCCGGCATCCAGAAGCGCCTCCTGGAAGGCCTCGACCATCAGATTCTCGGCGTTCGACTCCCAGCGCTCGCCGAACTTCGAGCAGCCCATGCCGAGGATCGCCACCTTGTCGCGTATTCCCTTTGCCATTTTCGCCCCCTACTTTGCGGCGGCCGGGGCCGCCTTCCAGAAATAGCGCACAAAGCCGCGCTGCACATCGACATCCTTGATGCGGAACACCATGCGCATGCGCATGCCCACCTCCACCGCGCCGACGTCCACATCGGTGAAGTCCGTCATCAAGCGCCCGCCGGCGTCGAACTGCATCATGCCGTAGTGCGCGGGCGGATCCGGACAGTAGGTGAGCTGGTCCGCGGACCAGGAAGCCACCTTGCCCGGCATGTCGGCGAACGGCTGGTCGGCCTGGCTGCCGACTGCGCCGCACGCCTGGTTCACGCAGATGTCAGCCTTCGGAAACTGCAGCGTGCCGCAGCGTTCGCAGCGCCCGCCGATGAGGCCGAGCAGCATGTCGCGATTGCGGTACAGCGTGGTAAGCGGCGTCTGCTTGTCGACTTCCGCGCGCAGTCCGCGCTCGAGTTTCACCAGATCGTTGAATGCGAGGTACTTCGAATAGCCGGGCATCTCCTTGCGCTCGGCGAGCGAAGCGGCCACCGCATGCGGACGCGCCTGTACGATGGCGTCAGTCGCCTGGAACAGCAAGGCATCGACGCCCTGGCCGAATCCGGCCGCCAATATGTAGTCCCCGGCCTTCGCCTCCTCCAGCGCGTGCGAGAGCATGAGCAGGACATGCGCCGCGCCGCTGTCGCCGCACAAGCCGTCAAGATTGGCGCGCACGCTGGCCTCGGGCAGGCCGATCTTCTTCGCCAGCGCCTGCGGCACGCGCGGCAGCGTGCAGGGCATGCAGAAGTGCGTGATGGCGCCCGGCGCGACGCCGGCCTCGCGCAGCAGTTCCGCGACCGCCGCCGGCACCAATTTCAGATAGCCCTCCTCGCGGATCCAGCGCTCCTCCCAGCCATAATCGAACTCGCTCCCGCGCGCCCGGTAGTGGTCCACGAAGTCGACGTAGTGCGAACGCTGCGCGACCAAACGCGCGATGCCGGCATCTGGGCCGACGACGAATGCTGCGGCCGCATCGCCGGAAGTCATTTCCTGGGCGCTCCCGGCCGCGCTGCGCCGCTTTTCGGCGCCGACCACGAGCACCCGGCCGCCGCGCGCCTGTGCGGCATCGAATGCGGCGAGCAGCGCGCTGCTGCCGGCGCGCTGCGACGCGCCGATATCCATCGTCCGGGCGTGCCCCGGCAGGCGCAGCGCCTCAGCGACAATACCGGCGTTTTGTCGGTCCTCGAAAGGCGCCGTCGTGCTGGCGAGATACAGGGCACCGAGCTCCGCCGGGCCGCCGGCCGCGAGCGCGCGGCGCGCGGCTTCGACCGCCATCGTCACGACGTCCTCGTCCCAGTTCGCCACGGCCCGCTCGCCCTTGGCGTGGCTCTTGAGACCCGGGCTGAACCAGGCATTTGCCTCCACCATGAGTTTGCGCGCGAGGCGCAACCGCGGAATGTAAGCGCCGAATTGCGTGATTCCTGCCATGTCAGATCCTCGTCGTCTCTTCGTTTGCGCGCGCCGCGCCGGCCACGATGGTGGCCTCGCCCCTAAAACGCTCTCCCTGGGACTCTTCCGCGCGCAGAATGCGTTTCACCGGCAGGTCCAGCTTGGCGCCGGAATAACCGATGTTCAAGCCCAGCTTCATATTGCATCCTTGCTCGTGCGCGGTTTGCGGACGGCCATTCTACGTGCAGCCGTGCTTGAAGGGCGCCGGCGGAAACTCGTGAAATCGCCAAGGTAAATCGCTAAGGTAAACTGCCGCCTCCTTGCCCGCCTGCCCGCACGGCAGAAATCGCCCGCATTTCCATCCGGAACGCAACGTGAACCCGACCCCCGAAACGGAAGCAGATCTACCCGTCGTCGCGGTGCTCGGCGGAACCGGCAATCTCGGCCAGGGTTTGGCGCGCCGCTGGGCACTAGCCGGGTACGATGTGATCATCGGTTCGCGTACCGCGGAAAAAGCGATCTCCACAGCACGGGAGCTCACCGCATTGTGCGGGGTGCGCGGTGTGGCGGCGCGCGTCCGGGGCGCCGACAACCCGGCTGCCGCGCAGGCAGCGCGGGTGGTGGTGCTCACGGTCCCCTTCGCCAGCCAGAGCGCCACGCTGGAGAGCGTCAAATCCGCGCTGTCCGGAAAAATCCTGGTCGACACGACGGTACCGCTTGTGCCGCCGCGCGTCGCGCGCGTGCAACTGCCGCCGCAGGGCTGCGCGGCGCGCATCGCACAGGCCATCGTGGGCGACTCGGTGAGGGTCGTGAGCGCATTCCACAACGTTGCCGCGGAACACCTGTCTGCGGACACGGCGCCCGAGTGCGATACGCTCGTATTCGGCGACGTCAAAGAGGCACGCGAAGCCGTGGTCGGACTGGCGCGCGCCGCGGGCCTGCGCGGGCTGCACGGCGGCGCGCTCGACAACTCGGCCGCCGCCGAAGCACTCACGTCGGTGCTGATCTTCATCAACAAGCTGTACGGCTGTCACGCCGGCATCCGGATCACCGGACTGCCGGAGAGCGCGGACTGATCGGATGCGGCAGCCGCTGCGCTTGCTCGCGCTGGAGGCATTTCCCCTGGTGCGGCAGGGCGATGACATCGCGGCGCTGATCTCGCAGGCGCTTGCGCGTCAGGGCGAGCGCCTGCGAGACGACGACGTACTGGTGGTGGCGCAGAAAATCATCTCCAAATCGGAGGGGCGCCTGGTCAGGCTCGACACGATCACGCCGGGCGAGCGAGCGCTCGAACTCGCGCAGGCGACCGGCAAGGACGCGCGCATCGTGGAGCTGGTGCTGCGCGAATCGAGCGCCATCCTGCGCCGGCGCAAAAACGTGTTGATTGCGCGCCATCGCAACGGCTATGTGTACGCCAACGCCGGCATCGACCAGTCGAACGTGGGTCCGGATGGTTCCGAACAGGCGCTGCTGCTGCCCGAGGATCCGGATGCCAGCGCGGCGCGCCTGCGCGGCGCGCTGAGCGCGCGGCACGGTGCCGACATCGCGGTCATCATCAACGACAGCGCCGGCCGGCCCTGGCGGCTCGGCGTCACCGGGATCGCGCTCGGCACCGCCGGCTTCCTGCCGCTCGAGAGCCGCGTCGGCCAGCCCGACCTGTTCGGCAGGCCGCTCGAGATTACCGAGATCGCAGTGGCGGACGAACTCGCCGCGGCGGCCTCGCACCTCATGGGGCAGGCGGACGAAGGCCTGCCGGTGGTGCTGATACGCGGCGCCGCACTGACTCGCGCGGAGGTCGGCAGCGGCGCGTTGATACGGCCGCTCGCGGAAGATTTGTTTCGCTGATGAAGGTACTTGCCCTGTCCGGCGGTGTCGGCGGCGCCAAGCTGGTCACTGGTCTGGCGCACCGCCTGCCGCCCGACAGACTCGCCACGATATGCAATACGGCCGATGACTTCGAGCATTTCGGCCTCACCATCTGCCCCGACCTCGACTCGGTTATGTATGCCCTGGCCGGGCGCAACGATAGCGAGCGCGGCTGGGGCCTCGCGAACGAATCCTGGAACATGCTGGGCGCACTGCGCACGCTCGGCGGCGCGAGCTGGTTCCAGCTCGGCGACCAGGATCTCGCCACGCACCTGCAGCGCGCCCAGCGGCTGCGCGAGGGCGCCGCGCTGTCGCAGGCTACCGAGGAGCTGTGCAGCGCGCTCGGCATCGCGCACTCCGTGTGGCCGATGAGCGATGACCCTGTGCGCACCATGGTTGGAACGAACGGCGGCGAACTGGCTTTCCAGCACTATTTCGTGCGCGAGCAATGCAAGCCGGCGGTAACAGGCTTTCGCTTCGCGGGAATCGAGACCGCGCGGCCCCTGGACGATTTTCTGCGCTGGCTCTCCGATCCGTCGCTGGGTGCGATCGTGATCTGCCCCTCCAATCCCTTCGTGAGCGTCGACCCGATCCTCCGGCTTCCAGGGGTACTTCACGCATTGGCATCAAGTGCGGCTCCCGTCGTCGCGGTGTCCCCCATCGTCGGCGGCCGGGCCATCAAGGGCCCGGCCGCGAAGATGATGCGCGAGCTCGGCATGCCAGCAAGCGCGCAGGCCGTCGCCGCCTACTATGCCGCGCGTTATCCCCGGATGCTGGACGGTTTCGTGCTTGACGAGGCGGACGCCGCACAGGCCGGCGCAGTCGAACACCTGGGCATGCGCGCCCGGGTGACCAACACAGTCATGAAGACGGCGGCGGATCGGGGTATGCTGGCGGGCGAGGTACTCGAATTCGCACGCCTCATTGCCCATGGCGCCTAATTTTTTCGATCCCGAAATTCCCTGATGCTCCTGCTCCTGCCGCTCAAGCACCACAGCTCGGCCAAGCATCGCCTGGCCGGCGTACTCAGCGTCGCGGAGCGCGGGTCGCTGGTGCAGGCGATGGCCGGCGATCTGCTGCAGACGCTTACCCGCCAAAGCGGCGTGTCGCGCATCGTGACGGTGTCCGGGGACCCTCAGGCCGCCCGGCTCGCCGCACGCTGGAAGGTCGAGTTCCTGGATGAATCGGAACTGGGCGGCGCGTGCGGACTGAACGATGTCGTAAACAGCGCCGCGCGGCGCCTCGCCGCGCGGACCACGGAAGACCTTGCCTGCGTCGCCGGGGACCTGCCGCTGCTCAGCGCGGAAGAATTGGGTGAATTCATCAGTGCGCATATCGCTGCGCGCAGATATTCAGCCAGCGCGCGGCCCTCGGTCACGCTGGTACCCGATCGCTGGCGCCAAGGCACCAATCTGATTGCCTGGCAGCCGGCTTCCGGGTTTTCGGTTGCCTTCGGACCCGGCAGCCTGGAGCGGCATCGCCGACAGGCTGCAAGTAACGGCGCCACCTTTACGCTTTGCGAGTCCGCGGGCGGCGGCCACGACATCGACGAGCCGCGCGACCTGCATGCGCTCGTGTTCGACGCGCCGCGCCATCTTGCGCCGCACACCCGGCGCTACCTGAACGAAAGCGGCCTGCACTCCAGGCTGAGCGCGTCAGCCCGCGGTCAAGCGCCGATGGGCAACCCGCGGCTGATGAGCGAAGCCGGCCGATGATCGACGAACAGCAAGCGCTGGCGCTGGCGCAAACACGGGACCTGACGGCTCTGCTTGGCGAGGCGGCCCGTCTGCGCGATGCCGGCTTCGGCGACGTCGTGACCTATTCGCGGAAATTCTTCATCCCGCTCACCCATTTGTGCCGCGACGTGTGCCACTACTGCACCTTCGCGCAACCGCCGCGCAACATCACCAAGCCCTACCTCGGCGCGGAGGAAGTTCTGGCTGCGGCCCATGCCGCCGCGCGCGCAGGCTGCAAGGAGGCGCTGTTCACGCTCGGCGACAAGCCGGAGGAGCGCTATTCGGTCGCGCGCGAGGCGCTGGATGCGATGGGATTCGGGACGACGCTGCAGTACGTGGCGCATGTGGCGGGGCAAGTGCTGCGGGAAACGGGACTGCTGCCGCACATCAACGCCGGCTGCATGAGTGCGCGGGATATCGCCATGCTGCGTCCGGTGTCGGCCTCGATGGGCGTCATGCTGGAGTCGGCCTCCGAGCGCTTGTGCGCGAAGGGCATGCCGCACCACGGTTCGCCCGACAAATTGCCCGCGGTGCGCCTGGAAACCATAGGGCTCGCGGGCGCGGCTCGCGTGCCCTTCACCAGCGGCATCCTGATCGGCATCGGCGAGACGCGGCGCGAGCGCATTGAAAGCCTGCTCGCGCTGCGCGCGCTGCACCGGCAGCATGGCCACATCCAGGAAATCATCGTGCAGAATTTCCGCGCCAAGGCGGCGACGCGCATGGCGCTGGCTCCGGAACCCGCGCCGGAAGAACTGCTGTGGACGATCGCCGTGGCGCGCCTCATTTTCGGCCCCGAGATGAGCATCCAGGCGCCGCCGAACCTCAGCCCGGGCATGCTGCCGAAGCTGATCGCGGCGGGCATCAACGACTGGGGCGGGGTCAGCCCGGTGACGCCTGACTATGTGAATCCCGAAGCGCCATGGCCGGAAATCGAGCGCCTGGCCCGCGAGACCGAGGCCGGCGGAAAGTCCCTGCACGAGCGCCTCACCATCTACCCGCGCTACGCGAGCGCGGCGGCGAAATGGCTCGACCCCAAACTGCAGCCGGGCGTGCTGCGGCTGATCGACGCCGAGGGATACCCGCGCACTGATGCCTGGCTTACCGGCACGCCGGCAGCGCCTCCCGATCTGTTTGGTACGGCATCGAACCCGGTACCCAAGCCGGATCTAACCGCGATACTTGAGCGCAGCCACGCCGGAGAACGCCTCACCGAGGCGGAAATCGTGCGCCTGTTCGCCGCGCGCGGCGCAGAACTCGCCCAGGTTTGCGCCGCCGCGGATCAACTGCGCCGCGAAGTGAACGGCGAGCGCGTGAGCTATGTCGTCAACCGCAACATCAACTACACCAATGTCTGCACCTACAAGTGCCGCTTCTGCGCCTTCTCCAAGGGCAAGACCAGCGAAGACCTGCGCGGCCGGCCCTATGATCTCGCGCCGCAGGAGATCCAGCGCCGGGTGCGGGAAGCCTGGCAACGCGGCGCAACCGAGGTCTGCATGCAGGGCGGCATCCACCCGGACTACGACGGCAATACCTATATCGAGATCCTGCGCCTCGCCAAGGAAGCGGCGCCCGGTATCCACGTGCACGCCTTCTCGCCGCTGGAGGTATGGCAGGGTGCTGCAACCCTCGACCTCGACCTCGATACCTACCTGCTGCGGCTGAAGGAAGCGGGGCTGGGCACCTTGCCCGGCACCGCGGCCGAGATCCTCGACGACGAAGTGCGGGCGGAGCTGTGCCCGGACAAGCTTAAGACCGGCGAATGGCTGCGCGTGGCCGAGGCCTCGCACCGCGTCGGCTTTCGCAACACGGCAACCATCATGTTCGGCCACATCGAGAGACCTGCACACTGGGCGCGCCACCTGCTGCATATCCGCGACCTGCAGGCGCGCACCGGCGGCTTCAGCGAATTCGTGCCGCTGCCCTTCGTCGCCTCCGAAGCGCCGATGTATCTCGCCGGCCGCGCGCGCAAGGGCCCGACCTTCCGCGAAGCGCTGCTGATGCATGCGGTCGCGCGCCTGGCGCTGCATCCGCTCATCACCAACATCCAGGCCTCCTGGGTGAAGATGGGGCCGGGCGGCGTTGCGGCCTGTCTGAATGCCGGCGTAAACGATCTCGGCGGCACGCTGATGAACGAATCGATCACGCGCGCGGCCGGCGCGCAGCACGGCCAGGAGATGCCGCCCGCCCGCATGGATGCCCTGATTCGCAGCCTGGGCCGGGAACCTGTGCAGCGCACGACCCTGTACGGATCGCCCTCCGAGGAGCGCGTTGCCGCGGCCTACCGCGCGCCACCGCTGGCGGAAGTGGTGAATACGCCGCTACACAAGCGCGCGCGTACCCCTTATGGCGGGATAGGCCCGTTAAAGCCCGCTTGACGCTTGACGGCTATATAGTAACATATAGGTTACTATATAGCCGGATTTCCGGTTTTACACGGCCCTGGGTCCGCGCAGCCATTTCAAGGGCTCGCAATCACGGGTGATTTGAGCAGCTTGTTGCCGCGCTCCACTGCGTCATCCAGTGCTTCCTTCGGCGTCTTGGTCAGCGATAACGCGGCCTCCAGTTCTTCGTCGATGATCCCGCGTATCTGCGGAAAGCGCGGCAAACGGATGCCGCGCGAATTCTCCTTCGGCGACTTGGCAAGAATCTGATCCACCGCCGCTTTCTGCCCGGCATGCCGGCGGTAGAAACCGGTCTGCCGCGTAATTTCATAGGCTTCGCGGCTGAGCGGCAGGAAGCCGGTTTTCTGGTGCCACTCTGCTTGCACGGCGGCGCCGGAAAGAAACGAGATGAACGCGGCGACGCCCCGGTACTCCGCCGCGGACTTGCCCGCGACCGCCCACAGCGCGCTGCCCGTCGTGAGCGTGTTCTGCGGTGCGTCCGGAAAATCGTCGTAGTAGGGTAGTGGCGAGACGCCAAGCTCGGCCCCCAACAACTCCTGCAGCGGGCCATAGCTGGAGGAAGCCGTTGTGAGCAACGCACACTCTCCGCGCGCAAAACGCTGCTCCGCCTCGTCGCTGCGGCCCGTATAGATGAAGTAGCGGGCCTTCGCCCAGGAGGCGAGCATCGCGATGTGGCGGATCATCAGCTGGGTATTGAAGGCGAGCTTCGCATCCGCCCCGCCCAAGCCGTTGCCGCGCGTGGCGAACACCTGGTTGTGCCAGGCGCTCAGGTTCTCGAGGTGTACCCAGGCCGGCCAGGCGCTGGCGTAGGGGCAATCGACACCCTGTTCATGCAGAGCGCCAAGAAGCTTGGGCATCTCGTACCAGGTGCGCGGAACATTCGACCCGTCAAGCCCGGCGCGGCGCAGCAGGCTGCGGTTGAAAAAGAGCACCGGTGTGGCAGTGGCCAGGGGCCATGCCAGCAGACGGCCGGCCCTGTCGAGCAGTGTTCCGGAGATCGCGGGCAGCAGGCGGGTGCGTTCGGGAAAGGCACCCGCATTGGCCGTCAACTGCCACAGCGGTTTGAGCAGCCCCGGGTGTGTCATCGCCATGACTGTGCGCACCTGGTCCAGCTGGATCAAGTGCGGCCGCTGGCCCGCAGTCGGGGCCGCCGGCGCCGCATCCGGAAGCCCGTCTAGTTCGCGCCGCACCGCGTGCACACGATAACTCGACTGCGCCGAGTTGAAGCGTGCCACCAGGCGCTCCAGCGCGGCGCCGGCGCTGCCGCCGCTCGAATACCAGAACTCGATCTCGAGCGTGGAAGCCGACGCCTGGGTAATGCACAACGCAACGAGAAGCGCAAAGGCTCGAATCATCAACTGGCTGCCGGACGTTGAACTTAGGGGGGACTTGGAGGGCATCGCGGAGAGTCCCATTGAGTTTAGCCCCGGCGGTGTGGCGCGTCCGATTGCCGCATCGGGTCCCGGCGGCGGCGCCCGCCGCACGCAAATCTGGCGCCATGTGCGGCAGGGGATTCCGCTAGCATATCGCCCCGTGCGTTCTCTCTCCATTGACTTGTTGCGCGCGCTGGGTGCGAATGCGGCTGCGGCATCCGCCTCGTACAAGGCTCGAGACCTGCGTTCGCTCGCTCTCGAATGCGGCGTGGACCGTGCATTGCTCAGACGCTGCCTTAAAGACCTTGCGGAGCACAACTACGTGCGCCTGCGGCCGGACTCCGTTCTGCTTGCGGCGCAGTTCGACTTCCTGAGCGCACCGCATATACGCAGCGCGCTTGGCGAACGTCAGGACGAAGTGGAGATCCTTGTCTTGAATGCCTGCGAATCGACCAACACCGTACTGCTCGCACAAGCGCTCGAATCCGGTGAGGCACGGCGCGCGCGGTTTCTGATTGCCGAGGAGCAGACCGCGGGCCGCGGCCGCCGCGGACGAAAATGGCTCAGCGCTGTCGGCCAGGCGGTTACGTGCTCGCTTGCGGTCCAATTCACGACACCGCTGCGCCAGCTCTCCGGGCTGTCGCTCGCCGTGGGGGTGGCCGCCGCGCGGGCGCTGCGCGGCGCCGGCGCGGCGAATCTTGCCCTTAAGTGGCCGAACGACCTGCTGCTCGGCGGCGCCAAGCTGGGCGGCATCCTGGTGGAAACCCGTGCCAGCCATGGCCTGATCACGGCGGTGATCGGCATCGGGATCAATCACACGCTCCAACCCGGATTGGGCGAGCGCTTAAAGCGCGAAGTGACCTCGCTGGCGGAATGGCTGCGGCCGCTGCCCTCCCGAAACGAAATTGCCGGCCGGATTCTGCGTGAGCTGCTGAACACCCTGGAGGCCTTCCGCGCACGCGGACTGGACGCGGTGCGCGCCGAGTGGACGGCCTTGCATGGCCATGCCGGAGAGCGCCTGCGCGTGCGGCTCGCGGACGGCCGCGTTGTCGCGGGACTGGCGGAAGGTGTCGATCAGGACGGCGCCCTGGTGCTGCGCACGCGTACCGGCCTGACCCCTGTCACAAGCGGAGAAGTCCTGTCCGCAAGACTCGCATGATCCTCGCGATAGACGCCGGCAACACGCGCCTGAAATGGGGCTGGCACGACGGCGCGCGCTGGACTTCGCTGGAGAGCCTCGAAATCGCGCAACTGGAAGCGCTTAGCGCCAATCCGCTGAACGATGCGCAGGAAGCCCCGACACGGATCGTGATCGCCAATGTCGCCGGCGCGAAAATCGCCGCACGCCTGTCCGCATGGACGGCCGGATTCCGCGTGCCGCCGCACTGGCTGCGCGCTGAGCGGACGCGCTGCGGCGTGACCAATCTGTACGACGCCCCGGAACAGCTCGGGGCCGACCGCTGGGCGGCGCTGATCGCCGCCCGCAAGCTTCAGGCGGTTCAACCGGGTGAGTGCCTGGTGGTGTGCGCGGGCACGGCGACCACCGCCGACATGCTGAACGCGCACGGCGAATTTGTCGGCGGCGTCATCCTTCCCGGACGCGAACTGATGAAGGCGGCGCTGCATCGCAATACCGGCGGCCTGCCCCTGGGCACGGGCAGCGTGCGCCCGGCACCGCGCAACACGCTGGATGCCATCGAGTCCGGCTGCATGTATGCGCAGGCAGGTGCGATAGAGCGCATGCGGCGCGAACTTGCGCCGCATGCGAACTGCCTGATCAGCGGCGGTGCCGGACGGCAGCTTCTGGAATGCTTGCCCTTTCCGGCCGGCTACGTCGAAAATCTGGTGCTGGAGGGCCTGGCGCTGGTGGCGGCCGGCACCTGATTCGCATGCGGCTGTTCGTACTCGCCCTGGTACTCGCCAACCTCGCGTTCTATGCCTGGTGGCGCCACATCGCGCCGCAGGATGAAGCGGGCGAGCCCGGACGCGCTGAAAAGCAGATTGCCCCACAGGCGCTTCCCATAGTGCCGCTCGCGCCTGCGGCGCAATCGAGTGTGGGTCCGGGCGCGTGCCGTGAATGGGGCAGCTTCGCCGCCGCGGACCTGGCGCGTGCCAGGCAGGCGCTTCAGGCGCTTGCGCCCGGCGCCGTGCCAATTGAGAGGCAGGTCGAGGAGTCCACCGCATGGTGGGTCTTCATAGCGCCCGCCGGCAGCCGCGACGCCGCGCAAAAGAAAACCGCCGAACTGAAAGGCCTGGGCATCAGCGACTACTTCGTGGTCCAAGAAGAGGGACCGGAGCGATGGGCGATTTCACTCGGCATTTTTCGCAGCGAAGCGCTGGCGCGCGCGCGCCTCGAGACGCTGCGCGAAAAACGCGTGCGCACCGCCCAGATCGGAACACGCGACAAACACAGATCGAGAACCTGGCTGCAGACCCGGGCGCTTACCGCAGACCAGATCGAAAGCCTGCCCGCGCTGGTGAAACAGTTCGAGGGCAGCGAGTTGCGGGAATGCGTGGCGGGGTAACGCGCCTTCCCCAGGGCGCGACGGGGCAACGCGCCCGCGCCAGGGCGCGGGCGGGTGAGGCGTGAGGCGTGGGGCGCCTGTCTGTCAATGAACGCAGCGCGTCAATCCGGAACCGGAAAGCTCAAGGTAACGCGGCACCCGCCGGCCTTCGGACCCGGCCCATCGTCAATTTCAATCCTGCCGTCGTGCATCAGCATGATCTCTCGCACGATAGCGAGTCCCAGGCCGCTGCCCAAGCCTGGCGTGCCCTTGATCCGGTAGAAGCGCTCCAGCACCCTGCCTCGCTCCTCCCGCGGAATCCCTGCGCCATCATCCTCGACTTGCAGCATCGCCTGCGCGCGCTTGCCGGCCCCCGGCGTGACGCGGATGCCGCTGCGCAGCGTCACCCTGCCTCCCTGGGGCGTGTACTCGAGCGCGTTCTGCATCAGGTTGGCCAGCGCCTCGCGCACCAACAGCGCATCGCCGCGCATCGCGGCTGGCTGCAGGTCGAAGCCAAGATCGAGTCTGCGCCTGAGCGCTTCATGCACCCATTCGTTCGCGCCTTCCTCGGCAATCTGCCTCAGGTCCACCACGCCGCGCGTCCCGGCGGAATGCGCACCGCCCTCCGCCCGCGCCAGCGCGAGCAACTGATTGGCGAGACGTGCCGTGCGTATCGTGCCGAGGTGAATCTGCTCCAGTTCGACGCGGCAGACCTCCGAAACATCCTGTGCCAGCGCGATTTCGCTGTGCGTGCGCAGGCCGGCTAGCGGAGTGCGCAACTGGTGCGCGGCATTGGCGAGAAAGCGCTGCTGCGTGCGGTTCGCTTCCGCGACTTCGTTGAACAGCTTGTTCAGTGCGACGAGCAGCGGACGCACTTCCTCAGGCTCGTGCGCGAGATCGATCGGACGCAAATCTTGCGGCGAGCGCGCGCGGATTTCCTCGGACAGCACTTCGAGCGGCTCCAGCCCGCGCGTCAGGCCCCATAGCAGGAGCGCCACGGTAAGGAACGCCAGCAGGCTTTGCGGAAGGACGCTGCCGAGCAGAATGTCTCGCTGCAGCGACTCGCGCTTGACGGTCGTCTCGGCCATCGTCACCGAACAGACGCTGCCTGCGCAGGGAACAAAGTAAACCGCGACGCGCACCGCGCTATCCTGATATTCGGCATCGTACAGCGCGACATCCGCTCGCACTTCGGTGCCCGGCGGCATGAGCGGTATCCCGCCATCGCCGGCGAGCAGGTGCCTGTCCGGATCGCGCACGGCGAAATACACCTCGTCGTACTTGTCGGCGCGCACCAGCTGCTCGGCCACGGCGGGCAGATCGACCAGCACTTTCCCGCCGCTGACGTGAATCCGGCTGCCAATGGCGTGCGCGGCGTCGATCAGGGCGTAGTCATAGGCCTCGGTCGCCGGCGCGATGGCAAAGTAGTAGGCGCCGGTCGCGCCGACCAGCAGCATGGCGAACAGCGGCGGCAGTAACAGGCGGGCCAGGTGCCCGCGCAGGCTGCGCGGCCGGACCCGTGCACCGACGCGCTCAGCGGCATGCGGCAGCCTCATGCCGGACTTTTCACCCCCGCCGGCTTCTCGCGATAGTCTTCCAGCATGTAGCCGAACCCGCGCACGGTGCGAATCGATATCCCGGCCGGCTCGATCTTGGCGCGCAGCCGCGAGATATAGACTTCGATCGCATTCGGGGAGATGTCTTCGACCCAGCCGGTGACCGCCTGAATGATCATGTCCTTCGAGACGATTTTTTCCACATGCGCAAGCAGCACTTCCAGCACCGCCCACTCGCGGGCGGCGAGATCCAGCGGCTGCGTACCCAGGAACGCCCTGCGCGCCACGGTGTCCATGGTGAGCGGCCCGTGCACGATCTTCGGACCGGAGCGCGCCTGTGAGCGCCGCACCAGCGCGCGTACCCGCGCCACGAGTTCCGGATTGGCGAACGGCTTGACCAGGTAGTCGTCCGCACCGAGATCCAGGCCGCGCACGCGGTCGCACACGGTATCGCGCGCCGTGACCACCAGGATCGGCATGTCGTGCCGGCCGCGCCGCAGGCGCCTGATCACATCGAAGCCGTCGATGCCGGGCAGCCCGATGTCGAGAATGACGACATCGAAGCGCTCGCGCTCCGCCGCCTGAATCGCAGTCTCGCCGCGCGGCACGACATCCACCGCGAAGCCTTCCATCTGCAGTATTCGACGTTGACCCGATGCCAGCAGCGGGTCGTCTTCAACGATCAGAACGCGCATGAATCTGTCCCTTCATTCGCCATAGTGGCGCGCGGCATTTTGCGCCCATTCGACAAGATTACCGATTAAAGCTGACATCCGCGCAAGCTAAGGAGGAATTCGCCGCAAAGGCCGGGCTAGACTGCGCCGCCGGTACCGACGGATGAGCACGCACCGGCACCGAGATGCGGTGGTGATACGCCATCGCTTGCCACGTAAGCACGAGGGAGAATCCATGCAGATAAGAAGCCCGAAAGACTTTTGGTCGGGATTGATCTTTGTTCTATCCGGCGCCTTCATCGCAGGATATGGCGCCACCCACTACGCCTACGGTTCCGCCCTGCGCATGGGGCCCGGGTACTTTCCGACCTGGCTGGGCAGCATCACCACCGCGCTCGGTCTCATCGTGTTCGTGCGTTCGTTCGTCCTGAAAGGCGAGCCGGTGCCGAAGATCAACTGGCGGCCGATCCTGTTCATCATCATCGGCTGCGTTCTCTACGGCTACGCCCTCAAGCCCGCCGGATTGATGATCGCCACGGTCGTACTGACTGCTGTGAGCGCCTTAGGCGGCCACGAATTCAAGTGGAAGGAGGTGGCCTGGCTGTCGCTCTTCATGGCCTTCCTCTCCTGGATGATTTTCGTCTGGGGGCTGAAGCTGCCCTTTCCGATGTGGCCTGAGTTCGGACAATAAACGGAGCCGATCATGGAACTATTCGAACATCTATGGCTTGGGCTCCAGGTCGCCGTATCGCCGCTCAACCTCATGTACTGTGTGATCGGCGTGCTGCTCGGCACGCTGATCGGGGTATTGCCCGGCATCGGGCCGGTGGCGACCATCGCGATGCTGCTGCCGATCACCTTCACGCTCAACCCGACTTCCTCGCTGATCATGCTGGCGGGGATCTACTACGGCGCGGCCTACGGCGGGTCGACCACCGCGATCCTGGTGAACATCCCGGGCGAGATATCTTCCGTGGTCACGATGATCGACGGCTACCAGATGGCGCGCCAAGGGCGAGCCGGACCCGCGCTGGCGATTTCCGCGATCGGCTCGTTCATCGGCGGCTGCGTGGCGACTGTGCTGGTCGCCGCCGCTGCGCCACCCCTGGCCGAGATCGCGCTCAAGTTCGGTCCCGCGGAGTACTTCTCGCTGATGGTGTTCGGCCTCATCGGCGCCACCATCCTGGCGCACGGCTCGGTCATCAAGGCGATTTCGATGGTGCTGCTCGGCCTGCTCTTCGGCATCGTGGGCACGGATGTCAACTCGGGCGTGCTGCGCTACGCCTTCGGTGTCCCGGAGCTTTCGGATGGCATCGGACTGGTGCCGCTCTTCATGGGCATGTACGGGGTGGGCGAAATCATCCGCAGCCTGGACGATAAAGGTGCGCACGAAGTGTTTACAAAGAACGTAAAGGGGCTGATGCCGACCTGGCCTGACCTGAAGCGCTCCTTCGCACCTATCCTGCGCGGTACGGCTATCGGTTCGGCGCTCGGGCTGCTGCCGGGCGGCGGCGGGCTGGTGGCCTCGTTCACCTCCTACATGGTGGAGAAGAAGATCTCCAAGCACCCCGAGAGGTTCGGCAAGGGCGCCATCGAGGGCGTGGCCGGCCCGGAGACGGCGAACAACGCCGCCGCGCAGACCTCCTTCATCCCCATGCTCACGCTCGGTATCCCGAGCAACATCGTGATGGCGCTCATGATCGGCGCCATGATGATCCAGGGAATCGCGCCGGGGCCGCAGGTGATGACCTCCAAGCCCGATCTGTTCTGGGGCCTGATCGTCTCCATGTGGGTGGGTAACGCGATGCTGGTGGTGCTGAACCTGCCGCTGGTCGGCATGTGGGTGAAGCTGCTGCAGATCCCCTACCGGCTGCTGTTCCCGGGAATCATCGTGTTCATGAGCATCGGGGTGTTCAGCCTGTCGAACAACCCCTTCGACATGCTGCTCCTGGGGATATTCGGCCTGTTCGGCATGATCTGCATCAAGCTCGAGATGGAGATGGCGCCGCTCGCGCTGGGCGTAGTTTTGGGGCCGCTGATGGAGGAGAACCTGCGCCGCGCGATGCTGCTCTCGCGCGGCGATCCGTCGGTGTTTTTCTCCCGGCCGATCTCGGCCGGCTTCATGATCGCCTCGATCCTGCTGCTGGTCGTGCTGGCGCTGCCCTTCATCCGCAAAAAGCGCGCGGAAGTGTTCGTCGAAGAAGAGGCCTGAGCCGCAGTGGCGTACCCGCAAGCAAGGCGGGGCATATAGTAACAAATAAGTTACTATCTGCCCCGTTTTTTTATTTGCAGACTGCCCAGGGGACAGGACGGGCCGCCTCTGCTTAGTGGTTTCTGCCCTGCGGCAAAATGGTGCCGGAAATAGGAGTCGAACCTACGACCTTCGCATTACGAATGCGCTGCTCTACCAACTGAGCTATTCCGGCTTTGGGGGTCCCGCGCCGCGGCACTGAGCCCGAGCGCCAACTGCTGCCGCAGGAAGGCGCGCATTATAGCAACCGCGCACGCCTTCTCATCGTGAAAAACCTCATGCTAGACTGACTCGTCGCAACTTTGAAAGGAGGTGATCCGTGAGATATCTACCAGGCAGCACCGGCTCCAAAGGCAGGGCATCGGACCGCGGCTCGGTCCACTGCGGATTCTGCCCAAGTTTGGTAAGGCCCGCCCGCCGCTAGGCCGGTAGCCAGTGCCGCACCACGCCCCGGTGATTCGTCTCCGGGGCGTTTTCATTTGCGCCGCCGGCGCGGCGCGGCACGAACCCGACAATTAGGCGATGTTCTTCATTCTCTCCAAGATCGCGTGGTGGTTCATTGCCCCGCTTAACGCGCTCATCCTGCTGCAGACGCTCGGCCTGTTGCTGCTGCTCCTGCGCCGCCGCCGCACCGGTACCGGGCTCATCGTCCTGAGCACCCTCGTGCTCCTCGGCATCGGCCTGTTCCCGGTATCCGCGCTGCTGCTGCGTCCGCTCGAGCAGGCCTATTCGCGTCCCGCGCAGCTGCCGGCGCACATCGATGGCATCCTGCTGCTCGGCGGCGGCGAGAGTCCGCTGCGCAGCGCCGCCTACGGGTTCGCGAATCTGAGCGATGACGCGGAACGCCTGCCGGTATTTGCGGCGCTCGCGCGTCGCCACCCCGAGGCGAAATGGGTGTTCAGCGGCGGCTCCGGCGCGCTGGTCAATCGCGCGCCGATTGCCGAAGCGGAAGTGGCGAAGCTGTTCTTCAAGGAGCAGGGCCTCGATGAGCGCCGCCTGATCGTTGAGGATGCATCGCGCAACACGCACGAAAACGCCCTGCTCAGCCGCGCGCTGGTCAAGCCCAAACCGGGCGAGACCTGGATACTCGTCACCTCCGCGGTCCACATGCCGCGCAGCGTCGCCGTGTTCGAGCGCATCGGCTGGAAGACGATTCCCTATCCGGTCTCCTACCGCGCCCTGCCCTCCGGCATGGAGCCCGTGGAGCCGGACCCGGTCAAGCATTTCCGGCAGCTCGAACTGGCCGTCCGCGAGTGGCTGGGGATTGCCGCGTATCGCCTGACCGGAAAGATTTGATGCGCGGGAGGCGCGACTTATGTCACATTCCCCTCCGTTCGTCTGCACAGGGGCGCCACTTGTCGCCCGGAATGCCCCTACAACTGCCAGGTCGGTAAATTCAACCATCGGAGACGCAAAAATGAATCAGAACCGGAACCCACGCGGCTTTTCGCTGATCGAACTGATGATAGTGGTCGCCGTGCTCGGCATTATCTCGATGATCGCGCTGCCCTCCTATCGCAGCTACGTCATGAAGGGCAATCGCTCGGCCGCGCAGCAGATCATGCTGAACATCCAGAACCGCGAGGAGATGTTCATTGCAGATGCGCGCCGCTACTCGGACATACTGGGTTCTACCGAACTAAATATAACGCAGCAGGACTGGACCTGCACCAATGTTTCCACCACCGGCTGCAGCAACACCAACTACAGGGTCACCGTGACGCTCAGCGGCGGCACGCCTCCCGGCTACACGATTACAGCAACAGCCCTCGGCAATCAGGCTGCCGACGGCGACATGACGCTCACCAGCGCGGGCGCCAAGACGCGCAGCGCCGGCGACGGAAAGTGGTAGCGGATCACGGCAAAATGCGATCGCGGGCTGGCTCTGTGCGCGGATTCACGATCATCGAACTGATGATCGTGGTCGCCATTATCGGCATCCTCGCCACCGTCGCGGCGCCCTCTCTGCGCGACCTCGTGATCGGCCAGAGAATGAAAACGGTCTCGCTTGATATCTATACCAGCCTGGCCCTGGCGCGTAGCGAAGCCATCAAGCGCAACACCAGCGAGGTCAAGATGATCGCCGCGAGCGGCGGCTGGCAGAACGGCTGGCAGGTCTGCGTCGATGCGGACGCGGATGGTGTCTGCGACGCCTCGGAAGTTGTGGTCATTGCGATGGATGCGATCGAAGGCATCACCGTCACCGGGCCGTCGGGGGCCGTGAACTACCAGCGCGACGGAAGAATCGCCGGCACGGGCACGCTGACTTTCCGCCTCACCTCGGGCACCGACAACACTGCGATCGCGATGCGCTGCGTCTCGGTCGACATCGCAGGCCGGCCGAACACCAAGTCCGACACCAACCACACGGACAGCGACGGATGCAACTGACCCGGCAGGCACCCGTGCTCCCGGAGCGCAACCGGGGCGTCACCATGCTGGAAGTCCTGGTGACGCTGGTGATCGTGACCATCGGGCTGCTCGGCATCGCCGGTCTGCAGGCGCGTGCCCACGTCGCCGAACTGGAGTCCTATCAGCGGGCCCAGGCACTGGTGCTGCTGCACGACATGGTGGACCGGATCAACAACAACCGGCTTGCCGCATCGTGCTATGCGATCACCACCGACACCGCGAACGGCAAACCCTATCTCGGCGACAGCACAGGCGGCGGGCACTTTACGACCCCCACCACCGCCTGCGCGGTCAGCAGCCCTGCCATCAATACGCTTGCCAACAACGCGCTGAACGACTGGGACGATCTGCTGCAGGGCAGTTCGGAAACCAAATCGGGGAGCTCGGTCGGGGCGATGATCGGGGCGCGCGGCTGTGTAAGCTACGACTCGGCCACCGAATACCTGGACGCGACCTCGAGCGCCAACATTACCGGTACTGGAATGTACACGGTCGCGATTTCCTGGCAGGGAATGGCGGAAACCTTTGCCCCAACCGCCGTTTGCGCGAAAGGACTGTACGGCGCCGAAACCAAACGGCGCACGGTCTGGGTCACGATGCGTCTTGCCACACTCGCGGCGCGATGAAATTCATGGCTCCATCTCCACACCATTCAACCTGCTCGGCGCGAGCCTCCGGCGGCTTTTCTCTGATCGAGCTGATGCTCGCCATGACGATCGGCCTGCTGATCCTGGCCGGCCTGACGACGGTATTCGTCAATTCGAGCACGTCCTACGCCGAACTGCGCAAGACGGCGGAACAGATCGAGAACGGCCGCTACGCTGTCGAGTACCTGATCCAGGATATCCGGCATGCCGGTTTCTACGGGGAATTCGCCACGCTCCCCACGGCGCCAAGCACGCTGCCCGATCCCTGCACGGTACCCACCGCCGGCACCGTGAGCGCGAGCGTCAATCCGGATCTCGCGCTGGCAGTCCAGGGCTATCCGGCGGCAAGTTTCAGCGCCGCGGCCGGCGTGCCGACGAACTGTGCGGTATCGACGCTGATTCCGAGCGCCAACCTGATGCCGGGCAGCGACATCATCGTGGTGCGCCGCACCGACTCGAGCGCCCTGCCGGTTACCAGCACGACCACGGGAACGACGACCGCAAACGTGGTCTACCTGCAAACCACGCCCACGGACGCGCAGGTCCAGCTCGGCGCAGGCGGGTCGATCGATCAGACCAAGAATGCAGCGGGCGCGGCCACCACCCTGTTCCGCCCGGACTTCAGTGCCGCGACCAGCGGCACGCCGCCCGCCTATCCGCAGATCGCCGCCAAGATCCGCAAGTACCGCACCCATATCTATTTCGTCGCGCCCTGCAGCGTGCCGACCGGGGGCGGCACGGTGTGCACCGGCAGCAGCGACGACAACGGCCGGCCGATCCCGACGCTGAAGCGGCTCGAGATGGGAACAAGCGGGGTCTTTTCCATCGTGCCGATCGCGGAAGGCATCCAGGCGATCCGCTTCGAGTACGGCATCGACGACTCACCGGCAACCGCCGACCCTGGCACCGGCCTGATCGGCGACGGGTTCCCGGATTCCTATGTACATGCGCCAAGCGTGGCGCAGTTTTCCAGCGCGGTTGCGGTGCGCATCTACGTACTCGCGCGCAATACCGCGCCGACCAACGGCTACAAGGACGACAAGACCTACACGCTCGGCACGGCCACTACGAGCGCCGCGAACGACACCTACAAACGCCACGTCTATGGCTCCGAGACGCGCGTCGTGAACGCGGCCGGAAGAAGGGAGATTCCACGATGATCTCGAATCAAGGCCATTCCCGCCGCGCCGCCCGTCGCCAGCGCGGCGCCACGCTGCTCATCGCGCTGATCATGCTGGTGATGCTGACGCTGTTCGCGGTCTCCGCGATTCGCACCGGCAACGTCGGCTTCAAGATCGTCGCCAACCAGCAGGTGCAGAAGGAAATGGAAGCGGCTGCACAGGAAGCGATCGAGCAGGTGCTGAGCAACCTCGGCAACTTCGACCCGGTCAACCTCGTCGCATCGAGCACCACGGTGGCCCAGACCATCTGCGTCAACGGTTCGCCGCCCGTGGTCCTGCCGGGAACCGAGTGCAGCTCCGGTACGCCGGTCACGATATCGCCGGCGCGCTGCATCTCCAGCAAGCGTTCGCAGTATGACTCCCTGACCCAGCCCATGGCCACTTACGACAACGTGTGGGAGATCGTGGCCACGGTGACCAGCTCGTCCACCGGCGCGAAGGCGATCTATCACCAGGGCATCAAGATGCGCATGCTCAGCAATTCCTGTCCGGGCATCTCGGCCTGAGCGCGCCCAGCGACAGAATAAAAGGAAGGACCACCATGCTAGGGATGACCATCGGCCGGAAAATCGGCGACTCGGATCGGCGCTTCATGCACAAGCTGAGGACGCTGCGCTTCATGAGCTATCTGATCAGCCTGTCGCTCATCTGCCCGATCGCGCCGGCGCACGGCGCCTTCGATCCGGTGAACGACGACACCGACCTGTTCCGCAACAACCCGAACATCCCCTCCGAGCGGCCGAACGTGCTGATCATCCTCGACAACTCCGCGAACTGGAGTTCGGGCGGGAAATTCCTGGCGGAGAAAACCGCCCTGGTCAACACCGTGGCGGCGCTCGACAGTTCTTTCAATGTCGGCATGAGCATCATGGGTCAGGGCGGCGGCTGCAAGAGCGGCAACGTGGATGGCATGTACATCCGCTTCGGCATCCGCCAGATGACCGCCACCAACAAGGCCGCACTGCAGTCGCTGATCGGCTCCACTGCCACGACGGGCTTCATCGACTCGGCCTGCGCCAGCAGCGGCTCACTCGCCGGTGACCAGGGCAGCAACACCACGGGCGGGCAGTCGATGCACGAGGCCTACCTGTATTTCTCCGGGCTCACTTCGCGCTCGGGGATCACCCAGGCCAAGCGCGACTATGCGGGCAATGCGAACAACACCACGGCCGGATCGCTGGCCGGCAATCCGCTCGCCGGATCGTCTGCCACCACCTATACCAGCCCGATCACAGACTCCTGCCAGAAGAACTACATCATCTTCATCAGCAACGGGCCTTTCGACAGCAGCGACGACAATCCATCCAGCACCCTGTACGCGGGCACCGGCGGCCTGGTGCCCGGCGCGACGCCCATCGCGCTCAGCCCGAACGGCTCGCAATCGAACTGGTTTGACGAGTACGCCTTCTACCTCGCCACCAGCGGCGTCACCGTCGGCGGACGGAACTCCAAGGTCTTTACCTACGCGGTAGAAGTCGATCCCAGCACCACCGGCCAGGGCCCGGGGCACACCGCGCTGATGAAAAGCGGCGCCCAGCAAGGCCAGGGCAAGTACTTCGGCGTGACCAGCGGCAGTGCCGGCGCCGCGATTTCCGAGGCGCTGACGTCGATTTTCTCCGAGATCCAGGCTGTCAACAGCGTGTTCGCGGCTTCCACGCTGCCGGTCAGCGTGAACGTGCGCGGTACCAACCTGAACCAGCTTTACATCGGCGTGTTCCGTCCCGACTCTTCCGACCGGCCGCGCTGGTTCGGCAACCTGAAGGCGTACCAGCTCAAGAAAGACCCTAACACCGGCCTGGTGTTCACCGTGGACAAGCTCGGCAACGTGGCCGAGAACAGCACCACCGGGTTCATCACCGGCAATGCGACCAGTTTCTGGACTTCCAGCACGCTCTCCCCGACCAACTACTGGGCATTCCGGCCCAGCTCGGTGAACGGTACCGGGGGTTCGTCGGACGCCCCGGACGGCGACCTGGTGGAAAAAGGCGGCGCCGGGCAGCAGATCCGTGCCAAATTCTTCGCCAACAGCGTAAATGGCGACCCGCTCGACATCACCACGCCGATTCGCGCGCTCTATACCTGCACAACCGGCGCCTACGGCACCTGCACGACAGGCAGCCTGCTGTCGAACACGCCCTTCATCGACGCCAACGTCGACATCGACGCCGCCGCCCTCGCACTCGACACCCATCCGGTGACACCGCTCACCGCCGCGATCGTCAAGCCGGTGAGCGCGCTCACCGACACGCGCGCGGTCGTGCTCAGCAACGCGCTGGCCGGTGCGCTGCCGGTGTCCGGCATCGTCACCAACACCACCACGCAGAGCGTCAGCTCGATCAACAATGCGCGCACTTTCAGCGTCAGCACCATCGACAACGGCGCGGTCTCGTTCGCGCTCACCGGTCTGAGCAAGGCCAACGGCGCCAACAAGGTGCATGCCCTGGTCAGCGCGAGCAACATGGGCCTCAGCACCGGCTCCAAGTTCGTCGTCACGGGGACGACCAACTACAACGTCAACCCGGGCACGGCGATCAGCGTGTCGTCCGACGGCAAGACCATTACCGAAGGCAGCTACAGCACCAACATCGCGACTGAGACCGCCGGCACCCTCACCCGCAGCAATACCACGGTGAATGCCACGACCACGACCGCGCACGGCTTCGCGGTAGGCGACACGGTGACCATCGCGGGCGCCACGCCGTCCAATTTCAACGGCGACAAAATCCTTACGGCGGCGAGCGGCACGAGCTTTTCCTGGCAGAACGAAGCCGTGGCATCGGCGCCCACCGGGACCATCACGGTCACCGGCCGCGGCACGACCGCCACCGCGACCACACCCGTGGCGCATGGCCTAAGCGTCGGCCAGACCGTGACCATTGCCGGCGCGACGCCCAGCGGCTACAACCGCATCGGCGAGGTCATCACAGCGGTGACCACGAGCGCGCCGTTCACCTTCAGCTACTCGACCGGCACCACGCAGACCTCCGCCGCGAGCGGCACGCTCACGGTGTCCTATAGCGGTACCACCGCAACAGCGACGGTACCCGGGCATACGTTCACCAACTTGTCCAGCGTGGCGATCGCCGGCGCCAACCAGAGCGGGTTCAACAACACTTTCAGCATTTTCAACGTCGCCGGCAACAATTTTGACTTCACTGTCCCGGCGGGTCTCGGCACCGCCACCGGCACGATTACCGCGTTTTCCGCCTCGGCCACCCAGGCCACAGTGACTGCGACCCTCGCCAACCATGGCTTTACCACCGCGGCGCCCAACAACGCGATCACGATCGGCGGCGTCACCACCGCCGGGCACAACGGCGACTTTACCGTGTTGAGCGTGCCGGACGCGAATACCTTCACCTACTCCACGAGCTCTGCTCTGGCCTCGCCGGCCGGCAGTCCGACGGTCAGGCTGACCAGCAGTCCCCTTGCGTACGCGACCATCACCGGCCACGGCTATGGCGCCGCCGGCACGAGTGTCAGCAACCTCACCATCGCCGGCGCCAACCCGACGGGGTACAACGCCGACTACAACGCGACCGTGGTGGACGCCAATACGGTGAGCCTGCCGCTCTCGACCGCCCTGGGCGTGAATACCGGGTCCTCGGTCACTGCCACCACCGGCGGCACGGTCGCCACGGCCACTTCCGCCGCGCACGGCTTCCTGGCCGGGGTGACCACCGTCACGATTTCCGGCGCCTCGCCCACGGGATTCAACGGCGCTGTGCTGGTTCAGACTGTCCCGACCGTGGATACGTTTACCTACAACCTGCTCGACCCGAGCACGCCGTTGAAAACCGCCAGCGGCATCATCAGCGCCGTCTCCGCTGGCGCGGGCACCAGCGAGCGCACCAACGTGATCAACTGGATCCGCGGCATGGACAACTACGAGGACGAGAACGGCAATTCCTCGCTCGCCGACACGCGCACCACTATCCAGGGCGACGTGCTGCATTCGCGCCCCGCGGTGGTGAACTACAACCGCCGCTGCACGCGCACGGACGGCAGCCTCATTCTGCCCTGCACCGCCTCGGTTGCGACCGATCCTGCCAATCTCGATAACGACGTCTACATCTACTACGGCGGCAATGACGGAATTTTCCGCGCGCTGAAGGGCGGCTTCGGCAGCTCGACCGGCGACCCGTCGCCCGGGCTGGAAGTCTGGGGCTTCGTTGTACCGGAGCATTTCCCCACCCTGCGCCGCCTGCGCCTGAACTCACCCGCGATCAGCAGCAACTTCAAGAAACCCTATTTCTTCGACGGCCCGATCGGCACCTATACGCTGGACGCCAACAACGACGGCAAGCTGGAGGTATCTGGGACCATCAACCCCGCCGATGCGACCCAGGACAAGGTCTGGCTGTTCCTCAGTATGCGGCGCGGCGGGCGCTTCATGTACGCGCTAAACGTGACCAACCCGCTCGCGCCCACGCTGCTCTGGCGCAAAGGCTGCCCGAGCCTCGACGCGACGCTGGCGCCCAACTGCGACCTCGGCTGGGAGGAACTCGGCCAGACCTGGTCGGAGCCGAAGATCGTGAAAAGCGACGCGAGCAGCGATCCGCTGCTGTTCTTCGGCGCCGGCTACGACGCGAATGTGGAGGATATCGATCCTTCAACCATCACCGAGGCCGACGCCGAGAAGGTGAAAGTCGGCAGCCTCGAATACACCCGCAGCCAGGGTCGCGGCATCTACGTGGTCAACGCGCGCACCGGCGACATCGTGTGGCAGGCATCGGGCCACTCGCGCGTCTCGGCGCCGAGCGGCTTCACCACGCCAAGCCACGCCTACAAGGTGGTGTCGGGCATGGACTACTCGATCCCGGGCGACGTCGCGGTGGTGGTGGGAGATTCCACGCCCAAGCCGTTCCGCGCTTACATCGGCGATACCGGCGGGCAGATGTGGCGCATGGACTTCGGCAATGCCGATCCCGCCTACTGGACAGTGACCAAGCTTGCCTCGATCGCCGATCAGACTACCGCGGCGGGACGGCGCAAGTTCATGGCGCAGGCGGACGTGGTGGGCGCCTCCGGCTTCGATGCCGTAATCGCGGGCACCGGGGACCGCGAGCACCCCTTCGACACCACGGTGACCAACCGCGTCTACATGTTCAAAGACAAGAACAGCACCACCACGCCGCCTCTTACGGGGACCGGCACGCCGTTGCCCGCTGCGATCACGGAGGGCACCGGCACCGGTGCGCCGATGTTCGATGTCACCTCGAACTGCATCCAGGACGCCAGCGGTTGTACCGGCGTGGCGCCGCAACTCGCGGGCAGCGGCAACACCGCGTCGCAGAACGCGGCCGCGGCCTTGAATGCATCGAGCAACTACGGCTGGTATCTCTCACTCGCAAGCGGCGAGAAGCAGGTGGGGAGCACGCTCGCCTCCGGCGGCGGCGCAGTCCAGTTCGGCACCAACCAGCCTTCCGCCTCCGCGGGCGGCGGCGCCTGCAGCCCCAACCTGGGCGTGGCGCGCAAGTACACCGTCAATTTCGCCGACGGATCGGCCTTCGCAGACCAGAACGCGAGCGATACGCTGACCACCGCCGATCGCTCGGTCAGCCACGCCGGCGGCGGCTTCCTGCCCAGCCCGGTGCTGGTGTTCGTCAATCTCGGGGGGACCTCCGGTACCGGCGCCTCCAGCACCACGGGCGTGCCGGTGGGGGGCACCGTTGTCGGCAGCCAGCTCTCCGTGGGTGGCGGCGCCGGAGTCGGCACCGATGCCACGGGCGTGGTGTGCTTCGGCGCCAACTGCTCGCTCTCGCCGGGAACCCAGCTCTACTCCCGATTGCGCAAGTTCTGGTACAAGGAACTCGACTAGCGGCGGCTTCACCCGGGACGGCCTGCGCCGTCCCGTTTCACGCATGCACGGCTTCCGGCCCCGGCGCATTACGTCTCTCCCCGCCAGCGGTCCGGCTGTGATGCGCGACATGAACTCGCCCTTTCACGATGCGCTGCGGCGGCGGCGTCTGAGCGCGGCGCTGCTTGTATCTGCGGCGATGCATGCCGTACTGCTGGCTTTCCTCACCGGCGCGCGACAATCGGGACCGGCGAGCGCCGGCCGGCCGGCATTCGTAGTCTCGCTGGCGCCGCGGCAACAAAATGCCCCGGAAGCGCTGCCCGAAGCACCGCGTCAAGAGGCGAGCCTGGCACCCGCGACGCCGATCCCGGCTACCCCGGCAAGTCAACCAGCCGGTCCGCGCAGCGCAGAGCAGGCCGGCCTGCTCTCCGAACTGGAGCACTATTACCGCGGCAGCGAAGTCGAACAGCGTGCCGAACCGCTCAGCCTGCCGGATGTGCAGTATCCGGAATCGGCCCTCGCCCAGGGCATCGAGGGGCGCGTGACGCTGCGCCTGCTCATTGACCGCGACGGCGTGTTGCGCGAGGCGAGCGTGATCACCGCCACGCCGGCGGGATTATTCGACGAGGTTGCGCTTCAGGCGGTGCGCATGCTGCGCTTCCGCCCGGCGCTGCGCGACGGCCTCCCGGTCGGCAGCATCAAGCTGATCGAGGTGCCGTTTCATCCGGATTGCCGGCGCACCGGCAGCTGCGTGAACAACGCGGTCCCGCACTGAATAGATATCCGGCTTACTTCCCCGGTAGCGGCGAATAGGGACCACGCGCCGCGGGTGCCGGTTCTTCCGCGGCGGCGGGCTGTACCAGCCGGGGCTCCGCCTGATTGCGCGGCGGCAACTCGCCCATCTTCGGATAGCCGGCTGCATCGAGCAGGCGGTTATAGATGATCTCCCCATAGCCGGGCTGCACCGTGCTGCCGATCACGATCGCCGGCACCGAGGTACCGCCGACAGTTTTCTTGAATTCCTCGATCTGCTCGTTCGTGGTGACGCTGACTTCCTTGAACGGGATGCCACGCGCGTTCAGCAGCTTGCGCGCGTCGTTGCACATGTCGCAACCGGGCGTCGAATAGAAGGTCACCGGGTATTCCTTGCGCGCCCTCTGCAGCGCGAACGGCTCCTGCTGGGTGGACGATTGCGTGCTCGCGGCGCGCTTCTGCACGTTCTTCGCAGAGGCGGGCGGCGGGGTGTCGGTCACCTGGAGCCGGCCCTTCTCGTCCGTCCAGCGGTAGAGTTGGGCGCCGGCGCTGCCGGCCGCGAGCAACTGCACAACGAGTAACAGGGAAACGAGTGGCGGGGCTGCTGCGAATTTCATGGCCGTTCTCTCCGAAACTGCGGATCGATCATACCATCGGAGGCCGCCGCTCAGCGCGCGCCGGACTGCGGCACCAGCGCGCGCAGCCGCGCGCGCACAGTGTCGATGTGGCTGCGCAGGTTGTAGAGCTCCTCGGCATAGGAAAGCGGCACCACGATGCGTCCGGCGCGCGCATCCAGTTCCTCGATTCTCTGCAGCAGGTCCGCCAGCGGGGCACCGGGTTGCGCGAGCTCCTCCTCGATGCGCCGCAGGTTGCGGTACCAGCGGAAGACGCGCGAACGGATGCGGAACTGGTAGAGCGGCGGCACCACGCGCGACACCGGAATCAGCACCACGATGATGGAAAACAGCGCGACCCACATGCGGTCGATCAGGTTGGCGACCCAGAACGGCAGGTAGGACTGCAGCAGCGGCGGACCCTTCGCGTAGAAGCGTTCGGCCTCGTCATGCAGCGGTAGTTCGCTGCCCTGTGCGGAGGGAAACTGGCCGCTGCGCGCGAACCAGCCCGCGCCGGCGTGGATCTTGTGTGCCGCCTGGACGAAGAGCTGAACCAGCACCGGGTGCGTCCCGTCGCGCGCGACCAGCATCGCAGTGGGAGCAATCAGCGTCATGTCATGCGCGGGCACGTCGCGCGCCAGATCCGCGACGCCGCGCGGCAGCGTCACGACGCTGAGAAACGGCAAGCGCCGCACATAGGCTTCCGCCTGGCCGAACTCGAACAGCCTCACGCCCGGCGTGCGCAGCAGCATCTGCACCATCTGCGACTCCGGGGCCGCGACCAGGGCGATGGCGTCCAGCTTGCCGGCGAGAAATTCCACCACCGCGGGCGTCTGCTCGAGGCGCTGCAGATGCAGCATTTCGCGCGTCGTGTCGGTGGCCTCGATCAGCTTGCGCATCAGGTTCGGGGCGCCGCTGCCGCGCCCGCCGAGGTTGACCCGCCAGCCCTTCAATTGGTTCAGCCGCGTCAGCGACTTTCCCGGAAGTCTGCGCGCCGCCTCCTCGCGGTAGAAGAGCCACACCGGCTCGTAGAACAGGCTGCCGACGGAAACCAGTTCAGCCTCTTCCTTTTTCGCGTCAACCGGGCGCGTGCGCTCGCCGCTGCCGCCCAGCACGAATCCGAAATCCACGTCATGCGCGGGATCGCGCAGCATGCGCCGGTTGGCGGACGAGCCGGCGCTGGGCAGCAGCACCACCTCGATGCCGAAGCGCTTCAGCTCCGCGGCGTAGCGCGCGCCGAATTCCGCGTAGTCGCTCTGCTCCGGCCCGGTGGCGAGCACCACGCGTTTGGGCGGGTTCGGATCGAGAACGTAGTAGGCCACGACCAGCAGGGCGATCGCGAGGAGCAAAAAGGGACCCGCCGTGCTCAGCAGGTCGCGGAGGGAGAGCAGTGTGTTGCGCAGGGCCTTGGGCATGGCCCGGATTGTAGAGCGCCGAGCGGGCGGCGCCCGCTCGGCGCCGTCGCCGCCCGCGCGCCCATCAGTTGTACTGCAGGTAGAGCAGGTCGTTCAGGCCGAGATTGACCACATCCAGCAGGGTCGCGACCTGAACATAGCCGTAGGCGTCCCCGCCGGCCCCCGGGTCCCACACACCGGATTCGTCGAGCGGAACCGCCCGGCCGTCTTCGTTTACGCTGACCGTGGTATTGCCATCGACTGCGGCGATCTGCAGGAAATCGGAGAGCGTATCGACGCTCGGATCGTAGCCATGCAGGAGATCCGCGATGTTCAGCTTGTCGTACTCGGCATGGCTGAAATCGGTGATGGTATCGTGACCGTGATCGCCGACGACCGACTCGTAGGTGAGGTAGAACACATCCGCACCCGCCCCGCCCGTCGGCGTACACATCCGCCCGCGCATCCACGCCGGCCGCATTTTCCTGCTGCTCCGGCGCAATGTAATCGAGCGTACCGAGCCAGGCGCCCTCGCGCGACTCGCTCCAGTCGGGAAACTTGACCATGCCGAAGTCCGCCAGCTTGACCGCGCCGCCGCGCCGCCGCGTCAGCAGGACGTTTCCAGGCGTGACATCCCGGTGCACAAGTCCGCGCTTGTGCAGCAGCGCAAGCCCGGAGAGCAGCTGGCGCAGCAGCGCAAGCGCCCGAGCGGGCGCCCAGGCGGCGCGGGCGCAGTTCCGCGGGCAGGCGCGCGGTAGCGGCCGTATCACGGCCCTCGCGGCCGATCTCGTAGAACAGGTTCGCCGCGATGAGCGGCATGACGAAATACGGCCTGCCTTCGGCGCTCAGGCCCAGCTCCTTGACGGCGATGACGTGCGGGTGGTCTATTTGAGCGAGCAGGCGCGCCTCGCGCACAAAGCGCTCGCGCCAGTGGGGCTCGCCGTAGGCCTCGCCCGAGCGGCTGCGCTTGTCCTTCAAATCGAACAGCTTTATCGCGACGCCCGTGCGCAGATCGGGATCGAAGCAGGCGTACACGGTCGAGTAGGCCGTCGAGACGATCTCCGAGCGCACGCCGTACTTGCCGATCTTCGCCACGCGCGCTGTCACGATTCGGCGGGGATCAGTAGTTTTCCCGCATGAAGATGAACTGCCGCGGCTGGGCCCCGTATACGCCGAATGAGATGCGCGCGGTCGGTTCTTTTGTATAAGTGGCCGCTCCCCACGGACCCAGCAGCCAGTCGCGGCTGGTGGGAGCCGGTGAGACAGTGCAGGTCGTCGCGTCGGCTGTACCGAGGTCCAGGCAGATATTCGCGCTGCCGAAGACCGTCCCCACCGTGGGTTTTTGGACCGTCAGGGAGCCGACTCCTAAGGCTACCCGGGCTGCGCCAATCAGCACATGGCTATCGGGCAACTCGGTCGCAGTCAGGGTCGTCGGTGCGGTGCCGAAATTCTGGAACTTGAAATCGCCCGCCGCCAGCGTCGTGCAGTTGTCCGCGATGTTGGTGACAAAGCCGCTCGCGCTCGTGTCGTAGTACTCCGCTGTCAGCGTCACCGGCAGATTGATCAGCGGCGAGCCGACCGCGTTGAACAGCCGCAGCCGTCCATAGCGGAAATCATTTCCCTGGTCGAAGGAGATACCGCTGAACGAAAACGCCGACGACGATATCGTCACACCCTCGCTCGTATCCTCCACGCTTACCGCATTGGTGATGCTGGCGGAAAATGGCACGATCGGCGTTGTGCTGCTGCGCGTAAAGCCAAGCTGGTCGCTCGCCGCCATGCTGAGCGTGCCGCTGCCCGCCGAGCCGCCGCTCACGCTCGCCGCCGCCGCTGAAGCAAGCGCATTGTCCCAGTTCGGCGCGCCGGAGGCGGTGTAGGTTTGCGTCGCCTTGCTGCCTGTCCAGGTGTTGGTGAATACGCAGGTGCTCGGATCGGGATTCGTCAGGCAGTTCTTCGCCGTGCTCGGGCTGCCGCTGCCGATCTTCCACAGGCTGCCGGTGTAGTTCTGGGTGGTCGTCCCGGCCCCGGCGTTCTTCGCGGTGATCGTTACCACCGGGGTCGTGCCGTACTTGAAGGGCTGTCCGATATAGGTGAAGCTGCGCGTCGCCGGGCAGATGTCGTCGTAGGTCTTGAAGACCGGTGCGGTCGAAGTAGACAAGGTGAAGGAAGCGGGCACAAAGCGGCCCACGAGGCGCGGCGCGTTGCTTGAATCCTGCGGGATGACATAGCCGGGGTTGTCATCGTCCACATAGATTGCCGAGAGTGAGGAATCCACGCCGGAGTCGTTTGCCGCATAGGTGGCGTCCTCATAGGTCACATTGAAGGTCCCGGTCTCCGAATAGGTCGCATCAACCGTCCCCACGCCAGAGGCGAAGGAAAAAGACCCATTCAGCGCGAGCGTGCCGGTCACACAAACCCCGGAGGGCTCGACACACTGCGGATTGGTTGCCGTCGGGAGTTTCAGGCTGGGCGTCCCTGTATACAGCGTGGTCGTATTGCCGGCGTTGTCGCGCGCCGTGGCCTTCATCGTGAACGGAAAGGTCGTTCCCGTGCTCGCCACATGCACCGCGCCGCCGCTCGTGGCGGCGTTGTTCAGATCCCGCGTAACGCCGTTCGCCTGCCAGCTTCCGCCGTCTTTGGCCTCGACCTTCAAGTCCTTCGGACGGATCACGAAGCGGTCGGTGGAGCAGGCGATGTTCGCATCGCTGTTCACGTCCTGCATCAGCACGCGCACGTCCTGGTAGGCATTGGCGCCGGGATTCGCCGCGTAGGGCGTGGTCTTGGGCGTCGCGTCGAAGGTAAAAGTGCGGCGCCCCACGGTGGGCGTGGCATCGAAAGTCACGGTCGCAATCGGGTCTGGCAGCGAATTGAGGCCGCCGTAACTTGTTCCGCCCTTGAGGTGGTCCACCGCCGTGAACGAGGTGCCGAGAAACGTCCAATCGGGGCTGCACCCGGTCGTCGCGCTTTTGGTGCCGCCCGGACTCGCATCGACCAGCCAGACCTTTGCATCGGTGGCGGTGGCGCTGAGCGCGCTACGGTCGGTGGTGAGAATGACGACGGCGAGCGTCAGATTCGTCGCCCCGGCGATCCGCGTGTTGATCTTGCCTGTGACCGCGGCGAGGTCCGCGCTGTTCTCGAAGGCGTTGAATACGCCGGGCTTCGACGTCACCTCGCTGAGCGGCACGCCGATCGCAAAGGCGCCGTACTGGGTGTTGGCGAGGCCGGCGGCCTGGGTGGTAGTCGTGGTGCGGGTGCCGATCGTGGTCGGGAAGAAATTCGGCGAACCATAGCGCTCGATGATGACCGGATTCGCGGCGCTGCCGTCCAGCTGTGCGTCGGTCAGCTCGCCGCGGTCTCCCGAGACAAAAGTGAACGTGGCCGCATAGGTGCCGTTCGGCGCGCCGCTCGTCCCCTGGGTCAAAGTCCAGTAGCGGTTCACGCTCGTGCCTGGATTGATGACGTTGCTCGCGATGTTGGCGGTGACCTGGGGATGGTCCGTGTTCGTGGTGCATGCCGTGACATCGCCTTTCGCACTGTTGCCGGTCAGGGCATAGACGACCGGCGTATAGGTGGAACCGCCCGAGTCGCCGATCGGAAAGGTGAAGTTCTGGCTCGCGCTGGTGTTGAAATTGCGCTTTACGCACCCCTTCACGTACTTGCCGGTGCCCGCGCTGCTGGTCGAGCCCGCGCTGGTGTTGTAGTAGGCGCCGGAGTAGGCCGCCGCGGTCGCACTCAGGGTCAGCGAGGTATCGCTCGCGATCGCCGTGATCGTGCCGGTGCCGAGTTGCGTGACGCCATCGGCCCGGTACAGCCTGTTGCCGATCTGCAGTTCCGTCGTGAACGCCGTGCCGGAACCGGTCACGGTGGTCGTCCCATCGGCCGTGATCGTTCCGCTGCGGGTGACCGGACCCACCGTAACCAGGTTGCTGCCCGCCGAGATATAGCCGTTGGTGAACGCGAGATCGCCAGTGACGACGGGGCTCGTGGTGATCGTGAGGTCGTTCGCGCTCTTGTCCAGCGTCAGGTTGAAGAAGGTCGTCGTCGCGCTGCCGGCAATCGCGGAGGCGGCTCCGCCGACGAAGGACAGCTTCTGCGTCGTCGAGGCACCGGCGGTAAAGGTGCCGTTGTTGGTCCAGTTGCCGCCCCCGCCGCCGGCGGTGTCGCCGACCGTCATATTCACGTTGTTGGCGTTCAGCGTCGCGCCGCTGTCGATGGTCACGGTATTGAGCACTGTGGGGGCATTCGTAAGGAGGCGCGCTGTCGGCGAATTGGTCGTGTTCACCGTCAGGTCCCAGATTTTGGCGCTGCTGTTGACATTGAACGTGCGGCTCGCCTCGGTCGAGGCGTTGCCGATCTGGATCGTGCCCCCGGTCACGGTGTTGCTCGTGGCCAGGTTGGTGTAGGCGAGGTTGTTGGTCGCGCTCGTGACCGTGCCGACGTTACCGGGATTCTGGATCACGATGGTGCCGCCGCTCATCGTGAAGGTCTGGGCGGCTTCGATATGAAACGGCGCCAGGGTCGTTGAGGTACTGCAGGGCGTGGGCGTGACGGTGCACACCGTCACCGTGCCGCCGCTCATGCTGAAGGTCCATGCCTCGGCGGCGCCCTGGCGGGTGATCCGGCCGGCGACGTTCAGGTTGCCACCCGTGATCTCTATAGTGGAACCGGCATCGGGCAGCAGGCCGTTGCCCGCGGTCGTTCCCAGATTGAAGGTTCCGGCCGAGACCTTGAACAGCCCGCGGATCGTGACCGCGAAGTTGCCGCTGCTCGCCGTGGCGCTCGCGTGATTCAGCCAGAAGCCGGAGGCGGCGGGCGTATTCGGATTCACGGTCCAGGGCGTGATCGAGGCCGCCGCGGAAAGTTTGAAGGTGCCCTTGGTCAGCGTCAGGAAGGGGGTCGGCACAACGCTGAAGTTGGTCGCCGTAAAATCCACCACATCCGCGCTGCCGGTGCCCATGTTGATCACGATGCGGTTGAAACGCGTGGTGGCGCCGGCTCCGCTGATGGTCTGGGTGATCCCGGCGCCCGCTTTGTTGAAGGTGGTATTGACGACATCGTCACCCGCGCTTACCAGGTCCAGGATATTGCTGTTCGTGATGTCGCCGCCCACCGTCAGCGTGCCGGTCCGCGTCCCGCCGACGCTCAGTGCCTGCACTTTTCCCGCGGCGCCGATGATGACATCGGTCGTCACGACGACGTTGCGGTTTCCCGCATGGTTGTAGTTGAAAGTCCCGTTCGCCGTGAGCTTGTTCATGGTCGGGTTGGTGGCGCTGTCGAGATTCACCACGTCGCCCGTCTGGATCTCCACGTCGTCGGTGGCGGCCGGGGGCCGGCTGACGGTGCAGCTTGTCGCGTCCCAGGTGGCGGCGGTGCGCCAGCTGCCCCCGCCCGCGCCGTTGCTCTTGCACAGGACCGCGAACGCGCTCGGCGCAGCGAGGCATAGGGCAAGCGTGACCAGCCAGCGCGCCGGGCGCCGCGCCGCGGGTGTCAAGGTGGGACGTGGGTTGCGATCCATTTCAGGCAATTAGACAGGACAATCGCACCAGTGAACGGGGAACTGTGCCTCACTGACCGGCTGCAGGGGCCCTGGGGATGTAAAACTTATTAATAAGTAACATATACGTTACCATCTTATGCAAAAAATATCTCCTTGGTATCTGTTCCTTAGCTCGCCGATCGGAGAACGCACCCGGAGAACGCACCGTATGCACGGGCTTCGGTTGCCTGGCACTGCGGAGATACCGGATTTAGCAACTACCATTGGTAAACCTAGACAGCCGATGCAATGTCTGTCTTTTTGAAGTCTTCCCCTTTGAACAGAAGGGCCTCGCCGGTCGTCTTGGCGAGCGCGTAGGAAAAGCAGTCGCCGAAGTTGAGCCCGGCCGGATGACGCCCCTTCCCGAAATCCACATAGGCTTGCCGTGCGGCGTGCGCCTGTTCTTCGGTCACTGGCTCGATGACGATTCCGGCCCGCCGAAAGAGCGCGTCGAACTGGCGCGCGCCGGCGTCTTTTGCTTGAGCCTCGACGACGATCGAGACTTCAACGAAGTTGGCGGCGGATATGCGGCACGAATCTGCCTGGACGATTGCTCGTGCATAAATTTCTGCATCCTCTTCGGCAAACAGGATCGCGAGCAGCGCCGAGCTATCCAAAATCATCGCGGGATGCCGCGCTCGTCGTAGAGCAGGGCGCCATGATCGATCGCAGGGCCGTTCAGGGATCGCGCGCAGCGGCGCCCGATCGCTAGCAGTTCCAAGACATTGGCCTCGCCTCCGCGATGCCGCCTGACGCGTTGCAGCCGGTCCCGCAGGGCCTCCGTAACGGCGCGTGTCATGGTCTCGCCGGTTGCCTTGGCGAGAGCCTGGGCCAAGTGGTGGGCTTCGGGGTCTTTGATATTCAGGGTCATTTTGTACTCCCAGGAAGAGTAATTTCTACCTTTCTTCATCATGACACCTGAAGCGAGTCCGTGCAAGTAGCTTCTCACGGACTCATGTTGGCGAACCTGACTGGGTCGGTCCGTCCCCCGATCCTGCCGGCACCTGGGCTTCCGGCGCCGCCGGGGCAACGGGACCGGTATCCACCGCACTACCTGCTAGACCGCCCTTACCCCGCACCAGCTCGCGCGGCAGCGAAAACACCACGCTCTCCGCGATCCCGTCCAGCGCGCGCACATCGCGCGCGCCGAGCGCCTGCAGGCGTTCGATAAGTTCGTTGACCAGCACCTCCGGGGCCGATGCCCCGGCGGTGATGCCGACGCGCGCCTTGCCCGCCACCCACTCGGGGCGCAGGTCGCTGGCCGCGTCCACCATGTAGGCGGCCACCCCCATGTTTTCGGCCACTTCGCGCAGCCGGTTGGAATTCGAGCTGTTCTTTGATCCGACCACGATCACCATGTCGCACTCCGGCGCCATCGCCTTGACCGCATCCTGGCGGTTCTGCGTGGCGTAGCAGATGTCGGCTTTCTTCGGCCCCTGAATGGCGGGAAAACGCGCGCACAGCGCATCGATGATCGCCGCCGCGTCGTCCACCGACAGCGTGGTCTGCGTGACGTAGGCGAGCTTGTCCGCATCGGCCACCTTGAGCCGCGCGACATCCCCGATGGTTTCGATAAGGTACATGCCGCGCGCCGATTGCCCCATGGTGCCCTCGGCCTCCGGGTGGCCGCGGTGCCCGATCATGACGACCTCGAAGCCCGATTTCAGCAGCTTCGCCACCTCCATATGCACCTTGGTCACGAGCGGACAGGTGGCATCGAACACCTTCAGGCCGCGGCCCTCGGCCTCGGCGCGCACTTCCTTGGAGACGCCGTGCGCGCTGAAGATCACGGTGCTGCCCGCGGGCACCTCCTCCAGCGCCTCGACGAAGATCGCGCCTTTCTGCCTCAGATCCGCCACCACGTAGGTGTTGTGCACAATTTCGTGGCGCACATAGATCGGCGCGCCGAATAAATCGAGCGCGCGCTCCACGATTTCGATCGCGCGCTCCACGCCGGCACAGAATCCCCTGGGATTGGCGAGGATGACGTTCATGATTTTCATAATTTTGCGAGGACCCGCACTTCGAAGCGTACCGCGCGGCCGGCGAGCGGGTGGTTGAAATCCACGGTCACCTGATCCGCCTCGACGCTCTTCACCAGGCCGCCCTGCTTGCCGCCTGTGCCGTCCGCGAATTCGAGCAGCACGCCCTGTTCGACCTTGACGTTTGCCGGAAGTTCGGAACGCCGCAGCGTGCGCAGCAGATCCGCGCGCCGTTCGCCAAAGGCGGCGCCCGGGGGCAGATCGAATATGCGGGTCTTGCCCTCTTCGGCCTGCGCGAGGCACTGCTCGAGGCCGGGCGCGAGCTCGCCGCAGCCGATGGACAGCGTGGCCGGGCGACCGCCGAAGGTGGAGAGCACCTCCGCGCCGTCATCCAGCGCAATCCGGTAGTGCAGCGTCACGAGCGCTCCCTCGGCAAGTTCAGGCACGGCCCGCCTCCTTCGCGTCACGATGCAGGAAGGAGTCCAGGATCAGTATCACGGCGCCGATGCTGATCGCGGAATCGGCGACGTTGAACGCCGGCCAGTGCCAGCCCATTGCATGAAAATCCAGGAAGTCCACCACGTGCCCGAGGCGCAGACGGTCTATGAGGTTGCCGAGCGCGCCCGACAGTATCAGGGTGAGCCCGGCGCAAAAGCGCGGCTGGTGAGCATTGCGCAGCAGTAAAACGCTGACCACGACCACGGCGATCACGGCCAGTACGGTAAGGAACAGCTTCTGCCAGCCGCCCGCATCGGCAAGAAAACTGAACGCGGCCCCGCTGTTGAAGGCAAGCACCAGGTTGAAGAATGCCGTCAGCTCGATGCGCTCCCCGAGCGCGAGGCGCGCGAGCACCGCGGCCTTGCTCCACTGGTCCAGCACGACCAGGACGGCGGCGAATGCGAACCACGGCGCTGCGCGCGTCCAGGCCGGTTTGCCCGCCTCTCCGCCCTCAGGCATGGCGCCGGACTTCGCCCTTGCCGAGCAGATTCTCCACGCAGCGCGCGCAGATGCCCGGATGCTCCGCGTGCGTGCCGAGATCGGCGCGGTAGTGCCAGCAGCGCGCGCATTTCGCGCGCGTGCTCACGCGCACTTCCAGGGTCGCTTGCGCCGCGCGCTGCAGGCGCGCTTCTGATGTAAGCAGCACGAACTTGAGTTCATCGCCCAGGCTCGCCAGCAGATCGAAATCGGCGCCGTTCACCATCAAATCGACCTCCGCCTGCAGCGAAGACCCCAGCTTGCCCGCCGCGCGCAGCTCTTCGATCTGCTTGCGCACCGGTGTGCGCAGCGCACGCAGCCGGGTCCACTTCTCAAGCAGCGCGCCACTGTCCGCTACCGGAGGAATATCGTGCCATGTCTGAAAGAAAATGCTGTCATCGTCCTTGCCCGCGAGGGCTTCCCACAACTCCTCCGCCGTAAATGACAGCACCGGCGCCATCAGCCGCACCAGGCTGTGCGTGATGTGCCACAGCGCGGTCTGCGCCGAGCGCCGCGCCTGAGAATCCGCGGCGCAGGTATAAAGCCGGTCCTTCAGGATATCCAGATAGAAAGCGCCCAGATCCTCCGAGCAGTAGGTCTGCAGCTTCTGCGCCACGAGGTGAAACTGATAGCGCTCGTAGTCCTCGGCGATTTCGGATTGAAGCTCCGCGGCGCGCGCGAGCGCATAGCGGTCGATCTCGGCCAGCTCGGTCGCCGGCAGCGCACTCTTCGCGGCATCGAAATCGGATGTGTTGGCAAGCAGAAAGCGCAGCGTGTTGCGGATCCGCCGGTAGCTCTCCACGACGCGCTTCAGAATCTCGCTCGAAATCGACAGCTCGCCGCTGTAATCCGTGCTCGCGACCCACAGGCGCAGGATCTCCGCGCCGAGCGTCCCCGACACCTGCTGCGGCGCGACCACGTTGCCCCTCGATTTCGACATCTTGCGGCCTGCGCCGTCCACCACGAAACCGTGGGTCAGCAATTGCCGGTAGGGCGGCGCGCCGTTCAGCATGCAGGACACGAGCAGCGAGCTGTGGAACCAGCCGCGATGCTGGTCCGAGCCTTCAAGATAAAGATTCGCCGGAAATTCGGTGTCCGCCGGATGCGAGCCGGTGTTCGTCCTGCGGCCCGCCGGCCCCCCCATCACCGTCTGGTGCGTGGAGCCGGAATCGAACCAGACATCGATGGTGTCGCGCCCCTTTTCGTAGTGCGCGGCGTCCGCGCCCAGCAGCTCGGCAGGATCGATCTCCTGCCAGGCTTCGATACCCGCAGACTCGACCTTCTTGGCGATTGCCTCCAGCAGTTCGGGCGTGCGCGGGTGCAGCGCGCCGGTTTCCTTGTGCAGGAAAAACGGCATCGGCACGCCCCACTGGCGCTGGCGCGACAGCGTCCAGTCCGGGCGGTTGGCGATCATGCCATGCAGACGCGCCTGCCCCCAGGCAGGGAAGAACTGCGTCTGCTCGATGCCGCGCAACGCGCTGGCGCGCAAAGGTTCCGGCGGCATCTTGCCCGCATAGCCCGGCACCTGATCCATGCCCGCGAACCATTGCGTGGTGGCGCGCAGGATCACCGGCGTCTTGTGTCGCCAGCAGTGCATGTAGCTGTGCGCATACGAGACATGCGCGAGCAGCGCGCCGCGTTCCGCGAGCGCCTCCACTATTTTCGGATTCGCCCTCCAGATCGACAGCCCGCCGAACAGCGGCAGGCTGGAGGCGTAACGGCCATCGCCCATCACGGGCGTCAGGATCTGCGCGTCCCGCATGCCATTGCGGCGGCACGCGTCGAAATCCTCCACGCCATAGGCGGGCGCCGAATGCACGACGCCGGTCCCTGAATCGAGCGTCACGTATTCGCCGAGATACACGGGCGAAAGCCTGTCGTACAGCGGATGCTTGAACGCGATGTGATTCAGCGCAATGCCCTTGCAGTGCGCGAGCGTCGTGCCCTCTAACTTGTAGCGCGCGAGACAAGCCTCCTGCAGCTCGGCTGCGAGTATCAGTAGGCCGCGTTCGGTGTCGACCAGGTTGTAGTCGATCTCGGGATGCACGTTCAGCGCCTGGTTGGCGGGGATGGTCCAGGGCGTGGTGGTCCAGATCACGATGAAGCCGGGCTTGTCCGGCAGCGCTTTCAGGCCGAAGGCGCGCGTCAATTTGTCCGGCTCGGCAAACGCGAAGCCGACGTCGATCGCCGGATCCTTGCGGTCTTCGTACTCGACTTCGGCTTCGGCGAGCGCGGAGCCGCAGTCGAAACACCAGTTGACCGGCTTCAGGCCGCGGTAGACATAGCCCTTCTCCAGCAGCGCGCCCAGAGTGCGGATTTCGTCCGCCTCGTTCCTGTACGCCATGGTGAGGTAGGGGTTGTCCCAGTCGCCGAGCACGCCGAGGCGCAGAAAATCCTGTTTCTGGCGCTCGATCTGCTCCGTGGCGTAGGCGCGGCACAGCCGCAGCGTTTCCGCCGCGGGCAGGTTCTTGCCATGCTGTTTTTCGATCTGCACCTCGATCGGCATGCCGTGGCAGTCCCAGCCCGGCACATAGGGCGCGTCGAACCCCGCCAGCGTGCGCGACTTGACGATGATGTCCTTGAGAATCTTGTTCACCGCGTGGCCGATATGGATATCGCCGTTCGCGTAGGGCGGACCGTCGTGCAGCACGAAGCGCGCTCGCCCCGCGGCGAGCGTGCGCAAGCGGCGGTAGACGCCGCGTTCCTGCCAGCCCGCGACCCACCGCGGTTCGCGCCTGGCGAGATCGCCGCGCATCGGGAACGGCGTGTCCGGCAGATTTAAAGTCTTCTTATAGTCAATCATGATGGCGAAAATATTCCCTTGCCTGTTCCACGTCCGCCGCGATGGCGACGCGCAACGCGTCCAATCCGTCGAATCTCTCTTCATCGCGGATGCGCTTGCGAAAGCTCACCCGCAGGTGACGCCCGTACAGCTCGCCGCGCGATCCGAGCCTTGCCGCATCGAAGGGATCGAGCAAGTGTACTTCCAGCAGCGGCACCGGCACTTCGTTCACCGTCGGGCGGCGCCCGACGTTGGCCGCGCCGTGCGCGCGCCAGCCCGCATCGAGATCCTCGACATCGACCACGAATATGCCGGAGACTGCGGGCTCGCGGCGCAAAAATATATTGGCGGTCGGAAAGCCCAGCGTGCGGCCGACCTTCTTGCCATGCGCCACGCGACCGCTGATCGTATAGGGGCGGCCGAGCAGAAGTTCCGCGCGCGCGAAATCGCCCGCCTTGAGCGCCGCGCGCACCGCCGAACTCGACACCCTCTCCCCCTCGATGCTTACTTCGGGCAGCGTCTCCAGCCAGAAGCCGTGCTCGCGCGCCGCGCGTCCGAGGAGATCGAGATCGCCCGCGCGCTTCGCGCCGAAGCGGAAATCCTTGCCGACCAGCAGCCACTTCACTTGGAAGCCGTGTACGAGGATTTGTTCGATGAAGCCCTGCGCGGACAGCGCCGCCAGACGCGCGTCGAAGCGCGCGACATGGGCGCGCTCGATACCGGCGGCCGCGATGCGCTCGAGCTTGTCGCGCAGGCGCGCGATGCGCGCGGGCGCGGTGCCCGGCGAGAAGTATTCGCGCGGATGAGGTTCGAAGGTCAGGACGCCCGAAGCCAGCGCCAGCTCGCGCGCTTTCGCGGTCAGGCGCTGGAAGATCGCCTGGTGGCCGCGGTGCGCGCCGTCGAAATTGCCGATGGTGAGCACGCAACCCCTGCCGTGCGGCACCACGGTGCCGTGGGTTACGATCATCAGAGTGAAGCTAAAAAGCGCATTTTAGTGGATTCTTGCCATCCACCGGGGATGCACCGCGTTCCGACGTGAAACTATCTGAAGAGCGTGATGCAGGCCGCGCCCCTCTTGCGGGGAGAACTCTTCATGCCATCGCGGTTGGCAGTGGCGTATCGTCCTGATGGCGCAGCATTTCAACGGCGAGTTGCGCGATCAACTGTTCGCGCATGGGTTTCGATTCCGGCACATCCCACAAGTTCGACATCTCGTGCGGGTCCTCGGCGAGATCGTACAGCTCACAGACCGCCGGGTCTTCGGAAAAGGTCAGCCGCCAGCGTTCGGTGATCAGCGTTCGAATGTGAAAGTGGCGCGGCCGGCCGAAGGCGTATGAAGTGGGCTCCTGCTCGATCAGCATGCCGGTCCGATCGGACAAGGCCTCCCCTCGTTCCCCTCGCACCGACGGCAGGAGGCTGCGGCCCTGCATGCCATGGTAGGGCGCGAGCCGGGCGCGATCGAGGACCGTTTGGGCTATGTCCAACGTACCGCTCAGGCTGCTCACGGCGCGTGGCGCGGGCGCGGCCGGATCGGCCCAGATAAAAGGCACCCGGATCAACCCCTGGTAGTGCGCCGGGCTTTTCAGCATGATCCCGTGATCTCCCATGAAGTCGCCATGGTCGCTGGTGAAGATGACCACCGTCTCCTTCTCCATCCCGCCAGCGGCGAGCGTTGCCAACACCCTGCTTATCGCATCATCGATCATTGAAATGGAGCCGTAGTTCAGGGCGATGATCTCACGGCACTCCCGCTCGCTTACCGCGAAAGACGGCCCCATTCCCTCGCGGTTGCCGCCGGTGCGCGTGCGCTCGTGGAGGGCCGGAGCGAGAGGCGGAAGGTTCTTCTGCCGGAAGGACGCCGGCAAGGGAATATCCGCAGGGGAATACAAGTCCCAGTAGCGGCCGGGCGGCGTCCAGGGGTGGTGCGGATCGGGAAAGGAGCACTGCAGGAAAAACGGCTGGTCCCCGGCCTTGCGGCCGTGGTTCTCGATCCAGGCCGAGGTGCGCTCGGCGATATAGCTGGTGGGATACAGCTCCTCGGGAAGGCGCGTTCGCCAGGTCTGCGGTGCGCTGTAGCGAGGATCGGGAATGGCGTTTTGCCGGCCGCGGAGCGATGCGGCATCGGGCCGGCGCTCCGCGAGCCAGCGCTCATAATCGCCGCCGACGAAATCGGAATGATCGGTGCACAGTTCGACGTGATCGAAACCATAAAAAGGCGTCTGGACGCGAAAATCGGGATCGCGGCGCCAATACGGCGTCCACTCGTTGTCGTAGTCGCGGCCGCGGCGGTGGTCTTTGGTCGCCTGCTTTAGCGCCTCGGGCGGGGCATCACCGCCGTTGCTGTTCGTCCAGACCGGTATGTTGGTGCTGCTGTAGCCGAAGTTCTGAAGATGCGACTTGCCGACCAGCGCGGTGCGATACCCGGCGGCGGCCAGGAGCTCCACGAACGTGCTCGACTGGCGCGAGAGCGGAATACCACTAAGGCGCACGCCGTGCAGCGAGGGCATGCGCCCGGTCATCAGCGTCGCCCGATTCGGCATGCAAGTCGCGTTCGCCACGTAGAAGCGATCGAACCGCGCACCGCGCGCGGCGATCGAATCGATGTGCGGCGTGCGCAGCACGCGGTTGCCGTAGCAGCCGAGATAATCGGCACGGTGCTGGTCCGTGATGAAGAACAAAAAATTCGGGCGCGCCGGCATCTCAATCCGCCTTCAAGTTGGCCTGGCGGACCACGCGGCGCCAGCGCTCGAGGTCGGCGGCGATGATGGCGCGGAATTCCTCCGGTG
>ORMF010830508.1_pt1 | contig 165218 bp, 174 predicted proteins | sample 1779871 | NCBI WGS metagenome assembly ORMF01 (sample SAMEA104232316, study PRJEB22302) | groundwater metagenome | biome: forest; feature: aquifer; material: groundwater | place: USA | collected 2011-08-07 | depth 5.4 m | reverse complement strand
CTGGAAGAACAATTGGAGACGTAGACAAAGAAACCGTAATCGACTACGTTAGAAGACAAGCAGAACAAAAGGTACTCACTGATTTTGTTCCCAAAATCAAACCAGGATACCCGCCCCTTTAGGGGCGGGAGCAGTCATTTTTCTCTTTTTGTTTCAAGCCACACTTTTATCCTTCTTGAAACATATTCAATCGCGTCTTTGCCGTACGGCACGTAAACTGCAAGGTTTCCTTTCTGCAGATATTTTTCCTGCAGGTCTTTTCTGATTCCTTTAAGCATCTGGACTTCGAATTTGCAGGTGAATCTTTGGCTCAGTTTTTCTGCAAGCAAAAGAATGTCTTCTCTGTGCGTGCCAATCGCAATTGCCATGCAGTCGCGGTTTTCAAAAGCGGTTTCAACCAATTTTTTGAAGTTTTCAATCGTTTCTTTTTTTCCGGAAAAAGCGCCAAGGTTTTCTGTTTCAGGGTAAACGCCTTTGACAAGGCGCACGCGTGCCTTGAGATTGTTGCTTCGCGCAAACGCCGCCAGTTCAATCAAATCTTTTAGCGAGCGCTTGAGTTTTGCCTGCAGGCAGACTGTAACGCCTGTTTTTGTTTCAAGCAAAATATGTTTGTACGCAAAAAGTGTGAAATCAGTGTAAGCTGCTTCCTCCATGTCTATCTCGGTTTCGATTTTGTTTTCAAGGGCTTTTTGCACGATTTCGCGGATGTTTTTGAGTGCAAATTCCTCGTTTTCCTTGATTGTTTTGCCGGCCAGGTCAGTTCCAAACTGGGATGGCTTGATTGAAATTGAGGCGTCAAACTTCGGGTCGCGTTTTTTTTCTTCTGCAATCAGGCTGACAAGGCACAGGTATTCGGTCATTGTCTGTTCGACAAATTGTTTGTCTTGGTAGGCTTCGCCTAACACATTGATTATTGCTCTGCCACCAAGCTGTCCTAATTTATGCGTTTCTTTTATTGCGCTTTGCGCATTTGTTCCCGCAATCCATTTGTCCAAAAATGGCAGCAGGATAGTTGTCGCGCTGCGGTGAATTTGTCTCTGTGTTGTTGAATGCATTCAAATCAGCATTGCCCGTTTTGCAGGGGGGTGGTCTTTAGGGCGAAGCCTTTTGAAGCGCTTTCAAGTCCGGTTTCACCGGTTTGTTCCCATGCCTGTCTGCATTCAAATGCCAGATCACATTTTTCGCAATTAAACTTTGTCAGGCACGCGTTTTCCTGTGAACTGAAAAAAGGCTCGTCTTGGGTAGTTGGCGTGCATTCAGACACGCTTTGCGCGTTTGAAACAGAAAAATCAAACGATTTTGTGTCTTGCCCTGCTTCATCACCAAAAGCCGTGACTTCAAGCCGGAAATCGCCGTCATCTTCAATCGGCAGGTTAAAAGAAATCGTGACTGAATTTCCAGGAATTATTTCTGCCGCAAAGTCTGTTATTTCCGGCGCGTAAAGGTTTTCTGTTTCTTTTCCTTCAACAACAGTTTTTTTGAAGATTTTTGCGGTCGTGAAAACATTTGTCGCTGTGAGCTCCCCTGAATTTTCGACTTTGATTGTCACAAAAGCGTCTTCAACTGCCAAGTCGATTTCTTCTCCAAGTGCGATTTCTTTCACTCCAACTTGTGCAGGCTTTAGCCCAAAATATATCCTGCAACCATACAGGTTTCCAGAAAGAAAGCATCTTGCGCTTGCGGTTGTGGAAGTTTTTTTCTCGGAATAAAACTGTCTTTCCTCTATGTGAAGGCCACCAGTGCTGCATTCAATCGAACTGCATGCAAATGACACACTTGTTGTGTCATCGTCAAATATTTTTGCTGCGTCAAAAAACATGTCTTTTTCTATCTGGATTTCTTTTGAAACGCTTTTTCCTTCGTTTCCTTTTGCGTAAACCAAAAGCTGCCGTAATTCCTTGATTGTGTCAGTGCTTTGTGAAGGAAAAAAGTTGAGAACAAGAAAAAGAACCGCTATTGCCACGATTGCAAAAATCGCCAATTTGAAAACGCTGTTTGTTTGCGCGCGTTGATTCATTTGTGTCTTCTCCGGTGCGGCAAAAAAAAGTTCACTTCCCATCTAAGGAATTTTTCAAGTAGTTTTCCAAAAAGGTAAAGTGCGACACTCAGCACAAGGAATGCCTGCAGGTCGCCTGTCCTAAAAAACCAGAGAGAATAATCTGCTGCCCAGAGTTTTGCCTTTATCAGTACATATACTACTAGACCGAGGACAAACAATGAGAGTGCCAGCCTTTCAATGAATTCGATTGCTTTCATGCGTTCCCTTTTTCTTCAAGCTTTACATGTTTTTGCAGTTTGAACATTTTAATGATTTCGTTTGAGGTTGTGGCATCCTGTGGCTTTTTGTCTGTGCGGATTGAAATCATCCGCGGAAAACGCAGGGCATATCCTGCTCCGTTGGTTTTTCCGGCCATGTGGGTCGGGCTTTTTGTTATCTCGTCAGCGCGCACCTCTATTACCATCTGGGGAAACACCCATTGGTCTGGTTCTAGTTCGCAAAGCACGGAAGCGGGCTTTTTTGGGGACTTGATCTTGCTTAACGCGCTTTCAAGGTCGGTCATTCTTTGTTCTGTCATCCCTGTGCCGATTTTTGCAACTGATTCAAACATGCCGGTTTCGTCATTGTACACCGCAGATAAAAGGCCTCCAAGGCCAAACTGTGTGCGTTTTCCTTTTCCTTTGTAATAGCCTATAACTACAACATCAACAGAGTCCTGCAGTTCGCCCTTGTATGAGCGCTTGAGTTTTATCCAGGCAAACTTTCGTGCTCCTGCAATGTATTTTGCATTCAGGTCTTTTGCAATTATTCCTTCAAGGCCGCGTTCGAGTGATTCTTCAAAGAACCTGTCGATTTCTTCTGCTTTGTCTGTCTCGATTGCTTCAGTCAATTCGATTGTCGGCCCTGGTTCTACGATTTCTCTGAGTTTTTTTCGCCGCATCGCAAACGGTTTTTCAAGCATGCTTTCGTTTTCCACAAGCATGACGTCAAACAAAAAAACTTTGAGCGGGAGCTCTTTTGCCTTTTCTGAAATCTCGTATTTTCTTTTCCGCTGGATTGTCACCTGGAACGGGAAAAATTCCTGTGTGGCCTCGTTTACTGCAAGTGCTTCGCCTTCAACAATCGCTTTTTTTGCCTTGACTTGTTTTTTCACGGCGTCAGCGATTTCTGGAAACATGTCTGTGACGTTTTCGTTTTGGCGGGAGAAAATTTTGACAGTGTCCAGGTTTTTGTGTATCTGCAGCCTAAAGCCGTCATACTTTTGTTCCACGATGCATTTTCCAAGCTTTTCAACTATTTCTTGTGCGCTGTTTAAGCGCTCTGCAAGCGTTGGCCTGATTGGAATGCCCGGGCTGATTTTTGTTTCCTTTAATCCTGCAAGCCCTTTTTCTTTTATCGCCCGCGCGATTTCCCCAAGGTCCGGGTGGACGTTGTAATAGCTTTCAATCAGTTCGCGGGTTTTTTGTTTTACGCGCAGGGCAAATTCCGTTTTTCTTTTTTCGTCTTTTTTTTCCTTGAGTTTTGCCTCGATTTCCTGCACTTCCTTTTTGTGCGTTTTCACATAGTCGTCAGAATAGTTCAGCGCAAGGGCGTCCATGATTGACGGGTCGCCGATTCCAAGGCGCATGTTTCCAAGGCACATTCTTGCAATGAATTTTGCTTCAGTCGGGCTTCCGGAATTAAACAGCTCCGCTACGAGTTTTAGTTTTAGTTCCTGGCTTCCCTTGCCGGTTGTTGTCGCAATTTTTTGCAGGTTTGAAAAAACTTTTTCAAGAGTCAAATCGCTTGAAAAAAGCGCGGTCTGCTTTTTTTTTGCGGAAATTTCTTCGACCACCACTCCAAGGTCGCCTTTTTCCTTGAATTTTTTCTCTATTTCTTTTCGAGAAAAACCTGTTGCTTTTGAGATGCTTTCCATCAGGAGCTTTTCTCCAAGGCCTGCTTCAAGGCCCTTAAAGCTTGGCCCCAAAAGCCCCTGGCTCAGGTAAATAAGTTGTTGTATCTCGCCTGGCTTTGCAGCTGAAAACATTTTTGCCACAATCAGCGTCATTTCCAGGCGCGAGGAAACATGTTCTATCTGGTCAAAAAAACCCGATATTTCGCGAAAAAGCATATATTGAATTGGCATCAAGGCAACTTAAATTTAATTGTTTTATTAATTAATAATTTGTGGCAAAAAGTCTTGGGCGGAAAAAAACCAAATTTTCCGGAGCCGAATCATCTGATTTAAATGGTAGGTCCCGTGAAATTTTTCTGGCGCTTTCAAACCGTGATTTATCTTTACCCGAGCGTGAAAGGCTTTCAGAAGAATTACGTGTTATAAATGAAGAATTGGCCTTAAGGCACAGAGCTAAATTGTCCTTATTGAAAAGCCGATTAAGGGGTGAAAGGGTCAAGAAGCCAAGGCCTTCAAGGCGCCCACGCTGAAGCTTTTTTTTACCAAACTTGGTGTTTTAGCCTTGCTTTGCTTTTTAAAGCCTTTTTGCACAAAAAAATCATGTTAGATCAAGCATTCAGGTTGGGGCCATAGTATAGCCTGGTCTAGTATTCGCGCTTTGGGAGCGTGAGACAGGAGTTCGAATCTCCTTGGCCTCATTGAAATATTTAGCGGACTTCGGGGTCTTAGTCTAGCCTGGTAGGATTCAACCTTGGGGTGGTTGCGGCGGGGGTTCAAATCCTCCAGATCCCATTTCATAAATTTTAAAATCCGGACTTGCCCATTATCTCCATCCTTTTTAATTACTTTTTCTGTTGTTTTTGTGTTATGGCCAAGGAAAAGCTTGAAGGCATTACTGTCAAGAAATCCGACGATTTTTCGGAGTGGTACAACCAGATTGTGCTAAAGGCAGGCCTTGCAGAGTACGCACCAATCAAGGGCTTTATGGCAATCATGCCGCGCGGGTATGCGTTGTGGGAAGAAGTCATGGCGCACTTTAACAAAGTTTTTGCTGAAAAAGGAGTAAAAAATGCTTATTTTCCTCTTTTGATTCCTGAAAGCTTTTTCAAAAAAGAAGCCGAGCACGCAAAAGGGTTTGCGCCGGAACTTGCATGGGTTGAGCGAACAGACGAAGGAGAACGCGTTGCGATTCGACCAACTTCTGAAACAATCATTTATGATTTTTTTTCAAAGTGGATTAGAAGCTGGCGCGATTTGCCGTTTCGCATCAACCAGTGGGCAAACGTTTTGCGCTGGGAAGTAAAGCAGACAAAGCTTTTTTTGCGGACTAGGGAATTCCTGTGGCAGGAAGGCCACTGCGCATACGCTACAGAAAAGGAATGCATTGACGAATCGCTTTTCATTTTGGGCGAGTACAAGTGCTTTTGCGAGGAAATGCTTGCGATTCCAGTGATTGCCGGAAAAAAAACCGAGGCAGAGCGTTTTGCCGGAGCAAAGGACACATTCACGATTGAATCCCTCATGCCGGACGGCAAAGCCCTGCAGATGGGCACTTCGCATAATCTTGGACAGAATTTTGCCCGGACCTTTGGCGTGAAATTCCTCGACCAGTCCGGTTCCGAGCAACTTGCGTGGCAGAATTCCTGGGGCGTTTCCACGCGCCTGATTGGTGCACTTGTCATGGCGCACTCTGACGACAAGGGGTTTGTCGTCCCCCCAAAAATGGCGCGCGAAAAAGTAGTGATTGTCCCAATCATTTTTGAGGATTCAAAAAAGAAAGTGCTAAAGGGCGCATTTGATTTGAACAAAAAACTTTCTGAGTTTGGCTCGTTTGTCGATGACCGCGACCAGTATTCGTCCGGCTGGAAGTTCAACGAATGGGAACTAAAAGGCATTCCTGTCCGGATAGAGTTTGGCCCAAAGGACATGGCAAAAAAGCAGTGCGTTGTCGTGCGCCGTGACACTGGCGAGAAAAAAACCGTAAAACTTTCTGCAGCAAAAAAAGAGGTTTCAAAAGCACTTGACCTGATGCAAAAAGACCTGTTCTCGCGCGCAAAAAAATTCCTTGAAGAAAACACAGTTGAGGCAAAATCGTGGGACGATTTTGCAAAAGCAATTGATGGCAGAAAACTTGTTTTTTGTTTTTTCTGCGGCGGAAAGGACTGCGAGGCGCAAATCAAGGCAAAGACAACAGCTTCAAGCCGTTGCATTCCGTTAAACCAGCCAAAGTCAAATAGCGTGTGCGTTCACTGTGGAAACTCCGCGGCTGAAAAAAGCTTTTTTGCAAAGGCTTATTGATGAAACAAAAAAGGAAAAAAATAAAACTTTCAACCGGCCTGCCGCATGATGTTGGCTTAAAGTCCCGGAAAAAAATCCTGATTGATTATGCCAAAATCAAGGGCGTTTTTTTGCCTGAAAACAACCCGAAAATAAAGAAAAACCCGCAAAAGAGCAGGATTTAAACTTTTTTTGGCAATCATTGAGTGGATGAAAATGCTTTATTTTTGGCCGGTTCTGCTGGCTGCATTGTTGTTGGTTGGGTTTTTCCTGTTTAGCCCCAAAAAACCAGAAAGCCTTGATTCAGGCAGGCCTTTTCCAGGCGAAGCCTTGCTTGGAAAACCCTTTAATCTTGGATTAAACAACGGCGTGGTAGTTAAGGAAACCGGCCTGAAGATTTCTTTTTTGAAGCTAAACATTGACGGTCCGGCTGAGAATGACACTGGTGAATTCTTAATCGAAAAAGATGGGTCAAGCCAGAAAATTTCACTCAAGTACAATGAAACCAAAAGCGTTTTTTCACATAAAATAACCTGTAAAGGGTTTGCTGTCCCTTATGACACTCTTGGGCCCGGTCCCATCCCGATTCCACAGGCAAGCCTTTTGGTTTTGCAGGAATAATTGTTTTCAGAAAATTTTTGCCTTCATGAAAGCGCGTTTTCCTCTATTTCCAGTTCCATTTTCTCTATTTCTTTGCCGTCAATTTTTTTGTAGTGCGGGCCGGTTATGCGAAAGCCAAGGCTTTCATAGATTTTTTTTGCGGGACTGTTGTCTTTGCGCACAATCAGTTCTATTTTTTGCGCTCCGCTCCATGCGGAAAAATTTATTGCAAATTTCAGGAGGGTTTTCCCGATTTTTTTTCCGCGGAACTGTTTTTTTACGGTGACTCCGTTTATGAATGCTTTTTGCCCGTTTAGCTGGAAATCCACAAATCCGGCTATTTTGTTTTCCTCGACTGCCTTGAAAATGAAAATGCCGTTTTTTTTGCGCGACAGTATTTTGTCGGCTGAAAGCTTTGCGTAAGAGAATTCCTCTGTGGCCATTTCGCTTATTTCTGGAATGTCGTTTTCTGTTATTTCAGTGATTTTCATTTGATTCCCTTTAGGTATTCCGTTATCTCCACTTCTGATATCGCGCAGCCTGCGTATTTGACTGAGAAAAGTGCGGCCTTTAGCGAGGCTTTGTTGTTTTCAAGCTCGTTTTCAAAACAGTCTTTTTCGTAGCCAAGTGCTATTATTTCACTTGAGCGAAAAATCGTTGTCCCGGAAAGCAGGCCCTGGATTTCAACCAGTTTTCTTTCATTAAAACTCATATGTTTCCCTGTCCTGTACTCAAAGAGTTTGAGAAGGTTTCTTGGTTCCTCTAAAAGCATTCTTGTGGTCCTTTCATCTATGACAAGCGCGTCTGCGCCCATGGTTTTTACGAGTGCAAGTGCCTCTATTTCTCCTTTGTGGATGATGTCTAGTGGCTTGCTTGCTGCAAGGCACAGCCCCTTTGATAACTCCATTATCCTGTTTGAGAGTTCAAGTGTCCCGTTTTGCGGTTTAATGACTTTTATCCACCCGTTCTTGATTGCGGTCTTTATCCGGATTGCGTTCAATTCAAACCTTTTGATTTTCAGCGGGATTTCAACTGTTTCTTTCATCACCGAATAGGGCATGAAGAATTCCACTTTTTGCTTTTCTGCAAGGCGCCCGAGTATTTTCATGAAGCATTTTTCTGAAAGGGAAATCAGGCTGCTTGAGTCAAACACGAGTTTTTTCATTCAAACACCGTCCGTGCAATCTTCATTCTTTGCTTCATCGTGATTCCTGTTTTTTCCTCGTCGTGGATTTTTGTTATGCCGATATAATTCTGGAGTTCTGCCTTGTTTGCGTTTGTGAGGTCAGTTGCCTTGCTTAGGCTCATGCCTTGCGCGTAGGCGTTTGACGCGATTTTTATTTTTGCCTTGTCCCAGATGTTTCGCACATAGTTTCCAAGGTCATGGTCGACTTCTGTGACGCTGTGTTCCACTTTGTCAAGCTGGTGCAGGAATTCTTCCTGCTTGTTTTTGCGGAGCAGTTTAATGCATTCGTCAAGGCTGAAAAAAATTTTTCTTTTTGCTTTTCCCCAAAGTGGATTTTTCACGACGTGCTCTTTTGACACGATTTTGCTTAAGGCATACGCAAAGACCGCGATTTTTGCGGTTCCCTTGTCAAAGCCCCAGACCGCGCTTTGGGTTGCCCTGTTGCTTAACTCTTTTAGCGCAAAGGAATCCTCCTGCGAAAAGTGTTTCTCTATTTTTTCAAGCATTTCAAGCTGTTTGTAGGACATACATAACACTCTTCTTTTTTGTTTTAATTCTTTTCCTTACCAAAAAATTAATTAAGGGATAATCGCATCATTGATTCATGGATTTTCTTTTCTTCCTCCAGTTTGCGGTTCCAGAGGCTTTTGGGCCGCTGTTAAGCCTGTTTTTGCTTGTCGTGGCGCTCGCAGTTTCTTTTTTTGCAGTAAAATACCTTGATGCAAGGTTTTCGGGGGAAAAAGCTCCGGAATTGCCTAAAGAGCCAAAAACCCAGCATTCTTCGGGTTTTTCTTCAAAGAAAAATGAGTTTTTTGTGCCAAAAAAACAACCCGGGTCTTTTGCAGGCGAAGGAAAACAGGCTTTTTCTGAGTCTCTTCCAAACTTTAAGCCTACCCAGGAGCAAAACCTTGTAAAGACAATTAAAGAACTTTTGCGCGAGTCAACGCCTGAAGATGAAATTGTCAGAAACCTAAAGGACCTTGGCCTTGACGAAAAAAGCGCAAAAAAACTGATTTTGATTGCCCAGTCTGATGCCCTGGAAGTCTTTCGCGACGAAATAGACAAGATAACCAAAAAAAACGTGCAGGAACAACTGTCAAAAATCCAGTCCCAGCTTGGATCTTCAGGTGGAGTTTCTTATTCTGAAAAAGTCGAGTCTGTAAAGGAAAACCTTGACGATCGCCTTGAAGAAATGAAGCAGAAAACAAACAAGCCAAAAGAAGCCATTGCAAGAAACCTTGTGGACCTTGCAGCACAGCTTGAAGAAATAAAGCTTCCTGAGTTAAAGCCAAAAAAAGAGCTGAAATTTCCCGACGAAGCCTGAGTTTTTTTTGGACCGTGCTTGGGCATTTTTTGGACCTGTTTTTTGGACATGTTATGTGTTTTTATTTTCCAGATGTCTAATTATTAAAATGAAAAAACCCTTTTTTTTGCCTGCATTGCTTGCTTTCCTGTTGTTTTTGCCTGCAGCTGTTTTTGCTGTTTCTGCACAGGATGCCGTCAATTTTGTGGTAAAAGAAAACAGTTTTCTTTCTGATGGGGAGGAATTTGAGCAGCCGCTTGTTCCGCTGATTCATGACGGGAAAAAATTCTGGGTTGTCCCGGTGATTTCAGGTGATTCAATCGTGACATATTTTCCTGTAAGACAAGATGCCAAGGTCTTGTCAGAATCACGGGCTGTCAACCGGCCTGTTTTTCGCACTGCGGACACTTTGCGCGAAGTTTCTTTCCAAAAGGCGGAGATTTCAAAAAACCCTTCGATTGAATGGATTTTCACGCCGACTTATGCGCTGCGTTTTTCAAGCCTTTCAGGCATGCTGCGAAATGAATCATACCAGCTGAACACGATTGCGTCAACTGTTGGCTCTGATGAGGTTTATTCGCTGGTCTCTCAAATGGTTCCGATTCTTGAATCCCTTTCAATGACTTCAGCCAGCCTGAGCCTGCTTGTTTCCGATGCCTCAAAAGAGGAAAGCACTTTTTTTTCCGCGCCGGACTCGTCAAAAATCGATTCGTTAAAGGCCAAGTATTTTCTTGTGTTTGAAGGCGTGGCGGTTCTTGACAGCAAGGCACTTGATTACCGCGAAAAAGTAGACGAGCTAAAACAGGTGATTTCAACTGACCCGCAACTTGAACCTTCTGCCAAAACCTATCTTATTTCCCTTGCAGATGTCCCTGCCGAGTTCAACAGCATTGGCTCTTACCTGATTACCTCTGTCGAGCTTTCTTCACAGATTGATTCTGTTTATTCCAGGGTGTCTTCAAGGCTTGACTTTTTGCTGAACGAGTTTGATTTGCGCATAAAAAAGCAGAGCGCGTTCAACGCCATTTACAAGGAAAACCCTTCAGTTGTTGAAAAGACCGACGGCGAGTTTTCAAGTGTTTTTGAAATTGTTGATTTTATTTTAAAGGAAGAAAACAAAAGCCGCTGGAACGCTTCAGGCCTTGTTCGCCCGCTTGATTCAAAGTGGAAAGAAACCCTAAAACTGTATAATGAAAGAAAATACGATTTGGCGGAGTCTTTTTCGCAGGCACTGTTGTCTGACGCGCTGGTCATTTACCGCCAGGGATTTTTTGAGGAACCAATAGTTTCGGGCAATTCAAACGATTTTATTTTTCAGGTTATTTTGGGGCTGCTTGCGCTTTTGGTATTATTGCTTTTGTACAACAACCGTGACAAGCTGATTAGTTTTGCGAAAAAAAAAGATGACGAGGAAGCGTTCCAAAGCGAAGTGGACTAGTTGTTTGTTTTTAGGCTAGTTGTTTGTTTTCTTGCTTTGGTCAGATGCTGATTTCAAGAACGTCCCCGTCTTCCACCTTGTGGTCTTTTGAGACATTCTGGCCTGTAAACCTTGCACTGCCCCATAAGCGGACAGATTTGAGGTTTTTTGCCAGGTCCTTGTGCAGGCGGATTGCGCATTCTTCGACCGTTGCGCCTTTGTCCATTACAAGCGGGTCTGCAAGGTCTGGCTGCTGGCCCGGCTTTTTTGTGTAGACTATTATTTTCCCGCTTAGTTCAAAGATTTTTTTCTTCAGCTCTTCAATGTCCTGTTCTTCGAATGGGTTTAGGAAAAATGCTTTTTTGTAAACAAGTTTTGAGTTGAGTGCCTGTGCAAGGGATTCAATGGTCGTATTTTCCTGGAAAATGACACTTGCATTGTGTACTCCAAAAGCCTTGAGCGTGGAGATAACGCTTTCAGTGGTTGTTTTTAAGAGAAAATTTGTTCCCGAAAGGGAAATTCCCTTGACGTCGCCTGGCTTGATTATGATTCTTGGTTTTTCCTGGTTTATTTTTATCTCGGCGTTTTCCAGCTCTTTTATTATGGTTTTTTTTTCTTCATCGTTTAGTGCAAGGATTATGATTGCGTCAGTGTTCCTTATTGCGGAAAGAATTTGTGTCCCGTTTGCTTTTCCTTCGCTGCTTCCCTGTACAAGTGCCGGCATTTCAACAAGCTGCAAAAGCGCTCCCTTGTATTTCATCATTCCTGCAACGGGAATTGTTGTGGTGAACGGATAGGGTGCAACGGGCGTTTGCGCGTCTGTGAGCCGGTTCAAAAAAGTGCTTTTGCCGGAGTTTGGAAGCCCTATTATTGCAATTTGTGCGTCTCCGTCTTTTTTGATGTTAATTGATGGGCCGCCAGAGCCTTTTTTTCCGCCGACCTTTTTTTCTTTTTCTATTTCGTCTCTTAGTTTTGCTATTTTGGTCGTGAATTCTTTGCGGACGTTTTCTGACCCTTTGTGCTTTGGAACCGTGCGGAGCATTTCAGTGAGCGCCGCAAGTTTTTCCTCTTTTGAGGAGGCGCTGTGGTATTTTTCTTCGGCTTTGATGAAGTCTGGTCCTGCGTTTACCGGCATAAAATCCCTTTGTTGTGCTCTATAAAATCTGCATGCAAAAACTTTAAAGCCATGCCCTAAAGACCACTAGCTCTTCAAAAAAAAGCTTTTTTCGCCCCAAAATTTCACTTTTAAAGCCGTTTTCTTTAAGCATTTTCCGGGTTTTTTTTCCGTTGTTAAGGCTGCTTTGAAGCAAAAAAAGCTCCCCGTTTTTTGCCAGGCGCTTTTTTGCGCCTTTAATGAACCTGTCAATTGTTTCCCGCCCTTTTTTTCCACCGTCAACGTCAATGAACTTTATTTTTTCGCTTTCAACGTATGGCGGGTTGAAAATGATGCAGTCAAATTTTTTGTTTATGTTTTCAAACAGGTCTGTTTCAATGGTTTCAATGTTTGAAAACCCGCATGTTTTTGCGTTTTTTTGCGCGTTCAATAAAGCTGTTTTGTTGGCGTCAGCAAAAACGACTTTTTTTGCCCCGTTAAAAAATGCGTTTATTCCCTGTATTCCCGTGCCGCATCCAAGGTCAAGAACAGTTTTTCCTTGAAGCGAATGCACGGTGCGGGCCAAAAGAAAAGAGTCTTCTCTTGGGTCGTAAACGCTTTGCATTGCCTCCAGTTTTTTTCCGTTGAAAAAAAAGGCTTTACTGGCTTGTCTTGCACTCATCTAAATCGCTGTTTACAAGGCAGATGGCTTCGTCTATTGCTTTGAATGGGACACTGTACTTGCATTCGACTATTGCTGTTGTTGGAATCCGGAGGCTGTAGTCGACTGCCCTTTCAAGTGATGTCGTTGTTGCCTGTTCAAAGAAACCCGCACAAGAATACATTAGGTTTGCGCCGATGCCTGCTTCAAGCCTTGCTGTTTCCAGTTCTTCAAATGACAAGGGCGTTCCAAAATGCGGGCTTGCATTGCATAAAAGCAATTCTTCATCTGCAAGGTTTTTTGGATTTCCGCCTGCATCACAATAAAATCCAAGGATTGAATTTTGCATTTCCCTGAATTTTCCAACCACTCCTGAGGAACAGGTAAGGTATGCGATGCTTTTGTTGTAGAGTTCCTGGTTTGCATCGCTGTCAATTGTATCACCGGTTGTCGGAAGGAATTCAAAAATTATTTCAAGGCCGGTTTGGTCAAACTTGTCAAGTGAGTCGTCAAGTTCTGGTTTTGACTTGATGCTTATTTCGTGGAACGGGTTGTCAAAAATATCAATGGTGATTGTTTCATCTGTTTCATTGCAATCGGATGCAATTGGCGGGCTTAAAAATTCCCTTGAATAGATTTTTGTCTGGTTAAGGTTTAGTTCGGGCACCACGTATTGTCCGCTTATTCTTGAAAAAGACTGGGCCATTGCATTCTGCAGGTCAGGATAGCTTGCAATGTCTGCAATTGAAACAAGCGCTGTTGGGATAATGTTTACCTTGTATCTTGAAACTGCCTTTTTTCCTTCTTCTGAATTGATTGAAACTTCCGTCAGGTTCACGTCAAGGTTTCGTTCGGCAAAAACGTCAAGAATCGTGTTGTATCTTGAGCACACAGTGCAGTTTTCGTCAACAAGCAAAATAACATTTATTTCTCCTGCAACAGGTGGCTCTATTGTGTCAATTGGCTTTTGTGTCAGCATGATTCCAATCGTTATCAGCCCCAAAACGCCTGCAATAATCACAAGTGCAATAACCGGTTTTGGCGTGTCTTTTAAGAAAGGGCCTTTTTGTTTTTTTTGTTTTGGCCTGGAAGTTTTTTCTGTTTCTTTTCCTTTTTTTGCTTCAGGGCCTTTTGCTTCTTCAGTGGCTTTTTCTTGTTTTTTTCCTGTCTTTTGGCTGGCTTCTTCGGGTTGTTTTTTTTTGCCTTTTTTGCTGTTTTTTTCTGCTGCCATTTTTTACACGTTTTTTGCTGTTAAATCCTCAGAATATTGAAAAACCGTTTTTTTGCCCTTTGAGGCGGTTTAATAACAATTCTTTTATACGAGTTTTTTTATAAAGTGTTCTTTTTATGCTTGCGGACGCCCATTGCCACCTTGACTTGTTCAAAGAGCCAAAAAAAGCCCTGAAAAACGCCCTTGATGCAGGTGTGGAATCGGTTTTTTCCTGTTCGACAAACCTTGAATCCATGAAAAAACACCTCGGGGTTTTTTCCGGGCAAAAACGCCTAAAAATAGCCCTTGGCGTGCATCCCGCAGACCTTCTTTTTTTGCCGGAAAGCCAGCTTGATGAAGCGCTTTCTTTTCTTGAAAAAAACGTTTCAAAAGCCCATGCGGTTGGCGAAATAGGGCTTGACTTTAAGTATGCAAAAACAAAAGAGCAAAAAAAGCTTCAGGAAGATGTTTTTGTCCGCCAGCTAAGCCTTGCCTTAAAGAATAAACTGCCGGTTGTTGTCCATGCGCGTTTTGCGGAGAAAAAAGCAATGGAACTCCTTTTGGGCCTTGCGTCAAGAAAGGTTTTGATGCACTGGTTTACTAACTCTTTTGAAAGCGTGAAAATGGCTTCTGACTGCGGGTTTTTCATGTCTGCCGGGCCGATTGTTTTTTCTTCGCCTGAAGCTGCACTGGTTGCCTCAAAAATCCCGCTTGACTTGCTGCTTGTTGAAACCGATGCCCCGGTTGCATTTGAGGGAAAACAGTCAGAGCCTTCGTGGATTCCTCGCGTGGGGCAAAAACTGGCACAAGACAGAGGGGTTTCTTTCACCCAGTTGGCCGAAAAAACAGGCCAAAACTATGCCTTGTTTTTTGATGGAAAAAATTAAATAAAGCCCGTATAGGGAATTGTCTATGGCAGTCGAAACATTTTTTCTTGTGGTTCTTGTAGTGGCACTTGTCATTGGGAACATTTTGCTTGGCTTTTTCCCTTCCTCCAAAAAAGGCCAAATTGTCATTTTGGGCCAAGGCTCAAACCCACAGTCGACTGCTCGTGTGCAAAATTCTGTCCAGACAACTGAAGTTTTTTCTCCTGGTGCTGCGGACGCCTTTAACCAAAAAATCCTTCTTGTTGCGCGCCAGCTTGCGCTTTTGAACCAGAAAGTCTCAAAGCTTGAAAACGCGACCGCAAATAACAGGGTAGAAATGAAGGGCATTATGGAAATCCTTGGCGAGCTACAGGAAAAAAACTTGACTGTAAAGGCAAAAAAGTTTTCCAAAAAACCCAAAGAAAAAGACCTGTCGACAAAAGAAATGCACAAAATCATTTACAGGTCTCGGAAAAAATAATCAGTCTGTTTTTGAATTTTTCCAAGTGTCTCTTTTCCTGTCGTCTTTTGAGATGTCCCGGAAAAACTTTGCTGCAACAGAAGCGCTTCCAACAACCGGCTCAAGGTCGTCTGCTTTTGGCAAAAATTTTATTTCCCTGTTTTTGGTTTTTATCGGGTTTCCATCAACAACCGTTTTTGGGGTTTCGCCAAGTTCCTTGAATGCCTCAAAAATTTTGTCGATGATTGCGGCTTCTATTTCGTTTAGGTTTCTGCCTTTTTTCCGCAACCGGTCTATAAATTCCGCGTTAAGAGAAAAAGAAGCAACTGCAAGGGCGTTTTTTGAAACTTTTTCGAATTTTTCCTTTATGTTTGCGGTTTTTTTTGAGTCCCGTATTTCGCGAAGCCTGTTTGTGTCTCCAAGAACCCCTGTCACAACCATTGGGCCAAAGTTTTCTCCTCTTCCTGTTTCGTCAAACCCAAGAACAAGTTCTTCTGCAAGCCCGAGGGCTTCAAGGAGTTTTTGTTTTGTTTTTTCCGGTTCCTTTCCCTGGATGGCTGTTTTTCCGGAAGAATAGACGACCACAACGTTTGGCCCGTCTTTTGCACGCAGTTCCTCAAACTTGTTTGTGGCAGGCAGTTCTTCAAGGCCGTTTAATGCCCTCTTGATTGCAGGAATGTCTTTTTTCTGGAAATTCAAAACTATTGGCATCGAAAAAAAAGAGGACAAAAAGAATTTTTAAGGGAGCAGAATTCCTTGTTTTTTTTAAAAAAAGAAAAAGTAGGTGGAGGCTTTACTCCACTACAATGATTTTTCCAAACATTTTAACCCCTACATGGTCATGGTATGCCCATTCACCGGCTTCATTGAATTCGAAAGAATAGCTTTCCCTGTTTGCAAGGTTCTTGCATGCGTCAAAAATTTCTGCCTGCAGTGTTGACCCGCATTTTGTGATGCTTGAGCCAGGATACCGTTCATGCGTCGGGTGCATTGCTGTTGCCGGCCAGTTTGGCGTGCCGGTCGTGTTTGTCCAAGTTACCGTGCTTCCTTTTTTGACTGTCAGCGAAGACGGTTCATATCCGCTTGCCGTTATTGTTATGTCAAAATTTCCTGCAGTTCCGCCATTGTTTCCGGTGTCATTATTGTTTGCCGGCGGGTTGACTACCTGCCCTGTGTTGCCTGTGCAGCCGCTTAAAAGCACAAAGCCGATTACTGCAAAAGCGAGAAAAAATCTTGAATCCATCAAAAACCTCCTTGAAAATTTATGAAAAATTCCTTATTACCATTTTATTGCAAGGCAGATTTTTAAACACTTTTAGCAACCTTTTGAGGTATGCCTGCTTTGTTTGAAGGCGCGCGAAAAAACTGGAAATACGTTGCAAAGGCCATCCTGTTTTCAATCGTTTTCTGGCTTGCCCAGTTTTCTTACCAGTTTTTTTTCTTTTCAGCAGGAAACATTCAGTTGTCCCTTGTCCGAAGCTTTTCTTTTACCGGCACGACCTTGATTGCCCTGGCGCTTTTGGCCGGTCCATTTGCCCTGTTTTTCCCAAAGCGCAGCTTTGTTGTCCACCGCCGCACGATTGGCGTTATAGGCTTTGGGTACGTCCTGCTCCACATTACAGCTGCTTTGAATTTTGTTTTCGGCGCAGATTTGTCAAAGGCATATTTCAGCCTTGACCCGTTTGAAAACGCTGTTGTCTTTGGCGGGCTTGCACAGATTCTTTTCTTTCCGGTCTGGCTTTCTTCAACCGACTGGGCGGTCCAAAAGCTTGGCTACAAAAACTGGAAAACTGTCCACCGGCTTGTCTATTTTGGGTTCATTTTTTCAATCGCGCATTTTTCTCGCATGAACGTGCAGGCAATTCTTTCCCCTCCCGGCCTGCTGCTTGCGGCAGCAACGATTCTTGCAATCGTTTTCCAACTTGCAGGCTTTGCGCGCACGCTGCAGCGCAAAAAAAGCCTTCTTGCGGCAATCATGGGCCTTTTGATAATCCTTTTCGGGCTGGTTTTGCTGTCGCTGGTGTTTTCCAGGTAAGGTTCAGTCGTAGCCCTTGACAAGACTTATTTCATCCGAGTCTGTTTGTTTCCCATTATCGTCTATTAATCTTACTTTTATTTTTGCCTGCGTTCCTTTTTCTATGCCAGTGAAAAGCTCTTGAATTATTTTTTCCGAATCCACCACATAAGTCCCCTTAGAATTTGGATACTCTATCTGTCTTTCTCCAACAACTTGGGCATCACCAAAAAATAGTTGGGCTTTGTATTTTTTATCTGGTTCTGTTATAAACTCAACTATCAGCTTAAATTCCTGGCCTGAAACTAATTCTATTGTTTTTGATGTATCATATTCCCCATTTGCATAAACTGAGGTGATTTCTACTTTTGGTTCGCTTTCATCGGCTGGCTGTATGGTTGGGCTTGTGGTTTCGCCTGTTGCTGTCCCAAACCCTTTTTCAAACCCGTCAAAGACAATGTAGAATTTTTTCTTTTCCGCGCCGTTTTTGATTAATTCAAGCATGTCTTCAAGGCCAAGCTGGAATGAAACAGAGGCTCCCCTGTCTGTTCCCTGTGACGCAGTGTTTGTGATTACATCCAATTTTACCTCGATTGGCTCCTCTTTGCCTTCAATTAATGCTTTTGCCGTTACCTTGCCTTTTGCCGATGCTATTGCTTCTTTTGCAGCCGCATAGCCCTGGCCGGGTGAATAATCAAAAGGGTTCATCAAGGCCGCGTTACTCAGATAAAACGAGTCTTCAACAAACCCCAAATAAACAATGAGCCCATAATAGTCAAGCAAAAGAACCCTGCTCGGGTCAGAAAAGCCTTTCCCTGTTTTAAGTCCGGGGTTTTCCTGGAAAATTTTTGCAACAGCGGCTTTCACGCTCTCGGTTATTTTGGGATGGCGTGCGTTGCTTGTTTCAACCAAAAAAACCTTGTCTTCCTTTAATGGCCTGACGTTTTGGGCATCAATTATTTCATACAAAATCTCTGTTTGGGTATCGTTTAATTTCCTGTATAAAAGTTTCAATTTGATCGTTGATTTGGGGTACTGTAAAAACCCGTAAACGTTTTGGAGTTGTATTGGCTGTCCAGTAATTAGCTTTCCGTCGTTTTTTATTTTTGCCCAAAGGATTGGTGTTGCAGTAAAATTCGGCCAGACGAATCTTCCACTTGTGATTCCCCTAAAAACAACATAATCATAAGGTGTTGTAAAAAAATTAGGCATTGTAGAATCAATTGTTATTTTTCTTGTGCCGTCATGTTTTTCAAAATCCTGTATTTCTTTGTAGGTTCCTAATAATGCAAACCTTTCTTCTTCTTTTTCAGAGACTTGGAATGCAAGCCTGTATTTGTCAAAATATAATATTTTTGGGTTTGCCGCGCTGTTTGAATATTTGTCTTTTGTTTTTTCAATTCCTGAAAGCGAGCCTTTTACTGTGATGCCTTTTGACGGGTCATTTGGAGAAATATAATTAATTGTTATTGTTCCAAAAGAATCCAAAAAGTTTGAATAGAAACCCGGAAGCACGCCTTTTAGTTCAATTGTTCTGGAATTGTATTCTATGCCATCGATGTTCTCTGCGGTAGTTTCTACGTCGTCTGTTTTTGCCTGGAGCACTTCTATGTGTTTTTCTAGTTCGTCACTTGTTGCGATTTCCCGGCGCATTTCAAGTGCAACTCTTCTGAATTGGCTAAATGGACTTGAAACTATAATTTTTCCTTTCTTTGGCTTAAGCGGGTTATTTTTGTTAAAATTTTCAATTACTACAAGGTCTTTTACTGCTTCATCTTCTGCATGACGGTCTTTGTCAAGCACTAGCCTGTAGGAAAGGCCGTAATCCGGTTTCTCCGCTTGTGTCACAAAAGGAAAATCAGTTTCTTTAATATTGGCATTTGCAACTGCAAATTTGCCTGCTTTAATGTTTTCAAATTCCTGTTCTGTAAAAGGCTTGTCTTTTCCAAGCAAGAACAAATCGTTTAGGCCTTCAAGGTCAAGCTTTGGTAGCTGCACCTTTAACTGTTTTCCTTCAAGCGAAACTCCTGCCTTTTTTTCCGCGTCAAGCAAATCAAACATTGTCTCGATAGTGTTTGACGGGTCTCCAAGCAATGCTTGTGTGAATTCCCCTCCAAAATGCACGATTGCGGTGTTCAAATAATCCTTAAACGAGCTTCCTGCGGATTGCATTGGGTTGAGGGTTGTTTTTTGAAGTAAAAGTGAATATTTTTCGATTGAGTCCTGGGCTTCTTTTTTTGTCGATATTATTACGTTTGAATACTCGCTGCTTTTTGGTTTTGGGTCTAAAACCTCTGCCGGGTTGCATGTTGTGTGTGTTGAAAAAACCGTGCCTGAAATAGGCTGGCACCCGTTTGAGAAATTGTCAAACAATAATTCGTTTTCCCGTGCTTCTTTTACCGGAAATGCTTTTTTCTCCTCGTCAAACTGGGGGGTAAACCCGGTATAAATGAATTGTTGCCTGATAAAAATCTCGTTTAGTTCCTGTTCTGTTTTGCCCTTGGCCAAAAATTCAGGCAACTGCCCTGAGCCGGGCATTTGTCCAGTGCCTTTTACATATGCATAATCCGGTTTCTTTGCTTCTCTTTCCTTTGCAGCCGAAAAGTAATTATTCACATCCTGAGGATCGGATGTGGGGATTCTTCCAACCGACAATTCGATGAACTGGTCGTCATCGGTATTTCCATAGAATGCGGAGTCAAGCACTTGCTCTTTGCTTCCTTCAAGCACGCTCTCCTCGTTTGTGAAAGGGATGTCTTCATGGCTTCCCACGATTAAAAGGTGTTTGAATGGTCCAACTGGTTTTTGGGGAACTGTTGGTGTAAAATTTTCTTTTATTTTTTCAAGGATTGCCTGTGGGGATATTTTTTCTTCTATTGGTATAAGGCCCCATCCTTTCTTGAATGCAAGGTCTGTAAGAAAATCGTTCAGTTCATCGTTTTTTTGTTTGAATAGAATCACTCCTGATTCATTGAGGTTTATTTTCAGTGCAATTGGCGGGGGGTTTCTGAATCCGGGCAACGCTGAAGTATATTCAAACTGTATTGTTGTATCAATAGTTCTAGGCAAAGGTTTTTTTTGCGCGAAATATTCTGAAAAATCCGCATTGACTTCTATTTCAAATGGTTCAAATGATCCTTGTTTGTTTTGTATTTTTGCACTTATTTTTCCGCCTTCCATTTCAATGGCTGCAAGGTCTTTGATGGTGGGTTTGTCTGGTGCCAAAGCTTTTTCCAGAAAAGATGTACCCTCCATGAGTTCCTCTTGCGTGTACGGAAGGGCGGACGGGCCAGTAAACGTTTGTTGTACTTGCTGTATCTCGCTTAATCCAAACTCTATTTTTGGTGGCCATGGATTATCTGAAATAAATTGGTCTCTGTCAAATAGCGGGTCTGTTTTGGTTATTAAGATAAAAGCAAAGGGGGATTCTTGGCCGCCTCCCTTGGCTACTAAATGATAATAGCTATCTGCAAGAAATTGGCTATCCTTTGGATTTTTGCAATCCCACTTTAATTCAAACGGTTTATTTTCTTCAAATTCAGTTAGTGCACTGCTTATTTCAAATTCCTGCGCTTTGGCTCCGCTTTCCAGCAAAAAAATTTGGCCAGTAACCTTTTTGGTTGAAGTTACAGTGATAAGTGCTGAATCCCCTTTACTGGGGTCGCAAAGTTCGTATTCTGCATTACTTAAAATTTCTTTTTGATTCTTGTCAAAAATCTGGACTTTCAATTCAAGGGCTAAAGGTGTTTGTTCTGTGCCTGTTCCAGTGTCGCCAGTTCCTCCCACACCGCCATCAGTGCCGCCGTTTGTGCCTGTGTCTTTTCCGCCTGAAAAAATTTTTCCAAGTCCTTTGATGAGTGATGGCCCGAAAAAAATCCCGCCCAATAAAAGGAGTAAAATCAGCATTATTGGCAGTACTTTACTACTCATGATTATTATACTATTTTATGTGTTATTTAATTGTTTAGTTTTTTAATTCTTTACTCTTTGAGCATTTCTGTCAGCAGCCTTACCCCGTATCCTGTGGCGCCTGTTTCAAGGTAGGGCTTTGGAGTGTCTTCCAAAAAAGCGGTTCCGGCTATGTCCAAGTGCAGGTAGGGTTTTTCTTCGACAAAGTTTGTCAAAAACACTGCCCCGTAAATCATTCCGTTTGTCTTGTTTTTGTTGGTTGACCTCAAATCCGCACGCGTGCTTTTTGTCTCGGCCAAATACTGGTCGTTTAAGGGCATGCGCCAGACTAACTCGCCTGTCGAATCGCCTGCTTTGGAGATTTTTTCCGCTGCCTTTTCGTCTGTCGAGCAGAACCCCGCAACAACGCTTCCAAAGGTCGCTTTAACGCTTCCTGTAAGTGTTGAAATGCTGACTATAAGCGACGGGTTGAATTTTGTCGCGCCATAATACAGGCAGTCTGCAAGCACAAGCCTGCCTTCCGCGTCTGTTGAGTTGTTTTCAACTGTCAGGCCTTTCATTGAAGTCAGGACGTCTCCCTGCCTGTAGGATTTTTCGCCAATCAGGTTTTCTGTTATACTCATGATGCCGACAATATTTTTTTTGATTTTCAGGTCTGCAGCGGTTTTTAGCACGCCTAGGACAACTGCGGCTCCGGCCATGTCGTATCTCATTGTTGCCATCGACTCACCGGGCTTTAAGTCAAGCCCGCCTGTGTCAAAACAGATTCCTTTTCCAACCAGCAAAATTTTTTCCTTTTGTTCCGGCGCACCGTTCCATTCAAGCACGACCATGCGCGGCGGAGTCGTGTTTGCCTGCGAGACAGCCAAAAAGCAGCCCATTTTCAGGCTCTTGATTTCTTTTTCGTCAAAGACTTTTACTTTCACGCCTGCTTTTTCCGCGATTTTTTCCGCCTGCTCTGCAAGATAAACCGGTGTGACAAGCTCCGAGTTGTCGTTGATGAAGTCGCGGATAATGTTTGCGTTCTCGCAGACCAACAAATCTTCAAGCAGTTCTTTTTTTTCGCGCTCGCCAAGGTTTCCAACCAGCTCGATTTCTTCAAGCTGGACTTTTCTTTCTTCCTGTTTTGTTTTGTATTTCTGGAAAGAATAGTTTGCAAGTGTTGCGCCCTCGATTATTGCCTTTGTTGCCTGTTGGGGGATTACCCCGTCAATTTCTGGTTCCAAAAAACAGATTTTTTTTGTCTTGAGCGCCTGCGCGTACCTGACCGCAATTCCTGCAGCATTTCTGGTTTTTTCCTGGGTGGCCTGTTTTTCGCTTACTCCGACAATCAGGAACCTTTCAAAGCCCGAAAAACCGTTTACCAGAAAAAGCGTCTGTGTTTCTTTTCCTTCAAACTTTTCCCGCGAAATGATTTCCTTCAAATCTGCCAGTTGTTTTGCAAGCGTTTTTGGCAGGTTCTGCTTTGAGACAAGCTGGACCCCAAACTCGCGCATTTTTGGTTCGGTTGAAAAGTTCAGTTTCATGTTTTGTTCACTAAAATAAAAAAGCGCGAAATTCTTTAAATAAAATTGGTTTGGTTTTAGCGTATGTGTTTGGTTACGGCTTTTTCAGAACAAAAACATTTTTATGAGCCCAAGTGGCGAGACAAGGCTTTTCATTGCGTTTTCCTGCACAAGCGAGTAGGACAGGTATTCCCTTACGTCGTTTCTTTTAGCCGCCTTGCCTACCATGAAATTCAGGAGCCATTTGTGGCGTCCGAGCTTTTGCAGCTTGTGGCTTGTCTTTAGCTCCGGCCCAAGCTCTGCCCAAAGATTCTGTTCGTATTCCTTTAGTGTTTGTTCGGAAAAATCGTTTTGCCTGAATGCCTTTTCGATCGTCGCGGAAGCGATTTTTGCCGATGTCAACGCGTTTCCGACTCCTTCTCCTGAAAAAGGGTCAATGAGTGACGCAGCGTCGCCCAATAGCACGGCTCCGTTGAAGGCTGCTTTTCTTTGCTTTGAGCCAAGTGGCAGAGTCCAGCCCTTGACTTGCCCGACCTGTTTTGCGTCCTCAAACCGGCCTTTGAACAGCTTGTTTTCAGCTATCGCCTTGTACATGGCATCGGTAAGCTTTACGTCGCGTTTTTTCAGGTCGGAAAAAAGCATTCCAACACCGACATTGGCATAACCGTTTTCAAGGGGGAAAATCCAGAAATACCCCGGCATTACCTCGTCAATGAAATGGATCTCGATTGTGTCGTTCATTCCGGTGATTCCCTGATAATATGCCCTGATTGCAGTGCAATAGTGCTCGTTTTCGACCTTGTTCACGCCAAGCGCGGATGCGACCACCGAGTGCGAACCGTCTGCGCCAACAACCATTTTTGCGCGGAATTCCAATTGTTCTTTTGTCTCAAGGTCGGTTCCTTTTATACCTGTCACAAAACCATTCTCCTGCAATAGCCCTGTCACCTGGAATTTTTGTTTTACTGTCACGTTTTTTTGTTTTACCGCAGCATTGAACACAATGTTGTCAAACACTTCGCGGCGCGCACAATAGCCATAGCTTTTCACGCCGTCTTTGTTTGGAATAGGAACGTTCACGATGTTTCCGTTTGGGGAGCTGAGTGTCACGCCATATATTTTTGCGTGATGGCTTTTCTCGATTTCTTTTTCAAGGCCAAGCTCGCGTATGACGCTGATTGATTTGCCTGAAAGGGCGTCTCCGCAGGTCTTGTCGCGCGGAAATTTTGCCTTTTCCAAAAGCAGTACCTTAAACCCTTTTTTTGCCAAAAAAACAGCACAAGAGCTTCCGGATGGGTCCGCGCCTGAAATTATGACGTCAAACTCTTTTTCCATGAAGAAAAATTCCTCAAAAAGGTTTTTATTGGTTGGCAGGTAAAATTTTTCTCCAATTTTTTCCCCGGAAGCATTTTTGATTGCTGGTGGATTTTCGTGCCGGGATTAATGCTAATCTTTGCATTAGTTGCTTCGCTGTTTTTGGCTGCAAAAAGAAAACATTAACTTGGCAAAAGGTTTTTTTAATATTCAATCCCTTTTCTTGCCCCGATTCCCCTGTCAAACGGGTGCTTGATTTTGCGCATCTCAGTCACAAGGTCCGCTGCCTCGAATATTTTTTCAAGCGGCCTGTGCGAGCCGGTCAAAATCAGCTCGGTGTTTTTTGCCTTGGATTTCATTAACTCAACGATTTCCTGCTCCGGCAAAATCCCAAGCTGCACTGCATAAAGGCATTCATCAATCACGACCAGGTCATATTTTCCCATTTTTACTGCAAACTTTGCGCTTGCCAGAGCGCGCTGTGCCTGTTCCATGTGCTCTGGCTTTGGATTGCCAATAACCCATTCCCGAAAACCAAAGCGTTCAAAAGAAAAATTCGGAAATTTATTCAAGGCGATCAATTCGCCATAATCGTCAAACGATTCTGTTCCTTCTATCCCACCCTTTAGGAACTGCACCAGGTGCACGTTAAACCCGCGTCCAAGAGCACGAAGCGCTGTGCCAAGTGCAGCACTTGTTTTTCCGCGGCCACTCCCCCAAAAGACCTGCACCATGCCAAAGTTTTTTTCAGGCATAACACACACTTTGTTCAAATTTTTTTATAAGTTGATTCGTCGCGCCTTTCCACTTTGATTATTTGAACGACTTTTTCTTCCCATAGAACTTCGTATAAAGTTCTTGAATATCCAATCCTGCATCGGTAAAAAGAATCTTTTCCACCAATTTTTATTATGTCAAACTTTTCCCGCGGAACCGGGTTTTGGTGCAAAACAAGAATTAGCTCTTTTATTTTTTCTTTTATGTTTTTGTGGAAATCCTTTGTGTCTTTTTCTATTTTTTTGTATGTTTTGACTTCAAACAAAAAATCACTTGTCTAAAGCAGCCAGCGCCTGTTTTGCCGTGAGGAATTCGCCTTTTCTCATTTCTTTGCTGGTTTTTTTATATTCAGCCAGTTCTTTTAATGAAACCTTTTCAACAGGCAAAACTGCGAACTTCAATTCGGCTATCTCCTGTTCCAGTTTGTTTATTTTTTGGTAAATTTTTTCCAAAGGGGCTGTTTTTGCCGGCATGAATAGATATTGGCCAAAAGACTATAAAAAACCTTTTGGTGAAGTTTATCCTCTTCTGCGTGCAAACAGTTTTTTTCTTGCAAGTACAGGAGCAAATGCAGGGGTTGTTCTTGGCCGCCTTATGGGCTTTAAGCGGGCAAGCAACTGCTTCATTCTTTCTGATAATTTGGCTCGCTCGACTTCTGGTGCTTCGGGTCTTCTCAAAGTTCCGCGCCAGCGCCAGACATTCAATCCGGCTTTACCAATCAGTTTCTGTTGAACTTTTAGCAATACAAATTCTTTTTTTGTTACTCTTCGGAAAATCACATCCCCGTTTCGCTGAATGGAAAAAAGTGGATGCGTTTCTGCTACAATCGTTGGATTAATCCAATCAGGGGGATATTTTGTTTCTGGCTGTCCGCCTTTCAATATACCGAACCTTTTCATGTAATCCGCGATTTTATCATGCATTTTTTGAATTCCTGAAGCGTAAAGGGTTCTAGCACCAAATAAAAGGCCTGGGACAATTATTCCTTCGGGAGTAGGTCTTAGAAGTGTAACTGTTGCAAAGTCATAAACGCCTCTTACTGTTCGTTTTTGCCGAAGTGGAAGTTGACTAAATAGTAACGGTTCATGTGGAAAACCATGGTGTCCGATTAAAATTTGTAAAAGGGGGTTTAAGTCTTCGAAATTTACGCGCACCGTATTTCGTTTGAGTATTTGTAGGCGTTCCCAGTTTGAAAGCATTAAGACCTTTTATTTTTGCTCATTAAATAGATATCGGGCACTAAAAGGCCTTGCTTTTCACCTTCATATCCATCAAAGTTTTCATTAGCTTTTTAAAGGTTTTGAGGGCGTTTACTATATAGTCTGATTGATTTTTGGCCCGTTTTGGGGCATAAAAAGCGGATTGGATTTTTTTGGAGGTTTTAAGCATGGCTGATAATCAGGGAATGAATCAACCTGTTATTTTCCTTACTGAAGGAAGCAGAAGGGTTAAAGGGCGCGATGCCCAGAGAATAAACATCATGATCGCAAAAGCGGTCGCCAACGCAGTGAGAAGCACTCTTGGCCCAAAGGGAATGGACAAAATGATTGTCGATGACCTTGGAGACATTACAATTTCTAACGACGGTGCAACGATTCTTGAAAACATGAGCATTGACCACCCGGCCGGAAAAATGATGGTCGAAGTGGCAAAGGTACAGGACGCAGAAGTCGGTGACGGAACAACCACTGCGGCTGTTTTTGCAGGCGGGCTTTTGGGGAATGCTGAAAAGCTTCTTGACGACGAAATTCACCCGTCAGTAATCATCAAGGGATACAGGCTTGCGGCCGCAAAGGCAAAAGAGGAATACGCTGACATTTCCGACCCTGTTGACATAAAGAACACAAAAATGCTCCAGGAAATCGCTTTCACTTCAATGACCGGAAAAAACACTGAAGGCGCAGAAATTCTGGCAGACCTTGTAGTCACTGCAGTCAAACAGGTTGCAGAAGAAGACGAAAAAGGAAAAATCACAATTGACAAGGAAAACATAAAGGTTGAAAAAAAGTCAGGCGCTTCAATGATGGACTCTGAACTGGTCAAAGGAATAATCATTGACAAGGAAGTCGTCCACTCCGGAATGCCTAAAAGCATGGAAAACGCAAAGATTGCACTCGTTGACGCTGCATTCGAAATCAAGGGCCCGGAAACAGACACAAAAATCAGCATTACTGACCCCGAACAACTGCAAAGCTTTTTGGAACAGGAAGAAAAAATTCTTCGCAACATGGTCGAGGCAGTCAAAAAGTCCGGTGCAAATGTTTTGATCTGCCAGAAAGGAATTGACGACATAGCGCAGCATTTTTTGGCAAAAGAAAACATCCTTGCAGTGCGAAGGGTCAAGAAATCCGACATGGACGCACTTGCACGGGCAACAGGCGCTCGCCTTGTTTCAAGGATAAAAGACCTGTCTGACAAAGACCTTGGAAAAGCCCAAATGGTCCGCGAAAGAAAAATCGCCGGCGACAGCATGGTGTTTGTCGAAGGCTGCAAGAACCCCAAAGCGGTTTCCTTGCTTGTCCGCGGCGGCTCAGAGCACGTCATAGACGAAGCAGAAAGAGCAGTCGTTGACGCAATTGGTTCTACAACAAGCGCTTTGCGAGACGGAAAAGTATTAGCCGGTGGCGGTAGCTGCGAAATAGAAGTTGCAATGCGGTTGCGAAATTACGCAAAGACAGTTGGCGGGCGCGAACAGCTTGCAATCGAGGCATTCGCTGAAACTCTTGAAATAATCCCGCGAACGCTTGCAGAAACCGCTGGAATGGACCCACTTGACACCCTTGTGGCGCTTCGCTCCAAGCACTCTGGAAAAGAAGGAAAGCACATTGGAGTAGACGTCTACAACGCAAAACTGGACAACATGAAAACAAAAAAAGTCCACGAGCCACTTAGCGTCAAGACCCAGGCAATCACTTCTGCATCCGAAGTCGCAGAAATGCTCCTTAGAATCGACGACATCATCGCCGGTTCAAGCAAAGGCAAATCTGGCGGCATGCCCCCAGGAATGGGCGACATGCACGGAATGGACATGTAGTCCGTTCCTTTTTCCTTTTTTTTATTTTTTAATTAGTTTTTTTTCTTTTTCCTCATTCAAAATTTTTCAAACTTTTTTCCATCATCCAGCCGCTTTTTTTTTCCCATCGCAATCTTTATATACTAGTTATGTATTAGATTAATAGAATTTTCAAAGTTTACATGAATGGATGGTGTTTTGTTTGGCGACTTATCTTTCAAATGTTTTTCAGATGATCTGGTTTTCTTTTGTTGAGGCATTCAACCGGATTTTTTCACAGCTCCCGCAGCTTTTGGTCGGGGTTTCAATTGCGGTTTTGTTTTTGATTGTTGGCTGGATTATCGGCCACTTTGCAAAACTTGTAGTCAAGCACGCGTTAAACGCCCTGAAGCTTGACGAGTGGGCCAAAGAGCACAAGCTCAAGGAAGCAACTGGCGGCTTGGACCTTTCAAGCCTTGCTGGTTCCTTTGTCAAATGGTATATAATTATCATTTTCTTGACTGAGGCAACTCGCTATGTCGGCCTTGTTTCAATCAGGACGTTTATGAACGCCCTGGTTTACTTTGCGCCAATAGTGCTTATATCACTCATCATCCTGACCCTTGGAGTTTTGTTTGCCAAGTTCTGCAGGAACAAAATCGAGGCAACAAACCACAAGTTCAAAAAAATGCTTGGGGGAGTCGTAGAGGCAATAATAATTTTTGTTTCACTCCTAATAGCCCTTAGAAGGGTAGGCATTGACGTAAGCATCCTGGAAAACGCCTTCACTTTGGCCTTTGGGGCATTTGTGCTGGTCATGGCAGTAGTCCTTGGCCTAAGCATTGCTTTTGCCTTCAAGGATGAAGTAAGGGACTTTACAGACGAATTACGCAGGGGCTTTAGGTAAAGCCTCTTTCAATTCTTTTTCTTTCCTTTTTTCTTTTTAGTTAAACATATAAAAATAATCCAGCCCTAATTCTTTGAATAAAGGCCTTTATTTTGCCTTTTGATTTTCCGGGAGTATAGCTCAGCCTGGTAGAGCAATGGTCTTATATCACCTTTTAAGCAATTTTAAAGTTTGGGTGTAAGCGCGCCATCGGTCGGAGGTTCAAATCCTCCTACTCCCATACCCGGCTGGCTCCGGGTGGGCGCCGTATGTGCACCACCTGCGGTGGTGTGGTAATACTGAAAACGCGTGTCAAAATTTTTCTTGGTTGAAAAAATGAAAACAATAATTCCTTATTCGCTTGAAGCGGAAAAAAAAGTGCGGGAGTTCTGGGAAAAAAACAAAATCCCGCTAAAAGTGCGCTCTCAAAACAAGGGCAAGAAAAAATTCTATTTCATGGACGGGCCGCCTTATGCTTCCGGCCACATCCACATGGGCACAGCGCTCAACAAGACCCTTAAGGACATCGCGATGCGTTCAAAGCGCATGCAGGGCTTTGACGTTGCAGACCAGCCAGGATACGACACGCACGGCCTGCCGATTGAAAACAAAGTGGAGTCAAAGCTTGGCTTTAAGAACAAAAAACAAATTGAGGAATACGGCGTTGAAAAGTTTGTAAATGAATGCAAGGCCTTTGCCACCGAATTCATTGACGTCATGAACGAAGAGTTTTACGACCTTGGAGTCTGGATGGACTGGGACAAGCCGTATCTCACTCTTGACAACCAGTACATTGAGGGCTTGTGGTGGACTTTTAAGCGCGCGTTTGACCAGGGCCTTTTGTATCTTGGAAAATATTCCGTTCACGTGTGCCCGCGATGCGAAACCGCTGTCGCGTACAATGAAATTGAATACGTCAAGCAAACAGACGATTCGGTTTACATAAAATTTCCTGTTTTGGGAGAAAAAAACAAGTTTTTGGTTATCTGGACAACAACGCCTTGGACTTTGCCGGGTAATGCAGGAGTTATGGTCAACCCTGTTTTTGATTACGTTGAACTAAAAGCAAAAAACGAAACCTGGATTGTTGCAAAAGAGCTTGCCGGAAAGATTTCCGGGCTCGTAAAAGAAGATTTGAAAGTCGTAAAAGAATTCAAGGGCAAAAAACTTGAAGGGATGAAATACTCCAACCCGCTTTCAAATCATCTTGCGCTTGGAAAACTCGACAATGCTTACCGCGTCATCATGAGCGACAAATATGTCACGTTGACTGAAGGAACTGGCCTAGTGCATACTGCGCCTGGCCACGGAAAAGAAGACTTTGAGGAAGGAACAAAAGCAGGCCTGCCTGTCATAAGTGCGGTTGAGCTGAATGGCGTTTTCAACAAGCTTGGCGGAAAGTATGCGGGCAAAAAAGTCCGTGATACAAATCCTGAAATAATCAAAGACCTTGAAGCTTTGGGTGCCCTTGTGCTTTTGGAAAAATACAAGCATGATTATCCTGTTTGCTGGCGATGCAAGACCCCGCTTTTGATGATTGCAAGCCCGCAGTGGTTTTTTGCAATTACTGGCATGCGCGAAAAGCTAAAACAGCTAAACGAAGAAGTCACCTGGGTGCCTTATTATGGAAAGTCAAGGTTTGCCAACTGGCTTGACAGCCTTGGCGACTGGCCGGTTTCTCGTCAGCGCTACTGGGGCACTCCGTTGCCAATCTGGATCTGCAATAAATGCGAAAAGCAGACTGTTGTCGGTTCTCTAAAAGAACTGCAGTCTCTTTCAGGCGTAAAAGGGCACATTGACCTGCACAAACCATGGATTGACCGCGTCACATTCAAGTGCTCGTGTGGTGGCGAAAGCAGGCGCGTGCCAGAAGTCCTTGACGTGTGGTTTGATTCCGGGACATCGTCTTGGAGTTCGCTTGGGTATCCTGAAAGAAAAGACTTGTTTGAAAAATTCTGGCCGGCTGACCTGAATATTGAGGGAAAGGACCAGATTAGGGGATGGTGGAACTCGCAGTTGATTACTTCCACGATTTCTTTTGGCAAAAAACCGTTTAACACAATTGTCATGCACGGGCTTGTCTTGGACGTGAACAAAAACAAAATGTCTAAAAGCCTTGGGAACATTATCACGCCAAAAGAGGCAATCGAAAAGCAAAACCGCGATTATCTGCGCCACTTTCTGGCGTTTGAATCCCGCGGGGAAGATTTTTCGTTTGACTGGAACGCGTTTAAGGACATCCACCGCTTTTACAACACGTTTTTCAACGTCACAAATTTTCTTTACGGGTCGATTGAAAACGTCAGTGTATTTGGAGAACAACGGGCAGTGTTTCCAAAAAGAGTTCCAGTTTCTTTTGAGCCAGAAGACAAATGGCTGTTAAGCAGGCTGAATTCCGTCATCGAGGAATGCGTGCAGAACTACAACGAGTACAATTTTTCAAAAATCCTTTCAATCCTTGACAATTTTTTGCTTGAAGAAGTCAGCAGGACGTACATCCAGATAATCCGTGGCCGCGTTGGCACTCCAAATGAACGGGGAGTCGCGTTTGCACTTCGCGAAGTCGTGTTTTCAATGCTTGGTTTGCTTTCACCAATTGCCCCGCATTTAAGCGAGCATTTTTTCCAGCAAGTGAAGGAAAAAAACATGCCAGAGTCGGTGCATTTGATGCTGCTTCCGCAGGCAAAAAAGCAATATGTTGACAAGGCGCTTGAAAAAGAAATTGCAGGGGCAAAAGAAATCGCACAGGCGACGCTTAACCTTCGCGAAGAACTCAAACTTCGCCGCCGCTGGCCGCTTAGAAAGCTTGTAGTGAAAACAAAAACTGGAAAAGAGTTTTCGCACGCACTTGGAATAATCGGCAGCCTGTCAAACATCCAAAAAGTCGAGGAAACCGCAAGCGAGCATTCGGGAAACTTTGCAAAAAAAGAAAGCGAAGCCTTTGTGCTTTTCCTTGACAACAATGCAGACAGCGCGCTTCGCGGTGAATGGGAACTGATGGAACTGCGCCGCCTTATCCAGGACCAGCGAAAACAGGCCGGGCTAAGGCAGGGAGAAAAAGCGCGCTTGCTTTTGGGCTCAAGTGACTGGGCATTTGTTGAAAAGTTCAAAAAAGAAATCGAGAGCGAAACAAACTCTTCAATCAAAAAGTCAGACGGAAAGCTTGAGCTACTGCTTGAAAGAAGCTTTTACGTGAAGATTGAAAAGTAGTTTTTTTTTGAAAACTAATTTGTTTCTTTTTCACGAAAAAAAGTGTATGCCTAAAAGGACCAGGCTGATAAAAATCGTGATTGCGAAAATGAATTCTGGCGAGATTTTTGGCCCGCCTGCGTCCGTGTCAAAGAACCGTATCAGGCCGATGGCTGAACTTGGTCCGCCTCCGCCTGCCCCTGAAACTGCTTTTGGCTTGTCAAACTTCATTTTTTACCACTTAAACAATTAAATACTCAAATACCGTTATATAATTGAACTTTAGCAATTCTTAAAAAACAAGCGCTAGGGTGTTTTTTTGGCAGAAATGCAGTCAAACCAGAACACAGTTATCCATGTCGCCATTCTTTTGGCTCTTCTTTTTGTGCTCTGGTATGTCTCAAGCTGGTTTTTTGGCTGCGGGGCAATCCCTGTGCCTACCGGGTGTGACGTTTTCTGGGGGATTACCCGTTTTAACGAGGGAGGCAAAGCCCGTGTCCTGATTGTTTATGGTGACGGGGGCTTTGGCGACCACGAGCTTTTAAGGCAGACTTTTTCAAACCCAAGTGCGTTGGTCGCGCCTGCTCAGACCCAGCACATCTCAAGGCTGAACACCGGCAACCTGAAAGAATACGACCTTGTAATTGTAGAGGAAGCGCGCCAGCTCAGCTCTGAGGATTTGAGGATGTTTATGGATTACGTGACTGCTGGCGGAAGGCTTGTCTGGACAGGGGACGCCGGAACTGTCCTTGAGCCAGGCGACCAGTTGTTGCTTGAATACGAAAGGCCTGGTGGAACAGACGAAAACCGTGTTTCAAGCCCTTGGGCGAGAAAAATCGGTTCAAAGGTTTTGGCGTTTGACGAGTTCATTTCAGTTGACTACATCGCAAACTATTGCATGGTGAAACGCTGTGTTGGCACTCCGCGCATTGGAGTGCTTGACGCTCCAAACAGAAACCACGAGCTGGTCAAAGCCATCACACCAGGCCTTCCAATGTACGGGGATTTTGCGATTGTAAACATCCGAAGTGACTCTTATTCAACAACAGTGCTAAACGTTGACGCTCTTTCAACTCTTTTGGCAGACAGGGATGTTTCTGTTCCCGGGCCCGAACTTGAAACCCCGCAGTGCCGTGACGGAAAAGACAATGATTTTGACGGCTTTATTGATTATTCCGGTCTTGACACTGACGGTGACGGAACGCCTGAAGTAGAACCCGACCGTGGATGTGCAAGCCCGCAAGACGACTTTGAAGGCGGCACAGTTGCACCAAGTGAGGATGAAACAGCGTGCAGTGATGGGCGCGACAATGACAATGACAAAAAAACAGATTATCCTTTTGATGAATGCTGCCTCAGCACTTTTTGGGACAATGAAAGCGGTTGCGTAATCAGTGGAACAGAGTGTTCTGACGGGCAAGACAACGACAACGACGGTGCAACAGATTTTGGCAACGACCCGTTGTTCAATGACTCTGGGTGTTTTTCAGCTTCTGACCAAAGCGAGGGCGGGCGAGAACTTGGCCGAGTTTTCCCGATAATTGTCTCAAGTGGTGTCGGACAAAAAGTAGTGTACTATTCCATCCCGCCGGAATTTTTTGTCAGCGACAAAATGCCAATAGACCCGCAGACAGGGCAGCGCATAAACTACCGCTCGATTGTGGAAAATGTTTATTACGGGATGATAAGGTGAATTTGTGCCAAGGCCAAAACCAATGAGCCAAGGCTATTGGCCGGGGATTATCCAAAAATCTCTGGCGGGGAAAAAACCAAAATCGCTTTCAGGCCCTGCTTCGAAACCCCGTCGCCAGCTTTACAAATCTCTTGTCGGCAAAAAAAGAAATGCCGCTTTGACATTGCGGCAAAAGCATGAATTGCGTCTTGCGCAAATGAAAAAAAAGATTCAGCAAAATTCCCCTGAACAAAAATTTAAACTTTGGGATGTCAGGGCGGTAAATAACATTTTTGGGGTGGTTGAAAAACACAGGTTAATGCTGAAGGACAGCGAAATTGGCGTTATCACCCGCAGGCTTAATAGAAATGAGCAAAGAGCGCTATCTGAACTTTTGCATTTTGGAATGGAACCAGAACTATTGCAGGATGTTTTAAACGGCAGTTTGGAATTTTTCAATTTAGCTCATTCTTCGCAACCGCCACCGTTAAAAAACGGTGTCAAAAGTTCATTGTTTGAATATGTTGAAGGGTATGTTGCCCGAAATAGAGGTATAAGAATCAGTGTAAGAAAAAGAAGAAACAGGGGGGGCTGAAAATATTTTTGGGCGCCTTTATTTTCCAGACGCCCCAAACATCAAACTCTTTTAACTATTTACAAAAGGGCGTTTGCTGTTCTTGCTGGAATCTGGTCTATGAAAAAGTGCGCTACATTTACTGTTCTTGCCGGAATCTGGTCAATGAACGCGTAGGCGCTTACAATCAATAGTGCCAGAAACAGTCCGACTAAAAGCAACTGGTATTTGTTCATTTTTCAACCTCCCATAAAGTTAATTTTTGTAATTAATAGAGTTTTAGTGTTTTTATACTTAACTTTTGTTTTTTTTGGCGTGTTTTTTTGCCATTAGGAAAGCTTTATTAAACAGAAAAGCCTATTTCAATGCAAATGTATTTAAATTTGAATAATTATTATATGATGTATAAAAGGTGAAATCGTTGTATCCAGAAGGCGGGGCAGATGCAGGGGGCGATTACGCGCCTGAACCAAGTTCTTTTCCGTCACGAGTGGGTTTTCACCTTGAGGGTTTTATCCCGATTGTCCTGATTATTGTCATTTTGCTTTTTTTGGCGATCCGTTTTGACGTGATTGATTCTTCTACCCCGATTATTGGTCCTTTGGCAGAAATGTTTGAAGGCTCGAGCCAGCCGTCCAAAATGCTTATCCTTGGCGCTACAAGCCAGGAAGTAATCGATGTCCTGAACCAAAACGATGACCTTGCACGGTATGTCGTGCGCACTGCTTCAAGCCTTGACAGAAGCCCGCGGGAAATTCTTTCAAATTATGATATCGTAATGATTGACCAAAGCCAGGAAGCAAACAAGGAAGTCTCGCGAGAGCTTGGCGAAGAAATCCAGAGATACGTTAACACCGGTGGAAATTTGATTGTTGTTCTTGATTCAGGAATAAGAAGGCCCGGCGCGTTTGATGTCATCGGCTGGGAAAACACGTTTAACGACATTGTTCCGGTCAGCTGTGACAGAATAATTGAAGAAGTTCCGGTTTGCCTTAACCGCATCACTGTTCGCGGAAAACTTTTCTCTATCGATGACGACCACCCGATTGTACGCGGGATACCGGTTTTTCCAGCAGACCCTGGGTTTAACGCAGTGTTTGAAGTGTTTGATGTTTCACCAAAAGGAAAAGAGCTTGCATTTATCCAGGATCCTTTCACAAAGAAAAGCTATCCTGCAATAGTCGAAAAGCCTTCATTGGTTGGAAAAAGCCTTTACTTCAACTATAATCCAGGGATTACAAAAGGAATCCTTGAATCTACTTTAAGGTACATGAAGTAATTTTAAGCTGCATAAAGTAATTTCTTTTCCAAAAACTAATTTCTTTTCTGAAACAACCAAAATAAATAAACAACTCTTTACTAATTATATGGCATTTAAAAACAAGTGATTTCATGGAAACCGGAGGGAAAAGCATGGCTGACGAAAACGTTGTCTTTATCGGAAAAAAAGGAACAATGGCTTACGTTTTGGCTGTTGTCACCCAGATGAATATGGGCGCAAAAGACGTTGTGCTGAAAGCACGCGGCAAAGCCATTTCCCGCGCGGTGGATGTTGCGGAGATTCTTCGAAACAAGTTCATCAAAGACCTAAAGGTGCACAAGATAGACATTTCAACAGAAGAAATCGCTAACGACGAAGGAAACACGCTCAAGGTTTCTGCAATCGAAATAACGCTTATGAAATAAAACGGTTTTTCAGCGTTTTTTTTTGATTTTTTTAATCCAAAACTAATTTGTTTGTGAACGAAGCTGGCAATGTCATGAAAAACGAAAAACTTGAAACGGCGACTTTTGCTGCCGGCTGCTTTTGGGGAGTGCAAGCTGCTTTTGACGATGTCAAAGGAGTGAAATCCACAACTGTTGGCTATACAGGTGGGTGGACAAACAATCCATCATACGAAGACGTGTGTTCTGACCGCACTGGCCATGCTGAAGCCGTTGAAGTAAAGTTTGACCCGTCAGAAGTTTCATTCAAATCTCTTTTGGAAGTTTTTTTTGAAAATCATGACCCGACAACCCTTAACTGCCAAGGCCTGGACGTTGGAAGCCAGTACCGTTCTGCGGTTTTTTTCCATTCACCAGAGCAAAAAAGGCTTGCAGAAAAATCAAAAGAAGAGCTTGAAAAATCAAAGCGTTTCAAGAACAAAATCGTTACAGAAATCGTTCCGGCAAAAGAATTTTTTGCGGCCGAAGACTATCACCAGAAGTACCTGCAAAAACACGGCAAAGCGGTGTGCTAAACTTATTTTTTCCCTGCAAACACGCAGAGCCAGTCTGGCATTTCTTCTTTTTTCCCGGTCAATTCAAAATGTGACACGACTTGTGTGGTGGTTACAGTAAAACCTGCTACTCTGGCAAGTTCTATTAGTTCTTCCAAAGAATAAAAACTGAAAAACCTTTTTCCGCCGCCATCTTCGACAAATTTTTCCCCTGTGCCTTCTTTTACCGAAACAAACAAAACTCCTTTTGGCTTTAGCACTCTTTTGAATTCAAGCAATGCATTCAATGCGTCTTTTTTTTTCAGGTGCAAAATTGAAGCACATGCCCATATCCCGTCAAAGTGCCTGTCTGGAAGGGGCATTTTCAATAAGTCTCCTTCAATAAAATTTGCTTTTGGAAACTTTTGTTTTGCAACAATTAGGTTTTCTTTTGAAAAATCAAGCCCGTCAACGTCAAGGTCGCGTTTTAGGAATTCGCCAACATCGCGTCCAACCCCGCAGCCTGCATCCAATACTTTTTTGCCTTTCAGGCTTTCTGCAAATCGGTCAATCTGTTTTGACCAGTCAAAAGAATAAAGGCGGTTAGTATAGAACTTGACATTTTTCTCGTAGCTTTCAAGCGTTTGTTTGTATTCATCCATATTTACTTCCCTTTTTTGAATGCGGGAAACATTTTCAGGTTTGAAAGCGAAAAAACGCTTTTTTTCGGGGCACTTGTGGTTTCTTCTACTGACCTGACGTCTTCAATCGTATAAAACGCGTTTGGGTTGAGGTCATTGATTATTTTTATGGCCTCATGCACATTTTTCCTGGGGGTAATAATTAGTATGACTTTCACCTCGCCTGTTTCGCCTTCTGCGTTCACGCTTGTGATTTTGAAGCCTTCTTCCTTGAGTTTTGCAACCATTTCCGGCACGTTGTGCTTTGAGATAATCCTTACAAGGACGTCTCCAAAGGAAAGTTTTTCTTCAATAATCATGCCAACAAACGTGCCGGCGGCAAACCCGCCCGCATAGGCAATCATTGAAATCGCGTTGCTGAGGTTCTGCATTATCTGCCCGATTGCAAAAAGCCATATGAGGATTTCGAAAAAGCCAATCAAGGGGGCAATGTACTTGAATCCTTTTGTAATAAAAATTACCCTGATTGTCCCAAGCGACACATCCGCCACGCGCGCAAGAAAAATCAGAATCGGCAGAATTATCCAGGTCAGCGTCTGCTGGTCTGCAAAAACCTGTAAAAACATAGTAAACCAACAGTTTTCAAGTATTTAAATTTTAACAATGATTGGTTTGCCGCAATAAACCCCGAAAACGCACAATTGAAAGTCAGATTTTTTTCAGGTATTTTTCGAGGTCTTTATAGTCTCTTTTTCTTTCCAAAAGGCAGGCGATTATTATGTTTGGCTCCAAAACCACGTAAATAAGCCTTGTTTCTTTTCCCTGCAAGTTCAGCCTTACCCTAAAGACTTTCTTAAAACGAAGTGAATGGATTTTTTTGAAGTGAAACGGGTTTTCTTCAATTAGTTTTATTTTTTCGAAGACGAGTTTTTTTGATTTTTCGTCAAGCTCGTTTAATTGTTCCACCATCACAGGCGAGAGCTTTACTGCAAAAGTCATTCAAATTCCTTGAAGTATTCTTTTGCGTCAACAAGCTTTCCGCTTTTAAGCGTTTTTTCAATTATCCTGTCAATCAGGTCTATTTCTTCGCCGGAAAAAGACTCGTCATAACCGCTTTTTTCAAAAATTTTTTCCCGCAGGGAATCCGCTGCCAGTTCCTGCACATTCCTATAGCCATAGTTTTCGGCAAAAGACTCAGCAGCGCTAAAAAGCTTTTTTGACAATTTAAGGTTAACCTGCTTAGTACCCATAGATATCTATAGGCATCCAACAATATTTAAGCTTTTTCCACAAACGGCTCCAGCTTTGCGCAAAAAAGGTTTATTAAGGAGTTTTTTCAATATCCTAATATGGCTTCATCCGGGACAGTCACTATTCCAAAAGAAGAATACAAGCGCTTAAAAAAACACGAAAAAATAGATGTAGAGCTTTTGAAGAGCCTTGTGAAAAGCCTTGAAGACATCAAAGCAGGCCGGATAAGGGAATGGGTTTAATTATTTTTTAGCTAATTCTTAATCGTTTTTTCTTAAGCAATCAATTATTTGGGTTAAAACTTGTTCAAGGCTTTTCTTTTGAGAACCTTCATAAACGGTAATCGTTTTTGACTTCTTGTTTTTAACATCCGTCAATTTTAGTCTAAAAGCGGCTTTTTGTTTGCCTATTTGCATAAACTATTTGGCTATTTTTGAGCTTTAAAGTAATAATATTTTAGCCAATCAGTGGCTAAAAGTTAGCCAAAGTATTATAAATGACAAAAACCTATTATCTGTGGTTAAAATGAACCCCTTTGACTGGTATGCCCAAAAAATAGGCCAGAAAAAAATCCCAGCATGGTCTTTTTATTTGTGGTTTTTGGGAATAAGCTTTCTATTAGGCACAATTGACAACTCGTTGTATTCTTCTTGTTTTGATGGCATAAATTACAGTGATGCGTGCATTCAATCGGTTTTGCCTTTCTCTTTACTTATCTGGGGCATCCTCATTATAATGGATTTTATAACTGGCTATTGTTTTACTTTCTGGAAAACCTTTGTTGGGAAAGGATTTTTTGGAGCAACTTTTATTTTAAGTGCATTTAGTTTACTTGCTTACTATAACGACTTCACGCTTCTAATTTTGTCTGGCATTGGTTTAGGCGCACTAATAGCTGGCTACTTATACGGCAAGAAAAAAATAAAAACCTGAAAAGAAATACTTTATAGGCAAGTTTTCTACTTTATAGGCAGATTCGACTTTATAGGGGCTTTCTAAGCTGGTTATAATGTGCCTTTATTGTGGGTTTATTTGCACTTTATGGCATGCTAAATGTTTCATAAAACTGAAACAATGAAACCAAAAATTACCCGCCTATTCGTAAAAAATTTTACTCACATAAGCACGTTAGAAACCCCCTATAGGCAAAGCCTCCAAAACCGAAACCTTTTTATATATCATGAATGTATCATGATATACCATGAAGAATCATGACATGATACGGGTTTTGGAGGAGCAAAAACTGCTTGTTGAGCAGGTTAGCCCAAAGTTTGAGGATTTGACCGCTGATTTTGATGAATTGATGGAGAAAAGCTCTGACCCGAAGTTTGTTGCAGTTCTTTTGTTTAAGTTGGCACAGGAAAGGCAGAAAACCAACGCGCTTCTTGATTCCATTAATGACAAGTTTGACAAGTTGATGTTTCATTTAAAGACCGGTGAGGCAGAGCAAAAGCCGGTCATTTCGCCACAGGAACAGGCGGTTTATGATATCCTGCCAGAACAGGACCAGTCTATCTTAAAGTTTGTTGAAGAGCAGGGAAAGGCAACTGCTTTGGACATCCAGAAAGTAATGAGCTATAAGGGGCTTAACGCGGCGTCTCAGCGCCTGAACAAGCTCTTTAAGGAAGGCTACCTGAAAAAAGTTCAGTCAGGCAAGAAAGTGTTCTTCTTAACTAAAAATTAAGGACAGGGCTCTACGCGGGGCTATTTTTACCCCCACCAATCCCGCGTTTTGCTCTTCTCCTTAACTCCCATATGCCTTTTCAGTAAAGCCCCGTTTTTAAAAAACGGGGCCCCCCACTTTTTGAGCCCTTGCGTGAGCTCGCGACGCGTATATGGGCCATCTTTAGATGGCCCGATAATACAAGATTTTGATGAACCTTTTTTCAAAAGGTTCTTAAACAAAAACCTCGTTTATTTTGCATGGTTTCTGATTTGAGCGACGAGGTTTCTGTTCTTGGGCGCTCTGATGAAAAAATAGAAAAGTATGGCTCAAAAGGAACCGCTTACATGGGAAAATCCGTTTTGAGTTCAGGGCAAAAACCTGTTCTTGGAAGAAAAGTCGTTATTGACATTGCAGAGCCTCACGTCATGCTGATCTGCGGCAAGAGGGGCGGTGGAAAGTGCGTAACCGGAGACACTTTGATTACTTTGGAAGATGGAAGCGTTTTGCCGATTAAAGATTTGGAAAATGATGGAAAAAAAATTGTTTCTTTGGATCAAAATTACAAATTAATGAAAAAAGAAAAAACAAATTTTTTCAAAAGAATTGTGTCAAAAATTTTGGCAGTCAAGTTGCGAAGTGGAAAAGAAATTAAACTTACTCCTGAACATCCACTTTTGACTTTAGATGGCTGGAGACCTGTCCAAGAACTTCAAAAAGGAAGCAGAATTGCAACTCCCCGAATTATTCCTGTTTTTGGGAATGGTTTTTTGAAAGAGTCCCAGATAAAAATTTTGGCTTACTTGATTGCAGAAGGGCATATGAAAAGGCATGCCGTTTATTTTTCAAATCTGGATAAAAAACTTATTGAAGAATTTATTTTTTCAGTAAAGGATTTTGATTCTAACTTGCTTGTAAACCAAAGCCCTGTAAATAACTGGCGGGTTGTTTTTAACGGCAAAAAACATAACATGCATTCGTTAAAAATTTGGTTAAAAAAACTTGGCTTGCATGGGTTGCTTTCAAATGAAAAATTTATCCCGCAAGAAATCTTCACTCTTCCAAAACAAAAAATTTCTATATTTTTAAACCGCCTATTTAGTGGTGATGGAACTATTTACTTTGACACAGATACAGAAAGCTGGCGCGTTGCCTATGCTTCCAAATCTGAAAGATTAATCCGACAAGTACAACATTTATTGTTGAGATTTGAAATTTTATCAACTCTTAGGCAAAAAACTACCAAGAGTTCCGGAAAAGAATTCAAAAGCTTTGAATTGGAACTGAAAGGAATTAATGTTCAAAAGTTTTTGACTGAAATAGGCTTTTTTGGGGAAAAGGAATTAAAGCAAGAAAAAGCGTTAAAAGACCTGGTTTCAATGAAAAGAAACCCAAACATTGACACTATTCCAAAGGAAATCTGGAAGACTTATAAGCCGCAAAGCTGGGCGGCTGTTGGCAGGACAATGAATTATAAGTTTCCAAAGGCATTGAGGGAAAGTATGTTTTATGCGCCTTCAAGGCAAAAGTTGCTGCAGATTGCAAAGGGAGACAACAACAAACTCATTGAATTGCTTGCCACAAGCGACATTTATTGGGATGAGATAAAGGAAATAAAAGTTTTGGAGGGGGAGTTTGAAGTCTTTGACTTGAGTGTCCCAGAAAACCATAACTTTGTGGCAAATGATATAATTGTTCACAATTCTTTCACCTTGGCCGTTTTGCTTGAAGAGCTTGCGCGCCAGCCTTTTGAGGTAAGGCAGAGGCTTTCGGTAATTGCAATTGACACTGTCGGGATTTTTTGGACCTTGAAAATCCCAAACCAGCGTGACATCAAAGAGCTTGAAAAATGGGACCTGAAACCCGACAAGACAAACGTCAAGGTCCTTGTGCCAAAGGGAAGAAAGGCTTTTTATGACGAGAAAGGAATTCCTGTTGACGGCGCTTTCACTATTAAGACAAGCGAGCTTGAGGAAGTCGAGTGGCTTTCTTTGTTCAAGCTGACCTGGCGCGAGCCGGAAGGGATTTTGCTTTCGCGCGTGATTGAAAACCTGAAGGAAACAATGGGAACGCGTTATAGTTTTCCTGAAATAATTTCCGCTATCCAAAAAGACGTTGATTCTGAAAAGCTTGCAAAGCAGGCTTTGATCAACCGTTTTCGCGCTGCGGAGTCCTGGGGCTTGTTTGAAAAAGAGGGATTCAAGCTTCGTGACATCGCAAAGCCGGGCGAGATAACAATCATTGATGTTTCAAGTTATCGCCAGACGATGGGCATGGAGGGAACGCGTGACATTGTTGTCGGGTTGCTTGGAAAAAAACTTTTTGAGGAAAGGATGCTTTTTAGAAAAGAAGAAGAAGTCAAGCTCATCAAGGGCGAAAAGCGCGAGAGTTCAATGCCGCTTGTCTGGCTCTTGATTGACGAAGCCCACATGTTTATGCCAAAAGACGAGGAAAACATTGCGCTGTCTGTTTTGCTTGAATGGGTGCGTGTCGGCCGCCAGCCTGGACTGAGCCTTGTTCTTGCAACCCAGCGTCCCGAAAAGCTTCATCCTGATGCCATCAGCCAGTGTGACATTTTCATCAGTCACAGAATGACTGCGCAGCCGGACATCCAGGCTGTTTCAGCGCTTCGGCCAAGTTACATGCATGAAGATTTTGACAAGTATTACCAGAGAATGCCCCGCGCTAAAGGGTTTGCCCTTGTTTTGGATGACAACACCGAAAAAATCTGGATGGTCAAAATCCGCCCGCGGTTTTCGTGGGACGGTGGCGTAACGGCAACTGCGTTTAAGGACTGAATCAACTGTTTATCTAAATTTTTTTTGTGCACTTTGTGCGAAAAATTGAATTATCCTATTTTGAACGGTAATTGTAAAGATTCGTAATTTTTGTAATATTGTAAAACTTCCTTTTGTCGAAGTAAATTTCCTTTTAAATATTCTTGAAATCGTATAATGTGTCTTGGGTTTGAACTTCCTGAGATTTTAAAATATTCTTTGATTTTATTTAAACTTTTCGTGCCGATTTGTTCCTTATTGGATTTTATGCTAAAAATCCTGTCTAAAAAGTTACTTTGTTTTAGTTGCTCTAAAAGTACTGTATTATTTGAATGTAAACGAACAGATATTACGTTGTTATCTTTTGAAACGCTCCCGTCAGTATCGACCAAACCTCTTAAACATGCAAAAAATAAAGATTTATCATTTAATATTTGCTCTGGAATTTTACTCTTATTCTTGATTTTGTCACCTGTTTTAAAATTTAAGTTGGTTTGAAAATAATCTGAAATTTTTTTAGATCGAATATTAAGATAAAGTTGGTTTTTTGTTTTTTCTTCTCTTATTGCCCCTTCTATGCCAAATATTTTTTTTGTTAGTTTATTTAAATATTCAAAATATTTTACATCAAATCGTTTATCGCCACTTATCCTAATAAAATATTTTGTTAACGTGCCATCTCCCAGGTAAACTCCTGTAAATTCAGCAACATCTTCATCAATATAATTTGGCAAATTTACTTGTTTTGTATTGTTCGGTTGGACTTTTCTTCTGGCCTTTTTCAAGTTGCTTATTCTCCAATTTTTCAAAGTCTGGTCGCCGTATTTTTTAGCTAAACTACTAATGCCGTTCTTTCCGGCCTCACTTTGCCACCAATTCTTGGAAATCAGTGAATAATCTATCCCGTTGAGAGCAGATTTATCAATCTGGCTAATTTTTTCGAATAAGTTGTAGGGCATCGTAAACTGTCCTCTTCTGTATGTTTTAACTTTGTCGTATGGGAGCCAATTTGCCTCACAAAATCTTTTCAGAGATTTGCCTTTGAGTACATTAGAAAAAAATAGTTTCGAGTCATTCCCTTCAAAACGTACTCTTTTGTTTTCCATATAAAATTAGTGTTTTTTTATTATAACTCATTTTTGGAACCTCATTTCCTGTGCAAAATTTTGTGTTTTTCTGCTCTTATAGGGGAGAGGAGATTCGAACTCCTGACCTCGACCGTGTGAAGGTCGTATCCTGGGCCAACTAGACGACTCCCCTGGAACTTATTGTGCCGGTTAATGGAATACGGGCTTTTTTCATGCGCTATATGTTGCCTGTCTGAAGACAGGATATTATACTGGAATTTTTTGCCTTGCGGCTAAAAGTAGAAAGCGTGAAAAAACTTAAAAATAGGAAATTTTGCCACTAGAGCGTTAACTGTAGTAGCAGTTTGTATAGCAGTCAACCTGGTAATCGTATGTCGGGTAGACATAGTCGTATCCTGGGTAGATGCTGGCGTAAGCCGATCTGGCATATCCGCCACCGTAAACCGGGTAGCTTCTGCTTGAATAGTAATAGCTGTTTCTGTAATTTGAGTAATAACTGTATGGGTAGTCGTAGTAATTTGAGTAATAGCTTGGAATTGAGCCTGTTGGATACGGGTCAATAGTGTAAGCGTATGGGTCGTATCTCAGGTAAGACGGGTCGCCTTGAATGCTTGGGTAAGAGTAGCTGTAATATGGCCCTCTGCTTTCAAAGTAATAATCGTAATAATACGCGTTAACCGCAGCCCCGAGGCTGATAAAGAAAATCAAACCTAAAACGATTGAAACGAGTCTGTTTGCCATTTTTGTTCCACCTGTGGCCTTAATTTGTGGCCTTTAATATATTGGTGCAAAGGACATATTTAAACCTTACTGTTTAACCGTAAAGAGTGAATTTAGAGTTTATTCGGTTCCATAAGATTTAAATAATCTACGGATTAGAATTACCGTTATTAGTTATTAATTAAGAAAATGAGTTGTGTGGAGGATCTTTATGCAGGACATGTGGAGAGCATTTAAGATGGAAGATTTGAAAATGGATGACGACGACAGCGACGATGACGACGATGACGATTTCGAAGATGAAGAAAGCGACGACGACTCATATTAATGCTTTTTCTGGCCAAACCGGCCAAAATTCTTTTTTTTCTTTTTTTTATTTAGTTTTTTCAACCTGCTTGCCTTTTTGGCGTTTTTTGGAACCAAAAGTAAATTAAAGGATTAATCCTTATTCTATTTGTTTTTATCCGGAGAACGATTGCTTGTGGCGGAATCGCATTTTCAGCAGGGAAAGCTCATTGAGAACCTGATTTTGGGCGGCCAGGACGGCCTGGTGAACGTGCTTGGCATAATTCTTGGCGTGGCTGCAGCTACAAGCGATTCAAGGATTGTAATAATTGCCGGCCTTGCAGCGACTTTTGCTGAAAGCATCTCAATGGGTGCTGTTGCCTTTACTTCGCAGAAAGCCGGAAAGCAGTTTTATGAAAGCGAAAAAGCGCGCGAACTAAAAGAAATAGAGGAAATGCCTGAGCAGGAAAAACAGGAAATCCGCGAAATTTTTGCAAAAAAAGGCTTTAAGGGGAAAGACCTTGAACGAGTTGTGGAAGTTATTTCGTCAGACAAAAAGGTGTGGCTTGAAACAATGATGTCTGACGAACTGAAGCTTTCGTCTTATGAGGCAACCGACCCAAAGCAAAGCGCTGTAGTGGTCGGCCTGTCTGCATTAGTCGGTTCGGTTCTGCCACTGCTGCCGTTTTTTTTGTTCAGCGTGGAAACAGCGTTTGTGGCTTCAATCGTTTTTTCTGTTTTCATTCTTTTTGTGGCTGGCGCCATAAAGGCAAAGTTCACGATTGGAAGCTGGAAAAAAAGCGGAATGGAAATGGCCGCGATTGGAACACTTGCAGCCATTTCCGGATACGTAATTGGAATCTTGCTTAAATGAGTATTGTAATCCCAAAAAACCCTTAAAGACAACCCGTCCCTATGAAAGCAAAACTCCCTCTTAAGTAATGAGTGACAACCAATTTTTTCTCCTCCCATCCTTTTCAGTTATTTTGCTTTTCCCTGTGTATTTGGTCCCTGTCTGTTCTCTGTTTAGCCCAATAATATATGGGCAAAAGTAGTATTTATGTTTGAGCATTTGGTTTTTTTTGTTGGAATAAAATTTATTTGAGGTGAAGCATTGAGCCGCGTTCTATTTGCGTCTCTATTCCGCTTATTTTTATTGCAACGCTTTTTCCTTCGTCTGCTTCAAAAAGGCCTTTCTTGAATTCCTCAATGGATTCAATTTTTCCCCATTCTCCGCTGAAATGGACCATTTGGCCGACCTGTATTTTTCCGCGAAGGACTTTTCCTGCCAACGCGTTCCCGTGGCCTTTTACCTCAAAAATGCGCTGCACCAAAAAAGCCGAAGAAAACCTGTCAAGCTTTATCTGTATCTCTTTTTTTCTTCTTTGGAAATGATCCAACTGGTTTTGTTTTTGTACAAGAAACTCCAACATTTAAACCCACCTCACCCGTAAAATAATTTAAATGCCAATTAATTTCCGTGCTAAATGGTTAAAAAACATGCCTTTTTGGCCAAAAAACGCTAAAAGTTTTTGGGCGAAAATCAGAGGGCTTTCTCGAAAACGCCGGCTTTTGGGTTGTGGGTGTAGCCGTTGTTTTGTGCAACTCTTGAATAAAAATTAGCTATGTGTTCTCTGGTTTTTTTTGTCCTCATTCCAAAAAGAACTGCATTAGTTATTGCAGATTCCATAGTTGTGTGTGGAGGTCTCATTGCTTTCAAAGAAACATTCAGGCCTTTTACTGTTAACGGAACTCTTTTGCTTTGGGCCAATTGCGCTTTTTCTTCTTTTGTTATTCGAACAGTTTTTCCCTGTCCCAATTTTTCTCTTAAATCCATTCCTCGGTCAATTGCTTTTTCATATTCTTCGTGTGAAAGTTCCATTAATTTGTTCTCGTCTAGGTGCCAGAAAAACTGGCTTTTTCTCGGGTCCCTTATGCATACTTTTTGATAACCGCTTTTTTTCGCGTGCTGTTCAATCATTTCAAGCAAATAATTTGACCAGTTGGTGCCAAGGTCTTTTGTCATTGCATTTGCAATTTCCCTTGCTTTGCGCGGTCCTTGTATTGCTTCAACAAAAACTATGTCTTTTGAAAAGCCAAGCTTTATTTCAAATTGTGTGTGGCGCTCATTGAGCGGATATATCCCTAAAGACAAATGTGATTCATGGTCTGCTGGTAGAAGATTTATTTCAAATATCCTATTTTTTCCTGCTCTTATTGGTATGCGTAGATTACCAAGAAATTTTCCTCCAAATTTGATTATGTTTTTTGGCTTTCCGGTTGGAAACGGATACAGGGCAGATCCTTCAAAAGGCGGTTCACGAGAATACAAGATTTCCTTAACAATTCTCTCTAACTGTTTGGAGTCTCTTGCCAGAACCCTTCTTGCAGATAATCTTTCCGTTGCCCTTCTAAGCAAATCAGGTATGGCTGTTCTTGGGGCTTTTTTCAGTGGTTTCATCCTATGCGTCGCCTTTTGGTGAGTGCAGGGGGGAGGATTCGAACCTCCGAAGGCACTAAGCCGCCAGGTCCTAAGCCTGGTACGTTTGGCCACTTCGCTACCCCTGCGGGCAAAAATTATTGTCAAAAAGGGTTTTTATTGGTGCTTTATGTCTTTTGCGGACCGTGCAACGCTAAACTTTTTAAACAAAAAAGATTATCCTATTAGAAGGTGAATTTATGGTAAAATGTGTTGTTTGCGGAAAAGCGTGTGATGACAAAAACATTTCAAAGGGCGGCAAGGTTTTCTGCTGCGCCAAGTGCCTCAAGCAGTATGAGGACAAAAACAAGCCTGACACAAAATCCAATGTCTGCGAGTTCTGCTGATTTTATGGGTGCTAAAAAATTTTGTGTGGCAATTTTGCTTTTGCTTGTGCTTTTCTCTATTGGCGTTTTTGCACATGAAGGTGAAGATGAAGAAGAAGAGGTTATGTCCCCCATAAGTTATCTGCCAATTGAGCCTTTCTTTTTGGCGTCAGTTGTTTTCCCAGTTGTATTGCTGTTGGTTGTTGTTTCAATTTTTTTCCAGAACTCTCTCTCAGATAAAACGAAAAAAATCATCTTTATTGCAGTTGCGGTTCCGGTTGTTTTGACAACTCTTTACTTGGCTGGGTCAACTGTTTACTTAAACATTATTTCTGAAAGCGGTGGCCCGGTCCACTGGCATGCCGATTTTGAGATCTGGAATTGCGGGGAACATGTAACGAACCTGAAGAAACCAGAGTATCTTTCCAACAAGGTTGGAAGCGATGTTTTTCACAGCCATGACGACTTTCGGATCCACATTGAAGGCATTGTCGTGAAAAAAAGCGATGTTTCTCTTGGAAATTTTTTTGAAGTCATCGGAGGCCATTTTTCAGGCGGCCATTTGGAAGTCGAGCTTGACAATGGCACTTTTTTGGATGCATCAAACGGCGACTTGTGTCCAGATGGCGCTTCTGGGAAATGGAGGCTTTTTCTGAAAAACCACTCGACAGGCCAGTTTGAGGAAAACACAGAGCTTGACTCTTATGTAATAAAGCCGTTTTTTAACATCCCGCCTGGCGACTACTTGCTTTTGGTTTTTGGCTCAACGGAAGGTGTTCCAAATGGCAGTTGAAGCAATTCTCCCAAGCCTTGCAACAGTGATTTTTACCGCGCTGATTGATTCAATCAATCCGTGCGCAATTGGCGTTCTTATTCTGCTGATTTCAACAGTGATTGCGACTGCAAAGTCAAAGAAAAGAATGCTTGTCCTTGGGCTGGCCTACATTGGCGCGGTAATGGTGACTTACTTTTTGGCCGGCATTGGGCTGCTGTTTTTTTTCACGACCATCCCTCAGTCGGTAGCCGAGTATATTTCAATAATTGTCGGTGCCATAATCGTTTTTGCCGGGCTTGTAGAGTTCAAGGACTTTTTCTGGTACGGCCAGGGGTTCTCGCTTGCAATTGCCCCGAACATGGCAAAAAAAATCCATGAATATTCGCAGAACCTGTCTGTTCCCGGAATGATTTTTTTGGGAGCGTTTGTTTCGGCAGTAGAACTGCCCTGTACTGGTGCCCCGTACCTTGCAATTATTCTTGTCCTCAAGGAGCAATTTGACCTGACCGCGCTTTTGCTGATGGTTTTGTACAACTTTATTTTCGTTTTGCCGCTTTTGATTATCCTGTTCTTGGCTGCCGCTGGAATGAAGATAACTGAAATCAAGATGTGGAAGGAAAGAAACAGGCCATACATGCGGCTTCTTTCCGGCCTTTTGCTGGTTGTGCTTGGATGGGTTTTGATATTCATCGCAAACGGGACGATTAATTTCGGGTAAAAAACAGAATTGGAGGTAATTGCAATGCATGAAAAAGTTGTAGTAAAGCGAAAAGGCCAGAACCAGGCTTTTGACGAGAAAAAAGTCTATGCAAGCATTTATTCTTCTTGCAGAAGCGCTCATTTAAGCGAACAGCAAAGCGAGCTTTATGCCCAGACAGTGCTTGACGCCCTGCTTAACTTCCTGAAGGATTTTCGCGCAATCAGTTCCGACAAGATTTTTGAGTTTGTGGCAAAAGAGCTTTCAAAGCACCACAAAGACGCGGGCTACATGTACAAGACGCACCGGGACATCTCTTGAAATCCTTGAATGGAATTCAAGTCAAAGGCTTACTGAGTGCTTGATTATTTCAATGTTGCATGACTTGTATTTTTTGCACCATGCCTCGCATTTTTCGGCTATATCGCGTTCGCGGTAATACAGCTTGCATTCCCCGCACTGGAAAAGGCCCCGGGTTTTTTTCACCATAAGTGTTCACTTTTGTTTGTCGTTTCCTTCGAATTCTCCGCCGGCTTTCATCCAGTCCTGGATTCCTTCAGGGTATTCGGACACATTCGTGTAGCCGAGTTTTGCCAGTTTGTTTGAGACAAGCGGGGAGGAAGTGCACATTGTGTTCTCGCAGTAAAGCACTATCTGGCGGTCTTTTGGCACGCTGTTTTGCAGAAACCAGCGCGCAGCGGTTTCGTACTCAACAAAAGTCGCGCCTTGTATGTGGTGTTTGTCAAAGCGTTCGCGCGGGTTGACATCAACAAGCAAAAAATCCTCTTTTGAGTCAATCATTTTTTTGAGCTCCGCAGTGGAAATGAGTTTCACGCGCGGGTCAAGTTCGATTACTCCAGCCATATTTGAAATTCTCCTTAATTGTTTAATAGTTTTTCGAAAGCCACTGTCCTAATTTATGTGCAGCCTGTCCGCGGTGGCTGATTTTGTTTTTCTCCTGCAAAGGCAGCTCCGCTAGTGCCTGCTTGTGCCCGTTTGGCACAAAGATTTTTTCGTATGGAAGGCGGTCTTTGTCCAGTTCCACGATGTGGTCTAACAGTGTGCCGTGGAGTTCGCCTGAAAACATCTCAAATTTTTTTCCGTCGCGCGTAAAGCAGATTGCTGTCTTGAAAAAAGCATTTTTGTTTTTTGCTGCCTTGACTAATGCAAGCAGCCCGGTAAAACCAATTCCTAAATAAATTCTTTTTGCCAGGCCGCCTGGAAAATTGTTGTAGGCTTCAAAGAAAACGCCTGTGTCTTCTACAATCGCTGGTTTTTTTATTGCCGCAAATGCCTGCCTTGCTTTTTCGTGCGCGACTTCTTCAAGTGTCGGCGAGTCGGGCTCGAAAAAATGCACTTCTTTTGCTTCAACAGAAAAGCCGTACTCTGCAAGAATCTGTGAAATCTCAAGCACTTTGTGCTTGTTGCCTGTTGCAAGGATTATTTTTTGCATCTAAAAACACACGGTGACAGGTTTTTAAAAATCCTTTCAGGAAAGGATAAACCTTGTTACCTTTTTGGAAAGCCATTTAAGCAAGGTCGGGGCATTATTTTGCTATGAAGCTGTTAAAGTATGCCTTGAGTTCCATTTTGTGCAACGCGGTCAGGTTTGTGCGTATACTTCCAAACAACGACCCGATTATGGCGTTCATGCTGCCTTTTTCGCGTCAGGACAAATGGTTTCATTCGGCAGTTTTTGCGTTTTTGACTATGTTTTTGTTTGACATTTTCACAAGCGGCATCGGGGTGTGGACCTGGATAACTGCAGTCACATATGCCTGTCTTGGCGTTGCAGCCCATTTTTTGTTTAAACGCACCCAAAAAGTGTCGCTGAAGGCATACCTTGGCGTGGGCGTGGTGTCTGTTCTGGTTTTTGACTTGGTTACAGGCGTGTTTTTTGGGCCTGTTTTGTTTGGCGTGCCTATCTGGGCTGCTTTTTTGGGCCAGATTCCTTTTACTTTGCTGCATCTTTTGACGGTTTCCTTTTACATCGTTGTTTTGACGCCTTTTCTTGACAGGCACCTTATTGGCGCACAGGTATTGGAAGACTCAAACATCGTTGCCCTTGCAAAAATGCGGTTCAAAAACATGTTTTTTGCCAGGTGATTTTTCAGGAAAGCAAACAAGGAACTGGTTAATTCCTGGGAATTAATTCGGAAAGTGAAAAAAAATAGGTTAAAAAATTGTTTTCACAACTTGAGTATTTGTTCTAGGAACCTTTTTAAAGATTGAAAAGGATTAAATTATTCCCTGAAAACAGTTAGGCAAAACCGGTTTTTTCAGGAAAAACAAGAGGGTGTTATCGGTGGGGCAGGCAGTTAATCTTGACGGAAAAACCTTTGAACAGGCAAAAAAACAGAAATTTGCGGTAATTGACTTTTGGGCTGAATGGTGCGGGCCATGCAAGGTCATGGGGCCATTGATTGAAGAGCTTGCAGCTGAACTAAAAGGCAAGGTTTTTTTTGGCAAAGTTAATGTTGACGATAACCCAGAGCTTTCAGAGCAAAACACCATAAGGGCTGTTCCAACAATGCTTTTCTTTTCGGAAGGCAAATTGGTCGGGGAAGTCATTGGCGCGGTTTCAAAGCCTGCATTAAAGAAAAAAATCCTTGAAGAGATGAGCTGAAATGAAGGTTGAAAAAATAGACCTCAAAGCAGAGCAGTCGTTTGCCCAGAAAAAAGAGCGAAAAGGGCTGAAGATTGACAGGCTTTTTACAAAACCGGGAACAAGCGCTTTTGATGAAGTAGAGTATGAAAAAAGGTCGTCTGTCATTAGAAACCCTGACGGGAGCACCGTGTTTGAGCTAAACGACATAGAGGTTCCAAAGGGCTGGACACAGGTTGCAACAGACATCATTGCGCAAAAATATTTCCGCAAGGCTGGTGTGCCACAGTTTGATGCAAACAACAACCAGTTGCTCGGCAAGGACGGAAAACCTCTTTTGGGCTACGAGAAGTCAGTGCGCCAGGTTGTCAAAAGAATGGCTGGCTGCTGGCGTTTTTGGGGCGAAAAGCACGGCTACTTTGCCTCAAACGAGGACGCGCAAGCGTTTGAAGAAGAACTTTCTTTTATGCTGTTAAACCAGTATGCTGCCCCAAATTCCCCGCAATGGTTTAACACTGGCCTCAATTATGCTTACGGGATCACTGGCAATGCGCAGGGGCATTATTTTGTCGACCCCTTGACTGGGCAAGCGGAAAGGGCAAAAGATGCTTACACTCATCCAACCCCTCATGCTTGTTTTATTCAGTCTGTAAGTGATGACCTTGTAAACAAAGGCGGCATTTTTGACCTTATGGTAAAAGAGGCTCGTGTTTTTAAGTATGGTTCTGGCACAGGCACAAACTTTAGCTCTCTTAGGGCAAAAGGAGAACAGCTTTCGGGCGGCGGGAAAAGCTCCGGGCTTATGTCCTTTTTGAGGGTTTATGACCGCGCTGCTGGCGCAATTAAATCTGGTGGCACCACAAGAAGGGCTGCAAAAATGGTGATATTGGACATTAATCATCCGGACATAGAGGAGTTTATTGACTGGAAGACTCTTGAAGAGCAAAAGGTTGCAGCGCTTGTTGCAGGAAGCAATATGTGCACAAAGCATTTGAACAATATAATGAATGTGGCAACTGAGGCAAGAACAACAAAGCCCTCTGAGAGCACAGAACTTCAGCAAGCTATTTTTGAAGCAAAACAGGTCGGAGTTCCACTCAACTATATTCAGCGTGCATTGCATCTTGTTGAACAAGGCAAGACAAAAATTGATTTTCCTGTTTTTGGAACACATTATGAATCCGAAGCATACATTACCGTTAGCGGACAGAATTCCAATAACAGCGTTCGTGTTTCAAACGAGTTCATTGATGCAGTTGAAAACAACGATGACTGGAAATTAATTTATCGGACAACAGGTGAAGTTGCTAAAACCGTGAAGGCAAGAGACCTTTGGAACAAGATTGCGTTTGCCGCATGGAACTCTGCAGATCCGGGGGTGCAGTATGACACCACAATAAATGACTGGCATACTTCTCCTGCAGATGGAAGGATAAATGCAAGTAATCCATGCTCTGAATATTTATACCTTGACGAAACCGCGTGCAACCTTGCAAGCATTAATCTTTCAAAGTTTTTGGACGAGGAAGGAAGCTTTGATGTCAATGCGTTCAAGCACGCGACAAGGCTTTGGACGGTTGTGCTTGAAATCAGCGTATTGATGGCGCAGTTTCCGTCAGAGACAATCGCGGAGAAGAGTTACGAGTTCCGGACCCTTGGGCTTGGATACGCCAACTTGGGCACTGTTCTTATGGTTAGCGGCATCCCGTATGATTCCGACAAGGGCCGTACAATCGCAGGGGCCATTACCTCTATTTTGTGCGGTGAAAGCTATGCGACAAGCGCTGAAATGGCGCAAAAGCTTTCTCCTTTTTCAGGGTTTGAAAAAAACCGCGAGCCAATGCTTCGCGTGATAAGAAACCACAGGCGCGCTGCGTACAATTCAAAGCCAGAAGAATTCGAGGCACTTGGCGTTGTTCCCGTTGGGATTGAGCCAAAAGAATGCCCGTCAAACCTTTTGGAGGCCGCACGCGAGTGCTGGGACCGTGCTTTGGAAATCGGTGAAAAGCACGGGTTTAGAAACGCCCAGACAACCTGTATTGCGCCAACCGGAACAATCGGTTTGGTAATGGATTGTGACACTACGGGTGTCGAGCCTGATTTTGCAATTGTAAAATTCAAAAAACTTGCAGGCGGCGGGTATTTTAAGATAGTCAACCAGTCTGTTTCGCGCGCGCTTCAAAAACTTGGTTATTCTTCAAAGCAAATCCGCGACATAGAGCTTTACTCAAAGGGCCACGGCACTCTTGAAGGCTGTCCTTTCATTAACGGCACTTCGCTTTTGTCAAAGGGCTTTACGCCTGACCGGATTGAAATGATTGAGTCACAGTTGCCAAACGTGTTTGAGTTAAAGTTTGCTTTCAATAAGTGGACTCTTGGCGAGGAATTCTGTGAAGGCCTTGGGTTTACAAAAGCCCAGTTGAATGATTCAAACTTTGACATGCTTAAATCGCTTGGTTTTTCAAAAGAGGAACTCGATGCGGCAAACGAGTTTGTGTGCGGGACAATGACTCTTGAAGGCGCTCCGCACCTCAAACTTGAACATTATCCGATTTTTGACTGCGCGAACAAGTGCGGCAAAAAAGGAAAAAGGTTCATCAGCTACGAGGGGCACATAAAGATGATGGCTGCAGTCCAGCCGTTCATTTCCGGTGCGATAAGCAAGACAATCAACATGCCAAACCATGCAACAATCGAGGACATAAAGCATGCATACAAGCTCTCGCACAATTTGATGCTAAAAGCAGTTGCGCTTTATCGGGACGGAAGCAAGTTGTCCCAGCCGCTTAACTCGATTTCAGGCGAAGAAGAAATGGCTTTTGAAAGCAAGCCTGCAGTGCAGCAAAAAGTTGTGCAAGTGCAGGAAATGCCTTCGGCAATGCTAACAGCTTCCGTTTCAGTTTCTTCTGACGGCATTGTCCGAAGAAAGCTCCCGCACAAACGATACGGGTTTGTACAGGAAGCAACTGTTGGCGGGACAAAGATTTTCCTCAAAACCGGAGAATACGAGGACGGAACCTTGGGAGAAATATTCATTGACACCTACAAGGAAGGCGCGGGTTACAGGGCGCTTCTCAACTGCTTTGCGGTAGCTATTTCCAAGTCCCTGCAGTACGGTGTGCCACTAGACGAATTCGTTGACTCGTTCACTTACACAAAGTTTGACCCAAGCGGCCTGGTTTCAGGCCATGACAAGATAAAAAACTCGACTTCATTGCTGGACTATATTTTCAGGGTGCTTGGATACGAATACCTTGGGCGGGAAGACCTGGTGCACGTGAAAAACAACAATGCACCCGCGGCCGATTCGGCTTTCCTGCTAAAACCTGCCGCCTTGTCCGCAAAGCAAAACGGGCCAAAGCCAGTGCTTTTAAGGGACGAGACAAACGCAAAATCTCTTGAAGCCAAAACCCAGGGCTACACCGGCGACCAGTGCACCGAATGCTCGTCCATGCGCATGAAAAGAAACGGTTCCTGCACAGTCTGCGAGGACTGCGGGACAACGACTGGCTGTTCATAAAAGTTTCGCTTTAACTGTTTTTCATGCAACAACGGCTTGAATCTTTTCTGGCAGAGCACAAGCTTTCGCTTGTCAAAAAAATCTCCAAGGGCTATGTGAGTGAAGTTTTTCTTGTGAAAAACTCGCGCGGGAAAAAGTTTGCTTTAAAGATCGAAAAGGAAAAAAGCCCGCGCAAAAACATGGCTGAAAAAGAGGCAAAAAACCTTGCACTCGCGAACCTTGCAGGAATCGGACCGCGCCTTGAATCATTTGACGCAAAAACCAGGACAGTCCTTATGGAGTTTGTCGACGGCCCCACATTTGCGCACTGGCTTTTTGAAAAAAATCCTTCAAAAAAAGCGCTTGAGAAATTCATTGGGGCTTTGCTTTTGCAGGCGCAAAAGCTTGATGAAATCAGGCTCTCGCACGGCCAGATTGCGGGCCTGGGCAAAAACATTCTTGTCCGAAAAAACTTGCCCGTGATTATCGATTTTGAAAAGGCTTCGATTGTCAGGCGTTGCAGGAACAAAAATCAGGTTGAATCGCTTCTTTTTAGAAACCCGCATTCGGATATTGCAAAAAAAGTGAATGGGGTTTTAAAAAATGGTTATACTTTTTAGTATAATTTTTAAATTGTTTGTTTCTCAATTTTAATGTGTTTTTATGGTTACTACTACTGCCGAAGTCAAAAAATGGGGAAACTCATTTGGCATATTGATTAAGAGCGAGGTTTCAAAAAAACTCGGGCTAAAAAACGGTGAAAAGGTCAGTGTTGACATTGTTCCAAAAAAAAGGTTCAGTGCTTTTGGGATTCTAAAAACCAAAAAATCTTTTGAGCGCGACCATGATGACAGAGAGTTCAAATAAAAACAGGGTAATTGTCGACAGCTATGCCTGGATAGAATACCTTAAAGGCACAGAGACAGGCCTCAAAGCAAAAAATTTTATTGACAATTTAGAAAATGAATTGTTTACCCTAGATGTTTGTTTGGCCGAAATAAAATTCTGGGCATTATCTGCTAATTTGCAGTTTGAATCTTTTGTTGATATTATCAGGGCAAATTCCAATGTGATTGAAACATTTTCCAATGATTGGCTTAAAGCAGCAGAGGCCAAATTTGAAAAAAGAAAAACAATCAAAAATATCGGATTGATTGATGCATTGATTATTGTAAAAAGTCGGGAGTTAAAAACCAAAATTTTAACTGGCGACAGGCACTTTGAAAATGAAAAGCAAACAATTCTGATTTAAAAGTTTTGATAAGGCATTCAAGTCCGTGCGCTGCTGTTTGAGAACCCCAACTTTGTAATTGCAAGGAAAGTGAACGAAGTTTTGAAGTAACTGCTATTTTGCAATGCAAAGTTTCTGTTGAATATCCCAATAGCAAGAAAATTGTCTTCCTTTTATTGTAAAATTTTTCACATTACAAAAAGAATCTGCAAGAGCTGTTGCGCATTTTTCATTTGCTTCTTGTAAAATTGCCTCATCATTATTTTGAAATAAAAAAATATAACTAATAGTGGCGAATACTAAAATTGAAACAATTATTATTGCAAAAAAAACCATTTTATCGGACTTATTTTGTATTTTTTCGCCTAATATCGGGCTATAATTGTTGATTAAACTTTCTTGTGAAACTTGGATATTTGATAGGATTTCACTGAAGAAAGAGAAATTATAAAGGTTGTCAATTTCTTTAAAAAATTTTTTAGATGAATTTATGAAATTTTTATTTAAAATGTATCTTTGTGCATTATCTAGTCTATTATAAGATGCTCCTTCTTGGTAAATTTCAATCAGTGGATGTAATGCTTTTTTTATTTCTTCTTTTTTTATTTGTTCATTATGGCTATAATTTTTTACAAATTTATCCCTGAATATTTCTAATTCAGTAACTAAATTTGAGAATACTCGGTAAGATTCAGAAGATGTGTCTAGTGCTATGAATTCATTAAAGTTGCCATTAAAATATTTAGTAATTATTTCAATGGGGTCATATATGCTTGTTACTTTAGTATCAATGAAAGGTGTTCTTGCGAATTGTTCTATTTTTTCTTTAAGTTCTGGTTTCTCTAAATAGTCTTTTTCTAGTTTTTCTAGTTCTTTTTTGCCTAATATCGGGCCAAAACTTGATGATGCTTTTCCAAAGTATTGTCTTGCAAAATCATAGTCGCTTATAATGTCTTGTGATACTGGTATCTTAGATAAGCTTTCACCGAAAAAAGAAAAACCATACAGATTATCAATTTCTTTAAAAAATTTTTTGGAAGAATTTATGAAATTTTCATTTAAAATGTCCCTTGTTGCTTTGCTTAATTTTTTATATGATGCGCCTTCTTCATAAATCACAATCAGGGGTTGTAATGCTTTTTTAATTTCTTCTTTTTCAATTTGTTGTTTTTGGCCGTAATTTTTTATGAATTCGTCCCTAAATCTTTCCAATTCAGAAGCTAAACGGTTGAATACATGGTATGATTTAGATTCGAATTCTTTTAGTCCGCCAGTTCTAAATGTGCTAATGAGTTTAGAAGAAGAACCTAAACCTATGAACTCATTAAAGTTGTGGTTAAAATGTTTGGTAATTATTTCAGTTGCGTCGTATTTGAGTATGGTCATTATACCAGATATATTTTTTAATTTTAAACCTATTTCACAAACTTTCTGTCAACTTCCAGAATGAGTACGTCGCACGCGGCTTTGATTGACTCTAGCTGTTTGATTATCCTTTCTTTTTCTTTTTCTATGTCCTGGATGTTTTCGTATGGCTCTACTGATTCGCGGAACATTGAGCCGTCGACGTAAGTGTAAGGGTGGGCGTCCATTTTTTTGGCAATGCGTTCGACCATTTTGCCTAGCCAGATGTTCATTTCGTCTTTTACCTGGCCTTTTATCTGCTTGCCCGGAGTGAGGTTTTTTCTAAGCATGTTGACAATGGTTGCCCTTGGGAACGGAAGCTTTGACTCGTCTACTAACTGTTCGTCGGTTTCTTCCATCGCTGTTTCGGTTTTTTCTTCCATTACTGCCTGTTCTTTTTCGGCAACTTGGTGTTCTTTTTCTGCTTTTACCTTCATTTAAACCCCTTTAATCGTGTAAAAAAAGTTTTTTGATGTTATACTATTGAAGGTTGCGAAAAGTTTTATAATGTCCCTTTTTGGATGTCCTTGTTTTGGCAAAAGCAGAGAGTTTATTAACCTTTATAGCTATTTCTTATATTAGTCTTTTTTCAACTTTTTTAACGGGAAGGGGTCTTTTTGGCAAGAAACAATCTTGTAGTTAGTTTTTCTGAAAACGAAGAAATCATCGCAGAAATCACGAATATGATGAAAAATGATAACCAGGACTATTTTGAGTTTTTGGGCGCAACAGGCAGCATAAAGGAGTTTTCGCTTCTTTCATCCGGCCAGAACGCTTCTTTGAACACTATGTCTTACGACGAGCCTTTTACGATTAACTCTGTTTCAGGAAAAATAGAGAAACGAAACGGCAAGTATATTCCAACAATTTACCTTTCTGTTACAAAAACGGGTGTTGGCTCGGTTTCAGGCCAGCTTGTAAAAGCAAAGGCTGTTGAAGGCCTCGAGTTTACAATCAGAAAAGTCAACATGAAAAAAATAATTCTGGGATAAATCCCTGCAGGTGTTTTTTTTGGATAAAATAACCAGGTTTGAGCGTACAAGAGTCATTGGAGCAAGGGCATTGCAGCTTTCTTTTGGGGCACCGCCTTTGATAAAGCCAAAAAAGGAAATGACTCCAATTGAAATCGCAAAAGAAGAAATTGAAAAAAAAGTCATCCCGCTTGTGGTTCTCCGCCATTTGCCAAATGAGACAAAGCGGATAGCAGTTACGTAAAATCCTGTTTTTTTTAAATGTTTGCAGTTTCTTTTTGGCTGAAAACATTTATCTACTTCTTTGACTGCATTTAATGGCAGGAAAGCTTTTTTTTGCAGGTGTTTTGGTTTGGAAAAAATAAGGCGGCTCCAGAGTTTTTCAGAAAAGCAGATTCTTTTGGCAATGGTGCTGAACTTTGTTTTTGCCGTTGTTGAAATAATTGCAGGGGTTTTTTCAAACAGCCTTGTGCTTGTTGCCGAGGCGCTTCATGACGCAACGGATGTTTTTGCGCTTGGAATCGCGTTTGTCGCGTCAAGAAAGGCCCAGAAGCTTCCAAACAAGCAGAACACTTTTGGTTTTGCGCGCGCGACAGTGATTGCGTCTGTCATTACTTCTGCAATGCTTGTTGTTGGAGCGATTTTTATTTTTTTCAAGGCATTTGAACGCCTGATGGACCCGCAGCCTGTTGACGCAGGGCTTGTGCTTGTTGTCGCTTTGCTTGGATTTTTTGTCAACGGTTTTGTTGCATTGAAGGTTTTAAGGAACAAAAAAGACCTCAACATCAAAACCCTGGTCCTCCACATGGCTGAAGATGCATTGGGGTGGGCAGCGGTTTTTGTCTCTGCTGCAATTATTCTTTTTACAGGTTTTACCCTTATTGACCCGCTTCTTACTTTTGTTGTCGGCCTGATTGTGTTCTGGTCTGCTTTGCGGGTGCTAAAAGAAGGTGTGGATGTCTTGATGGAAGGCGTGCCGGAAAACCTTGAAGTGGACAAAATCAAGGAAGCCCTTTCACAAATAAAAGGGGTCGTGCGGGTTCACGACCTGCATGTATGGAGCATTTCGTCTGGTTTTTCGGTTTTGACTTGCCATCTTGGAGTTCAGAACATTTACGTTGCAAAGGCCCAGGAGATTTCTCTTTCTGCAAAAAACCTGATGAAGAAAAAGTTTGACATAATCCATTCAACAATCGAGCTTGAATGCGTTGACTGTGAGATAATTGACGGGGAATTAGTCTGCAAGATTTAGCCAGTTTCTTTCATATCTCAAGTTGGCAGCTCGCACGGCTTGCTTATTGAACAGCTTTCCTCCGGAAGCACCCAGCCTGGCGGAAGCGCGCATTTTTCTGAATAAATGCATGCCTGTGAAGTCACGCTGTCAATGACTTGCTGTGAAGGCGGGTTTTCGCCATAAAAAACAAGGATTTTGTCAAGGTCGTTTGGCACATAATTTCCAGGCTCTGTGTTTGGCTTTCCGTTTACGTAAAAGAAAAGCGTTTTGCCGTTGCCTGAACAAAATTGTGCGTCGCCAGTGTCAAAGCACGAGCTGTCAATGCCCATTCCAATGCTTTGGAAAAATTCGCCAAGGTTTATGCCTTCGGCGTGAAAGTGGATGACGTTTGGGTTAAAATCGTGCAGATGCGTAAACTCGTTTAATGGCTTGTATGGCGTGCTCATGAACTCGGCTTTGTTGAAGTCAAAAGTCTGCCCGTCCAAAACTACCAGCAAGTCCGCGTGCGCGTGGTAGTCTTCGGTGTGTGGTGGCTGGTTTGTGCATCCTGCAATCAGGAGAACAATTCCAATTGCCAAAACCAAATTTTGCTTCATAATTATTTTTTGCCAAGCAATTCTTATAAAGCGGCCTAGAGGCGATTAGTCAAACGATGGGGCGGGGAAAAGCAGGAATCTCAAAAACATCAAGAGCATGACAAGCCCAATAAGAGTTGCCACGCCAAAAAACAATGCAATCGAATAATCCCTGACTACTGCACTTTTGTTTTCGCTGGAATTCATACATGAATTTCTTTTTTATTTAATTAATCGTTTTTGGTTCAAATCTAGTTTTTTTTGGGGAAATTTGTTTAAACTGCTTGGAGTGGATATTTTTTATGAGTAAAAACTTTGACCCGCCTTCCGCGCCCGGCGTTTACCTGATGAAGGACGGCGCAGGCAAGATAATTTATGTAGGCAAGGCCAAGGACCTGAAAAAGCGCGTTGGTTCATATTTTCACAACAAAAAGCTTGATGACAAGACGCTTGGCCTTGTTGGTGAAGTTGAGTCAATGGACTTCATTATCACAAACAACGACACAGAGGCGTTGATTCTTGAGTCAAACCTTATTAAAAAATTCCAGGGAAAATACAATGTCGAGCTTCGCTTGTCTTACCGTTACCCTTTTGTCAAGATTACAAACGAGGCTTTTCCTCGGATCGAAGTCGTGCGTGGTCCAAAGGATTCTGTTGGAAAAGCAAAAAATGTTTTCGGGCCGTTTGTTGACGGTACCGCCCGAAAAAAAATGATTGAGTTTGTGGAAAAAACATTTAAAATCCGAACCTGCAGGACAATGCCTAAACGAGCCTGCCTGAAATTTTACATGGGCCAGTGCACTGCGCCATGCATTGGCAACATTTCAAAAGAGGAGTATGCAAAAAATGTTGAAAAGGCTGTCCAGTTTTTTTCCGGCAAAAAAGGAGAATTGCTGTCAGAGCTTGAAAAGGAAATGAAGCAGTTTTCGGACAAGCGGCTTTTTGAGCTTGCAATCGAGAAACGCGACGCTCTTTTTGCGGTTTCAGGCACTGCACAAAAGCAATCAGTCGAGCGCTTTTCTTCAAAGGACCAGGATTTTATTTCGTTTCACAAAACCCCTGAAGGGTTTCACATTGCATTGTTCAACTATAGGCGCGGGACGCTGCATGGAAAAAAATCCTTTAATTTTGCTTCGCCGCTTGTTGGCGCAGACATTTTGGAGGACTTTTTGCTGAACTTTTATGCGCAGGTGCGACCGCCAAACGAGATTGTTTTGCAGGAAATGCCGAACAATTCCATAGAAATTCAGGACACGCTTTCAAAAACTGCCGGGTACAACGTGCTTTTGACTGTGCCTCAAAAAGGCGAAAAACGCAAAATCCTTGCGCTTGTGGAAAAAAACCTTGATTATTCAATGAATCCAAAAAACGACCCGCTTGTCGAGCTGAAAAACGCCTTGTTTTTGCCAGTTCTTCCGCGTGTGATTGAGTGCTTTGATGTTTCCCATTTGGGCGGGAAAAACACGGTTGCTTCAATGGTTTCTTTTCTTGAAGGCAAGCCAAACAAGGCCCAATACAGGCAGTTCAGGATACGCCTGAGTGAAGGAGGAGACGATTATGCAGCCATGCAGGAAGTTGTCGGAAGGCGTTATGGAAAACTGAAATTCGAAAAAGAAAAAATGCCCGACCTTGTCCTGATTGATGGTGGAAAAGGCCAGCTTTCTGCAGCGCAAAAAATCATCCACGAACTAGGGCTTTTTTTGCCGGTTGTTGGGCTTGCAAAACGCGAAGAGGAACTGTTTATTCCGGCGCGGCAGACACCGATTGTGCTTGGAAAAAATTCCGCTGCACTCAAAGTGCTTATGCGCGTGCGTGACGAAGCCCACAGGTTTGCAAACCGTTACCGAAAAAAGCTTGTGGAAATGGAAACCCGCACCGGAAAACAGCTTGGCACTCCTTAAAAATTCTTTCCAGCGGGTTTTTCTTATGCCAAAATTTGAACTAGTAAGCGATTTTGCTCCAGCCGGCGGCCAGCCAAAGGCAATTGCTGAATTGGTTGAAGGCCTGAAAAAGCCCGGGCAGCAGACCTTGCTTGGTGTGACTGGAAGCGGGAAAACTTTTGCCATCTCAAACGTGATTGCGGCAGTGCAAAAGCCGACCCTGGTGCTTTGCCATAACAAGACTCTTGCAGCTCAGCTATACAACGAGTTCAAGTCGTTTTTTCCAAAAAATGAGGTTCACTATTTTGTGTCATATTATGATTATTACCAGCCGGAAAGTTATCTCCCGGGAAAAGACGTCTACATCGAAAAGGACGCGCAGATAAACGAGCGAATCGAGCAATTGCGCCTTGCTGCAACAGCTGCTTTGATGAGCCACAACGATGTCATAATCGTTTCAAGTGTTTCGTGCATTTATGGACTTGGTGACCCGAAAAACTGGGAAGAGCTTTCAGTGCGGTTGAAAAAAGGCGACTCCGTGTCTCGCTCTGGCCTGATTTCGCGTCTTGTGGACATCCAGTACGAGCGAAACAATGTGGACTTGCTGCCTGGAAATATCCGTGTGCGCGGTGATACAATTGACATCCGTTCAAGCTTTCAGGATTATTTTACACGCGTTTCTCTTTTTGGGGATGAAGTAGAAAAAATTTCCAAAGTCGGGCTGGTTGATGGAGAAACAATTTCAGAACTTGAGGAAACCGTGATTTTTCCTGCAAAGCATTTTGTCGTAAAAGACGAGGAAAGGGTTTTCGCAATTGAAAGCATCAGAAAAGAGCTTGCAGAGCGCCTCCCAGAACTTGAAGAGCTTGAACGCCAGCGCCTTGCCTCGCGCACAAAATATGACCTTGAAATGCTTGAACAAATGGGCTACTGTAGCGGAATCGAAAACTATTCAAGGCATTTTGACAAAAGAAAACCAGGCGAGCCGCCGTTTACCCTGCTTGACTTTTTTCCAAAGGATTTTTTGTTTGTGATTGACGAGTCGCATGTCGCGCTTCCACAGGTGCACGGGATGGTCAAAGGAGACCGTTCAAGGAAAAAATCCCTGATTGACCACGGGTTTAGGCTTCCAAGCGCTTACGACAACCGCCCGCTTGATTTTTCCGAGTTTGAAAAATACCTCAAAAACGTGGTTTACACTTCGGCTACGCCTTCTGAATACGAACTGAAAAATTCCAAAAAGGTCGTCGAACTCATTATCCGCCCGACCGGCCTGGTCGACCCGCCGGTAATCGTGCGCCCGTCAAAGGGGCAGCTAAAAGACCTCATGAACGAAATCCGCGAAGCAGAAAAAAAAGGATTCAGGACACTTGTAACAACATTAACCAAAAAAATGGCTGAAGACCTCACTGAGTACCTGGCAAAAGAGGGAATCAATTCGCGTTACCTTCATTCAGAAATTGACACACTGGAACGCACTGAAATAATCCGGCAGCTTCGCCTGAAAAAGTTTGACTGCTTGGTTGGCATAAATCTTTTGCGTGAAGGCCTTGACATCCCAGAGGTCGCGCTTGTCGCGATTCTGGAAGCAGACAAAGAGGGGTTTTTGCGTAATGCGCGAAGCCTTATTCAGACAATCGGGCGGGCTGCAAGAAACTCGGAATCAAAAGTCATTCTTTACGCTGACAAGTCCACAAAGTCAATGAAAGAGGCAATCGGGGAGACTGAAAGAAGACGCAAACTCCAGACGGAGTTCAACAAAAAGCACGGGATTACTGCAAAGACAATTGTGAAAAAAATCGAAGAGACTGGAATCGAGCTAAAGGACGTCAAAAGCGTGCCGACAAGCAACATTCCGTCGCTTTTGATCGAGCTTGAAGCCGAAATGGATGTTGCAGCAGAGCGCCTGGAGTTTGAGAAAGCAATCGTGCTCCGCGACCGCATCATGGCGCTTGAAAAAAGGCTGAAGGCGAAATGAAGTTTGAAATAATGTTTTTCGAAATGTTTTTTTCCTTTTAAAAATCTATTCGTTGGAGAATTTTTAATGCAGGAATTTATCAAGATAAAGGGCGCGCGCGAGCACAACCTGAAAAACATAGACTTGGAACTGCCACGAAACAAGTTTATAGTGATTACTGGTTTGTCTGGAAGCGGAAAAAGCACGCTTGCGTTTGATACTCTTTACGCCGAAGGGCAAAGGCGTTATGTAGAAAGTTTGTCTGCTTATGCGCGCCAGTTTTTGGGCCTGATGAACAAGCCTGATGTTGACTCTATTGAGGGGCTTTCGCCTGCGATTTCAATCGAGCAAAAAAGCGGTGGAAGAAACCCGCGCTCAACTGTTGGCACGATTACAGAGGTATACGATTACCTGCGCCTGCTTTTTGCACGCATTGGCGTGCCGCATTGCCCTGTCTGTGGAAAAAAGCTTGTTGCGCAGGGAACAGACTCGATCGTGTCAAGTGTTTTCAAGGACTTTGACGGCCTGCAGGTCACGATTTTTTCTCCCGTTGTGCAGGGCAAAAAAGGAACTTACGAACAGTTGTTTTTGGACTACAAAAAAAAAGGTTTTACCAGAGTGCGTGTTGATGGCACAAATTATTCGCTTGACGACAAAATAAAGCTTGACAAGTATGTAAAGCACAACATTGAAATTGCTGCAGACCGCCTTGCAGTGATTTCTTCCAACCGCTCACGCTTTGCAGAGGCAATCGAGACCGCGACAAAGCTTTCAAGCGGTTTTGTGATTGTTGCCGGCGCAAAAAAAGAGACTTTTTTTTCCAAAAAACTTTCGTGCGTGGAGCATGAAATCAGTTTTGACGAGCTTGAGCCGCGGATGTTTTCTTTCAATTCTCCTTTTGGCGCCTGCACTGAATGCCATGGCCTTGGCTTTAAGCAGGATTTTGATGAGGAACTGGTTGTTCCGGATAAAAATAAGTCAATCCTCAAAGGCGCCATTAATGCCCCTGGTTATGGAAGCCTTGGCGGCTGGCGTGGCCAGCAGCTTGCTGCTTTGGCAAAGCATTTTGGTTTTAATATTTCAAAACCGTGGAGTGAGCTCAAAAAAGAGCACCGTGACATCATTTTGCGAGGTACTGAGGAAAAGGTTTTTTTCAATTATGTGTCAAGCACGACTGACTCGCAGTTTTCCGGAAGCGGAAAATATGAGGGAATCCTTAACTCGCTTGAAAAATATTACAAACAAAGCAATTCGGAAAGAAAACGCCGCGACCTTGAAAAGCTGATGAGGACAAACGTCTGCAGTGTGTGCGAGGGAGAGCGTCTCAAACCGTTGAGCAGGGCTGTCCGGATCGGCAACAAAAACATAATCGTTTTGTCTGCAATGACAATCAAGCAGTTGATTGATTTTTTCAAAACCGTGGAGCTTTCAAAACAGAACTTTGAGATTTCGCGCCAGGTCCTAAAGGAAATCCGCGACAGGCTTTTTTTCCTTGTGAGTGTCGGCCTTGATTATCTGACTTTGAGCCGCCAGGCAAATACTCTTTCCGGAGGAGAGTCCCAGAGGATAAGGCTTGCAACCCAGATTGGCTCAAACCTCACTGGCGTCATGTACATTCTTGACGAGCCAAGCATTGGTTTGCACCAGAAAGACAATTCAAAGCTGATTGAAACGCTCAAGCGCCTTCGAGACCTTGGAAATACTTTGATTGTTGTCGAGCACGATGCGGACACGATTCTTGAAGCAGACCACGTTGTGGACATGGGCCCTGGCGCTGGAATTCATGGCGGAAAAATCGTGGCAACAGGCACCCCAAAACAAATAATGGATAATCCGCATTCACTTACTGGTAAATATCTTTCAGGAAAGGAAAAAATACCTGTTCCGGGCACGCGCAGGAAATTCACGCGAAAACTTTCAATTAAAGGCGCAAAAGAGCACAACCTCAAAAACATTGATGTTGAGTTCCCGCTCGGCATCTTTGTCTGTGTTACAGGTGTTTCAGGCAGTGGAAAAAGCACTTTGGTAAACGACATTTTGTTTCGCGCTCTTTCAAAACGGTTTTACAATTCAATGGAGAATCCGGGAAAACATTCTGCTTTGCTTGGAACTGAAAACATTGACAAAGTCATTAACATTGACCAGTCGCCGATTGGGAGAACGCCTCGAAGCAACCCTGTTACCTACATTGGTGTTTTTGCTGAAATCAGAAACCTTTACTCGATGACGCGTGACGCCCGCCTTAAAGGTTTTGGGCCCGGCAGGTTCAGTTTCAATGTCCCAAGCGGGCGCTGCGAGGTATGCGAGGGAAACGGCCTGATAAAAATCGAGATGAATTTTTTGCCTGACGTTTACATCACCTGCGAGGAATGCCGTGGAACGCGTTATGACCGCGAAACACTTGAAATAACTTACAAGGGCAAAAACATTTCTGACGTTCTAAAGATGAGTGTAGAGGAAGCCGCAGCCTTTTTTGAAAACGTGCCTTCAATCAAGCGAAAGCTTGAGACCCTTTTGCAGGTAGGGCTTGGATATGTCAAGCTTGGCCAGAGTGCCACAACGCTTTCCGGCGGGGAAGCCCAGAGGGTGAAACTCACAAGCGAACTAGTAAAGCGGGGAACCGGAAGGACTGTGTACATTCTTGACGAGCCTACAACCGGGCTTCATTTTGCTGACGTGAAAATGCTTTTGTCTGTGCTTAACTCGCTTGTTGAGCGGGGAAACACCGTGATTGTAATTGAGCACAATCTTGAAGTGGTAAAGTCATCTGATTACATAATTGACCTTGGCCCTGAAGGCGGAGAGCGCGGAGGAGAAGTCCTTGTTTCAGGAACGCCTGAACAGGTTGCAAAAAACCCCAAATCTTTCACCGGGCAGTACTTGAAAAAATACTTAAAGGAATGAAAAGGGTTATTTTTTTCCTTTCAGGTAAGCCTGCCTTTTTGTTTCAGGAAATTTTTCTATAGCGTAGCGAAGCATTGTTCGCGGCATTTTTTTGTAATGTTTTTGCAGGAATTCCTCTTCTGCTTTCAGGTTTCTTTTTCCGGTTTCTCGAAGCATCCAGCCAACGGCTTTGTGTATCAGGTCGTGCTTGTCGTTCAAAAGCATTTCTGCTACTTTAAAGGTTTCTTCAAACCTATTTTTTTTGATGAAAGCAAAAGTTGAAATTACCGCGATTCTTTTTTCCCATAAATCGTTTGATTTTGCAAGCTGGTAAATAGCTTTTTTGTCTTTGTCAAGCAAATATGCCCCGACAAGGTGTTCTGCTGAAAGGTCAACCAGGTCCCAGTTGTTTATCCATTTAGTGTTTTCAAGGTAAAAGTCAAACAGCTCTTTTTTTGTTTTCTCGTTTGCTTTTTTTGTTTTTTGAACCAGAATCAAAAGCGCTGCAAGTCGGTTTTCATGGATTTTTGACTGGAGTGTTTTTTTTATTTCCACTAATCCGATGCCTGAATATTTTTTTGCGACTTTTCTTGTCTCTGGAACTTTGATTCCGAGAAAAACGTCTCCTTGCGCGTATTGCCCTTCTCCGGTTTTGAAGAAACGCTGGAAAATTTGGGCTTTTTTTGGGTCTGCTAGGAATTTCAGTTCACTTTCAAGTGAAGGCATAAAAAATACTTTTGTTTTTTCTTTTTTCACATTTTAAACGGCGAGAAATTTGTCTTGTAGTCAAATGTGTCGAGTTGTTCTTCTTTTTTCAGGTAGCTTGCAATGGCGTAAGTTGCGGGCGTGAAAAGAATTTCCACTCCGACCTTGAAAATGTAGTTTGAAACAACCAATGCAATAAAAATGTCAAAAGGCAGGACCCCGTAAAACGCGATGACTGAAAACAAAACCGTGTCAACTGCCTGCCCTGCAATCGTGGACCCAATTGTGCGCGTCCAAAGCTTTTTTCCACCGGTGGCTATTTTCATTTTTGCAAGAATGAAGCTGTTTGAAAACTCCCCTGCAAAATAGGCGATCATGGATGCGATTGCAATGCGCGGGACAATTCCCAAAATCAGGTCATATGCCTGCTGGTTTTCCCATCCCGGTGCGGAAGGCAAAAGCCCTACGATGAAAAAAACGAGTGACATCAAAACCAGTGAAAGAAAACCTGTCCAGATCACGCGGCGGGCTTTTTTGTAGCCATAGACTTCTGTCAAAATGTCCCCAAAAATGTATGAAAGCGGAAAAAGAACCGTTCCAGCGTCAAGCACAAGTGGCCCGATTAGGGCGATTTTTGTGGATGCAATGTTTGAAATAATCAGCACTGCAACAAACAGTCCCGTGATTGGTGCAAGAAATTTTGCCTCAATTCTGGTTTCTTTTTTTTCCATTTAACCCATTCTTTGAAGAAAACCAATTAAAAGCCTTTCAAGGCATAATTTTAACGGCCGATGATGAACTGACGATGACTCTGAAGCACTAGGCGTAATATATATTTCAATAAGCAGAAATGTAATAATGTCCAGTTGATTGGCATGAATCCAAAAACACCTTTGTTGAACACAGTTAAATTTGGGGATTTGCCGTACGAAGTTAAAGCCCAAGTAACAAAAGTTTTACAGCATCGCGTGCAGATTCGGGCCAGGGCAAAAAAATTGGCTGGAAAAGCAAGTTTTTCGGTTCCAATGGTTTCTATTATGGGTGGCGTTGCAGGAGGTTTGACTGGAGCGATTGGAACCCCTATTGTAATATTTGGAACCGGTGGTGCAATTGCTTATTCAACTCATGGACGACAGTTCCGGTTAGAATATTTGGGACTTTTCAGAGCGCTTAAGAGAAGCCATGATTTGCACGTAAACAGAGTTATGGAAAATTTTCCGTATGTTGTAATCAACAGGAACGGGGATATCGTCGGAAAAAAGACTAGTTTGAAAATTGGCAAAGTTCAGGTCGGCAGATTCAGAATACCTACAAGAAACTCCCGCATTAAAAGGCCAAAAAGTCGGCAACCACGCAGATAATTAACTTAAACTACTTTTTGTATGGCTCTGACTATTGGCCGACGATGCTCTGACAACGACCGTGAACACGTCAGCGTCATATAACTTTTCTAGTTTGATTTTGATTTGATATTGCCATATTGGTTTATATATTTTTTCACATATTTTTTATGTGAGTTTTTATGGGTAATCTTACTTTGGCAATTTCAGGTGAGACTAAAAAAAGGATGGAGCGGTTTCCCTCAGTTAAATGGTCTAATGCTGTGAGGGTAATAATTGAAAGAAAGCTTGATGATTTTGAAGAAACTCAAAGGCTTTCCAAAAAAAGCTTGCTTTCGGAAAAGGATGTTGAAGAACTTTCCAAAAAAGTCAATGCGTCAATGGCTAGGCATGCAAAGAGGCTGTTAAATGAAGTTAACAGTTGATGCAAACATTCTTTTTTCTGCATTGTTAAAAGACGGCGTGACAAGAAAAATCTGGTTTGACCCACAAATAGAGCTGTATGCTCCAAAATATTTGCTGGCAGAATTTGAAAAATATGAATTGTTCCTTTTAAAAAAATTCAGGGGGTCAAAAAAAGAGTTTGAGTTGTTCTCTGAAAAACTTGTTTTGCAAGTCTATTTTTTGGAAGACAATGACCTCAAACCCTATCTGCCGGCTGCAGCTTCTCTTTCAAAAGACCCAAAAGACTGGTTATACCTTGCCTGTGCACTAAAACAGAACACAGACATATGGAGTAATGACAAAGAATTCAAAAAACAAAACAGAATAAATACCAAAACAACATCTGAACTATTTGAAGAAGTAGGGTTAAAATAAAACCTAATTTAAACTTTGCCAAAGACAATGATTTACGGCCGATGATGATCTGACGATGACGCCGAGCCGTTATTCGCGGCAATGACGACAGATGGGCAAACTGAGGCCAGAATTTTACTGCTATTATGTATTAAAATTGAGTAAAATGCTGAAAATTAATGCATAATAGCACTATTTTTAAGCAAAAAATCAGAATAAATAGCTTTCGATTATTGTCGAAACATTTATATATAATTCTTAGTAATTATTGTATTGCATGTTAAAGTCTGAACTGGTTTTTCTTGAGATTTTTAGGGGGGCGAAAACACAGAAAGAGATAGCTGAAAGGCTTGGCATTTCTTTGAGTACAGTAAACAATGCTGTTGAACCGCTTGCAAGAATTGGCGCAATAGAAAAGAGAAATTTTGGCTTGAGGCTTGTTGACAAAGAGAAAGCTCTTTCTTACTGGGCAAGTGTTAGGAATCTGGAAAAAGACATTGTTTACAAAACAAGGGCAGACCTGCCAATAACAGAAATCGAAAAGCTGGTGCCTTCTGGCGTGGTTTTCACTGCATTTACTGCTTTCAGGTTGAGATTTAATGACGTTCCTGCGGATTACAGTGAAGTGTATGTTTATGTGAATGATGAAGAGCTTGCCGAACTGAAGAAAAGGTTCCGGCAAAAAGATGGCCCGTCTAATCTGGTAGCGCTTTTGAAACCAAAAAATTTTACTGTGGACAAAATTGTTCCAGACGAGTTAATGTTTGTTGACCTCTGGAACCTGAAAGAATGGTATGCAAAGGAATTTTTGAATGCATTAAAGCAAAAAATTGGTGTCTTTCAATGAAAGCAAAAGAATTCTGGCACGAGAGTCTTACTGAAGAAAGCTGGAAAAAACTCCAGGAACTGTCAAAAGAAATGGAACTTACAGTAATCGGCGGTTGGGCAGTTTGGTTGTGGACAAGACAGCACAAGAGCAAAGACATTGACATAATAGTGGATTTCCAACAGCTTGCAAAACTCAAAGAAAAATATTTATTGGAAAAAAACAACAGGCTAAAGAAATATGAAATCAAAATGCCTGGATTTGACATTGACGTTTACGTTCCGTTTTATTCCGGGCTTGTGCTTCCAATAGAAGACCTGCTGAAGGAAAAGGCGAGAATAGAGGGAATAAGCACTATCGCGTGTGAATCACTTTTGATTCTAAAGCAAGGGGCGGAAATAGACCGGAGAAACACAATCAAAGGCCAAAAAGACCTGATAGACATACTCACAATTCTCATGTATGCGCCCATTGACTTCAGGAAATATTTTGAACTCCTGAAAAAGCACAAAAAAGAGGGGTTTGCAAAAGAGCTGATGGTTGAAATATCGCAATTCAACCCAATTGACTCAGAACGGTATCTTGGAATAAAATTTATGCAATTTGGAAAAAAGAAAAAAGAATTATTGGAAAAAATCAAAAAACTGAAATGAAAAAAGTGTAAGTAAAAAAAGGTTCATGCCCCTTTGGAAATGGCTGCTGAAATAGCCAACAGATTGTTCTTATTGCACAAAAGTTTAATATTTTATGCAATGTGAATTCGAAAAAATGCTCACGGACAATTGTTGGAGTTTGAAACCCTCACAGTATTGTTTCATCTTTCGTCGGAGATGGGCAAACTGATACCGTTTTCGTTTCTTTCTGTTTTTGCCTCTTTTTGCCTTTTTTTTCCCCTTCGAAACCATTAAATAATTCTTAACCCGTTTTCTTTTCATGTTTGAACAGTTTGTTTCTGGTGTGGAGCCAAAAATTCTTGAAATCCTTATTGTTTCTTTTGTGGTCGGCTATGTTATCGGGGCTGAAAGGGAATCCAGGGGAAAAGATGCAGGAGTAAGCACCCATTGCCTTGTTGTTGCGGGTTCGGCAATTTTTGCTTTTCTTTCGCTTTATTTTGACCCAATGGAGCCTGCACGCATTGCTGCGCAGATTGTCACCGGAGTAGGGTTTTTGGGTGCGGGAATCATCTTGACTGACAAATCAGGGCACATAACGAACCTTACTACTGCTGCAAGCATCTGGTTTGCAGCTTCCCTGGGAATGGCAATTGGTTTTGGATGGTACGCAGTGGCATTGCTTGCAATGATTTATGCTGTTGTCGTGCCAAGGCTTCCTCATGTAAAGCACGGAAACATTGTTCATCAGGAGATACATTCAACTGAACCAAAGAAAACCTGACTGGCATTTTTCAAATAAAACCTGTTAAAACCCTCAAAAACCCCTGTTTTTGGCCTTTTTCTGGTTATTGCTTTAAAAAGCTTTTCAGGGCATTCTTTGATAAATACCATTATTTTAGCTTTATTTCAAAGGAGGAAGCTTTATGGGAGAAATGCTTGTTGTTACATCAAAAGTAAAGGAAGCAATCAAGTCTCATGACATGAATACTGCCGGAGACGCTGTTGACGGGCTTAACGCCACCGTAATGGAAATGGTTAAATTGGCCGTCAAAAGGGCAAAAGAAAACGGCAGAAAAACAGTCAGAGCAATGGATTTCTGATTTTGCCAAATTCTTTCTTTTTTCTTTTCCTTTTTCTATTTTTTTTATTCAAAAATCAGCTATAAGGCGTTAATCATCTTGGCATTAATTGCCTACGGCGTTATCCTTTTTGTCTCATAATAGTTGACATCGTCTTCTGCGTCAACTACCGCAATCAAAAGCGTGGTCTTGATATTGCCTGAAAGCCTGATCATCCGCGAGTACTCTGTCATAGAGGTTTTTTCGTCCTGGGTTGCAACCTTTACTACCCACTGGGTGTGTTCTTCGCCGGGCTTTTTTCCGCGCGGATAAACCCGTAAATCAAACCCGAACTTAAAGCCGGTTTTGACTACAAAGCCTCTTTCGCGAAGGTCTTTGTATACAATAAGCTTGTTGTAAAAGTTCTTGTCTTTTTTTGAAGCCCTTTCCATTAAACCGTCTGAAGAAATTTCCTTGCCGTTTTCCAGAACTGAAAGCTTTTCTTTTTGGATTAGATAGTTTGCCTCAACCAGGTCCAAAATCAGGTCAGAGTCTTTTTTGTCCCCAAAACCTTTTGGAATAAGCAAGTCCTTGATTTTTTTCTCTTTAACAATTACCTTGTTTGCAACCAATAAGGGCATTTAAACCAATTAAACATCTTTCAGATGAAGTTTTAAACCAATCTTTGCTATAGTTTTTTCGGTGAATTTGTTTGGAAGTAAGCCCCTGGGGTTCAGATGAAGTAAAAGATTATTCCCATGTTTTTCGGGAATTTGGGCTTTCAAAGATGGACAAAAAGCTTTTTTTGGGCCACTTTTTTTTCGAGCGCGAAATAATAATCGCACACCGCGACTTTGACCGCATTGCTGATGCTGCAAAGAAAAAAAAGCCTTTCATCAACATTACGGGGATTGCGTGCTCTGGCAAGCTTCATTTTGGGCACAAGGCAGACCTTGACCTTTTTTTGTTTTTCAAACAGCTTGGCGCACGGAACTATTTTACTGTTGCAGACCTTGATGGTTTTCTTTCGCGACCCGATGCCCAGGTTGCGTCCCTTGAAGCGGCAAAAAAAATTGCAGTTGAAAACCTGTCTCACGCGCTTGCGCTTGGTGTTGAAGAAAAAGACGTTTACCTGCAAACCAATGGAAGCCGCAAAAATCCTTCGCGTTATCACTCGTTTGCTTTTGAGCTTTCCAAAAAAATCACCGCAAACACGTTTGAGGCGGCATATGGCCACGTTGACCTTGGGAAGGTGGCGTCAAACTTTTTACAGTACGCTGACATTCTTCATGCCCAGTTAAATGAATTCGAGGGCCCGATGCCAAGCATTACCGGGATTGGTTTGGACCAGGACCCGCATGCAAGGATTTCGCGTGACATCGCAAAGCGCCTGCCTTACGGGTTGTTTGTGCCGTCTTTTGTTTTTTTCAAGCACTTGCGCGGCTTGCGTGAGGGGCAAAAAATGTCAAGCTCTCGCCCCGAGGCGACTTTGTTTCTTGATGACTCCCCCAAGGAGGCGGAAAACAAGATTTCGCGCGCGTTCACAGGCGGGCGCGAAACAATCGAAGCGCACAGAAAACTTGGCGGAATTCCTGAAATCTGCCGCGTTTACGAACTCCTGCAGTTCAATCTTTCTGACTCAATAAAACTCAAATCAATTTATGACGACTACAAGTCAGGCAAAATGCTTTCAAAGGAAATCAAGCAGATCGCAATCGATTTCATCATTCCATGGCTTGAAAAGCACCAGGAAAAAGCTGAAGCGAAAAAAGAACTCGCTCAAAGCATTGTGTTTGGAAAATAGCTTTGCTGTGCTTATACTGTTCTGTAAAAGGCCGCTATTTGAGATTTTATTTTTGGCTCTGGCAGGCCGCTTACTTTTGCCAATTCCTGTATTGTGGGTGCTCTTTTCTCCCTTTTATAGAAACTTACTGCCAGTTCAATGAGCTTTCTTGAAGGGGAACCACTGCCAAGCCTGCTTTTAGTATAAAGTTCATTTCTGAGAATGTATGCAAGGTTTTCTTCTGCCCTTTGTGTTAACCTTGAGTATTGCTTAAGATTGCTGTTTTTAATTGCCTTTAAATATAATGTTTTAGTGTGCCTTTTCCAGACAGCATTAATTAATTCCCTGTATAATTCCCCGTATTTTTCATGATATTGTGACATGAACTTCTTTTTTGCGGTTTCTACTATTTTTCCCCTAAGACTTTGTGCGTGCCATTCTCTTACAGCTTTTAACGCTGCAGCTGCAACAAGCTTTCCTGTCTTAATGTTTTCCGGCTTTTTTATCGGCGGCAAAGGGCTTCTTTGTTTTGGTTTTCTAAGTTTGGGGTGAGTTCCCATCAAATCACTTCGACGTTCAGCTTTTTTCCTTTTAGTTCTTTCACGAGTTTTTTGAAGTAGTCGTTTTCCTGTTTTTTGAGGACGACTTTCTTGATTTTTTTCAGGAAATAAAAATTTGTGATTTTTGGGATGGTTTCGCCCCATTCAAGGACATCAAACACCAAAAGACCTTTTTCTGTCAAATATTTTTTTATGTCTTCCATTAGCTGGTTTCCAAGGCTTATCTGGCCTGTGGTGAAGCCAAAATCGTATTCAAGGTTTTTTGCCTCGACTACTATCATCAAATAGATTTTTCCTGCGCCTTCTGCTGCCGTGTCCAAGAACGTGTCCTGGTTTTCTGTTTTTGAAAGAATTGGGATTAGCACGTCCATTGTTTTTCACTCATTCAATAAGCTGGTATGAATCTTTTCGTCTTTCCAGGATCTGCCCGTCTTCTGACAAAAACGTGCATGAAATGCGCACAAGAGTCGGCGTCAAATTCAGCTGCGTTGCCAGTTCCTCGGCGGTTGTTGTTTTTGCCTGCTTGATTTTATCAATGATTTTTAAATAACTCTTGTCCAAAAGCCGTGCGTCAATGATGTAAAAATATCCTGTAAAAGACCGCGTGCCCTTTATTTCCCCGTTTTTTATCTGTTCCCCGTATTCCTGGCTGATTTTTTGCGCCATGCTCTCGTTTTTGAAAACCATAAATCCGTCTTTTTCAAGCGAGAATTCCTCGATGGGCTTTTCCTTGTTTTCAAACTCGGTTCTGGCTGCTGAATGAACCTGCTGGGGCTTTAGCTTGTAGATAAACTTGATGTATTTTGGGTCTGACTTGAATTTTTCGACCCTGTTTTGCGCAAGCATTTCCTTGAATTTTGCAAGCTCTTCTTTTGAAAGGGCTTTTTCAAACTTGCCTTCAACCAGATCGGTTGGCTGTTTTTTTTTCAGGTAGCCAATAATGCGTTGTTCGACTTCGTCGATTTGCGGGCGGTTTTCCTGTTGGGTTTTTTTTTCAGCAGGCTTTTCCACAAAAACGTAAACGCCTTTTTTTGCCTTGACGATTTCAAACTCGCTTCCGTTTTCTATTTCAAGGTCTTTTAGTTCCTGTTCTGAAAAGAGAGCTGTGAGTTTTTTGTCTTCAACCCTTGCGTTTGGCATTTTTCCCATAAACTTGTCCAAAGAAGTGTTATTAATCATAATCGCGCAAATCGGGGCTAAACGGTCTTTAAAACTCTTTAAGCGGGTTTTTTGCATAACTGCTTAAATTCTTTTTCTGGCCAGAATAGTTATGGGAACAGCAATCGGGGAAATTGTGGTCAAGGAAGAAATAACTCTTGACCAGTTGATGGGCCACGTTGTCGGCGTTGATTCCCTGAACATTATTTACCAGTTTTTGTCAAGCATTCGCGGCCCAGACGGCACGCCTTTGATGGACTCGCAAGGAAATGTGACGTCTCATCTTACGGGCCTGCTTTACCGCACTACTAATCTTATGGGAAAAGGGATTAAGCCTGTTTTTGTCTTTGACGGTGTCCCGCACAAATTGAAAGCCCGGACGCTTGAAGAACGCCACAAAATCCGGACTGACGCAATCGGAAAACACGAACAGGCATTAAAGGAAGGAAATTTAGAGGACGCAAAAAAGTATGGTTCGCGCGCGCTAAAACTTACCGACTCCATGATTGATGACGCAAAAAAGCTCTTGGTCTACATGGGGCTTCCTGTGATTGTCGCCCCAAGTGATGGCGAAGCGCAGATTTCCCAGATGGCTGCAAAAGGGGAAGTGTTTGGTTGCGTTAGCCAGGACTATGACAGCCTGTTGTTTGGCGCGCCGATTGTTTTCCGGAACATTGGTGTCGGCGGAAAACGAAAAGTCGCAGGCTCAAACTTTTATGTGGATGTTTCGCCCGAAAAAATCGACCTTGAACAGACATTAAAACATCTTGGCATTTCAAGGCAAAAACTTGTCTGGATAGGCATCCTTATCGGAACCGATTTCAACGAAAAGTTTCCAAATATTGGCCCCAAAAAAGCGCTTGCGCTTGTCCAAAAATTTGACTCGTTTGAAGAAATCACAAAAGAAACAAAATTTTCCCCTGATTTTGATTTCAAGGAAATCGAAGAAATTTTCCTTAACCCGCCTTACAATGAAACCCCTAAAATTGAGTTCAAGCCGCCGGAAAACGCCAAAGTGGTGGAATTTTTGTGCGAACAGCACGGCTTTAACCGCGAGCGTGTTGAAAGCGCGTTGAAAAAGCTTGAAACTAAATCTTCCGAAAAAGGTTCGCAGTCGCGCCTGAATAAATGGTTTGGCTGAGTCTCATTTTATTTTTTTAAATTCTTTCAAAACTTCGCCTGCAAGGTAAATTGAACCCGCAACCATAACCATGTCTTTTGGGCCTGCAGTTTTTTTGGCAAAAGACAATGCTTTAACCGCATCCGGGAAAATTTTTGCCTGGGGGAATTTTTTTTGCAGTTTTTTCGGGTCAAGCGCGCGTTTCTCTTTTGGTTTTGTCAAAACCAGTTCGTCAAATGGAATTGCTGAAAGCATTTTTTCAACATCCTTGTCATCCATTGCCCCAAAGACAAGGAAAAGTTTTTCGTATTTGAAAATTTTCAGGTTTTCCAAAAGTGCCTCAAATCCGCCAGGATTGTGTGCGCAGTCGACAACGATTAATGGTTTTTTTTGCAGCACTTCAAGCCGTCCTGGATTATGCGCTTTCAACAGGCCTTTTTCAATCGCCTCTTGCGGAATTTTTGTTCCAAGTTTTTCAAGCTCAAGTGCTGCTGCAAGTGCCAGTGATGCATTTTCGGCCTGGTGAAAGCCAACAAGCCGCGTGGCAAAAGGTCCTGTGTTTTTAGGTTTTTCAAGCATAAACTCCTGTCTGAATGGTGTGCCGGAGACAAGCCTTCCTTGGACTTTTGCAATTCGCGAGTTTTTTGATTGCGCAAATTTTAGGACAGTTTCAAGTCCTTCATTTTTCTCTCCAATAACCGTCACCGATCCCTCTTTTATGATTCCTGCTTTTTCTGTTGCGATTTTTTCAATCGTGTCACCAAGTGTCTGCGTATGTTCAAGCGAAATCGAGGTGAAGACATTGATTTTTCCGGTTAGCAGGTTTGTTGCATCAAGCCTTCCCCCGAGTCCGACTTCCGCCACGACAAAGTCAACTTTTTTTTCTATGAAAAACAAAAATGCCATTGCAGTGAGAGCCTCAAAATAGCTTGCATTTATCCTGTTTTTTTTAATGCATGCAAAAACTTTTTCTGCCAGCCGTTCAAAGCCTTTTTCCGAAATGTTTTTGTCGTTTAGTTTTATGCGCTCCGTGATTTCAACAACGTGCGGGGAAGTGTAGGTGCCAACCTTGTAGCCTGCTTCTGTCAGGATGCTTGTCACAAACGCCGCAACGCTTCCCTTGCCGTTTGTTCCTGTGATGTGGATTGTCTTTAATCTGCTTAAATCAAGTCCGAGTTTTTTCACTAGCGATTTCATGTTTTCCAGGTCAAACTTTATCATCTGGACCTCTAATGAATTCAGTTTTTTTTCTGCCTTCCTAAAACCTGTCAAACCCATGCTTTCCACCTAGTGGCACAAACATAAACTGTGCTTTAAGGTATTCTTCCTTTAATGGCTTTCCTTTTGCTTTTGTCATTGCCTGCATTGACTGGGTATACCTGTCTCCAACAGGCGCGACAATTCTGCCGTTTTCTTTGAGCGCGTCAAACAGCTCTTTTGGGGCAAACGGGCATGCGGCGCTTACAAGGATCCTGTCAAACGGCCCTTTTTCGGAAAGAACCTTTATTCCTTCCCCTTGGATTATTTCCGCGTTTTTGGTTTTTTGTTTTTCAAGGTTTTTTTTGGACGCCTCTGCAAGCTCTTTCACTATTTCAACGCCGATGACTTTTCCTTTTTCGCCTGCAAGTTCTCCAAGCAAAGCGCAAGCGTAACCGCAACCAGAACCAACTTCCCCAATCGTCATGCCTTTTTTTGCTTTCAGCATTTCAAGCATTATTGCAATCGTTGTCGGCTGGGAAATTGTCTGCCCAAACCCGATTGGTATTGCCTCGTCAGCGTAAGCATTTTCCTGCATTCCTTTTGGCATAAAAAGTTCCCGCTTTACTTTCATGAATGCGTTTTCAACCTCTTTTGACTCGATTGCCCCGGTGTCTTTGAGGTACTGCGCCAGCTGCTGCCTTTTTTGTTCAAGTTTTTTTTCTTCGCCCATGTTTTTGCCTTGCTGCAGCCATCTCCAAAAGATTTTGTTTTTTTGTCATGGAGAAAAGCTCTTCCTCTTTTATTATCGGCACGTCAAAAAGGTTTTCTTTTTCGGAATCCTTTGCAATGATTACCGGGATGCCGCCGACAATCTTTTTGGTGTTGCTTAGTTCCTGTGCCTTTTTCATTGTGTCCCTTGGTCTTTTGCTTTGCGTCAAATAAAGGCTGTCACTTGGATGGGAATATGCCTGGAACGGCGCATGTGAAAAAAACTCAAGGCGCAGCCCAAGTTTTTCTATCCGTTCAAATGCATCATTGATTGTTTTTGGGTGAAGGCTTTTTTCCGGTTCAAATGGCTTGAACAAGTCAAGGTTTCTCACAAGCTTTTCACCAAGTGCATTTTCGAGTTTTTTTGCCATTTCAACCGAAGTGCTTCCCTTTGACTCATAACGGTGAATGGACTCGGGGGTGGAATTGACTTTTTGGGCCATTTCTGAGAGGGTAAACCCGAGTTTTTTGCGTTTGTCTTTGAGCTTTTCTGTGTCGATTTCAACTATTTTTTTTCCCTTGAAATACCTTATTTTGGGAAGCTCGTTTTCCAGCAGGTCACAAAATGTGTCAAAGTCAACGCACTGCACGCCGTACCTTTCGTAAACCACTCCTTTGGAGAGCTGGAAAGTTTTTGAGCGCTCTCCAAGCACAATGACTGATGCCTCAAACATTGCGCTTATCCGCCTGATCTCGGAAGCCTGTTCCTGCCTGAAGGCGTCAATGTTTGACAAAATCTTGAGGAGAAAAATTTTGTGGTCTTTTTTTGCCGCAATGTCAAAACAGTTGTTTAGGTGAAGGTAGGTTGAAACGACAAACCCTTTTTGCTGCAAAAAAGAAATCGTGTTTACGATGATTGTTTCCCTCAAACAAACACCCACAGGGCAAACGCCAAAAGCGAGACAATCATTGCTGCCTTGCTTAGCTGCTGTGATTTTTGCGGATTGCCGGAATACAATTTCATCCATGAGGCAAAAAACAACGCACTTGACCCGGCCACGAGGAAAAAGTACGCAAGGCTCTGGATGCTGTTGTCAAACCAAAGGCTTAAAGCGCTTGCAATTGCAAGGGCATATGCAAACAATACGACGAGTGCCACGTCTTTTGCCTCAAAATATTGCGGAAGGGATTTTTTTATCCCGCGGTCCGAAACCGCGTCTTCAACATCTTTTGTTATCTCTCGCCCTACATTTGCAAAAAAAGCGCTTGCCGCAAAAAACGCTGCAAAATAATAGTTTCCTGTAATCGTTGCCCCAAAAATTATCGTTGCAGCTGTGCCTGCTGCCACAACCAAGTTTCCGATGAATTTTGCCTGTGCGAGTTTCCACGAGTAAACAAACAAAAGCGCGCTGAAAACAACTGCAAGCAAAAATGCCTGCATGTTCACAAAAAACGCCAAAATAATTCCTGCTCCAAAAAGGCTGGATGAAAACAAGAGCACTGGCTCTTTTTTCACGTCTCCAATTGCAAGCGGTTTTCGAAGCCTTTTTTTCTTGTCGACTTCAAGGTCAAAATAGTCGTTTACCGCCTGGCCTGCCCCGCAAACCAAAAAAGCTGAAACCATTGCAAGCAAAACCGGCAGCCCGAATGCAAGCCCCTGGCTTGAGGCAATGAATCCAACAAGAACCCCGACTGAGGCCATGATGCAGTTTAGAGGCCTTATTAGTCTGAAAAAATCCCTTAATGCCATAAAAGTATTTGAAGGCACCAGAATTTATTTGTTTCAATCAGGGCACCTTTTGGCAAAAGGTGCATCAAAACCTTGTATTACTGGCCCGTCTTAAGACGGGCCATATACTGCGGTGTAAACTGCCGTAATCAGTTTTTTTACTTGGCTGCAGCGGCTTTTTTGACCTTGCTCTTTAGGCGGAATCTCTTTGACGCGCATTTTCTGCATTTGCCTGGCTTTTTGCCTGGGGACGACCTGTTTTTGGCGTTGCATCTCATGCAAATCCAGACGTTTGCAAAAATCCGTTTTTCTGCTGCTTCAAATTTTGCCATTTGTTTTCACTTTTTTGCCAATTTACATAAGACTTTTTGACCGTATGCATTTAAAAAAGATTTTCACGCGAAACTTATTCTATAACGATGCCCCGGTAGTGTAGTCCGGCCAAGCACATGGGCCTTTCAAGCCTATAGCCCGGGTTCAAATCCCGGCCGGGGTATGATAACCTTACAAAATCACATATGTTTAAATATTGTAAGGTTAACTATTTTTATATGGTTTATCTGTCAGTTAAAAAAATCAAAGGCAAAAAATACTCTTATTTAATGAAATCTTTGAGGCTTCCCGGCGGAAAAGTAATTACCCTTCAAAAACTCGTAAATGAAAAGGGTAAAACTCTGGAGCAATTGATAAATGAAAACAGGGAGTTTTTTGCTGAAAAAGAAAAAGAGGCTTTTGCTAATTTCGCCTTGAATAATTATCGGTCAGATTTAATTTTTTCTGAAAAAGAAATTAAAAAAATTGAGGGAATGAAAGTCGAATATCTGGAATTGATTAAAGGCTTTTCAAAAGAGCAGTATAAAGACGTGTTTGACCGTTTTATCGCAAACTTTACTTATGAGTCAAACGCAATCGAGGGAAGTTCCCTTACCTTAAAAGATGTTGCAATTGTAATGTTTGAAAACCGTTCCCTTGAAGGAAAGGATTTGAGGGAAATTTTTGAAACAAAAAACTCTAGGCAGGTAATGGAAAAAATCCTTAAAAAAAAATTCAAAATAACTGAAAAAGACATTATTAAGATGCATAAAATGCTTATGCAAAACATTGACAAGAGAACCGGCTATAAGCAATTTCCAAACGAAATCATTGGCTCAGATGTCAGGCTAACTCCCCCTGAAAAAGTTCCTTCCGAAATGAAGGGGCTAATTGGATGGCGTGGAAAAAACCCACAAAAAATGCACCCCCTGCAGTTGTGTGCTCTTTTTCATGGAAAGTTTGAAAAAATCCATCCCTTTGCAGATGGCAACGGGCGGGTTGGAAGGTTCATTGTAAATGCAATGCTTGTAAACAATGGTTATCCGCCTTTAATCATTCGGAAAACGCAAAGGGACTCATACATTAAAGCCCTTGAAGATTTTCAACGCGGATACACAAAAAACCTTGAGCGGTTTTTCCTTGAGAAATACAATAAAACATTCGAAAAATTCTTTGCAGTTTACGCAAAATACCTAAAGTAGAAACCTGCAGGCAAAAATGAGGCTGATTTATGGTTTTCAAAACAAAAATGAAATGCCCAATCTGTGAAGGCACTGCAGTTTTGTCCAAAACAAATTTGAGCCTTTTTAAGTATGTAAATCAAACCTTTCCGTTTTTTGGGTCTTGAACTGGGTTTTCAATATGCCGTTGGGGTACCTTATTCTTTTTTCTTTTGTTTGAGGCATTTAAATTTCTGGTCCTTGAAAATGTACGCAACCTGCCCTAAATGCAGTTCCAAAGTTTCAGTGTGTGACACCTGCAATAAAATGCAGCCATATAAACGCGAAAATTGCTATAAGTGCGGGAAAAAGTTAAGGGACCAGGCAACCGGTTCGGGGGGGACCCATTACACTGATTATTCGGCTATTGGCCCGATCAAAGGAGACTGCTCTGTCTGCCATTCAAAATTCAAGAAATGCGGGAACTGCAATGCCAAGAATCCTGTTGGCAAAAAAAACTGCAAGAAATGCGGTGCCAAAATCGCTGACTGGGCGGAAGGCGGGGCTGGTTTTAACTACAGCTGACTTGATTTTTCTTTCCCAATCAATCTTTTTGACCCGTGTAACAGCAACACTTATATTCATCAATGAAGTAATAGTATCAGCCAATGTTTTACGCATTTTTTAGTGGCTTTAGGCTCACCAAAAAACGCAGGTTGGCTTACACTAACAGGAGGAAGCTTAAAATGGCAGCTAGATCTAGCACTTCAACAGGAAGCCGCAAAAGAAGCAGTAGCAGAAGCGGTAGCGCAAGAAGCACTACAAGACGCTCATAAATTTGTCTTCTTTGTTGAAAATTTTTAGTTTTTTCTTTGGGCGGATTTTTTCCGCCATTCAAATTTTTTCAAAAAGTTTTCGCGAAAGCGAAACCATTTAAATACCTTTTTAGTTGCCTTAATCCATAAGGGGGTTGTTTGATGGAGTTTAGTCCAAAAAAGATTTTGTTTGTACTTTTATTTGCGGTTTTGGCATTGGTTGCAGGCCGGCTGAATTTTTCGCAGCTTGTCGGGGCACCAAACCAGTTTTTCACCGTGTTCCAGTTCTTTGGCCCAATCGCTGGCGCTTTCCTTGGCCCGATTGTAGGCGGCTTGTCGGTTTTGATTGCCGAAACAGCAAATTTTTTCATCCTTGGAAAAGAACTCAACATCATCAACGTCCTTAGACTTTTCCCAATGGTTTTTGCAGCCATCTACTTTGGCACTTCAAAGAAAAAAGACTGGAGCCTAATCGTTCCAATCCTTGCAATTGCGGCTTTTGTCCTTCACCCTGTGGGTGCCCAAGTCTGGTATTACGCCGTAATGTTTTGGAGCATTCCAATAGTCATGAAATTGTTTTTTGCTGACAGGCTTTTTGCAAAAAGCCTTGGGGCAACTTTTACCGCGCACTCTGTTGGCGGGGCAATCTGGATATACGTTTTTCCAACAACCGCGCCCTACTGGACAGCATTGATCCCAGTGGTAGTTTTTGAAAGAGTATTGTTTGCAATAGGCATTGCTGTAAGCTACATTGCCCTGAATACCTTGCTTTCAAGGGTTGAGCAAAAGCTTCCAACAGGCGTGGTTTCAGTCGACAAAAAATATGACTTGTTCAAAATGCTTGCTTTAAGAAACTAAAAGGGGTGGCATTTTTTCGTTTTTCTTTCCAGGCACTCAAATGAAAGCTTTAAAAACCATTTTAGGGGAATTTTAAGTATTAAACTAGTGAAAACTGATGGCTTCTACTTCAAAGGATACAAGCAGGTTCAAAAAAACCCGTGCCCGCCAGCGCTGGAAATGGAAAAAAAAGAAAATGCGCCGCGAGAAAAGAAAGAAAAGATACTTAAGAAAAAGGGCAAGACAGTAGTTCAATTTTGCATTGTACTTGGAATTTTTTCAATCAAACTTGCTACTTGGTCAATTTTTAGGCAAAGTGGCAAAGCAATTAAAGGGTGAACCCCCAAGCTATAAACTATTAAAAAGAGCATTATGATAAGCACGATTCCAAAAACGAGTGATTTGTTCGAAAATTCGGCCGGGTTTATCCTTTTTTCAATTTCTTTTTCAAAGTCAAAATCGTGGCTCTTAAAATAATTTTTTGCGCGCCACACTGCAGTTAGCAGAAAATAAAGAGCCATAGTTTGGACTAAAACCAATGCGGAAAAAATCGCAAAAAATGTCTCGGGGATTGAATTAGTACTGAATGAAAAATAACCTAGTTGAACTTGAGTGCTGACAGACAATATTAGTAACAAACTTGTCAAGAGAAATAAAATGTCTCTTGAGAACTCGCCAAAAATATATTTTTTTGTTGGCGATGTTTCATTTTTATTTTTTTTGAAAACAAACAAGTAAGTCAATAAAGCATACCCGCCAAAAAAGAGTGTTGTAGTGAAAACAATGCTTGGGTTAAAAAGTAAATTAAAATATTCAGGGGTAGAAAAAAATTCAATTAATCCAAGAAAACAATACGCGGTTATATTCACAAAATCGAGCTTTGAAAACCTTGGAAGTATTAAGTCGAGCAAAAATTGTTTCATTCTTTTTCACCCTATATATGCCAGTGCAACGAATCCGATTATGAAAAACACGTAGTGCGCGTAAATCAGCTTGTACACAAATTCCATGTTCATTTTCTGAGGGTTTTTGAGCGCGGTCCAGTAAAGCGGGAGAGGAATCATGCTTGCGACTCCAAGGAAAAAATATTCAAACGGCAGAGTGCCTGAAATGGTGGAATAAAAAAATGCTGCTCCGCTGAGAACGATGCCTGCATAAGAAATCATTTTGACTTTGTTTTCTCCAAGCACGACCGCGCTGCTTTTGTAGTCGAGTTCTTCTTCGTGTTTTTTTGAAGACAACCTGTACAACGCATATCCGCCCAATTGTATTCCAAGCACAAACACAATGAGTGCAAGCGGCGCGTTGAATGCGCCGGCAACCAAAAACCATCCTGCATAAAACCTGAAAAACGGGTTCACTAGCGAGCCGCTCACCAGGTCAAGTGCTGGTTTTTTTTTCAGCTCAAACGGTTTTAGTGTATACAAAAACTGGTTTGCAAGCATTGCTGCAAGGCATAAAACAAAAAGCGGTTTGCCGATTACAAAAAAACCAATTGCAAACGAAAGTGTGATGAGTGCAATCGAGAAAATCAGCGCGACTTTTGGCGGCACGCGCCCTGACGGTATCGCCCTATTTTTTTTCACGGGGTGAAGCGCGTCTTTTTGCCAGTCGGTGTAATCGTTGAGTGTGTATAGCCCACCCCAAAGAAGCGGCCCGACGGCAATAAACCCTGCCAAAAATAATGGCCAGTTCAAGTCGGAAAAGCCCGAAGCCACTATGAATGCAATAACCATGTTTCCAAGGCTTTTGCTCCATTCAGGGGGCCTTGAAAGCCCGATTAGGCCTCTTATGGTTTCACTTGTTTGTGGCATGTGTTCAAAGGATTTTTGACAGAAAGCTTTTTAAACAAGGTTAAACAATATAATAAAGGGCAATTAGCTCCAATGTGCAACCCATTTTCATTGAAATACTCCCAAGTTTCTATTGCACGTTCGATTTTCACCAACTTTGTTGGTAGATGCATTCATTGCATTCCTTTAGGCTTTTTTGCCGCATGGTTTGCGTTGATTCTTCGTCAGAAGCTTTAATGCTTAAACATGAGCACCCAAGTTTTTTTGGGTGTGATGACGGCAAAACAGTGAACAACTGTTTTTTTTGATGCAAGAAGTTTCTTGCAAGCAATAGATTGCCTCAGCCTTCAATGCGTTTTTTCTCTGGCTCACGCTAGTTGACTAAACCATTTGGCTGTTGCAATCACCAATTCCATATTAAGTGGATAAGCCAGATTGTCTATACAGCGGCTAATTAATTGTGTAGACAGGTTAGCTTGAACAAATTCCAGCTGATCCTGCTGGCGGATACTGCTATTGAAGTCCGATTAAGCCATGCAAGTCTAAGAGACACAGCCATGAGTGTTTCTGGCGTACGGCTCAGTAACACGTAGTCAACCTACCCTAAAGAGGAGCCAAACCCGGGAAACTGGGCATAAAACTCCATAGGCAAAAAATACTGGAACGTTTTTTTGCCAAAAGGACGCACATCATGCAAGTGTAGTTGCTTTAGGATGGGGCTGCGGCGGATTAGGCTGTTGGCGGGGTAACTGCCCACCAAACCTAAGATCCGTACGGGCCTTGAGAGAGGGAGCCCGGAGAAGGGTACTGAGATAAGGACCCTAGCCTTACGGGGTGCAGCAGGCGCGAAACCTTTGCAATGCGCGAAAGCGTGACAGGGGGACTTCAAGTGCTAGCTTGCTAGCTTTTGCCAAGTGTAAGTAGCTTGGCGAATAAGTGCTGGGTAAGATGCGTGCCAGCCGCCGCGGTAATACGTACAGCACGAGTGGTATCCCCTAATATTGGGCTTAAAGAGTGCGTAGCCTGTTCAAATAGTCCTTGGTGAAATCAGCAAGCTCAACTTGTTGAATTGCCAAGGATACTTTTGGACTAGAGGCCGGAAGACGTGAAGGGAATTTCTGGAGTAGCGGTGAAATGTTGTGATCCCAGAAGGACCACCAGTAGCGAAGGCGCTTCACGAGGACGGCCCTGACGGTGAGGCACGAAAGCTGAGGGAGCGACCCGGATTAGATATGGAATTGGAGAAACGAATAAAAACTTCAAAGGCTTTAAACTTGTTATGAAACAGGGGTTTGATGGCCGACTAGAAGAATTTCTTCAAAAACATCCTGAAATTGAGGAAAAATCAGAAAAGTTTCGCTACAAAAATTCAACTTTTTGGGTGAAATTTCCAAACGATTTTTCTGAGTCTCTTTGCAGGTTGCTTGGAATAATTCACGGTGACGGTAATATGTCATACGGAAGAATTCTGATAACCGACAAATGCAAAGATTACCATCTGGTAATAAGGAACCTTTTTGAAGAAATTTTCGATGTCACGCCAAATCTTTTTCACGACAAAAACAGGCACTCTTATTACAGCCATCTGAAAAGAAAGGCTGTATATTTGTTCTTGGTAGAGGTCTTAGAGGTTCCAAGGGGTTCTGTCAGACAGAACCTGTCGCCAATATCCTTTGTGAAAACATGGGATTCAAAACTAAAGGGTTCTTATCTTGGCGGGCTCCTTGATTCCGAAGGGCATATCAGTAAACTTCAGGCAAAAATCAATTTCACTACAACTTCAAAACCAGTTTTTGATTTTGTTGCAGATTTTTTAACTGAACACGAAATAAAATTTGGAAAATATGTCCGACATCGAAGGGCAAACCCTGAACTTGAAATAAACATTTATGGAAAACAAAACATTTCAAAGTTCTTGACTTACACTTCTTTTCGCAATCCTGAAAAGATTGCCCGATTGGAAAAGTTTCTCCAGTTTCACTAATTACCCGGTTAGTCTCAGCCGTAAACGATGTGGACTAGGTGTTCTTGTACTCACGAAGTACTGGAGTGCCGAAGCGAAAGCGTTAAGTCCACCGCCTGGGAAGTATACTCGCAAGGGTGAAACTTAATGGAATTGGCGGGGGCGCACTACAAGGGGTGGATGCTGCGGTTTAATTGGATACAACGCCAGACAACTCACCAGGGGCGACAGCAGGATGATGCTCAGTCTGAAGGGCTTAGCTGACACGCTGAGAGGTGTTGTATGGTCATCGTCAGCTCGTACCATGAAGCGTCCTGTCAACTCAGGCAACGGGCGAGACCCACGTTCTTAGTTGCAATCTTCGAATTCTCGGGGAGCACTCTAAGAAGACTGCTAGGGTAACCTTGAGGAAGGAGTGGTTAACGGTAGATCTGTATGGCCCGAATCTCCTGGGCTACACGCGGCACACAATGGTTGGGACAATGAGTTCCAAACCCGAAAGGGCAAGGTAATCCCCTAAACCCAACCTCAGTTCGGATTGAGGGTTGTAACTCACCCTCATGAAGTTGGAATCCCCAGTAATCGCGCGTCATTATCGCGCGGTGAATAAGTCCCTGCGCCTTGCACACACCGCCCATCAAGCCAGCCGAGTAGAGTTTAGATGAGCTTTAGTCCTTCGGATTCAAGCGATTCTGAGTTTTGCGAGGCGGGCTAAGTTGTAACAAGGTGTCCGTAGGGGAACCTGCGGACGGATCACCTCCTTTTAATCTCAGCCAATATCTTTTGGCTGAATTAATTTTTGCTTGCAGGCTTTAAATTGCGTCAAGAAAAACCCTATGTTGGAAAACGCAAAAGGTTAAAAATAAGGTTTTTGTTACTTAATCAGAGACAAATGCCACCTGGAAGAAGTCCAAAGAGATATGGCAAAAGGGGCAGGACTGGATTCGCAGTGCCTCGTTCTTTAATAAATTTGCCTGCCGATGAACTTCTAAGACTACAGTCCGAAGCATTGCAAGTAATTCAAAATCTTAGAAGAATTGGACCCCGAAAATGGGCACGTGAAATATTGAAAATTAATAGTGTGGTTGTTGAAATTGAAGATGAATATAATAGAAGAAAATAATTTTTTCCAACCTTTTGTGTTGCAATAGTTGTTTTTGTTTTGCCATAATTGTCCGCAAACAGAAGGGCTTTGAGCAACCGTCATTGTATTATCGGGCCATCCCAGATGGCCCACGTACAGCGGTGTCAACTGCCGCAATCAGTTGGGGCTCTTAGCTCAGCCGGTAGAGCGCCTCGTTTGCAACGAGGAGGCCGCGAGTTCGAATCTCGCAGAGTCCATACCCGGCTGGCTCCGGGTGAGCGCCGTATGTGCGCCATCTTCGATGGCGCGGTAATACTGCGCGATTGGGTTCTGAAAAAACCAGTTGAGTAATTTGTGCGGACAATTTTTTTATGCTTACAAAGCCTTTGCAAGTTTTTTTGCAACGGCAAAATAATATAGGTGTCAAAAATGCATTCTCGTAGAAAGCAATTGAATAAACAAAGAAAAATAAAAAAAGACAGGCAAAAAGGAATTTCGAAAGCCGGTCTTGCAGAGCAGACTAGGGCGCGGCGTTTAGGAAGAATAAAAAATTTAAAACAGCGCTTTATGGTCTTACAAAAATTATACGGGGAAAAATTTGTTAGTTCTAAAATAAACAAAGGTTGGTTTTGGACAGAATTACTAACAAATACTGGGTTTGAACATGGAACCCGGCAAAGTTTTATTGCATTCAATATGGCTGAAAATCTTAGTCAGATGATGGGCATTCCAAGACAAACAATTTTGGAAATTGCCCTTGCTGTTAAGAAGGGCAGAATAAAATAAAATTTTTTATGCTTACAAAATTTGTTGTTAGTTTGTAAGAGTCGTTCGAAGTTTTTTTTGAACGGTGATAGACTGTTATCTGAGTCAAAGTGCAAAGTGTTTTTTGCTCCAATGAAAGTTGGTGCTTGTACGCTTTGTGTGATGGCGCATTCAGTTTTTGCATTGGTAGATTTATCAGGCAAAGAGTTCTGTAAACCATTTAGTGGATAACTTGGCTCAAGAGCTGAAGAAGGGCGTGGCAAGCTGCGATAAGCCCTGGCGAGCCGCATGCAGGCTTCGAACCAGGGATACCTGAATTGTTCCGAAAGGAACGGAAACGCAGGGAATTGAAGCATCTTAGTACCTGCAGGAAAAGAAACCAAACGGGATGCTCTTAGTAAAGTCGATCGAAAAGAGCGAAGGACAAACTGAATCCGGCATCGCAAGGTGTTGGAGATGTGGTGTGGTTTGGGCACTTGCCTTTGGATGAGTGGAAGTGGACTGGAATGTCCCGCCATAGAGCGTGAAAGCCGCGTACTCGAAGTCTGAAAGGGAAGATTCCAAATACCGTGAGTATTGCGCGTTGGATTTCGCGTAAGAATATGGGAGTCATTAAGTTCCAATCCTAAATACTTCTTGAGACCGATAGCCCACTAGTACTGTGAGGGAAAGTTGAAAAGTACCCCTGACGGGGAGTGAAAAGCACTTGAAACTAAATGGTGACATTAAGGCGCAGCATGAAAGAAAAGAAGCTTGGCGAAGTTTTTTTGGGAAACTTAAAAAACGAGTCAGGTGGATCAGTGTTGTGCCGTTCGTCCTGAAGCACGAGCGAGGGAATTGATGATTGTGGCAAGGCTAACCTTTTCAATGGGGGAGCCGCAGCGAAAGCAAATGTTGCGCAGCCTCGGCGAGGCAACAAGTACTTTTTTGTGCTCTAGTCATAGTTATCAGACCCGAAACCGCGTGATCTAATCTTGGGCAAGATGAAGCCATTCAACCGAATGGTGGAGGTCTGAATCCAGTATTAGTCCAACTGTTTGGGTGACTTGAGATTAGGAGTAATATGCCATTCGAACGCGGTGATAGCGGGCTCCTTCCGAAGTAGCTCTTAGGCTAGCCCGGCTGGAGATGGAGGGCAGGGTAGAGATACTGATTAAAAAGTACTGGTTGGAAACTTCCAGCTTTTTTGTCAAACTCCGAATCTGTCCTCATCGAAGAAAGCCGGAGTAGGGGAACCGGGGTAAGCTTGGTTTCCTGAAGGGAAAGAACCCAAACTTGGGTTAAGGCCCATAAATGCTGGTTAAGTGTTAACTGTAAAACGTGTCTTCTCCCTAAAACAGTAGGGAGGTTGGCTTAGAAGCAGCCATCCTTTAAAGAAAGCGTAACAGCTCACCTATCTAGGGAAAAGGCCGTGAAGATAATCTGGGCTAAACCAGCTGCCGATACCCAGGAAGACCAGTTTGACTGGTTATTTGGTAGGAAGGTGCTTTGGCAGAGTAGAAGCAAGGGAGTAATCTCTTGTGGATCTGCTAAAGATATGGATCCTCGCGATAGTAATAAAGTAGAGACGTGAGAATCGTCTCCGTCGAAAGGGCTAGGGTTCCTTAGCGCTCATCGTGAGCTAAGGGTTAGTCGGTCCTAAGCTTAACATTAATGAAGTTTAAGCAAAAGGGAAACAGGTTCATATTCCTGTACCATACAAATACTTTCGGCAACGATAGCATGTCTTTTGACTCTTTGGGCTAAGTCGATCCGCCTTGTCTGGCGGATTAACCGGTATAAATCTTTGGAGAACTGTAATGGTGAGAAAAAGATTAAAGCCGGGAATAGGAGCAATCTTCGACCGAGGCCTAGAGACAATGAAAAAAAAGGCATGATGGATTTTGTATGCCCGTACCGAGAACCGGGAAAGGTGCCCCTGGCTTAGAAAGCCAAGACGTTTCAGGAATTTATGGTGTCAAGGGAATTCGGCAAATTAGCCCTGTATCTTTGGTAGAAAGGGTGCCTATTGTTGAATAAACAGTAGGTTTCAATAACGAGGGGAGTCCGACTGTTTATTAAAAACACAGGTGACTGCCAGCCCGCGAGGGTTTGAATAGTCACTGACTTCTGCTCACTGCCAGTACGTCAAAACCCTTTTCAAGGGGTCTAAGCGCTGGTGAAGAGCGGGCCTAACTCTGAGGCTCTCACGGTAGCGTAATACCTTGCCGGTTTAATGCCGGCTTGCACCAACGAAGTAACGAGATTCCCAATGTCCCTGACATCAGCCTGATGAAATCACTTGCAGGTGAATATGCCTGCAATCTCCAACGGGAAGAGAAGACCCCACGGAAGTTTACCACATTCTGATGTTGTAGTGTGGTTTTTAGTGTCGAGCGTAAATGGGAGCCTTCGAAGCAGTTTCGCCAGGAACTGTGGAGGCGAAAGTGGAACACCATTCACTAGGAACTATATTGCTTACCTGTTCAAGGGACAGCATTTGATGGGTGGTTAGGCTGGGGTGGCACGCCCCTGAAAATGTATCAGGGGCGCCCAAAGGTTTGCTCATCCGAGTCAGAAATTCGGAGTAGAGCGCAAGGGCAAAAGCAAGCTTGACCATGTTCCACAAAGCACGGAACGTGGAATCGAAAGATGGGCCTAGCGAACGCTAGTGTGTCCTTTAATGGGTCCCTAGTCTGACAATGAACTTACCCTGGGGGTAATTGAGTGGTCGCGGGTAAGAGTCCACATCGACCCCGCGGTTTGCGACCTCGCCGTCGTCTCAAGGCATCCTGGCTGTGCATAAGCAGCCAAGGGTGGAGGTGTTAACTCATTAAAGCCTTACGTTAGTTGGGTTGAGAACGGTGCGAGCCAGTTTGGATACTATCTGTTGGAGATGTGGAATACCTGAAGGGAAGATCCCCTTAGTACGAGAGGAACGGTGGGTCGTGGCCACTGGTTTAACAGTTGTCTGACAAGGCATTTGCTGTGTAGCTACGCCATAGTTTATAAGAGCTGAAAGCATCTAAGCTCGAAGAAACCCCTAAAAAGAGGTATTCGTTCCCGAACCATTGAATTCTACGGGATTCAATTCTAGGGACAAGGACACCCGTATAACACGGGATTGATAGACTGGAGGTGTAAGTGCGAAGCTTCGGCGACGCATTCAGCCGACCAGCACTAAACGTCCAAGAGAACTCTTTGTCTGGATCTTATACCAGAGCCCTTGCGTGGGCTCGCGACGCGTATGTGCACCGCTTTCAGCGGTGCGGTAATACTTAATTGTATTACAAAACATGCGCGTTGAAATGCAAGAACTGAATAACAACAACCTTTTTTTATTTTTTTTAAAAAAGGGATAGCCATACGGCTGTCTTTTAGCTTTCAAAAAATTCCATCCATTCCTTTGCAATGGTTTTCCAGCTATAATCCTGTTTCAAACTCCTTTCGTGCATTTTTTTCCAAACTGTTTCATCGCGTGAAGCATCAATTGCCGCCTGGGCAAATTTTTGCCTGTAATCTTTTTCTTCCGGATTGCCATCAATAAGAACCCCGCAATCTGGCCTGATTGTTTCAGGCAAAGCCCCTTTGTTTGAAGAAATTACCGGGATGCCAAGTGAAATGCTTTCCATTGCGGAAATGCAGCCTGTTTCATCAAAAGTGTTTGGGTAAAGATACAAATAAGCGTCACTCATTTCTCTGAAAAGGTCTTTTTGTGCAAGCGCTCCGTGAACAAACACGCCTTCAGTTACTGCTGCCTTGTCGTAGACTTTTTCCCAGATTCCTTCCTGTTTTTGGTAGACTTTCATTCCCCCAAACACGTGCAGCTCGCTTGCCGGAAGAGCTTTTTTAATTTGTGGCCAGATTTCAAGCAGAACCAAAAGCCCTCTAAACGGGGTTGTGGTGTAAACAAACTTGTTTTTGTCTTTTTTGTTTTCCTTGAACCCGTCAATCAGCTCATTGTCCACGCCATTTCGTGTCAAAAATATTTTATTCTCGTCAACAAAATTAAAGTTTTTCAACAGCTCTTTTTTCTGAAAATTTGATATTGCAAAAAAATTGTCAATGTTTGGCAGGGCGTTTTTAAGTTTCTGGCTCAGCTCTTTCGAATAAGCTGCTCCGCTTGGGTTGTCCTGCATCCATAAAATCTTTTTTTTTGCTTTGAAATTTTTTAAAAACACGCCCAGGGCCCTTTGTGCTACAAAAATTCCAAACCCTTTTTTTGAATCTTTTTCAAAAGCAGTGTTTTTTTTGTATTGGACTTTTCCAAATATGCCTTCTTCTTTGCAATTGTTATAGGCCGTGACATTGTAGCCATTTTTGGCGAATTCTCTTGCGACATTTATGATTGCTGTTTCTGAGCCGCCAATCGGGATTTTTTCAATGCTTGAACCGTCAAACGGTACGCCGATTTCGTCAAAAAAGACAATTTCTTTTTCCATGGAATTCATTTTCTATTTGTCTGAGCTTTTTCAATGTTCTTTTTTTGTACAATGAAGTCCTTTGGCATGATGACGCTTCCTGCATGGCCTATCTGTATGCCGCTGTTTACGAATATTTTCAGGCCTTCTTTTTTTGCTGCCCTGCAGAAAACAAGGTCTTCCCCTAAATCTTTCCCATTGAATGGGTCAACAACATGAAAAGCTTTTTCTACTCCGTATTTGTCAACCACTTTTTTCAGTGCGTCCATTTTCATCAAGAGAAATCCAAACCCGACTCCGTCAACCTGGAATATTGTATTTTCCTGTATGTTTGTCAACGAGGCATAACCTGAAAGTGTTTCGGTGTAACACACCGTCTGGATAGGGTCCCTTTTTGTAACGTAAAGTCCTGATGCAAGGTCTGCGTTTATTTTTTGCTGCGTGTAAAAAAGCTGCAAGACATTTTCCATTGAAAAAACAGAGTCAGAGTCAATCCATAAAAGAAAATCTACCGGGCGTTCTTCATCCAATTTCATTACTTCTTCGGCTATTTTTCTTCTGGCAATATGTACAAGAGTGCTTCTGCTGGTAGAAAAACTCGCCCCTTCAAAAACCTGTGACATGGAGCCCATGACATTGATAAAAGACCTAAATGAAGGGGCAGGAACTGACTCATACAAAGGCGTGCACACCACAATATGCTTGTCGATTTTTTCGGCCATAAAGGACTCTTTGTGAAATATCTTTAAAAGTGTTTAGAACCGCTAAAAACCAGCTTTTATGCCTTTGCAAGCCTTTTCGCGTCAAGCAATTTGTCGGCTTCAGATTTTGTCAAAAGTCCTTTTTCGACTGTGACTTGTTTGATTGTTTTTCCCGTTTTAAGCGCTTCTTTCACAACTTCGCTTGCCTTTTCATAGCCGATGACCGGGTTGAGTGCGGTTGCGATGCTTGGGTTTTTTTCCGCGTATTCGAGGCATTTTTCCTTGTTTGCTTTTGTGCCTTTAACCGTCCATGCAAGCGCCCGGCAAGAGCTTTCCATGAGTTCAATTGATTCAATTGACATGTAGGCAATCAAAGGCATGAATGTGTTGAGTTCAAGTTGGCCGCTTGCGCTTGCAGTCGTCACCGCAAAATGGTTTGCCATTGCCTGCACGCACGCCATGTTTATCGCTTCAAGCATTGAAGGGTTGATTTTTCCCGGCATGATTGAGCTTCCGGGTTCAACCGGCGGCAAAGTTATTTCCGCAAAGCCTGCCGTTGGCCCTGAAGCCAACAATCTCAAGTCGTTTGAGATTTTGTTCAGGTCAGCCGCGAGGCCTGAAACTGCTGCGCTGAAAGCGTTCACGTCCGAAAAAAACTGCACTTGCTCCATTCCATTTTCTGCCTTGTGGAATTTTTTCCCCGTCTGCTTGCTTAAGTTTCCAATTGCTTTTGCCCGAAAAGCCGGAAGCGTATTGATTCCTGTTCCAATCGCGTTTCCGCCAAGTGCAAGTTCAAGCAAAAAACTTTTTGCGTGTTTAATTTTATGCAAATGCTTTTTCGTGCAGGCAGCATATGCGCCAAATTCCTGGCCGAGTGTGATTGGCACTGCGTCCTGCAAATGCGTTCGCCCGGTTTTTACAACATCATGGAATTCTTTTGCTTTTCTTTCAAGTTCTTTTGAAAGTTCTTCAAGTGCTTTTTCAAGTTTTTCTGCAAGTTCAAGGTTGCCCATTTTGACGGCGGTTGGAACAACATCGTTTGTGCTCTGGCCTTTGTTCACATCATCATTTGGATGAACTAAATACTCGCCTTTTTTTCCGTCAAGTAATTCCGTTGCGCGGTTTGCAATTACTTCATTCACATTCATGTGAGTTGAAGTCGCGCTTCCTGCCTGGAACAAGCCGATTGGAAACTCCGCGTCAAACTTTCCTGTCAATGCTTCATCGCATGCCTTGAAAATCGCGTGCGCTTTTTTTTGGTCAAGCAATCTGAGTTCAAGGTTTGCTTTTGCGCACGCTTTTTTTATTTCAAACATTTTGTGAATGCAAATTTTTGGCGGTTTTTTACCAGAAAACGAAAAATGTTCAACCGAGCGCTGTGTGTGGATTCCAAAATAGGCATCTTGTGGCACTTGTTTGTGCCCTAAAAAGTCTTTTTCTGTCCTGTGTTCCATGTGCAAAGAATAGCCTTTAACTCCTATAAAATGGTTTTCTTATTCAAGGAGCCTGTGCTTTTGCCTGTTGTTTTGCACAATTGCCTTTTTTAGTTCGAGTGAAAGAGAGGGAGTTTTTCGCCTGGAAAACACGAGTTTGTTGTTTTGTTTTCTGCAGTAAATGTTTGCTTTCCATTGTTTGTCGTTGGTTTTCTTAAAATCAGTCCTATAGTGGGCAGCACGGCTCTCTGTCCGGATTAATGCGCTTTTAATCACGGTTTCTGCAACCGCTACCAGCGCCATTGTGTCAAGTGCGGTTATCAGTTCCTGGTTTTTCTTCAGGCCTTTTTTCACTTTCATGTCTTTTAGTTGTTCTTTGATTTCCTTTATTTTTTCAAGCCCTTCTTCAATGCTTTTTTTGTCCCGCACCACTCCCGCGTGCCTCCACATTGTTTCCTGAAGCTGTGCCTTGAGTTGTTTGGGCGAAACTTTTTTTCCTTCAAAAATGTTTTCAATTTTTTTTATTTCTTTTGAGATTTGGCTTTTTTCAAGCTCGCTTAGGTGTGCTGTTCTTGCTTGCTCCGCTGCTTTTTCTCCTGCGATTTTTCCAAACACAATTATTTCTGCCAGGCTGTTTCCCCCAAGGCGGTTTCCTCCGTGCAGTCCGCCTGACACTTCGCCTACAGCGTAAAGCCCTTTTAGTTCGGTTGAGCAATCAAGCGGGTCAACACTTATCCCGCCCATTGAATAGTGAGCTGTTGGCGCGACTTCCATTCTTTCTTTTGAAATGTCTATATTGCAGTGTTTCTGAAACTGTGCATACATTGTCGGAAGCCTTTTGAGGATGTATCCTTTTGGCCTGTTTGTGATGTCAAGCCATACTCCGCCGTGAGGGCCAGTGTTGCCTTTCATTATTTCCATAAAGTTTGCGCGCGCAACAACGTCGCGCGCTGAAAGCTCCATTCTTTTTGGGTCATATTTTTTCATGAACCTTTCATTTTTGGAGTTGAACAATCTTCCGCCCTCTGCGCGGACAGCTTCTGTGACAAGTGACCCTAAAACGCTTTGCGGCCAAACCATTCCTGTCGGGTGAAACTGCACCATTTCCATGTCCATTAGTTCAAGCCCGTTTTCCAGCGCCAAAAACGAGCCAAATCCTTCTCCTTCCCATTTTCTCATTGAGCTTGCGCGGTAAAGCCTCGAGTGCCCGCCTGTTGCAAGAATGACTGCCTTTGCGTGAAACACAATTATTTTTCCTGAATTGAATCCAATCCCGATTGCGCCGTTTACTTTTTTGCCTTTTTTAAGCAAGCCAGTGATGTAAACTTTTTCTTTGTGCTTTATTCCAAGTTTTTTGCTTTTTCTCACTAGCGATTCAATGATTTGTTTTCCAGTGTGGTCGCCAACAAAGCACGTGCGCGGATAAGAGTGCGCGCCAAAAGTTCTCTGCAGGATTTTTCCATTTTTGTCTTTTGCAAAATTTGTCCCAAATTCTTCAAGCTCAAACACTGCTTGCGGTGCGTTCCTGCAAAGCGTTTCAACCATTTTTGGGTTTGAGATTTCTCCGCCTTCCTTTATCGTGTCTGCTGCGTGGACTATCCAGTTGTCTTTTGGGTTGGAGTTTCCAAGCGCTGCGTTTATCCCGCCTTGTGCAAGGACAGTGTGCGCGTTTCCAAAGCCTGATTTTCCAACCACTAGCACGTTTGCTCCTTTTTCGTGTGCTGCGATTGCCGCGCGAAGGCCGGCTCCGCCAGAGCCGATAACTAGAACGTCTGTTTTTTGGTGCGCAATTTGTGTTTTCATTTGTTCATTGAATTTTACGTCTTTTCGCCTATAAAAAGCTTTTTGGGTGTTTTTTGCGTGCAAGAAGGTTTTTATTGCCTTTAAGGGCAAATATGTAGGAGTAGTAGGTGGCGAGCTGTCGGTAGCCGGTTTTCCGGTGGCTGAGGAAAGTCCGCCCACTCACGCCAAAAGAAATTTTGGCATCAAAACCACTCTTGAAAGAGAGTCCCTCTGAACAGAAACGATACGGGCTTAAACTGCCTGGGTTTGCTTCAGTTCGGCTGCAAGCCGAACGCGTCGCAGGCTCACGCTGCGGGCCTGATGAAACGGTGGAGGGTTTCGCCTGCTTCGGTGCAGGAAGAGTGCAAGTCTCAAAGACGCAGCGAAAGTTTTTCGCAGGCCTTTTTTTAAAAGGTCTAGGTGAATGCCCGCAACCCTTAACGCAAGTTTTGGGCTAACAAAAGGCGGCTTATTCCCTACTGCTCCATTTTTCTTTTAATTTTCCTGATTTGGCTATGATTACCATTTAAACGCCTTTATTGCCAAAAAGAGTTTTTTGCCTTTGGGGCATGCCTTAATATACTTTTCTCACTCAAAGTTGTTTCTTAAGTAAAATAAAATATAGAGATAATAGCTAAAAAAAAAGGTGAAAAATTGGGTTTTAGAGATGGCGGTATGGGAGGCGGACGCTCTTTTGGCGGTCCAAGGGAAATGTTTGATGCTACCTGCAGTAATTGCGGAAAAGCATGCCAAGTTCCTTTTAAGCCAATGGAAGGAAAGCCAGTATACTGCCGAGACTGTTACGCAAAAAGACCAAAAAGGTTCTAATTAGACCATTTTAGTCTTTGGCCATACTGCAAATATTTTTTCTTTTTCTTTTTTATTTTTTCAAACTCCTTGCCAAAAGGCTAGTGTTTTGCAAAATGCTTATTTCTTTTAAATCCTTTTCCGCCTATTTCTTGCATGAAACCAGACAAGCAGGTAAAGGCTGAATTCCGCCAAATTGCTTCAAAAGCACCTGAAAAACACTACCCTGTTTCTGTCCTCAAAGACAACGGTTTCATTCGCCATAAGTGTGGGGCCTGCGGCAAGTTTTTCTGGAGCCTTTTTGCTGACTCCAAAGTGTGTGGTGACCCTTCATGTTCGGGCGGCTATCGCTTTGTGGGCGACTCTCCAGCCAAAAAAGAGTTTGACTATCTTGGCGCATGGAAGGCTTACAAAAATTTTTTCAAGAAAAAAGGCTACTTCGAGTACGAAACTTATCCTGTTGTTGCGCGCTGGCGCGAGGACGTTTACTGGGTTGGTGCAAGCGTTTACCCTTTCCAGCCATTTGTTGTCTCTGGTGAAATCAAGCCAAAAAGCAACGCTGTAATTATTCCGCAGTTGTGCCTTCGCTTTAATGACATCGATAATGTCGGAATCACTGGCTCGCATTATGTCGGCTTTGACATGTTTGGCCAGCTTCATTTCGAGAAAGCAAAAGACTATGACATGCCGCTTTACTGGTCAGAGTATTTTGAGTGGCTGACAAAAGGAATGGGCGTGCCCGCAAAAGAGCTTGTTGTCCACGAGGATGCCTGGGCAGGCGGGGGAAATTTCGGTCCGTGCATGGAGTTTTTTTCGCGCGGAATGGAAATCGGAAACCAGGTCTACATGCAGTACCGCCAGACTGAAAACAGTTCAGAAGAACTTGGAATAAAAGTCTTGGACATGGGCCAGGGACACGAGCGCGTGCCATGGTTTTCTACCGGCAAAAGCAATTCCTATGAAACCACTTTTCCAACAGTCGCGCGCTACCTTTACAAACAAACCGGCCTCAAGGTCGACGAAAAGTTCATGCAAAAGTTTTTGCCTTTCTCCGCTCTGCTTAACGTAGATGAAACCGACGACGTTGAAAAAGTCTGGCTTGAAATCTCCAAAAAGCTCGGGCTTGGCGTGCAAGAGCTGAAAGAAAAAGTCCTGCCTTTGGCTGCCCTTTATTCTGTTGGCGAGCACTCGCGTGCAGGCCTTGTTGCAATGACTGACGGCGCGCTTCCTTCAAACGTTGGCGGCGGATACAACCTTCGCGTCATTATGCGCCGCGCGTTTGAGTTTGTTGAAAAATTCAACTGGGACATTGACTTTGTCAAACTTGCAGAGCTTCATGCAAAGTTCCTCAAGCCATTGTACCCGCACTTAAGCGAAAACCTTGAAGACGTTGCACAGATAATCGAGAACGAAAAACAAAAATTCTCTGTCTCGCGCCAGCGCGCTTCAAACATCCTTAAAGGCGTTGACTTTTCGCAGCTGTCAACCGAAAAACTCATCGAGCTTTATGACTCGCAGGGGATTTCTCCACAGGTGGCCGCACTTGAAGCAAAAAAAGCCGGAAAAAAAGTGGTTGTCCCTGAAAACTTTTACGCCCTTGTCTCAGAGCGCCACGAGGGAAAATCGCAGGTCACTAGCACGAAAAAAGAGTTTTCACTTGACTTGTCTGGTTTGCCTGAGACTGAAATTCTGTATTATGCTGATTGGCAAAAGACTGAATTTTCAGCAAGGGTTCTTCGCGTCTTAAACAACGAGTTTGTGGTCTTGGACAAAACAGCTTTTTACCCGACGAGTGGCGGCCAGCTTTTTGACACCGGAACGCTTAATGGCTTGCGTGTTGTGGAAGTTTTTCGAGCGGGAAAAATCGTCGTCCACAAAGTCGTTCTCAATTCTTTGGCTGAAGGCGACAAGGCCAATGGCGTGGTTGATTTTGAGCGCAGAAAACAATTGATGCAGCATCATTCAGGCGTGCATGTCCTAAACCTTTGCGCAAGAAAAGTGCTTGGCCCGCATGTTTTTCAGGCTGGCGCAGCAAAAACGCTTTCCAAGGCGCGTCTTGACATCACCCATTTTGACAACCCATCAAAAGAACAGTTAAAAGAAATCGAGGATTGTGCAAACCAGATTATTTCCAAAAACGTGCCTGTGAAAAAAGAGTTTTTGCCGCGCGAAGTCGCAGAAGAAAAATACGGCATGCGGATTTACCAGGGCGGGTTTATTCTTGGAAGAAACCTGCGGATTGTTTCAGTTGGCGGGGACGTTGAGGCCTGTGGTGGCACGCATGCCAACCATACAAGCGAAATCGGGCAGTTAAAACTTTTGGGGTCTTCAAAGGTTCAGGACGGCATTGTGCGCCTGGAACTTGTTGCAGGAGCTGCCTTGGAAAATGTCTCTGGAGGCGTTTTGCAGGCATTGAATGAAACTGCCGGGCTTTTGGGCGTTGACGTTTCACTTGTCCCTTCGCGCGTGCAAGAGCTTTTTTCCAAGTGGAAAACCGCAAGAAAGGCGGCAAAAAAAGGCGAGGCGCTTGAAAAAGGTTTTTTTGTGCTAAAAAGCAGTTCAAAGTCTTTGGGCGGCCCTGAATCAGCCCTTAAACAGGCAAGCGCCACTTTTTCTGTTTCGCCAGAGCATTTGCCTAAAACCGTTAAGCGTTTTTTGGGTGAACTTGAAGAGTTTTCAAAGCAAGTAAAGTTTAAATAACTGTTAAACCCTTTATTTTCAAATGAATTTCAAGTTATGCATGGCATTGTTTGCCGGAATTTTTTTCTCGCTTTCTACTTTTGCACAGGAAACAGGAATTGATGCAGGGGCAGGTTCTGATTTTTTGGTTGGCCTATTTTTGCCGTTTCTTTTTTTTGTGTTCATTTCAGGCCTTGGCGCGGTTTATGTTATTTCGCTTGTCTGGACTTCTGTTAACCGGAAAAACTGGAAAATTTTGTGGACGGTTGTTCCGATTGTTCTTGGAGTGTTTGGAACGATTTTTTATTTTTTGATCGGAAGCAAATCAAGGCTTGCGTCTCAAAAAGAAATCGAGCGGAAAAACGCTCCAAAGCCAGTTCGGGAAAGGCCTGCACATCAGAAGCCAAGTCCGATGCCTGTACAGCAAAGGGTTGCACGATCGACTGCTCCGGCTCATTCTCCTTCTCCCTTTTTTGGTTTTCCAAAGCAGGCGCCAAAGCCTGTTGAACAAAAAAAAGGTTTTTTTGGTTTTTCAAAGACAGAACCAAAACAGGCAGTAGAAGAAAGAACGCAGGAAAACCCGCTTTATTCCTCGGCTGATTATTCTGCCCCCAAAAAAGCGGTCGGGTTTGTTCAAGGCCCTCAATCAGGGTTCACTGAAAAAAAGCTGCCTTCGGCTTTTCCTGCTTCTCGTGAAAACGAAAGACAAGGGATTCTTGACAAGCTAAAAGACAACCTTGCTTTTGGCGGAACCCCTAGGCAGAAAATGGAAGAGGAAATGCGCCTTTCGCCAGATGAGCTTGAAGAAGCAGACCATCTTGTTTCAATTATCGGAAAGGAAGCCAATCATTATTCGCGTGAAGAAATTTTAAGCGTTGTACTGGAAAAAGGCTATACCCTTAACGTTGCCCGAAAAGTAGTCAAAGACTTATTTAAATGATTTTTTTGCAAGCCTTTTAAAACCCTTTTTTTCCTAATTGGTTTCTATGGTTGAATGGCAGGAAGAAGCCCATCAAAAGGCCTGGGAAAAGGAAGCGGTTTTTCGCTTTCGGGCAGGCAAAAAAAAGTTTTATTGCCTTGAAATGTTTCCTTACCCAAGCGGCAAGCTCCACATGGGCCATGTGAGAAACTATTCCATCGGGGACGCGATTGCGCGCTTTAAGTCAATGCAGGGATTCAACGTTTTGCACCCGATGGGCTTTGACTCGTTTGGCCTTCCGGCAGAAAACGCTGCAATCAAGGCCGGAGTTGACCCGCGCAAGTGGACCGAAGAAAACATTTCCCAGATGATTGCCCAGCAAAAACAGTTGGGGTTTTCGTATGACTGGTCTCGACTTGTTTTCACACACTCGCCTGAATACTATAAATGGAACCAGTGGATTTTTCTCAAATTTCTTGAAAAAGGCCTTGCCTACAAAAAAAAGGCTTCAGTCAACTGGTGCGAAAACGACAAGACTGTTTTGGCAAACGAGCAGGTTGTTGACGGCAAGTGCTGGCGATGCGACAAAGAAGTAACGCTTCGCGAAATCGAGCAATGGTTTTTCAAAATCACTGATTACGCAGACGAGCTTTTGGCAGACATAGAAAAACTTTCCGGCTGGCCAGAGCGCGTGCGGGTCATGCAAAGAAACTGGATTGGAAAAAGTGAAGGTGTGGAAATTTCTTTTCCTGTTGTTGGCTCAAAAACCATCCTGAATGCTTTTACCACGCGTCCGGACACATTGTTTTCCGTGACGTTTGTTGTCATGGCTCCCGAGCATCCGCTTGCGTTAGAGCTTGCAAAAAGCGAGGGTCTTGAATCACAAGCGCGTGAGTTCGTTGAACTCGTTAAAAAACAGTCAGTCATTGAGCGCACAAGCCCTGAAGGAAAAAACAAGGAAGGCTTTTTCACGGGCGTTTATGCAACCAACCCTGCAACAAAGGAAAAAATACCGGTTTACCTTGCAAACTTTGTCGTCATGGATTACGGAACAGGCATTGTAATGGCTGATGCGCACGACCAGCGCGATTTCGAGTTTGCAAAAAAATACGGCATTCCATTAAAGATGGTGATTTCCCCTGACGGAAAACCATTAGACATTCAAGCAGCGCAAAAAGCGTTCACTGACGACGGAGTGCTTTATGACTCCGCCCAGTTTTCCGGCATGCCCAACCAAAAAGCACTTCCACTTATTGCCGACTGGCTTGTGAAAACCGGCAACGCAAAGAAAAAGGTTTTTTTCCGTATCCGTGACTGGCTTGTCTCGCGCCAGAGATACTGGGGCACGCCTATCCCGATAATTTACTGCAATGACTGCGGTGTTGTTCCTGTGCCTGAAAAAGACCTGCCAGTGGTTTTGCCAAAAAACGCGAAATTCACGGGTTCAGGCAACCCGCTTGAAAGCGTTCCAGAATTCGTTAATACAAAATGTCCACGCTGCAAAAAGCCCGCGCGGCGCGAAACAGATACCATGGACACATTTGTTGACTCAAGCTGGTATTTCCTCCGTTTTTGTTCTCCACATGAAATCAAGGTTCCGTTTGACAAAAAATCCGCAAATTCTACCATGCCAGTCGACCAATACATCGGCGGGATAGAGCACGCAATCCTTCACTTGCTTTACGCGCGTTTTTTCACAAAGGCCTTGCGCGACCTTGGCTTTGTGAAAATAGACGAGCCTTTTTCCAACCTGCTTGCACAAGGCATGGTCTTAAAGGGCGGATTTAAGATGAGCAAAAGCTATGGAAATGTCGTCAGTCCCGAAGAAATCGTTTCAAAGTTTGGTGCAGACACTGCGCGTTTTTTCATGCTTTTTTCCGCTTTGCCAGAAAAAGAACTTGAATGGAGCGATGAAGGAATTGACTCCGCGTACAGGTTCCTAAAAAGGGTTTTTTTGCTTTCAAAAGAAAAAAACTTTTCCTTAAAGAAAATCAACTCCAAAAAGCTTGGCCTTCCTGAAAGGATTATTTTAAGCAAAACCACGCGCTCTATTGAACAGGTCACCAAAAGCCTTGAGGCATTCGAGTTCAATGTTGCCCTTGGCTCAATAATGTCTTTGGCAAACGAGTTGTCCCGGACAGAAAACCTTGGCAAAAATGTGAAAGGCTATGTCCTCCAAACAATTGCCTTGCTCTTGAACCCGTTTACTCCGCACGTCAGCGAGTCCATGTGGAAAGAACTTGGCCTTAAAGGCATGAGTTCTTTGCAAAAATGGCCAAAGCCGGACAAAAAACTCCTGGACTTAAAGGCGGAAACCGCCCAGGCGCTTTTTGAGCGCGTGCGCGAAGATTTGCTTAAAGTAATCGAGCTGTCAAAGATTTCTTCGCCAAAAAAGGTCACGATTTTTGTTTCCCCTCAATGGAAGTGGAAAGCGGTTTCGGTTTTGCTTTCCAAAAAAATCGGGAAAGCAGACATGGCAACGATTTCAAAAACGATTTTTTCCGTTCCGGAATTCCGCGAAAAAGGAGAGCAGGCACAGGCACTGGCAAAATTCTTGTTTTCGCGCCTTGCAATGTATGAAGGCGTCCCGCAACTAAACGAGTTAGAAGCACTCAAATCCATGCAAAAAGAATTTGAAAAAGAATTTTCGTGCAAGTTCGAGTTCCTCGAAGCCTCAAAGGCTTTGCCTGAGCAGCAGAAAAAAGCCGCTAACGCGTTTCCGCTCAAGCCGGCGATTTTAGTTGAATAGTTTTTTTGCTTTACATCTCTTCCAGCACGCCGATGTTCAGTGCATGCATCCCGTTTTTGAGCGCGTTTGCAGTTGCATACACAATCTCAAGCCGGGTCTGGCTGTACTCATTGTTTTCATCTATCACGCGGTGCTTGTGATAAAACGTATTGAAAGCAGAGCTTAGTTCAAGGAGATAGTTTGCAACCCTGTTTGGCGCCATGTGTTCTGCGGCCTCGCTTATTTTTTCCTCAAACACGCTTAAAAGCGCCAGAATCGCTTTTTCTTCTTCTGTCAGATCCAGTTCCTGTTTGCTTTTTTTTGCCTTTAGCGCATGGCGTTCAATGCTTTTAGCGCGCGCAAAAGTGTACTGCACATACGGGCCCGTGTCGCCTTCAAACGACACTGCCTGTTTTGGGTCAAACAAAATGTCTTTTGGAAGCTCTGTTTTAAGCATGTAAAACTTTATCGCGCAAAGCCCGATTTCTTTTGCGCGTTTTTCAAGCTCTTTTTTGGCTATGTCTGGATACCTTTTTTTGACTTCTTCGCCTGCAAGCCTTTTCAGGTCCTCAATCATGGTGTCAGCGTCAATCACTTTTCCTTCGCGGCTTTTTAGTTTTCCTTCAGGAAGGTTTACAAGGCCATAGCTCAAATGGTGCAAACTCGTGTGCCATGAAAACCCAAGCAGTTCAATTATCTTGAAAAGCTGCCGAAAATAAGTGTTCTGCTCTGACGCCACAACAAACAATGACTTGTGTGGCTTGAATTTTTTGTACTTTTCGACCGCGAGTGCAAGGTCTTGCGTGACATAAATGGATGTTCCGTCTGCGCGCATGATTGTTTTTTTTCCAAGGCCGAATTTTTCAAGGCCGCATACAATCGCGTTGTTTTCATCGCGGAAAAAAACTTTTTTCTTCAGCCCCATTTCAACAATGGGCTTTGCTTTTTTGTATATCTGGCTTTCGCGAAAGCGGATGTCAAATTCTGAGCCAAACTCTTTGTAGGTCTGCATGAATCCCTGCTCCGCCCACTTGTTCATTTTTTTCCAGAGCTCTTTTGTCTCTTTGTCGCCTTTTTCCCATTTGAGAAGCATTTCTGAAAGCTCGTCTTTTAGTTCCGGCATTTCTTTTTCTTTCTGGTGATACATGACGTAAAATTTTCCGACAAAATGGTCGGATTTGATTTTTTCTTTTTCAGGCGTTGAATTGTTTCCCCATTTTTTGTATGCAAGCATTGACTGGCAGATGTGTATCCCGCGGTCGTTGAACAGGTCTGCTTTCACGACTTTTGCCCCGGTCATTTCAAGCAGGTTAGCGACACTCATTCCGATTGCGTTGTTTCTCAAGTGGCCAATGTGAAGCGGCTTGTTTGTGTTTGGCTGTGAATATTCAAGCACGAAAACTTTTTTCGCGTTTTTTTTCGTGTAGCCAAAAAGTTTGTCTTTTGGCGCTTTGAGTGTTCCTTTTGCCAAAAAATCTTCGTCCACAAAAAAGTTCACGTACGGCCCTGCGGCAACGGCTTTTTTTATGCCATTTTCTAACTTTATTTTTCCAGCCAATTCAAGTGCGATGTCTTTTGGGCTTTTCCTGAAAATCCCCGCAAGCTTGAAGGCCGGAAACGCTAGGTCACCCATTTCCTTGTTTGGCGGCTGCTCGAGCATCCCGATAATGGCAGCGCTTTCAAAGCCTTTTTGGGCAATGGCGTTTTCCAAAACTTTTGAAACAATTTCCTTTAATTTTTGCATATTAAACAGTTCCAAAGCAAAAGTTAAGATACTAAGTGGTTTCCTTGCTTATTCTAAAATGCCTCTGGATGTATTTAATCAGCGGCCTATAATCTTTGCTTTGCCACTCAACCCCATATTTTTGTACTATTAATGCATTTTCTGGTGAATTGGCGCGAACTCTGGAAAGAGATTCAGAGCCGTCCACAAATCCATGAATTATAATATCCGCATCTCTTAAATCAGTCCGTATTTCTGGGTCTTTTCTCCATTTGATATAATCCCCTTTTGGGTCAATGTCATGTGCTACACTTGAATTGATGACTTTTACTGCTGGTGTATTTAAAATTTTTTGAAGATTTTTGGCGTGCACGCCACTTGTATTGCCTTCAATGCAGACAAAGACAATTCTTAAAGGCCTGTCAGGGGTTCTTACCGGCAAACTCATGTATCGTTTCATTGCCTGCATTTTTTGTTTTTCACTGCGGGCCAGTGTTTGTCTTTTGGATGAATTTTTTCTGGACTTCACTAATATCGCTTTTACTATTTATTGTTTTTGGGGTTTTGCTAGAAGCTTTACCAGCAGCGCTTTTTGCGCGTGAAGCCGGTTTTCCGCCTGGTCAAAAACAATGGATTGCTTTGAATGAATCACTTCATCCGTGACTTCGAGGCCGATGTGTGCTGGCAGGCAGTGCATAAAAAACGCTTTTCCAAGCAATGCTTTGTCAACAGTGTAGCTTTCAAAGTCTTTCTTTCTTTTTTCCGTTTCTTTTTCCTGTCCCATTGAAACCCAGGTGTCCGTGTAGACAAATTCCGCGTCTTTTGTGGCATAGTGCGGTTCATTTGAAAGCTGGAGGCATTTTTTTTCTTCCGCGTAATCAACTGCAAACTTTGCCGGTTCATAGCCTTTTGGCGTTGCGACGTTTATTTTTATCCCAAGCATTGCGCAGCCAATGATGAGTGAATTGCAGACGTTGTTTCCGTCCCCCACATAAGCGACAATTGTTTTGCGGAAATTTTTTGTGTATTCTTTTATAGTCAAAAGGTCTGCAAGCGTCTGGCACGGGTGATGCAAATCGTCTAGGCCGTTTATGAGCGGCACATCTGAAGCTTTTGCCGCGGCAACCACGTCTTCGTTTTTGTACGCGCGAAACATTATCCCGTCAACGTAGCGTGAAAGCGTCTTGATTTCATCATCCAGTGCGCCAAGCGTAAAGTTTGTTGTGCGCCAGTCAAGGAACAGCCCGTGCCCGCCCAATTGTTCCATCCCGACTTCAAATGAAACGCGTGTGCGCGTTGAAGTTTTCTGAAAAAGCATTGCAAGTGTTTTTCCGTCAAGTGCGTGGCGGTATTTTTTTGGGCTTTTTTTTATTTTTGCTGCGTCAGTTAAAAGTAGTTCCAGTTCTTTTGGTGTCACGTCAAAAAGCGACACAAAATCTTTTTTCATAAGAAAAAGCCTTAGGGTCTTTCGCGGGTTTTCGCAGTTCTTTCCTTTTTTATTGCCCTGACTACCCTGCCCGCTTTTACATTATATGGTGCAGTAGCTTTTGGGCTTCTTCCCTCTTTAACCGCTTTAAGCACCCTTTCGACTTTAATGTTAAATGGAATTTGTGGCCCGCTTTTTTTCCCTGTTCTTCTTTCTTCTGCTTTTACTGCTGCTACGGCTTTTCTCATCAATACAAGGGCTTCCTGTCTCTCTTTTTTGCTTGCAACAGGAAATCCAAAAAATCGTTCTGTGCCTGTTTGGGGTCTAGAACTTCTCGCTCTTGCTGCCATACTTTACAAGTAAGTGCTTTCTCCTTTTTAATCTTTTTTCTTTGGAAAAATCAGACGCCTCCGGGGAGATTTGAACTCCCGACCTACTGCTTTCTTCATATCTTCAAATTTTATCGGGCCATTCTCAAATGGCCCACATGCGCGGTGCAAACGGACGCAACCGTTTTAGAAGGCAGTCGCCCTATCCAGACTAGGCTACGGAGGCATGGATTATTACTTAATCTTGGGGGGTTTTTTATTTAAAGCTTTTTAGCGCAAAACGTTGAAAAGCTGCTGGAAGGTGGCTTTTTGCGTGAATTTGAGGCTTTCAACGTCAAATATCCACACTAAGAGTTTTTCGCCTGCAAATTCTTTTGGTAAAAACTTTGGCCGGGTGGAAAACCTGTGCCCGTTTTTTGCGTGTTTTTTGTATGCTTCCAAAAAGTGTTCCGGGATGACAAACACAAACTCGTCCACGTTTTTGGCGTAGGCAAGTTTTTGCTTCATTTTTCCCTTGCTTGGGCGCGTCAGGACTTCAAACCCGATTGTTTTCCCGTTTTTTGCTTCAACCAGAAAATCAAAGCTTCCTTTTCGCAGGCCTTTTTTTTCAAGAATTACATCTTTTTCGGCTTCAATGCTTTTCAAGCGCAGCATGTTTAAGGCATGCATTTTTTTGAGTTCGTGAAGCGTGAAAAAGTGCATTTGTGCAGTCAAAGAATTTCCATTGAACTCTAAAACTTCGACTATTCTTCTCAACCCCACCCGGTAAAAGTAAGAATTTTTAGTAAAAATCTTAGGGGCTACCAACTATTTTAACCCTTCCTCTGCATCTCGCCAACATAACAAGTAATTTATACATTTTGGATGATTCTTTGTTTGAAGTTAAATGAATAATAAATTGATTCTAATTGGTTTTGTCTTAATCATACTGCTTATTGGGTGCATTCAATCAAACAAAAACCTGCAATTAGATTGTGGAACTGATGCAGATTGTTTTCAACAAACAGCCTTAAATGATTGTGGAAAAGCAAAATTAAACTCCTCAACACAAATTTCGGGTTTGTTTGGAGCTGATATTACTTTCAATATGCAATTTGAAAGTCGCGGCAAAGAAGAAAATCAATGTATTTACTCTCAAAAATGGCTTTCAATTGAAGCTTCGTTCCCGCCTGAAACACAACTGACGCAAGAAGAAAAAGATCAAATGGTTTCAAGCATGAAACAATTTGAAGGAAAAGAAGCAATTTGCCGATTAAGTAAAACTGAGTTTGAAAATTATATAAGAAAAATGGTTGGTTTCATAAAAACCGGTAATGCTACCTTTTCTTCCGATGACTTGCCAGCTGACAAATGCACAGGGAGCTTTTACGAATTAAACTAAAATCAGCATTCTGGATTCATTTTGGTTTTAATTCAAATTTTTGCAGTAATACTTGTTCTAATTAGTTAATATTTTTTTAATTTCCTGAAAAATAACCCGATAATCTTTTGAAAAAATAAACGCTTTAATCTGGTGCCTTGGCGGACCAAACAAGCCAAAAAAAGTATATTTGTAATAATCTATGACAATGCATGGAGTTTCAAATTTTTCTCCCAAATACACTTCTTTAATAATTTGTCTCAAATCTCTCCAGTTTTTGGTATTTGTTAATGCCCATTGAGTATAGTTATTGTACGCAGCGTCATTATAGAAAAAAGTTTCTCCAACATCACGAGGGCTAACCACGAAAGACAAACCAAAACTAGTTAGAAGAACTGCTGATTTAAATTTGAATTCCTGGAAACCAAGAAATGTTTTGGGCTCAATTTGAATGAAACAATTTTCAAACCGCTTAGAAGTTATTTTTTCAAGGCCACGGTATTCTGCAGGTTTATCTTTTTCGGTAGATTCCCCTTTTATGATAAAGCCACTCATTAAGCCAAGTCTTTTTGCTAATTCGTCTTCCCAATCGCCCATGGAATCAACCTAAAAAATTTGACACAAAATCCTTTTCCTTCATTTTGCCACAATAACACAAACATTGCCCTAATATTAAAATCTACCACTAAAATAGTATATAATTTAGGGCACTGCTGCCCGAAAGCCTTTTTAACTCATTAACTTTAACAAAAGCTTTTAATTAACTCTTGGCTTTATTGTCTTTTATGGCAGAATCTCATCGTGGCCAGCCAGACCCAAACCTTTCCCAGGTTTCTTTTGGTGTCCTGTTAGTTGTGCTAGCCGTGATTTTTTTGCTTGCTTCCCTTGACCTGCTTCAATTAGCAGAACTTTTCAGGTCAGGTGTGGCAGACGTCTTGTTTGCCTTTTTTATTCTTTCAGTCGGGCTGATTTACGTTTTTGGGTTTTTGAACCCAAGATAATTGGGGGGAAAGGGCATTCAGTGGTTTTACGTAACGCACTGGAGTTTTTGCCCTTTTTGGACTGCTTCTTTGTCTGCGCCAAGAATGTAAAAGCCAACCACCATTCCTTTTTTGGCATTGCTTACCCCAAACTTTGACTCTATGTCGCCAATCTGGCATTCCCTGCCGTTGACGTTGAGTCTCATGTTCTGGAGCAAAACCCCTGAAACCACCTGGGCGATAACGTAGACGTTTTCGTGCCCAAAAAACTGGGAGGTCTTAATGATTTCCACAAGGTTTTCCTCGTTTGGGTTTACCTGAAGGTTTGACAAAGGTTTTTGCACAAACATCCTGACGGAAGACACTGACGGCATCTTACCGCTTCCAAAGGTTAAACTAACTAGGCTCATATTGGGAGTTCACTTCGCGATTTTTAAGAAATTTAATTTCTGTTGTAGATTGTTGTAGATTAATGCGCAATTGTTTTTTATAAGTATAACCTGTAAAGAAAGCAAACCGTTCCGATTTTCCTGCATTAAGAATCCGAAATAAAACGGCCTGGTTTTTGCCTAACTCGCCCTTCCTTTGCAGGTATTTCACTACTTTTTCACTACAAATGAGAATGCTTAAATAATGCTTGTTCCATAATTTGGTAGTTTGTATGGAAGTTTTTTGGACGCAGCATTCGCTTGAAAGGTTCACTGAACGGGCATTGCTTTATGGTTTTACAAGAATAGAGTTTGAGCAAATAATCAAAAAGCAGGAAGTGCGAATCGGCAAAGGATATGATGAAAAATATAAAAAGGAAAAGTTTGAGGCAATCGGCGTTGTTGCAAGCAAGTTTTTTACTGTTCAAAAAGCTGAAGATGCTAAAAAAATTATTGTTATTACTTTATGGGAATCAGGTTCAAAGGAGGTTGATTTATGGTTTTCAAGACAAAAATGAAATGCCCGATATGTGATGGAGCTGCTGTTTTGTCTAAAACAAATTTAAGTCTTTTTAATGGAGTGCTTTCACTCAAAAACAATCCGATTTATGAATGCACCAACTGCAAAGAAAAGTTTGCGGTCGGGAAAATGGCTGATGAAACACTCAAAAAGGCAAAAAAAGAATTCAGCTTTACAAGGCAGGTTATTTCCACTGGCGGAAGCCTCGGCGTGACCTTTCCGGCAGACCTTTCACAATACTACAAGTTGACAAAAGGCGAAAACATCAGATTGGTGCCAAAATCCAGCAAGGAAATAAGCCTGCTGATTGAATGAATAACAGGGCTTTAAGGCAAGGAAAGCAAATTTTAAAAGGAGAATTGAACCCGATTTCCTTGTACGCGGGGGTCGGATAGCGGCCTATTCCACCAGCTTGAGGCTTTATAGCTGTTATTTTTGATTACTATAATTCAATTGGCTGGCGCCTTAGTGGCTTCGCAGGTTCGAATCCTGCCCCCCGCATTAGGTGATTAAAATGGTTGATTTTTTCAAATCATTGAAAATTGATGCTTGGTATATGGTTTTGGTGTATTTAGGTAGTTTATTCCTTTTTTTTTCAACATTTATTCCAACGCAGGGGGTTACAAATCAACACTTAATCTTAATCTCTTTAGGCTCATTGTTGGTTGGTCTTGGTGAATGGAAAAACCATAAATATCATTCAATGATAAAACCACCCAATGCATACACTGGTCCAGCAGCGTTCATTCAGACAAAGATAAGGGTCCCAGATAAACTGGGAATTATATTAGAGTTGCTTGGGGTAATTTTTGTTGTGCTCGGTGTCGTCGATTTAATAAATAGCTATTTTAATTTTTTATAATCTTAATCAGTATCTAATAAATTTTATTCCACTTATTTGAAAATTTTGATTTATGTTCATTTATATGTCTTTCAAATTTAGTAATCAACTTAGGTTTTAATTTTACGGCTTTTTTATATGCCTCTAGGTTTTCAAAGATGTGGATTTTTTTTTGAACATTTTTAAAACGCCCAATATTAATATCGCCGACCGAAAAAGCTTCTTTATGTGTAAAAAAATAAAATTTTGGGTGAGTAAATGTCACATCTAATGCTACGCATACAAGTATGTCAAATTTATGTTCTTTTTTCTGGTTTCTATTTTTGACACGCCAACCATAATATTGAATATCATTTGGAAATAATTTCTCGTTTTTTAGTAAAGAAGTTCTAACCTCTATTTTTTTCTTGGAATTTTTTACGAATATGTCAAAACCTTTTTGCCCACCTTTACGTTCGATAGGAAAATTTAGCTTCTCAAGTTTATGGCACACATAAAGCTCTCCAATATCGCCGACTAATTTATGTGGTATTTTTGAATCAAATTTCTCGATATTTTTTTTAAATTCGATTATACAATTTATTGCTTTTTGATAACTCGAATTCAAATTAACATGTGTCATTACAATGCCTTTTTGATTTTTTCCTGCGCGTCTTTTAGGTCTTCTTCTTTTGCGGGTGACGGGTTCCAGCGGAATCCAAGCCCATCGTTTTCGCGGCGTGGCAGAACATGAAAGTGCAGATGGAAAACGACTTGTCCGGCTTCTTTGTTGTTTGACTGGTGGACATTGAATCCGTGCGCGCCAAGTCCTTTGACTTGTGCGGTCCCGATTTTTTTCACGACCTTGATTAATTCGGCTAATTCTTTTTCTGGCGCGTCAAGCATGTTTGTGAAATGTTTTTTTGGAATAATTAGTGAGTGTCCTTTTGCTCCTGGAAAAATGTCAAGGAATGCGAGTGCGTGCTTGTTTTCAAAAAGTTTTGTTGAAGGAATTTTTCCTTGCACGATTTTGCAGAAAATGCAGTCATCCATGTTTTCAAATTTGCCCAAAAATCATTAAAAAACCGTTCATTTAAAGGATGCAACTGAGCCTTCCTTGATTCCGTTTTCCTGTGCAAATCCCGCGTTGACTTCAAGCACGTATTTTGCCGGTTCAGGCGAGCTGTAAGTCGGGCATGGGTCGCTTTCGCACGGCTCGGCCTGCGTCACGCCGACCACTTCTTTTTCCGCGTTTATCCAGACCAAATCAAGCGGAATGAGGGTGTTTTTCATCCAGAACGTTCTTGTTTGCTCGTCGCCAAAAACAAAAAGCATGCCGCATTCTTCGCACAGGCTTTCGCGGTACATGAGCCCGCGTGACTGTTCCTGTGAGGTCAGCGCTCTCTCGATTTGGATGCATTTTTCTTCAAAGCAGAGCTGGTTTTCTGCAAGCGGTTGTTCAACCAGTGGCGGTTCTGGCGCGAGCGGATTTTGCGTTTCCTGCGTGCAACCAAAAAGAAAAACTGCCAAAAAAGCCATTGCAAAAATCAGCCTTTTCATAAATCATTATTGTGGATTTTATCATTTTAAAGCCGTGCTTTTAGGCGTTCTAATTGGAAGCTTTGCAGAGGGGGGGGTCAAAGAATTCGAAAAACGGGAAGCACTAAGCCAAGTTATTGGGAAAGTTTTATTAGTCCTGGAAGCTCTTTTTATTTCATGGAAAAAATGTCTGGCAGAAAAATCGGCAAAAACTTTGTATTTGAAGTCTATTCAAAAACTGACCCTTCTTATGAAACTCTTTTGTTTGAAATAAGGGCAAGTGATGGAAGGCTTGTGGCAAGAATTAATGGTTACAGGCACGGTGCTGTTTTTGCAGTGGGCAAATTTTTCTTAGATGAATCCCTTCCAAAATCAAAAAAGCCTTGGCTTGCAGAGAAAATTTATGGGTTGGCGGAAAATTATGTGCGTGGGCGGGGGGTAAAATTGTGGAAAAGCTATACTCACGAAGCTCTTGCAAGAATTTTGGAAAAGCGCCGCAGGTTTGTAAGGGTTTCAGAGTCGCCAACAAGGGTTCAATTGGAAAAAAAGCTCGGCCCAAAAAAACCAGTTGCTGTTAAACGCCCAAGGCACGGCAGAAGATAGGCTTATTTTTTTTCACCAAAAATACCCAGTCAGTGCCAGCAATAATGCGCCTGCAAGCGAGAGTACTGCTCCTGCTTTCAGCATGTCTTTTGCGTGGATGTAGCCAGTTGAACACGCAAGCGCCGAGGGCGGCGTTCCCATCGGGAACATGAAATCCATGCTGACGCCAATCGCGCCCGCGACCACCAAATTAGTCATGTTCACCCCAAGCAATGCGGCAAGCGCTGTGACAATCGGAATCAGCACGCTTGATGCCGCGGTGTTGCTTAAAAAGCTGGTCAAAAAAATTCCCGTGATTGCCAGAAGGAAAAACAAGACAATGATTGGCTGGTTTGAAAGCGACATGCCAAGAAATGATGACAGGATTTCGTCAAGGCCGCTTGCGTCGATTGCCATTCCAAGGGCAATTCCCCCGCCAATCAGTATGAGTGGCGCCCAGCCGATTTTTTGGATGTCATTTATGTTTAACAGCCTGAAACCGTAAAGAAGCGGTATCGGCACAAGTGCCACAATGCTGTTGTGTATTCCGTGGATGCTTTCAGTCACCCAGAGGAAAACCGTGAGGAGAAAAATCAGCACCACTTTTTTTTGCTCTCTAGTCAAACGCGGACTGGTTTTGGCGATTTCAACCGTTTTTATTTCCGGCCTGAATAAGATTTTCAGCACAAGCCAGCACGCGATGACAAGCAGCACCATGAACGGAAAGCCGCGCACTCCCCATTCAACAAACCCGAAATTCACTCCTTGTTCTGTGAGGAATTTTTGCGTCAAAACGTTTGGCGTGCTTCCAATCAGAGTCCCGATTCCCCCGATTGTGGCGCCGTACGCCACCGCAAGGACCATTGATTTTCCAAAAGCCGATTTTAACGGCATGATTTTGTTTTGCGCCAATATGACAATTGCAATCGGCATTGCGATTGCCGCTGTGGCAGAGTTGCTCATCCACATGGAAATGAATGCGGTGACTGAAATCATCCCAAGCAAAATAATGCTTGAAGAGTTCCCAATTTTTCCAAGGATTTTGTACGCAAAAAATTCGTCAAGCTTGTGCTTGCTTAGCGCGACCGCAAGCACAAACCCGCCAAGCACCAGTACGACTACACGGTCAAAAAATTGTGCAAAAACTTTGTCTGGCGAAAAGTTTCCAACTGCGACAAGCAAAAATGCCAAAAGAATGGCTGTTGCGTGGAGCGGGATTGCTTCTGTTATCCACAAAATCATCGCGATTGCGGTGATTGCCACAACGGCTTGTGCCTGTGGTGCAAGGCCAAGCGGGAAAAAATATAAAAACAAAAAAACAGCTATTGCAAACAAAATGACAATGTGCCGCTTCGTTTCTTTCATTTGCCTTTCCAGAGGAATTGCTTTTTTCTGGTTAATAAGATTAGTGCCGGTGAAATTCTTGTTTTACCGCCCCGTTAAAAACGGGGCATGTACGCGTCGCAGGCCCACGCAGGGGCCTACGCGGTGGACGAGATTCGAACTCGCGCATCCGTAAGGATACACGCTTTCTGCCGCCTTTTTTTTTCTTTGTCGGAAAAAAGGGGTTTGCCCTTTTTCAAGCTTTAAAAAGGCGGTTCCAGGCGTGCGCATTAGGCCTCTCTGCCACCACCGCAACTGATTGCGCCAGTTGACAGCGCGGGCGCCTGCGGCAGCCCTTGAGTAACTGGTGCATTGTATGTTTGTGCCATCTTCGATGGCGCGATAATACTAGGGTATCTGAAAGGATTTTAAAGAGTTTAACCAAGCCGCTTTAGCTTGGTTATAGCGTCTGTTATCGAGCCGTATTTGAAGACAAAAGAGCCTGCGACAAGGATTTCTGCCCCTGCGGCTACCGCTTTTTTGCCTGTTTCAAGGTTTATCCCGCCATCCACCTGTATTTCGCAAAGCATGTCCTCTTTTTTGATTTCCTTGTCAAGTTTTTTGACTTTTTGCAGTGCCCCTGGAATGAATTTCTGGCCTCCAACGCCCGCGTTCACGCTCATAACCAGTGCCAAATCAACCTTGTGAAGGAATGGAATGATTTTTTCGGGCTTGGTTTTGGCGTTAATGGCAATGCCTGCCCCAAGCCCCAAATCCCTGATTTTTTGGATGGTTTCAAGCGGTTTTTTGGACGCTTCCACATGAAACGTGATGGAATCCGCCCCGTAATCGTTTAGGGCCTCAAAATAGGTTTCCGGCTTTTCAACCATCAGGTGGCAGTCAAAAAAAAGCCTTGTTTTTTCGCGAAGCACAGGAATCCATTTCATGTCCACGCCAGTATTTGGGACAAACCTGTTGTCCATTATGTCCCACTGGATCATGTCGGCTTTTGCCGATTCAAACGCTGGCAGCCACTCGTCTATTTTTGAGAAATCTGCAGACAAAACCGAGGGCGCGACCTTGACCATCTTCAACTCACTGAATCAAGTAGGGGCAAACTGTTTTTAAATTTCAGCAGGCGGGAAAATTTTTACTTGTCATATTTCAGGAGAGAAAAAACGTCGTATCCTTCAAGTTTTTTTCGCCCGTCAAGAAACGACAGCTCCACCAAAAACGCAATCCCTTGCGGTTTCCCGCCCATTTTTTCCACTAGCCTTACCGCGGCGACTGCTGTTCCGCCGGTTGCAAGCAAGTCGTCTACGACAAGCACTTTTTCGTTTTTTTCAATCGCGTCCTCGTGCACTTCAAAAGAGTCTTCCCCGTATTCTTTCATGAAATTTTCCTTGAAAGCCTTTGCAGGCAATTTGCCCGGCTTTCTTATCGGCACAAAACCCGCGCCAAACTTGTATGCAAGAACCGCGCCGAGGATGAACCCGCGCGATTCCATGCTTACGATTTTGTCAAACGTTTTCCCTTTTTTCGAATAGTGCTCAAAAATCTTGTCGCAGGCAAATTTGAGTGCCTTTGCGTCCTTTAAGAGCGTGGTGATGTCGTAAAACAAAATCCCTTTTTTCGGGAAATCCGGTATCTCGCGAATTTTTGACTTTAGGTCCATGCAATCACCTTGTTTCGTTGATTATTTCTTTTATAATCATAAACGAGTTTTTTGCCGCGTGCTTCAGGAAGTCTTGAAAGTTTTGTGGCGAGTCCTTGTTTGCGTTGTCTGAAACCGCCTTTATGACAATGAACGGCACGTTGTTGTAATAGCATGTCTGTGCAACCGCTCCTGCTTCCATGTCGACCGCGTCCGCTCCAAACTCTGTGACAACCCTGTAAGACTGTGCCTCGTTTTCAAGAAAAATGTCTCCGGTGGCAATCGTGCCTTCAATTGCTTTTAAGCCGAGCTTTTTTGCTTTTGCGACAGCGGTTTTTGCAAGCATTTTGTCTGCATGAAAAAATTTTTGTTCAGTGTACGGAATCTGCCCTGCTTCAAACCCAAGCGGTGTTGCGTCAAGGTCGTGCTGCACGTATTTTGTCGCGATGATTATGTCTCCTGCTTTAAGATTTCGCGACAAAGAGCCTGCGACCCCGCACATGATTATTGCATTGCAGTTAAACCTGTCAATCAGTATCTGTGTGCACATTGCGGCGTTGACTTTTCCCACTCCGCTTCGAACAATCACTGCGTTTTTTCCGTTGATGGTTCCCTGTACAAACCTTAGCGAGGCAATTTCCTTTTCCTTTGCGCCCTGCATCTGTTTTTCAAACAATTCAGTTTCTTCCTGCATTGCGCCGATTATTCCGATCATAAAAAAACTTTTTTTGCTGAAATTTCCATTCCAATTATTTTTCCGTCTTTTGAAATATCAATAATTATTCCATTGGGTAGTTCAATGCTTTTCAAGTAATTTTTTTTGAAAAACTGGATTCCAATTATGTCCTCTTCTTTGTCATGCCATGCTTCTTTTTTCATAACTGACACAAGGGCAATTGTATTACCGCGCCATCGAAGATGGCGCACGTACGGCGCCCGCACGGAGCCAGCCGTGCACGCAGAGGACGAGATTCGAACTCGCGCATCCTTTCGGATACCAGCTCTCAAGGCTGGCGCGTTTAACCACTCCGCCACCTCTGCAGGAACGGTTGCGTCCGTTCACACCGCGTATGTGCACCGCCTGCGGCGGTGCGGTAATCAATTGTTTTTACTGAATTTATGCCACTAAGGTGGCTGAATTCTATACTTATTTTCTATTCAGCCTTTTCTTAAAAGGTTTCTTGCTGATTTTGCCCTAATTGCTGATTTTGCCCTAAAAAATCGCTAAGAAAGCTTTAAATACTAGGTCAAATTATGTAGGTATAGTTTTTTTTATGAAAAAGCTCTCGGTACTTGTAGCAGTCATGGTCTTTTTTTCTGTTTTGGCTAGTGCCCAGTTTGGTTTTGACCCAAATCAGGGCCCTAATGGTGGAGGCGGTTTTGGGCAGGGCGACCCGTTTGGAGGCCCCCCTCAGGGTTATGAGCGGCAGGTTCCTTTTGGTGCACAGCCAGATGATGGTTTCTCACAGGGTGGCTATGGGCCACCTCAAGGCGGTTTTGGGAACCAGGGTTATGGTTCCCAGCAGGCGTTTGGTTTTGCCGACAGTTTTGACCCGACTGCTTCCGACATTGGAGGGGGGGAAAGCCTTGTCGGGGTCAAGATGATGGTTGCCTTGCTTAGGGCAATCAATTCAAACAAGGCTGATTTCAAGGAAGCATGCCTTGCAGGAAATGAAGCCGCGCTGATTGACCGCATAAAGTCTGCTTATGAAAGCAACAAGGATTCCGTCCGAGAAATTTGTGAACGCTATGAACAGCGGGCCGCAAACTTCAGCAAGGACTTGTGCAGTTCATCCGACTTGCAGGCTTTTCCAGCTCCGCCTTTTATCAAGGCTGCAGCTTTGGAAGCCAGAATTGAATTGAACTTTAACACCACATCGCAAGACATGGAGAAAGTCTGCCTTTTGGTTGCAGGAAAAGAAAAAGACAAGCAGATTGGCTATGCGCAAAAAAGATGGGAAGAAAACGCTGGAAATTTTTTGGAACAATGCGTGCAAAGAAAAAAGATGGATAAACAGCGCGAGCAATGGGAAGAACAACAGCGCACTCAGCGCGAGCAAATGCAAAACCAGCAATGGGGCCCGCCACAGGGCGGTTATCAGAATTATGGCCCCGGTCCGCAAGGGCCTTACAATGGTCCGCCTGGAGGCGAATATCATCCGCCAGGTCAAGGGCCGCCTCCGCAAGGCCAACAGCCTTTTTGCGGTGACGGAATGTGCAATGAAGACCCTTCAACTTGTGTAAATGATTGCGGCGGTGCTCCACCAAGCGATGGCGGAAGCGGAAGTGAAGGCGGAGGAGCTCAAACACAGGGAAACATTTTTGGCCCAGGCAATCCTTATGTGATTAATTTGCAGGACCCGTTTGGCGGTTCAGGCGGGTATGACCCCGCAGGCCAACAGGGTTATGGCCCGCAGGGCGGTCAACAAGGTTCCGGTCCTTATGGCCCTGATTTTGGCCAAGGCCCTCAGGGCGGATACGGGCAGGGAGGCCCTCCTTATGGCTCTGACCAGTTTGGGGGCGGCCAGGGTTATGGGCCCGGATTTGGTCCGCAAAATTACCCTAACGGCCCGCAGCAATACGGTCCTTCTGGCCAAGGCGGGTTTCCTGGCGGAGACCAGGGTTTTGGCCCACAGGGTGGCGGTTTTGGTTCGCAAGGCGGGTTTGGCCAAGGTGGCCCGGGCATGGGCGGTCCAGGATTTAACATGGGCCCGTTTGGTGAAGAAGACTGTGAACTTTCAAAAGAAGCGCTTGTTGAAAAAGTAAAAGAATTTGACAGCGGCATGATGCCCGGCAATGAACAGTTTTCTTCAATGTGCAAGTCAGTGGCGTTGGATGTAAGCGAAAGGCTTTTTGAATTCAAAGAAAGAAGGGAAGTCGGAAAAGAGCTTTGTGAACTGCAGCTTGAAAGAAAAAAAGCAGCTTTGGATGATACTGCGTCTGCCTGCAGGGAAGCTCTTGACGAAGACAAGGCAATAGTGGTTATCACAAAGGCTGTTTCAAACAAGTGCCAGCTTATAAAATTGAAAGAAGAACAAAGGGCACAGGTGTCTCAATCTGTTGAGGCAGCGCTTGGTTTGCTTGACTTAGGTGAAGAGCTTGGGCGTTCCGATTTTGAAGCTACTGCTTTGTCTATTCAGGATGAGTCTAACAAATATGAGGAATCAAAACAGCAAAATGTGGACTTTGTAAAATATATTCTTGGTTCGCCTGTGCATGCCGTGAAAGTAAAGGAAATCGAAGAAGCGCTTGGCAAAAGAAAGCAGGAACTGGAAGATTCAAAGGAAACTATGTCTGGAAATGCTGCCGAAGCTTTAGGTGAAGAAATACAAAAACTTGACGAAGACATTGAAAAAAAGAAAAAAGAGGCAGCATCGCACGAGTCAGGAATCTTTGGCAGGATTGGCTCAATCCTTTCCGGTTCTGGATAACTCTTTTCCAATTTGCATTTTTTTAAATAACCATTTTTTTTTAAATTAACTGTTTTTGTGTTTTTTCTGTTTTGGTAAAAACAAAAAGAATCAGTTTTTTCAGGAGAGAAGAGCCAGGGATCTGCTTTGAAGGCAGTGTGGCTCTTTCTCCTTAACTCCCAATACTATACCAATCTACTGCTTAAGCGTTTAAATAATTTTCCTTTTTGAGTACGGAAAAATTCTCTTTCCTTTTTTTTGGACAAACTTATTTATATGCGTTTAACCCAATCATAGTATTGATTTTTTCAAAGTGGTAAAATGTCGTCTTCTGTTGAAGTTGCAAAAAAGCTTGGCTTAAACGAGTACGAATCAAAGGCTTATCTTTCCCTTCTTTCACAGGGCTCTGCAACTGCTTCCACCATAAGTTCTCTTTCTTCTATTCCGCGTGCACGGGTGTATGATGTCCTGACTTCTCTTGAAAAAAAAGGTTTTGTTGAAAAAAAACCCGTAAAGCCTGTTACTTATTCTGCCGTGCAGCCAAGTTTTGCTGTGAAAAAAATCGAGTCAGCGCACAGGCAGGGGTTTGAAGATTCAATGAAAGAACTTTCAACTCTTGCGTCAATGCTTGAAAAACAGGTTTCGTTAAACGAGGTTTCTGCTGATGGCGGTGAAGTCGTGCTTATTTCAGGCTGGCATAACATTGCCTCAAAAATTTCCCAAAAGCTTTCAGAGGCAAAATCCGAAGTTGTTTTTTCCGCGATGTCTTTGGATGCAATCAAGAGAAAAAAACAGTTTTTTTCAAAAGAGCTTGGGGAGCTTGAACGCAAAGGCGTCAAAGTCAGGTTCAAGCGCGCTGCTTCAAGGTTTGTTCTTTTTGATAACGGGTCGGTCCTTGTTTTTCTTAACCCGAATTCACATGACGCCCAGTCTGACCAGGCATTGTTTTTGGAAAACGAGTTTGTGGCAAAAATTTTCTGGAAGAAATGATTTTATTTTCTTGTTTTCTTAACTGTTTTTTTTGAGGTGAATTTTTTCTTTTCTTTTACTTCGATTTTTTTTTCCCCGGCAATTTCGCCCTTGGTTGCCTGGAATTTTTCTTCTTTTGGCTTGTCTGAATTTTCTGTGCGGAAAATCAAAAAGCCTATGAGGATGATGACAAGCAAAACGACCAGGATTATTGCAACGTTTTCAAGGCTTGTAAGCGAGAACAGGCCTGATGGTTCTTCTGTTGGTTCTTCTTCGACTGGCTCTTGTGGTTGTGCCTCTGGCACTGTTGCCTCAACTTCCCTGAGAATTGACCCGTCGATTGTGCTGATGATTAATGGAAGTGTTATTTTTCCTGTTTTTTCGCCGACATCAACAAGCACGCGCACATCTGCTGACTCGCCTGCTTTGAGTACCATCTGGCTTATTTCTGCACTTGTTGCATAGCCCGGTATGGTCACAGAGCGTATTTCGATTGTGCGCTCGCTCTGGTTTTCAAGCGTGAAAGTTATCTCTATGTCCTTGTCTGACTGGTCTTCTGAAATTGCTGAAACGTCCACTTGCTTTACTTCAATGTGCTGTGGCACCAAGCCAAACGTCGGTCCGGTGACTACAAGCCTTGCCTCTTTTTGGGCCTGTATGCCGTAATTGTTTGTTGCGGTGATTGTTGCAACTGTGTCTTCGTTAAGCAATGAAAAGTCAAACGGTGGTGTTACGTAAAAGTTTGTAAACCCGATTTCTGATTCCTGCAATGGGACGTTTTCCGGCTCAAAGTACATCCATGGCTGGTCTCCGTCAATTGCGATGTCCATTGCGGTTTTTCCAAGGTTGACCAAAAGGATTTTCCTTCTTTCCCCTTCGCCGATTCTTCCGACAAATTCTGGCGTAAGCACAATCATTTCAAAGCCGTGGCATGCTTCTTTGCTGAGGTAGTTTATTTTTGCAGTGGTTGTAATGTCAATGTTGTCAGATGTCGCTGTGACACTGAGTTCTTCTGCGTTGCTGTTGTCTGTTGCATTGATTTTTACCGGGACAAGTACTGTCTGGCCTGCATTCAGTGAAAAGTTTTCAGTTTCTGCATCCACAAACCCTGGCTCTATGTTTAGCCTTATCTGCTGGTCTTGTGTGCCGATGTTTGTAATTGTAATTAATTCGTTTTCTTCAACGTTTCTGCATACGTTGACTTCGGGGACAAACAATGCCACATTGTGGCAGTCTGAAACCGTGATTGTGAAGTCTTTTTCAATCGAGAAAGTTTCGCTTGTTAGTTTTACCGTGAAAGTTTTTTGTGACGGCTTTGAAAGCTGGATGTCGAGTTCTTTTGAGATTTCGTTAAATACCTTGAACAGTTCGTCTGCGTTTGTTGCGTCAAAGTACTGTCCGCCTGTTTTTTGAGTGATTTTTTGCAGTTGTTCTTTTCCTGTTTCGTCAATGTCAAACCCGATTGCGTAGACTTTTATTCCGTCGTCTGAAAGCTTTTGTGCTGCAGCGTCTATGTCTCCGCCGCATGATTCTTTTCCGTCGCTTACAAGGATGACGTACTTGTTGCCGGTTTTTCCGTCAAAGTCAGCTATTGAGTCTTCAAGTGCTGCTGAAAGCGGAGTAAGCCCTGCTGCGTTAAACTGCCTGATTTTTTCCGGGATGTTGATTGTGCCGTTTTCATTTATCGGTTCAATCTGTTCTGACTGGCCGCAGCCGTCAGTGTGGCCAAACACCCTTAAGCCAATGTCAAGTGGCTCGATGTTTTTTGTAAACGAAATAACTGCGTTTTTTGCAATGTCTATTTTTCTCTGCTCGTCTATTCTTTGCTTCATGCTTCCGCTTGCATCAAAGATTATTTCAATGGCTGAAGGCGTTTTTTCGGCGCTTCCTTCGTCTGCAAGGTTTTGCGTGTCAACCTGTACCCTAAGCTCTTTTTCTTCAAACGCGTCAAGTGAAACAACGTCCTGGTCTGGTGTGCCGGAGATTCCCTCTATTTCTACCTGCAGGTCAAGCGGGTATTTTTTGTCGTTTCTTACGTTAAACACTAGCTCGTTTTCCTCGTCTTTGCAGATTGCTTCCTGTTCATCCGGAAAGTCAAGCAGTGCATTAAAGCAGTCTTCAAGGCTTACGAAAAGTTCCTGTGTTTCTGTGAAATTGAAAATGGTTGACTCAAAAGTAAGTTTTATCGGGTAAGTTTTTTGTTCTGCGTCAGTTTTTTCCATGATCAATTGTATTTCTTTTTCTTCGCCTTGTTCAATGCTTAAAGTGTTTTGTGAAAGCTTTATCCATTCAGGCCCTTCAAGTGAAATGTTAAAGTTGTCGTCTTTTTTTCCGGTGTTTGTTATTTTCACCGGGACAGTTCTTGAAGTTTCAATGCATGCAATAAAAGGGTCGCCTTCTGTTCCTGCTCCAAAGTCTGTTTCATCGGTGTCTGTATCAATTCCCTGCCCTTGGGTAATTGTCAAAATGCCGTCGTCAACTGTAAAAAAGTTCGGGTTAAACAGGCTTGCCTTTACTTCAAAGTTGTATTTTCCGATGTCTGTCGTGCATGCAGAAAGGACATTTAGTTCAATCGATGAAGGGTCTCCTTTGTCAACAATTATCTGGTTTGTTTCAAGGTCTACCCATTCAGGGTTGAGCCCTGCAATGCTGAGGTTTACAAGTTCCTGCATCTGGTTTGGGACAATTGTGTTGTTTGTAAGAATGATGTCAAAATTTGCCTCTTCACACTGTGAGACAACTTCTTCGTGTGGCTGTATTTCAATGTCTACAAAGTGGCCCTGGTTTATTTCGATGTCACAGGTAATTGTCTGGGTGTCTGCGCCGTTGAATGAAACAAAAGCAGTGTAGTCGCCTGGTTCTTCGTAGCACGGTGCAATCGTGTAAACTTCAAAGGGAAAGCACTCGCCTGCCGGTATTTCGGCTTTTTCCGGCAATACCCTTAGCCAGTCAGAAACTTCGCCTGAAACTGACGGCACCACAAAGTCGGTAAAGCCATTGTCATTGCATACTTCAATGTAGCTTATCTGCAGGTCACATTGGACAGACTGGCTGTCGCAGCTGCCGCTTACATCCACTGCGCGTGCGCTGATTCCAAAAGCAAGCAATGCAAGTCCGATCAAAAACAATAGTTTTTTGTTCAATTTTTCACCGCATCATTTTTAACTGAAAGCCAAACGGGTTTTTGGGCCTGTTTGTTACTACTATTCAGTAAATACATAACTAATACTGCCAGCGCAACTATTAAAATAATAAATGCCAAAAACAACAGGCTTGAGGCATTAAAAACAAGCCCTGCAAGGCCTGCAATACTCTGGTTTTCCGAGTCGGTCTGTGAAGCTATCCCTGTGGCTCCTTTTGGCCTGATTGACAGGTGCAATGGCTGCATTGCTTTTTGCACGCCAGAGCGTGCCTCTAGTGTGAGGTCATAATCCCTTGCAACGGCATTTTCTGCGGTCCTCAAAAAAACCGTAACGGTTTTTGTCTCGTCTGGGTTCAGCTGTGGAATGGTGCGTGGCAAAAACTCGGCCTGTGAATCTGCTCCAAAAACCCTTATTTCAACGTTTTCCAAAACAGCGTTCCCGTTGTTTTTGACTGCAATCTCAAAGTCTTTTTCTTCGCCTTCTGCTGCCTTTATTTCAAGTGGGGCACTTGCAATCTGCAGGACGTTTGAAAAGCCCTGCTCGAATGCTTCAATGACAGTAAACCGCAAAATTTCCTGGAACTTTTTCCCGCTTTCAAGGCTTTTTGCCTCAAAGACAATTTCTTTTTCTCCAATTGGGGTGTGGAATGCTGGCTGTACTACGACTTTGATTATCTGTTTTTCAAACGGCAAAAGGTGGATTTCGCGTTCAGAAATTGTTGTCCCGATTGTCTCATGGTCGTTTTTTACGTCAAACAAAACCACTTCTTCTTCAGATCCCTTGTTTGAAACCTCTATTTCAAAAACTTCAAAGTCAACTGCAGAGCAGATTCTTTCAGTCAGGTCGTTTTTGAGAATGTTGATTTCAAGTTTGTGCATTTTTGCAACTTCTACAATCAGGTCTCTTTCCTTTGAGTCATTTTCATTCCATACAAAAAACGTGACCTTGTTTGTGCCAAAAGAGTCTTCCTCGCGGCCTTTTACAATTGCCTGAAACTGCCTTTCTTCAAGAGGCAATAGCTCTACCTCGTATGGAGGTTTTGAAACTTCGAGTGCTGATTCAACGCTTACAAAAACTTTTTGTTTTTCGTTAAGCAGGTTTTTGATTGAAAGCATTACCGGCTTTTCCTGGTTTGGCTTTAGTTCCAAAAAATCCTTGTCAAGGCTTATGCCAAAAAATTCTCCAGATTCTCGCGTTCCATCCGCACACTCTTTTGTGGAAAACTCAAGTGTTTTTTCAATGATTTTTGCATCAGGGCTTTTAACATAAAGCGGGACAGAGTGAGGCCCTTTGCTGTGCGAGTCATTCAAGTGAATTGTCAGCCTTGAGCTGCGTGAAGAGTTCCCCTGAACAATCAGTTCTTCTGGTGAAAAAGACGGCACAAATTCCTCTGAATCTGAAAAAAGCAAAAATTTCTTTTCCTGTGAAGAGTTGTTTTGCACGCGAACGTTCAGTTCCTTTGTGTACTTGTCAGAGCATACTTCAAAGCCTGACTCGTCAAAATAAAAATCAAAATCTGTAACCGAAAACACGCGCACTTCAAGTGTCCTTGTAAGAGTTTCGCTGCCCGCGGTTGAGCGGATGTTGAGGTTGTATGTTCCGTCCTGTATGCCTTCTTTTGGCTTTAGCGTGAGTGTAAATGACGTGCTTTCGTTTTTGTTGAGCACAAACTGTGTTTGCGGCATGACTACTTCAAGGTTGTTTTCAGTTGAGTCAACCAAAACATTTACTGTGATTGCATTGCCGGACAGGTTTGCAAATTCCAATGGCACACTTGCCTGAATTCCTTTTTCTACGCTGATTGTGTTTGTTGGCGTGAAAAAAGAAAAGCTTGAAGTAGCGCCTGTAACGCCTGCAAGTAAAATCAATGCAAAAACTGCTGCAATTTTATTTGCGAAATTCATTTTTTTGTCACCTTTTTTTCTGCGACAAGCTCTTTCAGCTCTTCAAGCCTTGTATTTCCAGAAGGCCCAAAGGTGCTTGTTTTCTGTACTGTTTTTTCCTGGATTGTCACCTGTGTTGGCTTTGAAGAAGTGATTGCCTCTTTTAGGACAAGAATCCGCACAAGCCGCGAAATAAACATTACCATCAAAAAGGCTGCAACTGCCACAAGAAAAACGTTCAAAATAATCGAATTGTTGTTATCGCCAAAAAATCCGCCAAGGCCCACAAGCCCTGTGCCGATCGGGTCTTGTCGATCAAACCTGACAGGGTGTGTCCGTGTTTCTGTGAACCTCCCGCAGTCAAAAACTACTTCCAGTTCTCCTTCAAAGTTGCTTTGCGGGGAAATCGTTGTCTTTAGAATCCTTGTTTCAAGCGGGTTTACAAGTGTGGAGTTTTCTGTTTCAACAACCCAGCCCTGTGGCAGGCCATTTATTTTGTCAATTGAGAATTCCTGCCTTGAGTTTTTCCTGTTTTCAAGTTCTGAAAAAAGAACAAATTTGTTGCTGTTTTCCTCGCTTGGCTCAAAAAGGGTCGTTGTGATTTTTACAGGGCAGCTTGTTTCCCTTTTAAAAACTATTTCAAAAGTTTTTTCCGCCTTGCTTACCCCGATTTCAGCTGTTACTTTTGCACTGAAAGTCGAGCCAATCAGTTCTTCTTCCGGAAAAATCCGAATCTTTACTTCTGCGGTTTCAAGTGGTGCAAGTTTTCCTGGCTTTTCCAAAAAAACAAATTTTGCGGGCAAAAAAACTCCCAAAAAAACGTCGCGTGATACGTTTTCGCTGTTTGTTACAGTGAAAGAAAAATCGGCCGGGACGTTTTCAACAATCAGCTGGCCTGAAAGCCCGTCAATCTGTGCTTGTGCAGTGCCTGCAAGAGCTATTGCTGCAAGCAATGCCAGAAGTGAGTGTGTCTTCATTTTGTCTGCCTTTTCTTTTGAAAAGATTTTATTTTTCTCTTAACAATGCGACTATCAAGACTACAAAAAGAACCAGTATCAGGAGCAAAATAAGCGCTATTCCTAAGCTTCCTGCCAAGCCCGCAAGGCCTGTTCCGCCTGTGTCAACTGGGGGTTGTGCTTCTGAAGGCACAGTTACTGTGGCTTCCCGCACGCTTTTGCCTTGGTCAGACGAAGCTTCCAAAAGCGTCCTGTAAGTTCCGCCTTCAGGGAGCACTGTGCGGATGCTTGTAGAAACCGTTGTCACGGAGTTTTTTGCAAGCCTTGGGATAAATACCGGCTCAAAGAAAACGCCCTGTGGCAGGTTTTCCATTGTGACTGCAATGTTTGTTGCATCAGTGCTTGAATGATTTGCAATTGTTGCTGTGAAAGTCTTTGACTGGTTTTTCTGGATGGCTATTTCATCCTCAAATGACTCGATGGTTATTCCCTGGCCATCTGTTGGCTGGCCTTGTCCGCCTCTTGGGCTTACTTTCACGTTAATGAATGCAAATTCGGAGTTGCCTGAAACTTCTGCTTTTAGCTGCACTGTGGCGTTCTGGGTGCTGCTCACCGAACTTGAATTGATTACAACGTCTATTTCGCGCTCATCCCTTGCGTTTATGCAGAACTCGTCGTCTTCAACTGAAGCCGAAACCGTTGAACTGTTTTCAGTTGCTGAAAGCTCTATGCATTTTCTTGAAGAAAAATCATTTTGAATTGTCAGTTTTGCAATTTTTGTTTCGCCTGAAAGCATTTCAATGTTTTGCGGGGAAACGGTAAGGTCAAGCTCGTTTTCTGTGGAGTTGTTCTGTACTGTTACATCCAGTTCTTCGACTATGTCGCTTATGTCACAGTCAACGCCGTTAGAGAATTCTCCTGAAATCCTTACCTTGAGCGTGCTTTTCTTTGAGCCTGAAACGTTTCTTGTTGTGAACCTAAGAGAAATTTCTTCTGTCTCGTTTCCGCTGATTGTAAAGTCGTCATCAAGTGGCGAAACCGAGTAATCAGCGCTTGACTCGCTTACTGAAACCTGTTTTACTTCAAAGCTTCTTGTGTTGTCGTTGAACACTTCTATCTGCTTTGTGATTGTGCGCCCTTCCTGGACAAAAATGTTTTCAGTGCTTATTTCAATGTCGCTGCACATTGAATTGCCGCTGCTTCCATCGTCATCATCGTCATCAAAGCCGTCGTCTTCAACAAATATTGTAAAGGTGTCAGAGTCTGTCAGTCCGCTTGTGTCCCTGACTGTGACAGTGATTGTTGAATCGCCTGTGTCGTTGTTGTTTGGTTCCTGGCAGTCAACAAACCGGTCTTCATCTATGTAACAGAAAATCAGCCCGGTGTTTGACTGTGAAAGCGAAAAACTCAATTCAGAGTCAGAGTCTTCATCGTCAAATGCAAAATCCCACAAATCTATTGTGTTGTTGTGGAATCCTGAGTTTTCCTCAAAGTGCCTGTTTGGAAGATTGTTTATGCTTGGGGCGTCATTTCCGCTTGGCGGTGAACTCGTTGGTGAGAGGTTGATTTGGATTGTCTGCATTCCGGTGCTTTGCACTGTAAAGCTTGAAGAGTTGCTGGAAAAGCCGCTTGCGTTTGCAAATGCTGTCCCGTTTGTTCCTGCTGGCAGGAAAACGCCTGAAGTCATTCCCTGGCTGTCGGTTGTTCCAAGTTGGTAAGTATTGTTTAATGCGTTGATGTACACGTTTGCATTGCTGATGCCTGACCCGTTATTGCTGTTCACGACTTTTACGTTAACCTGAACGTTTGACGGCTGAGGTTGCGGGGGCTGTGAAATCGGCGAAAGGAATGCCTGTACGATGTGCGGCCCGCTTGATGGGACGCTAAAGTTTGCGCTTGCGCTGCTGAACCCGGTTGCTGTGACTGTGATTGTGCCGGAAGTTCCCGGCTGCAAAAATGCTGCCAGTGATGCAAGCCCTTGCGAGTCAGTAAATCCGCCTGAAAAGCTTTGCCCGTTGGCAAAGTATGTAACGCTTGCGCCCTGTATTGTTGCGCCAGTGTTTGCGTTGACTGCTTTTGCCCTTACTTCCATGTTTTGCGGCAATGGCTGGTTTTGCTGTGAAAGGGTTACTGTCACTGTCTGGCTTGGCCCTTGTCCGACCACAAAAGACTGGCTTGCTGAATTGTATCCGAAAAGTGTAACGTGTGCTGTTCCAACCTGTCCTGGCTGAAGAGTGACAATGTTTGCGAAGCCATTAACGGTTGTTCCGCCCGGGTATGGATATCCGTCCGCAGTGTAGGTCACGCTTGCGCCGTTCAATGGCATGTTGTTCTGGTTGGTTACATAAGCCCTTACCTGCACGTTTACTGCCAAAGAAACACCATCATTGTTTTGTGGGGGAATTGGGCTTGGAGATTCAATTTGCGAAAGGTTGATTGTTGCGCTTTGGCTGTTGCCTGAAACGTTGATTATTCTTGTGTCAGAATGAAAACCGCTTTTTGTCGTTTTGACAGTGTAAGAACGGCCTGAAATAAGCGAAAAGTTTGTGGTTCCGTCGCTTAGGGTTGTCTTTGTGCTTACAAAATCATATTTTGACACTTCAATGCGTGCTCCGCCTATTTTTGAGTTGTTTTGGGAGTCTTTTACTGTAATCTGTAGCTGGGTGTAATTGGTGCTTGGAGGAGTGCTTGAACTTGTTGAAAGGATGACATTGTTCACAAAAGAGGTATTTGTGTACGGCACAGTGCCGTTAACTGTTGCAGTGTTGTATCCGCTTTTTGAGACTTTGAGCGTGTATGCTTTTCCGGCGGTTGCCCTGATCGGGTAGCTGATGCCGTTTGAATTGGTTAAATTGCTTGGGAAAGTCTGGCTGTCAACAGTGTACTGCACGGTTGCGCCTGCAAGCGGGCTCCCGCTTGAGTTGTTGACTTTTGCAGTCATTACTACGTCCAAGGCCAAAGCCATGGAACTAAAAAGCACTAATCCAACTAAAACCAAAAACCATTTTTTCAAGTTACCCGCCTCGCGTTAAGAAGTTACTACTGTATAGTAACACTTTGTTGCTCATGTATTTAAAAATATCGTTTTGCAGAAAAACGCCCCCAGACTGCTTATATTACTCTAATAATGAAAATAAAAGCCCTTTAAGCCGGTTTTTAAAGCCTGTTTAATCCGGCTTTTTTTGCCTGCCGGTCTAGTGCTGGGGCATTTTCTTTGCCTTTAGCATGGAGCCCAAAAGGTCGCTTTTTGAAACAATGCCTGTGATTTTGCCTTTTTTTACTACAAGCACTGCCTGGTTGTGTTCAAGTAAAGACGACACGGTTGCCGCGGGCGTCTGCTCGGTTATCTGTGGCATTGCGTCATCCATTATTTCGGAGAGCTTTTTTTCCCCGAATTCCTCAAGGTCTTTTTCTCCGCGCATTTTGTCCACAATCAGGCTTTCGGAAACAGTTCCGACCACGCGCTCGTTTTCCACGACTGGAAGCTGCGAGATGTTGTGCTTTTTCATTGCCTTGATTGCGTCACTGATTTTTGAGTCAGTCTGCAGGGTAAAAACTTTTGTGCTTTTTAACTCCCCTGCATTTGACTGGCTTTCCTGTTTTATGGATTCAAAAAAGTCAAAGATTTTTTTTGCATTTGCATAAGACGGCACAAGGCTTCCCGCCTCTGCTTTTGCGATAAGCGACTGTGAAATCCCGGTCTTTTTTGCAAGCTCGTTTTGGCTCAGGCTCAGCTGTTTTCGTTTCGCCTTTATCTCGCTTAGTTCCGGAAGCATTAACCCAACCTCAAATAACCAATTATTCTGATAAGAATATTTTTGTCAATAATTATTATTAAACCTGCGGTTCCTTATTACTTAAAGAATTTCATTTTTAATGCTTGAAAAATTCAACCTGGAGAGTGTGTGAATGAAAAACGGCAAATATTTTTTCACTTCTGAATCTGTAACCGAAGGGCACCCTGACAAAATTTGTGACCAGGTCAGCGATGCAATTTTGGACGAGATGCTTAAAGGCGACCCGAATTCACGGGTTGCAGTTGAGACCGCGACAAAGACCGGTCTCATTCTTGTTTTTGGTGAAGTGACTACAAAGACATATGTTGACATTCAATCGGTTGTCAGGCGCACTATCCGCGAAATTGGCTATGACAATCCTTCCTATGGCTTTGATGCTGACGCTTGCAGTGTCCTGATTTCTTTGTCTGAACAGTCCGGAGACATTGCAATGGGCGTCAATGAAGCCGAGCAAAAAGAACAGGGAGCGGGCGACCAGGGAATGATGTTTGGCTATGCGTCAAACGAAACCCCTGAACTCATGCCGTTGCCGATTTCTCTTGCGCACAAGCTTGCAAAAAAACTTTCGGAAATAAGGAAAAGCAAGGAAGTTGACTGGCTTCGCCCAGACGGCAAAAGCCAGGTGACAGTTGAATACCATGACGGCAAGCCAGTACGCGTTGACGCGGTTGTCGTTTCATGCCAGCATTCTCCTTACGTTGAGCACTCTACGATTAAAAGGGAAATAATTGAGCGAATCATAAAGCCTGTTTGCAGTAAATGGCTGGATGAAAAAACCAGGTATTTCATCAACCCGACTGGACGATTTGTCATCGGCGGGCCGGTTGGAGACTCCGGCCTTACTGGCAGAAAAATAATCGTTGACTCTTATGGTGGAGTTGGCTCTCACGGTGGAGGGGCTTTTTCTGGAAAAGACCCAAGCAAGGTTGACAGAAGCGCTGCCTACTTGGCGCGCTACATTGCAAAAAACGTTGTTGCAAGCGGCATTGCAGAAAAATGTGAAATCCAGCTTTCTTACGCAATTGGTGTCGCAGAGCCGATTTCAATCCTTGTAAATTGCTTTGGCACAAACATGGTTCCAGAGGACAAAATCCTTGAACTCATAAGAAAACATTTTCCTCTAAAGCCGGGTGAAATCATCAAGCACCTTAACCTAAAGCGCCCTATTTTCAAAAAAACCGCTGCCTATGGCCATTTTGGCCGCGATGACCCTGACTTTACCTGGGAAAAAACCGACAAAGCTGAGGAATTGAGAAAAGAGGCAGCTGCAATCAAGGCAACTGCTTAATTTTAATATTTTTTTAAAGGCTTTTTTACTATGCTTGAACAATTTCTCAAGGCAAACAAGGTTGACGCACAGCTATTGGAATCGCCAACCGAGATAAGGGCTGTTGAAAAGCTTGCAAAGCACCTTGGCCTGCCGCTTTCAGCGGTAGCAAAATGTGTCCTGTTTGTAGAGGAAAAAAGGCTGGAAGCGGTTCTGGCACTTTTTGAGTCCTCAAAACAGATTGACTTGCCAAAACTTGAAAACGCAAGCGGGCTTAGAAGCCTTCGCCCTGCATTGCCACAGGAAGCACTTGAAATGGCAGGCTATCCTGTTGAAAGCATTCCGCCGATTTCTGTTTACGGCATCAAGACTTTTTTGTCCAAATCCCTTCTTGAAAAAAAAGAAATCTTTTGCCCCGGCGGAGACTATCAACACATCCTGAAAATCCCGCCTGCACAAATCCAGGAATTCGGGTTTGAAGTGGAAGCTGTTGAAATTATTTAATTTGTTATGCCACTCGTACAAGCTTTCCCGTCTTTTTCGCGCGCCGAAAAGTGAATTCCAAAAACGCGTAACTGAGCAAAAACCATGCAATGCTCAAAATGACTAACGCGCCAAAATCGTACTGTGCAAACCCTAGTGTGGACTTTATCATGTTGAATGCATGCGTGCTTGGCAAAAGCATTGCAAGTGTCTGGACCGGCCCGGGCAAGACAGTGATTGGATAATACACGCCTGAAATCAAAACAAAGATGTCTGGCACCGTGAACGAAAGCGAGAACGCTTCTGACGTGAACAAAAACATCATTCCAAGTGTAATCATTCCAAGCGAAATCCCGTAAACGAAAAGAAAGCACACTGCCACAAAAAACGTGAAAGGGTCAGGGATAACCAGCCCGTAAAGGAAAATCCCGATAATGTAAAACATAAAAAACACGAGCATGAACTTGAACACTCCTGAAGCGATTCCTCCAAGCACAAACTCGATTGTCCGAATCGGTGTAATGAACAAATGCGTCAGCGAGTTTGACCAGTATTCTTCCATGTAATTTGAAGCAATTTCCATCTGTGCGTGATAAACCGCGCGCCAGCCCATGACTCCAAGAATCACCATTGCGATTACGCGCGCATCGCTTTGCAGGTAAGAGACAAAAAATGTTATCGAGAAAAGCAAAATAAGCGGCCAAAGCGTTACATCAAACCACCGAAACGGGTTTTTGAACAAAAGCCGGAAGTTCTTGAATGCCTGGCTGAATGCGCGCTCCACTGATTCATTCATCGTCTTCTGCCTCCAGTTCTTTTTTTGTAAGTTTCAAAAAAACTTCTTCGAGTGTGAGGTCATTTTTTCCTGCAAGTTTTTTGAGTTCCTGCACGGTGCCGATTGCAACGATTTTTCCGTCATTAATCAGCGCAATCCTGTCGCATAGCTCTTCTGCTTCAAGCATGTAATGGGTTGTCAAAAGAATCGTCAGGCCCTGCTTTTTTAGTTCTTTTATCCTTGCCCTTATTTTTATTGCCATTGCAACGTCAAGCCCGACTGTCGGCTCGTCCATGAGTAAAAGCTTTGGGGAACTAAGAAGTGCTTTTGCGATGTAAAAGCGCTGCTTGTAGCCCGATGAAAGCGTGACTGCAAGCTGGTTTCTTTTTTCTTCAAGCCCGCCTTCCTTTAGCGCTTTTTCGATTGCTTTTTGCTTGTCTTTTACTGAGTAAAGATATGCATAATATTTGAGCAGGTCTTCCACAGTCAACCCGTGCAATAGGCCTGCAAAACCGGTGATAAGGTTTATTTCAGAAATTATTTTTTCTCTCTCTGTAAGAGCATCTTTTCCAAAAACAAGGATTTTTCCGCTGTCAAGTTCCAAAAGGCCGCAGATGGAAGAAATCAGCGTGGTTTTTCCTGCCCCGTTTGGCCCAAGCAATCCAAAAATCTCGCCTTCCTTTATTTCAAAAGATACATCATTTAAGGCAAGAATTTTTTTGTCCTTTTGCTTGAACTCTTTTGTCGCGCCAGTTATTGTTACCGCGTTCATTATCTTTAAAACAAGCAAACGGTTTAAATTTTGGAGCTTTTTTTTAGGCTTTTATTTCAGGACAAAAACCGTCCAGAACGGCTTTTCCACTGCAGAGCTGCCTGTCTGTGCGTCAACTTTTACTACCACATCGTAGTTGACGTTTATGACTCCAAAAAGCTTTCCGTTTTCTTTTTCTTCAAACCTGTAAAACGGCTTGTTTTTTATGAGTTCAAGTTTTCCGGCAAAAGATGTTTGAGTGCCGGCGGTTGTGTTGGTTGGAAAGGCCGGAACCATTGCATCGCTTTGGACTGTTCCTGTTTGAGCCATTGAGGTTGACTTGGCTATTCCAAATAACTGTGGCGCGCTTTCAGACTGCCCCCTTACAGCTGTTTTCTCAAACGCTATCTGTGCGGCTTGTTCCGGCAGAATAAATATTTTTTGCTTAGTGCTTTCGTTTTTAATGAAAATGTCGCTTCCAACTATCTCGATTTCATTCTCTGACTCAATTGCCTTGGTGCCTTCAATCAAAACCACTGACTGGCCTGAAAAGCTTTTTCCAATCGTTAAGGATTCGTGCCTGATTTGCGGAAAATATTCATAAGAAATTTCCTGCAGGATGCTTCCTGTTTTTGTCTGGATGTCTACAGTTACTTTGCCGTCTTTTGGGCTGATTGAAACAGAGTTAATTGAGGTTGCTTCAACTGCTGCAGAGCTTATGCCGGATTGTTTTTGGAATTCGTCGTTTCCTTGAGTCGCAGGGGCTTCTTCTATGGTTTCTACGTTGCCACTTATGGCTCCTGCTGCTGCAGTTGTTGTGGGCTGGATGACTATAATGGTTTGGCCTGAGCCTATTTCCATTTCGCCTTCAAGGGATTGAGTTGTCTGGACAACCGGCCCAAAGACGCTTCTGGCAATTGCTATCGGGCTTATTGCCAGGACAGCCAATAAAATTAATGCAAAAATTTTGCTTTTTGTGTTGCTTTTCATGCTTTTTCACCTGATAATCTACCTTATTTGGAACGCTTTAAATAGTTTGGTTGGAACAGGCTGGAACATCAGTCATTCCTCTTTTTCCTGGAATTCCTTGCTTAGCTCTATCCTGTTAGTGTTCCCGATGTCATTGACTTTTACAAGCCCTTTTAATTCGAGTTTTTTTATGGTTCTTGAAAGCGTGCTTTTCACAAGGCCGGTTCTTACCAAAAGAGTGCGCTGTGTGATAAGGTCTTCCTTAAGCAACTCGTTTACGACCTTTACCTCATTTTCATTCAAGAGTTTCATGAGCTCTTTTTGCTTGTTGTTTGCTGTTTTGCTTGCTCCGTTTGAGTTGCCTTCGGGTTTGTCTGAATTTTTGTTTTCAGTTGTTTTGAGTTTTTGCGTCTGTGAAACATCTTCTTTTGGCTCAAACAGTTTTTTTCGTGAAAAATAATAAACTGCCCCGCCTATTGCAAGCAGTCCAATCAAGGCAAAGGCAATGAAGCCAAGGTCGTTAGGGCCAGTTACCGTCGGCTCAAAATTATAGCTTGCGCTGACTGTCACCGTGTTTCCAAACGTGTTTTGCAGGTTCCATTCAAGGTTGAGTTTTTGCGAGTCAAGAAAAACAATGGCCGGGGGGTTGTTTGTCAAAAGCTTTGCGTTTGACGGAAGGCCTGCGCTGATTTTGAGGTTTTCATAATCGTTTTGCGGCAAAAAAGACAACGAGAAAAACCAGGTGTCGCCCTGCTTTGAGGTAAGCATTGAAGTAGTGTATTCAACTGTCAAACTGTAGTTTTCCACAAACGACCCAGGCGTCACAAGAACCGTGTTTTTGTCAACTGAATAATCAAGTTCTTTTTGCGCGTCATAAACGCGTATTCCGCGCGAATCAAAAACTTCCACTGGAATTTCTGTAAGGGTTCTTGAGTCAATGACTATCTGGTGTTTTACGAGTGCGTCTCCGCGTTCGTCAACAGTGACAGTTATGGCTGCAAGGCCTGCCTGTGCCGCGTTTGCAGCTGATGCAAGCAGTAAAACCGCAATCAAAAGAATGGCTTTTTTCATTTTTTTCACAATTTTTTTAAACGGATTTATTATAATTCTTTAAGGTAACAATTAAAAGTATTAATTAAATGAATTAAAAACATAAAAAAGCATTATTTCCCAGGTTTTTGCCTTGATGAAGCTTGACATGCATTTTCACTCGAATTTTTCAGCTGACTCGATTACCCTTCCAGCGACTGCCCTTAAAATCGCGAAAGAAAAAGGGCTGACTCTTGCAGTAACCGAGCACAACAATATCGGCTCGTGGAAGGTTTTCAAAACTCTTTCAAAAGAAATGGGAGTGGAACTTATCTATGGCGAGGAAATAAAGACAATGGAAAACGGAAAATGCGTTGGCGAAATCGTCGGGCTTTTCCTAAACGACCTTGTGCGCCCCGCTCCGCCGGCAGACGTTTTTGACGCAATCCACAAACAAGGCGGCCTGGCAATGGTGGTTCACCCGTTTGACATTTTCCGCCATGATTTCAAGAACCTGAAAGATTTCGCAAAAAAAATCGATTTGCTTGAAGTCTTCAACTCCCGCACTGTTCTTGGCTCGCACAACAAAAAAGCCCTTGAGTTTGCGAAAAAAAACAACCTGCCAATGACTGCAAATTCTGACTCGCACACGCCCGAAGAAATCGGGATGTCTTACACTGAAGTTGAAGCAGACTCGCTTGAGCAGGCACGCCGACAGCTGGTCAAGGGCAAAACACAAGTTGTCACTCACAAAAGCCCTGTTGCAGTGCACTTGACTACTCCGCTTGCAAAAATGAACATGCTAAAAGACCGGTGAAATTTTATACAACCTAAACCTATTTCTTAAAGCATGAAAATGAAGTCTTCTCTTGAAATTGCGCAGGCCGCAAAGCCAAAGCCAATCAAACAGGTTGCAAAACAAATTGGCTTGCGCGAAAAAGAAATCGAGCTTTTTGGCGATTTCAAGGCAAAAATTTCCCTTGATGTTTTCAGGCGCGTTTCAAAGAAAAAAGACGGCCGGCTTGTGCTTGTAACTGCAACAACTCCAACTTCAAGTGGCGAGGGAAAAACCACGATGACAATCGGGCTTGGCCAGGCCCTTGCCCGTCTGAAAAAAAAAACCATGATCTGCCTTCGGCAGCCTTCAATGGGCCCGATTTTTGGAGTGAAGGGCGGAGCAACCGGCGGCGGTTATTCTCAAGTCATCCCGATGGAGGACATAAACATCCATTTCACCGGTGACATTCACGCAATCACTTCTGCAAACAATTTGCTTGCGGCAATGCTTGACAACTATGTTTACTATAACCGTGAAAAATTCGGCCCGACTCCAAACATCACCTGGAAGCGCGCTGAAGACATGAACGACAGAAGCCTTCGGAACATTGAAATCTGCATGATGGGAAACCTTTGCATTCCGCGAAACGAGGCTTTCCAGATAACTGCTGCAAGCGAAGTCATGGCGGTATTCTGTCTTTCAAATTCGCTGGTTGAGCTAAAGGAAAACCTTGGAAAAATGGTTGTGGGTTTTGACCGCGACCAGAATCCTGTTTTTTGCCGCGACATGAAAGCGCAGGGCGCAATGGCTGTAGTGCTTCGCAGTGCTTTTTCGCCAAACCTTGTCCAGTCACTTGAAGGCGTTCCGGCGTTTATTCACGGCGGGCCGTTTGCAAACATTGCGCATGGGTGCAATTCCATTGTTGCAACAAAAACCGCGCTAAAGCTTGCAGACATCGTGGTCACAGAAGCAGGCTTTGCGTCAGACCTTGGAATGGAAAAATTTTTTGACATTAAATGCCGCAAGGGAAACCTCAAACCCTCATGTGTGGTTCTTGTCACGACGATCAAGGCGCTTCGCCGGCAGGGCGGGGCAAAAGACCCCAAACCCGTAAACCTTGAAGCGCTCAAACACGGCTTGGTTAACCTTGAAAAGCACATGGAAAACATTTCCCAGTTCGGTGTGCCGTTTGTTGTTGCAATAAACAAGTTTGATTCTGACGCGCAGGAAGAACTTCTTGCAGTGCAGGAATTTGTAATATCAAGGCATGCAAAAGCTTTTGTCTGCGAGGCTTTCACGCGCGGCGGGAAGGGCTGCCTTGAATTGGCAAAAGAAGTTGACCGTTTGTCGCAGAAAAAAAATTCTTTTCGTTTTTTGTACAGCCTAAACGAGCCCCTTAAGGCAAAAATCGAGCACATAGCGATAAAACTTTATGGCGCTGAAGGCGTTGATTTTGAAGAAAAAGCGTTAAACGACATTCACATTCTTGAAAAAAGCGGGCTTGACAAACAGCCGGTGTGCATTTCCAAAACCCAGATGTCTTTGTCTGACGACCCAGAGCTTGTTGGGAGGCCAAAAAATTTCCGCATAAAAATCCGCGAAGTTTACCCGTCAAACGGAGCGGGGTTTATCGTTGCGCTTTCAGGCCAGTTGATTTCAATGCCTGGCCTTCCAAAGGAACCAAACGCTGAAAAAATCGACATTGACGCAAACGGCAGGATTACAGGGCTGTTTTAGAATTAGGCATATTCCCAAATTTCATCTGTCTTATTATTCCACAGGTGAGCCATTCTTTCTTGCTGGATTTTGCGTAAAAATTTATTTGGCATATTCATATTTAATCCTGAAAACCTTTAAATTTTCTTTGCATTGCATTTTCTGTTATGGAAAAGGTTTCTTTTTCTGACTGGAAAAAGCTTGACATCCGCACAGCGCGAATTGAAAGCGTGGAAGAAGTTCCCGGCAAGGACAAACTGTTAAAATTGTCAATTGACCTTGGCTCTGAAAAACGCACGGTTGTTGCAGGCATAAAACAGTTTTATTCCAAGGACGACCTGGTCGGGAAACCCATTGTTTTTTTGTCAAACCTTGAGCCAAAAAAAATTGCCGGCATAGAGTCAAACGGGATGATTCTTGCAGTCGGCGGGCGCCAAGCCGGAGACGAGCTAAGCATTCTCATGCCTGACAAAAAAATGCCGCTTGGCGTGCAGGTTGAATGAAAGGTTAATATTCATCCGTGCATTTCAATTATTCTGTGAAGCTTTCGGGGTTTGTGGCAAAGCGTTTGAATGCGCTTAGAAGATTAAGGTCTGAGCTAGAGCTTTCATCAAGGGTGAAAAATTTTTACCTGGCAAGCGCGGTGAAGCGGAAATTTTCCGTAAGGCAGCGTTCTTTTCCAGATATTTTTGCGGATGTGTCAAGAAGAGTTCAGGCTGGCTCAAAAAGGATTCTTTTGGTTTACCCGCCCAAAGCCCCAAATATGTCCACGGCTTATGGGGAAAATGTTTCGCTTGCATTGATTCACAGGAAACGGGAAGCAGAGCTTGCGGGCTGGAAAGTTGAAATCCTTAATCTTGCAAAGGAAAGGCAGCCATCAAAGGCATTGCAGCAATTTGTAAAATCTTTTGACCCGCAGATTGTTGGTTTTTCCACGACTTCTCCTTCCGAGTCAATGGCTTTTTCTTTGGCAAAATCGCTTCACCAAAGCGGGTTGTCCCGCCACAGGCTTGTAATCAAGGGGGGCCCGGGAACAGAATATTCTTTTTCTCAAGTGAACCGTTCTCTTGGCGCAAGAAGCCCGATTGATGTTTTTTTTCTCGGGGACGCTGACCCGTCTTTTCGGTCTTTTTTGGGCGCCGTTGAAAGCGGAAAAATTTCCGGGCTTGCGCATGTTCCCGGAATCGGTTTGGCCCAAAGGGTTCGCACTGGCGAATTGAAGTCATCTGGCGCTGATATTTCAAAACGGGTGGTTGCGAATGCGGCAGACATTGAGGCAATGAAAGAGCAGCCTTTTCCAAGCCTTCTTTTTGCAAAAGAGAAAGCGCGAAGGGGGAATACTTCGGAACTTTTTGGAAGAATCCAGACAATGACCAACTGTGCGTTTGGATGCGGTTTTTGCGCCGTTTCAAACCTTCGTGGCGCACAGACAAGAATGAGCGTTGAAGACGCAGTCAGCCAGGTAAAGGAAATGGCTGCACGAGGCATCCGGAATTTTTATTTTGAGGATGCGACTTTTTTGACTGACACAATGCGCAGCGGGCGGGGAATTTTCACTTGGGCAAAAGGCCCGGCAGGAGAACAGGTTAAAAGCCAGAGTTTTGCCGGCTGGACCGGACAGTTTTTGGCTGAAATGAAAAAACTCAAGGCGGAAGAAGAGCGAAATGGCCACACGATACGCTTTGGGATACAGACAAGGATTGACAGCCTGAATGAAAACATAATTAAGGAGCTTGCAGAGGCGGGCTGCACAAATGTTTTTTTGGGCGTTGAAACGCTTGAAGCAGGTTCCCTGAAAAGAATGCATAAAGGGGAAACTTATGTGGAGGAAAGGCTTCGGGAACTTTTCAGGTCTTTGCTGAAATCAGGAATAAACCCTACCGCTTCTCTTATTGTCGGACATTACACCGGCGGCCTGAAAAACTTTGAGTACACCATTGGCAAAATGCAGGAGTTTGGAGTGCAGGAAATTTTCATGCAGGCAGCAGCAGTATATCCCGGGACTGGCGACTGGAGAAAAATGAAGCCGCAGGAAGGAAAACATGTTGTGCTTTCATACCTTTCTCCGGACGACCTTGGAAGCGGCGTTTCAAGAAAAGGAGTCAACCCCGAAGACCAGATGCAGTACCATAGGTGGGACACGAAAAAAGCACTGAATACTTATTATCGGTCAGCAGAAAAAATTTTAGGCAAAGGATTTGTCCGGGTTAACCCGGGCCATTATTTGAGAAAAAGGATTTATTTCAAGTACAGGGAAGCGTTTGCATGAAAAAACCACGCAAAGCTTACTTGAATTATGCGATGGGCATCAGAAGGCAGAGAAAGCCTTCAAAAATTCCAGGCGTGTCTCCAAGGCGGCTTTTTGGCCGGCTTAGAATCGAATTTTCTAGGCATTTTTTCTGCAGGCCGCAAGACATAAAATTTGCCCAAAACGTGACAACCCATGTCGCTCAGATTGTCACACGCATAAAGAAAAAAATTCCTTCAGCGCAGGTTTGCGTTGACAGCCACGAAGTTGCATGGATTCCGAAATCACTTGAAGCTGGCAGCCTGGTTACAGAAAATATTACAAGCCCAAACTTTGCTGGTTTAAAACAAAAAAGATTCCCTGCAACACAGGTCCGCATAATTGACCCAAAAACCCTTCTGCAAAACATTTCAATGATTTCAAGTGGCGACAGGCCGGTTGTAATTGTCTTAAGCCATGTTTCGCGGCTTTCCGGCGAGACTTTTCCGGTGAAAGAAATCTATAGAAAAATGAAAAAAATCAATCCAGACTCGGTTTTGGTTGTTGACGGCGCGCAGGTTGCAGGCGCAATGAAATTTGATGTAAGAGATTCCTGTGACGCCTATATTGGCATGACTTCAAAATTCATTGGTGGCCAGCCAAACTTAGCGGTTGCGTATCTTTCTCCTGAATTCGGGTCAAAATATCTTGGTAAATATCCCTCCATTAAAGCGTCCGAGTTTGCCTCGGAAGCCCATTCAGCAATGAAAGCATTTTCGCACCCGGTTTTCAAGCGCAATTTTTCCGAAAGGATTAATCGGATGCGAAGCCTTGCATTGAGCAAACTCAAAGGTGTCAAAGGAATCAGCGTTCAATCACCGCCAAACCAAGCTCCGCAAATCATTACAATAAAAGTTGGAAACAGGCAAAAAACCCTTGAAACAGTTGAAAAGCTCAAAAAGCGCGGCGTTGAAATTTTCCACAACCTTGGCTACAGCGTGGTTGAGCCAGCAAGGCCTCTGCTTCGGGTTTCAATCGGGGCAAAAACTTCTAGGGTAGAAATTGATAAATTTGTTGAAGAATTACGTTCAATTGTGAGTTGAAATCCATTTTTCTTTACTTTGGCTTTTTAAAGGGCTAGAAAAAGGTTTTAATTCTTCTATTGCCTTAATTTGGTAAAAAGGCATTTTTATGATTTTGTCAAAAGCAGAAAGGGAAATCCTTGAAAAAATCTTTGTAGCGTCTGATGATAATCCTGAAAGGCCAGAGTTTCCTCCAGATAACCCAAAATTTCCAGCAACCCCTACAGTAAAAATACAAGTTCCTGGATTCAACAATGTCTGGGTAAAGGATGAATCCGTGAACCCGACAGGGACTCACAAGGACAGAATGGCCTGGGAGCTGGTTGTAACTTACAGGAATTTTTTGCTTGCAAAACAAAGGGACAACATACAAGGCCCTCTGCCCCAGATGTCAATTATTTCTTCCGGGTCAGCCGCCATTGCGATTCAGACAATGTTAAAAAAATATTCTTTGCCACCGTTAAAGGTGTTGTTGGATGAAAATATTAATCCTGAAATTTTGAGAAACCTGAACGAAATCGGTTGTGAAATCTATAAAGCTGATCTGGCTGAAAAACCTTTTGGGTGGAAGGAAATTCTTGATTTGACTGAAAACCCTTTAGGTTTTGACATAACCTCAAGTGATGCACTTGATCCTACAACAAGATTTTTCGACTGGCTCAGTTACGAAATAATCAATACTTCTCCAGATTATTGTTTTATCCCATTTGGCACTGGAAACTTGTATGAAAATATTTTGAATATAACCAAAAAAGAAATTCTGGCTGACATACAAAAATCAAAACACGACCCCCGATTTAAAGGAAATATTACGGCTCTTGAAAAGTGCAATTTTTTTGGGGCAACAACCAATAACCCCAAAAGCAAGGCCGACAAGCTTTATTCCCCGCATTTGCCTTTTGTGAATTTTAGCGAACAATGGATTCGTCTTTATTGCTACTCCGGATTCTGCGGCCCGGAATCAGATGTCATGATTATTGGTGAAGAATATCTTGACCAGGCAGTGACTTTGCTCAATTCGCAGGGTATCCGGGCGGAGCCTTCAGGCGCTGCAGGGCTTGCGCTGATGCTTCAGTTGAAAAACAAGCTTCCAAAGTTCGCAAAAATGCTGATTGTAAACACCGGAAAAACAAAATATTATCTGTAGAAAATACTTTCTAAAAACCCTGAAATTTTACAGCAAAATTTTTGCCAAAGGTTTAATAATCTCCTTTGCTAAATGTTATTTTATGCACTCTGGACAGCAAGTTGTGGAAAAAATTGAGAAAATAGAAAAGGAGATTGCCGAAATTAAGAAGAACATGGTTGATGCTGATAGCATAATGACTGAAGAGGATTATAAAGCACTTCTTGATTACCGGAAAGAAAAATCCCAAGGGAAGCTTGTTTCTCATGAGAAAGTCAAAAAAGAGCTTGGGCTTTGATGTTTAATGTTTCTTATTCAAAACAGGCGAGAAAATTTTTAAGTCAAGCAGAAAGAATATTGGCAAAACGACTTGTGCAAAAAATCGAACAAATTAAAGAAAAGCCATTTATTCACGACACGAAAACGGTTGAAGGCTACAAAGAAAAACTGTTTCGAGTTCGCGTTGGAGATTATCGAATCCTTTACGAAGTAGACCATAAGAACCAGTTAATTGGAATAGTAAAGATAGACCATCGTTCAAGAGTTTACTGATTTTTGAAATTAACCTAAAAGCAGTTTTGCCATTATCGGAAACGCGATGATTGTCGCAACCGTGGAGCCGATGTTTGCAAACGTGACAACAAGTAGAATGCGCGTGACCTGGTTTCTTGACAGGTCGGAAAAACTGTTGAGGTTTCGAAGTTCCTCAAAGTCCTTTATTTTCGGGTTTCGTTTTTTGGCTTCGGCTATTCCTGCAAACCATCCTGCCGCCAAAAGCGGGTGAAGCGCGGTAAAAGGGGCTGCGACAAACGCGGTTGCAGCGCTTACCAAGTGTCCTCGTGCCAAAAGCACGCCGAGTGCTGAAAGAATTCCGTGAATCAAAAACCATGCCAAAAACACGCCAAGGCTTACTTCAATTCCTTTCACCAAAAAGGCGTACAAAATCATTGCGATAAAAATCACAGGTATGGCATATTTGATGATGGAAAGAATCCCGATTGATTTTTTTACCGTGAGAAGCTTTTCAAGTTCCGGTTCTTTTGACAGGAATTGTTTCACGCCTTCAAGGTGCCCAAGGCCTATTACTGCCACGATTTTTTTTGCTTTTGAAAGCCTTATTTTTCCAGCGATGAATTCATCGCGCTCATCGACCACGACTTTTTTTATTGAAGGGAACTGTTTTCCAAGCTCTGTCATGAGTTCGTGAAGCAGGTCAGTGTTTTTCAGCTCATCAATTTTTTTTTTGGAAAACTCTTCTGAGCCAAACCCAAAAAAGCCCATCAGCACAAAGTATGCAAATTTTATTTTTTCAATAAAGCCCATGTGGCTTACCGCGCGCGAAAAGGTTGTCTTGATGTCCCTGTCAAGCAGCTCGACTGGGATGCCTAATTCGTTTGCTTTTTTGACTGCCTCAAGCATTTCTGTGCCAGGCTTTACCCCTACTTTTTCTCCAAGGGAGCGCTGTATGTTTGCCAAAAGCAGGTTCACCAAAAGCAGGTATGTCTGGCCGCTTGCAATGACTTTGCTTATGTCCATTTCGCGCCATTGTTCGCCTTGAAGCAGCTGGTTGTACCTTTGGTAGTCAAGCTCCACGCCGACTGCATCAGGTCTTTCTTCTTCAATGGTTTTTATTGCCTGTTCCACGCTTTCAGAGCTGATGTGAGCTGTCCCGACAAAGACAATCTCTTTTTCGCCTGCAAAAACCCTTTCAACCTTCAAAAAACCGCCTTTTTTGCCTTTTCTTCAGAGTATCTGGGCAGAAAAACTTAAAAACAAGTTAAGAGTTTTATTAATCGTGGAAAAAAACAAAATGCTTGGAATTTTGCTGGTTGTCGTTGGATTAATTGTAACTTCTATTGGCTTTATTAGTGTGACAGAGATACTAACGATTGATTCTGTTCCTGTCCAGTATGGCTGGGAAAACCCGATGAATGTTGTGATTCTGGTTGTCGGCTTGGAGGTTCTTGCAGCAGGTTTGTATTTATTTTTTAAATCTAAAAAAGATGATGTTATGGAAAAAAATAAAATGATTGGGATTTTACTGATTGGTATCGGCCCGATTGTAGCGGTTATTGGTTTGATTTGGGGTATCATGACTGGACAGTCATATCCCCCAATTTATGTATATCAAAACCCAACTGTCATTGGAATAATATTAATCGGTTTAGCTATTTTTGCAATTGGCTTGTATTTGTATTTTAAAGCTAAAAACAAGTGAGGTATCGTCATGTCCAAGACTCCCAAAAAAATTCTAGGAATTTTTGTTTTCATTCTTTTTCTTGCGCTTTCGGCAAGTGCAGTTACTGTCAGCGCCCCGGCACAGTTGCCGTCAAACGTGAACTGGAGTTTTTCCGCGGCGCTTGACTCTGCTGATTCTTTTGACAAAGCAACAGTTATTCTTGACTCAAAAGAGCTTTTGTCCGCTTACCCAAACGGGCAGGTCGTAAAAGACCCGTTTAACGGGCAATTTGCATTGACTGCTTTTGTTGTTGACTCGGAGCCATCAGGTGCCGGCGGCCTGACGCTTTATGTTTCAATCATCGGGCTTGAACCCGGCGCGCACGAAATAAAAGTTGACACGATACAGGGTGGCGCCGTCAAAAGCTCTGAGGTTTCCTCAGTTAATTTTTTTGTTCCTTTGTCCGAGCATCAGTTCCAGGTGACTGTTGAGTCTTTGACGCAGGTGACTGATTCACTTAAAGAAAAAACAAGCTCTTTTGAGTCTGTCAGTTCACAGTTTGACGGGTTCAATTCAAGGTTTGACGAGCTCTCCGGAAAAATCAGCGGGCTTGAGTCTTCTCTTGGAGCATCTGGTGAAAACTTTTCTTCACTTGAACAAAAAGTTAATGCTCTGCAGTCACAGTCCGATGAAAAGTTTTCTTCGCAGGAAGGCGAGCTTTCAAAACTTAACGCAAAGGTTTTTCCGCCAGAGCCTGCAGGGTTTTCTTTGCCGGGTCTTGGCAATCTGTCAACAGGGCTTGCAAGCTTTGGGAGATCGCGATGGCTTCCTATTTTCCTTGTATTAATTGTCGCTGGAATTGCAGCGGTTTTTCTTTTAAGAAGAAGGTCTGGAAAAGGTTTTGGTTCGGGCAAAGGCAACTATGAAGTTGACGACAAGCTTTTCCAGGAAGGCATTCCCGCGCAGGAAGACAACGGTAAAGGCAAATGGTCTGCCTAAGTCGCACAGTTTAAGGCAAGCAAATGAATCCAAAAACCCTTGGCGTCCTGCTTGTTCTTTGTGCAAGCTTTTTTTGGGCAGTCCAGACAATCGTTGTAAAGTTTGCTTTTCGGGAAACAGCAGGGGTTTTGCAGACCGCGTTTTTCCAGGTATTTTTTGTCTCGCTTCTTGCCCTTTTGTATGCCGTTTTTTCAAAAGCCAGCTTCAAAATTGAAAGAAACCAGTGGCCTGCAATCGTTTATATCGCATTGGCTGGTTCTCTTGTTGCAGATTTCCTGTTTTTGTATGCCTTAACGGATACAACCGCTGTAAACGCCAACCTTATTGCCCACCTCCAGCCGGTTTTCATTATCCTGATGGGTTTTTTTATCCTCAAATCGGAAAAAATCTCAAGGTTTGATTATCTTGGGGTTTTTTTCATGCTTTTGTCCGCGCTTTTGGTGACTTCTGGCTCGATTGAAAATCTTTTTGCGCTAAAGTTTGGGGGCTTTGCGGATCTGGTGGTTTTGGTTGCAGCAGTCATCTGGGCCACAGTGACAATTGCTGTAAAAAAATACCTTGACAAGGTGCATGCCGGCGTTATTTTGTTTTACCGTTTCCTGATTTCTGCCGCGTGCTTTTTTGCAATCCTTGTTTTTTCAAACAATTTGTTTTTTTCAAACTATTTCCAGATAATCAACGGCCTGCTTGTAGGCGCGGGGTATATTTTGCTTTACGAGGGGTTAAAGCGCCTCAAGGCAGCAGAGACTTCAGCGCTCGAACTTGCCTCGCCGTTTTTTGCTGCCATTTTGGGAATCGCTTTTCTTGGCGAGTTTCTTTCGCCGCTCCAGGCTGGCGGAATGCTTTTGCTTTTTTTCGGGATATATTTCATTTCAAAGAAATAGAAATTCAAAAAAGCTGAATGAACCAGAATTTTAAAAAAAAGATTTTGAAAAAATATCTTCTGAAAACCTGCTTATTTTTTTCCTTCGTGAAACTCGACTGCCGCTTTTGCAAACCCCAAAAACATGGGTGCAGGCTTCAGCGGCCGCGACAAAAACTCCGGGTGGAACTGTGACCCGATAAAAAACCGGTGTTTTGGCAGTTCCATTATCTGCATGACTTTTTTTGTTGGGGCGCGCCCGGAAAACTTTGCGCCGAGCTTTTCAAATTGTTCAACATATTTTGGGTTCACGTTAAACCGGTGCCGGAACCTTTCGCGTATTTCGGTTTTTCCATAAAGTTTGTGCGCAAGCGTGTTTTTTTCCACCATGACTTTGTAGCCTCCAAGCCTCATTGTCCCGCCAAGGTCTTCCACTTCTTCCTGTTCGGGCAGGATTTTTATCACATCATGGGGTGTGTTCTCGTCTATTTCCGTCGAGTTGGCGTTTTTCAGGCCAGCGACATTTCTTGCAAACTCAATGACTGCCATCTGCATTCCATAACACAAGCCAAGGTAGGGCAAATTATTTTCGCGGGCATATCTGATGCATTCAATCTTGCCTTCTATTCCCCTGCTTCCAAATCCGCCTGGGACAATCAGGCCGTCGACTCCTGAAAGCTCTTTTGCGGCAGTCGTGTTTCCTTTCTCTATTTCGGTTGTCTCAACCCATTTGATGTTTATTTTCCGGTCAACTGTTGCGGAGCTGTGTTCAAGCCCTTTTAGCACGCTGATGTACGCGTCTGCAAGGCCGGTGTATTTCCCGCCCAGCGCAATCGTGATTTCCCTGCCTGACTTTACATGGTTTTTTTCAGTCCAGTCCTTTAGTTTTTTGTTGCCGTTTGAGGCAAATTTTTTTTCCAGCCCGAATTTTTTAAGCACAGCCTCATCAACGCCGATTTCCCTCAAAAAAAGCGGGACTTCGTAAATGTTCTGCACGTTGTGGGCGCCAAACACGTTTTCTATCGGCACGTTGACGTTCATGCTGATTTTTTCCTTTATGGAATTTGGGATGGAGTGCTCGCTTCTGCAAACTATAATGTCGGGCTGGACTCCAAGCTCTATAAGTTTTTTTATTCCAAGCTGTGCGGCCTTGCTCTTGAATTCCCCAACCGAGCTTGGCTCAAGGATGTATGCAAGGTTTACAACGCACACGTTTTCGCGGCCTTCTTCATAAATCAATTCCCGCAGGGCTTCAAGGGCAAACAGATTCTCGTAATCGCCGACCGTTCCGCCGATTTCGACAAGAATTATGTCCGTTTCCTGTTTGACTGCAAGGTTTCTAAGCACCATTTTTGCCTCGCCGGTTACGTGCGGAATGAACTGCACGTCGCGGCCAAGATATTTTCCTTCGCGTTCTTTTTTGATTATGTTTGAGTAAATCCTGCCGGATGTGACAAAGTTGTCCTTGTCCAGGTTTTTGTCCAAAAACCGCTCATACCCGCCAAGGTCCATGTCGGTTTCAGTGCCGTCGTCCAGCACAAAAACTTCACCGTGCCTAAAAGGGTTCAGCGTGCCGGCGTCAATGTTGAGGTAGGCTTCTAGCTTGATTGGCGAGACTGAAAGCCCCCTGTCTCCAAGGAGTTTGCCCATTGAAGCAGAAAAAATGCCCTTGCCTATGCCGCTGATGACAGAGCCGGTGATGAATACATATTTTGTCCTGCCCTTTTTGTAGTTTTCCGGCATCGGCGAGTAAAACTCGTCACTTGAACTATTTGAAATTGCCTTTATTGTTTCCTTTTTGACCAAAGATACCACTTGCCTCTAAGCTTTGTTTTTCAGGGTAAATTTCGTTAAAAACAGATAAATATTACCCCTTGACTACTATTTAAAGCTTGTGCAGGGGTTTCAAAAAACCCTTGACTCGCATTTATTAATTTTTTTTAACAAGCTTTTAGTGTCAATGGGAGCGTAGTATAGCTTGGTAGTATTCCAGCTTCGGGAGTTGGTGACAGGGGTTCAAATCCTCTCGCTCCCATGGGCCCTTGCGTGAGCCCGCGACGCGTGCGCCTGCGGCAGCCCTTGCGTCAGCCTGCACCGCGTATGTGTGCCGTCTTCGACGGCACAGTAATACTGCTTCAAATTTGCTTTAGTTTGGCTGAAAGCCAAACGCGTCGTGAACCCACGCAGCGGGTTCATGTGCACCACCTGCGGTGGTGCGGTAATACTGGTTTTCAAATTACGTGAAAGGAGCTCGCTTTAATTCTGCCCGCGGATGGCAAACCCGACTGTGCGGTCAGAGCAAAATCTGATAATCTTGTCTGGTTGTACTTCGTCGCGGCAAAACTCCCTTGTGCAGTAGCAGTTAAACGAGTTGAAGTTCAGGTCTTTTTTGAGCGACCAGTTGTTTCCGTCGATTACGTCGCAAGCTGTGCTGCATACTTCGGTCAGTAAGTTTACGTCTTGGCGGTCAATGTTCAGGTCATATTCAAAATTCAGGGTGACAACGTTTAGGTCAAGGTCAATGGAAATCCTTTTTCCACCGGCCAGAAACCCGTTAAGGTCTTTTAGGGCATCAAACGCGTTTGAGTCCGGCGTGTTCTGGTCAGGAACCGTGTCGGGCGGCTGGGTTGAAGGCCCGATGCACCCAAAAAGCACAACTGAAAAAATTGCGAGCAAAAAAAGTTTTTCCATAGGCTTATTTTGTGCCAGGAATTGTTTAAGAAATTTGCTTTAGCCTTTAATCAGCACTACAATTCCAAGAATGATGAATACAAACGGCAAAAACGCATTAAAAGTGTCAAGAGGGGCCGGAAGGTTTGGCAAAAGCTTTCCGACAGTCATTCCGATCAAAAACAGCCCGATTGCCTTGTTGTCCATAAAGACCAATTGTTATTACGCTTTGTAAATATTTAATGCTTTCTGTGGGGTTTTTCCGGTGCGGTTCCATTTGTTTTTCTATGGCTTATTTTGCCGGGTTCAAGAGCCTGCTTACGCTTTTTTCCTCATTTATTGCCTTTATTCCATCAGCAATCAATGGCGCTACAGAGATGACTTTTAGGTTCCTGAATTTTTTTTCTGGCGGCAAAGAAATGGTGTTTGTTGTAATCACTTCTTCTATTGGCGCATTTTGGAGTTTTTGGGCGCAGTCTTTTGCAAAAACCGCGTGGGTGCAAGCGACAAAAACTTTTCCTGCACCGTTTTCCTTGAGTGCGTGAACGGCATTGATTATTGTTCCGCCAGTGTTGATTTCGTCATCTACAATCAGGCAGTTTTTTCCTTTCACGTTTCCAATCAGGTGGACTACTTCTGCAACATTTGGCTTTGGCCTTCTCTTGTCGATGATTGCAAGGTCTGCGTGCAGGCGCTTGGCATAGCTTCGCGCGCGCTTTGACGAGCCAATGTCTGGTGCAACAATGCACAAGTTTGAGACTTTTTTTGTCTGGAAATAGTCAATGATTGCCTGGCTTGCGTACAAAAAGTCAAGGCGGGTTTCAAAAAACCCCTGCACCTGGTCTGAATGGATGTCCATTATGAGAACGCCGTTTGCCCCGGCTTTTTCAAGCAGGTTTGCGACAAGCTTTGCAGTGATTGGCTCGCGGTGGCTTGCTTTTCTGTCCTGTTTTGCATACCCAAAGTATGGCATGACTGCAGTTATCCTTCCCGCGCTTGCGCGCTTGCATGCGTCAATCATTATCAGGAGTTCCATCAGGTTGTCGTTTGCCGGATGGTTTGTGGGCTGGATGAGAAAGACATCCTTGCCGCGTACTGGTTCAAGCAGGTTGACGTATGTTTCCCCGTCGGCAAAATTCTTGATTTCTATTTCGCCAAGTTTTGCCTTCAGCTCTTTTGCGATTTCTTGTGCAAGTGCCTCATTTGACCTGCCGGAAAAAACTTTGAGTTCCATGGATTCACGCTTTAATTAAAAAACCAGTGGACTTTTTTTTAAACTGTTGCTTTCGCTTTTTTGGCCATTTAGCCATTTAATGGCAAGAATTTTATACTTGTCTTCCCTCTTTTTTTGGACATGCCAAAAATAAAAAAAATTTTTGCCAGAACCGTGCTTGACTCGCGCGGTGTTCCAACAGTTGAGACGGAAGTCCTTACAGAAGACGGGCTTTTTAGTGCTGTTGTTCCAAGCGGTACAAGTGCGGGAAAATACGAGGCACTCGAGCTTCGTGACGGGGGAAAAGAGTTTTTCGGCAAGGGCGTGAAAAAAGCGGTTTCAAACGTCAACGAAAAAATCGCGCCAAAGCTTGTTGGAAAAAATCCTGCTGATCAGGAATCAATTGACGGGCTGCTTGTCGGGCTTGACGGCACGGACAACAAGTCAGCCCTTGGGGCTAACGCGATTCTTTCGGTTTCCATGGCTTGCTGTCGTGCAGGAGCTGCAGCGCAAAAGATTTTTCTTTTTGAACACGTCCAAAAAATCTCCGGCGCAAAAAAACCGGTTTTGCCTGTTCCGCAAATGGTGCTTGTTTCCGGTGGAGCGCATGCAGACAAGTCAACCGACCTTCAGGAATTCATGATAATGCCGGTTGGGGCAAAAAGCTTTGGCGAGGCTCTGCGGTTTGGCGCTGAAGTCTATCACGAGCTTGAATCAATGCTGAAAAAGCGCGGCATGCACACTAATGTCGGAAAAGAAGGCTCTTTTGCGCCAAGCGTTTCGTCAAACCGCCAGGCGCTTGAACTGCTTGTCGAGGCAATCGGGAACGCGGGCTATTCGGCTGGAAAAGACATTTCGATAGCCATTGATGCTGCTGCTTCAGAGTTTTTCCAAAACGGGAATTATGTGTTAAAGTCTGAAAACAAAAAGTTTTCTGGAATTGAGCTTGTTGACTATTATTCCGGGCTTGTTTCAAGTTATCCGATTGTTTCGCTTGAAGACGGGTTTGCCGAGGACGATTTTGACTCGTTTGCGCTTTTTACAAAAAAACTTGGCTCAAAAATCCAGGTGGTTGGAGACGACCTTTTGGTGACAAACGTTTCGCGCATAAGAAAAGCCATTGAACAAAAAGCCTGCAATGCGCTTTTGCTTAAACCAAACCAGATTGGCACGGTAACTGAATCAATTAAGGCATTCAAACTTGCCCAAAAATCCGGCTGGAACACAATTGTCTCCCATAGAAGCGGTGACTCTGAAGACACTTTTATTGCCGACCTTGCGGTCGGGCTTGGCTGTGGGCAGATAAAGACTGGCGCGCCAGCGCGTTCTGAACGCACAGCCAAATACAACCAGCTTTTGCGAATAGAGGAAAAAGTCGGGGAAAGCTCTTTTTTCAGGTTTTCAAAAGAGCACTAGTCAATCCACACGTCTTTTGGCGCTGACATATAAGTGTTTCCTTGAGCCAAGTCAATAAAGCACAAGTCGCGTGTTTCATCTTGGGCAATTTTGCTGCAATACTCTGCTTTGCCGGTCTCTACTGCAACAGTGTGAAAACACTCGTCTTTGTTTAATGAAAGCGTGACGTTGTTGCACAATTCCGGTTGCGGCTTTCTGACGGTTAAACTGAACAAACCAACCAGCAAAAAGCCAAACAGGATCACTCCAATAACTGCTCCAAAAAAGATTTTTTCTGAGTTCATGCACACAATTTGTTTTCGCGGGTTTAAATATTTCCTGGTTCAAGGCACGAATTTTTGGTTCAAAAATAGTTTGTGAATTTTTTCCTACTGAATACGTACATGCAAACTATTTTAACCAGCTATAAACCTTGTTTGATAATGCACACAAAAGTTTGTATACTACTCATTTGTGGCTTTTTATTGTTCGGTTGTACCCAAACCGAAAAACAAATCATGCCGAATTTAAATCAGGACGCTCCAAAAAATCCCTTTGATTCACAGCCCAAACCGGGCGATAATGAACCGGTTAATAATACTTCGGAACCGACCGTTTTTTACCCCCTGTCACGAGATTATTTTGGCTTATCTGCCCAACAAACAACCGCGAATGTTACTTCTGCTATTGGCCCCCAGCGTGTCGGCGTAATCTTGTTTCAAATACCCGATGCTCCAAAAGTTGAGCGGACCGCTACAGAAATTTCAGATGATATTTTTGACTTGACTAATCCGTGTTCGTTTAATTATTTTTTAATGCAGTCATCATATGGTAAAACGTGGCTGGCTAATAGCGGTGTTACCCCTTGGTTAACCATACAACTTCCATACGGTATGGTTTCTGCAAATGACGAAGTTATCACTCCAGCGGACCCATATTTGGATTACTCCAAAATTGACCGGTTATTTATCATCGGCGCTGAAGAAAACGCTTCACATGCCATTAACCCAAGTGAGCAAACATTCACTACAAACGAAGGAACACAACGCGTTGTCGTTACGCGTGCTGATTATGATACGCTCGGTTTTTCGTATTCTATCTGCGGGCAACTACGGGTCCGCGGTTATTCTGTGTTGGCCCACGAATATGCCCACAGCCTAACTCCTGATGGGATCCCCCATTCTGGATTGCTGCTTTGTGGAGAAAAACCACTGGTTCTAAACGGCAGAGAATTAAGCGACGATTGCTCTGTCGACATAGACCTGTTAGACCAACTAGGGGTTGGTCTTGGTCACTATAACGCTATCATCAAGGAAAAACTTGGGTGGCTTTCCCAATCCCAAGTTATCGTTGTAGAACAAAGCGGAACTTATACACTACATCCTATTGAAAGCCAAAACCAAACCACAGTTGTCCTAAAAATTCCACGGGTAAATTGTTCTATAACCGGAAACGATTTGGATGCCTGTGGTGGTGACGGAACCGGATGGTATTATCTGGAATATCATCGCTTGCCAGTATCCATAAATGATATATGGAATACTTCCGGGATCCAAATTCGAATCGATGGTTTTTTGGGTAACAAAAATCGAAAATCCGATGTCGTCTTCGGAAGCGACTATTTGGTTTCCAATCTTCTGAAAATTGTCCCTGAAACAGAGCGGCAAACAGAGAGATATGCCTTGAATACAAACGAAACGTTTATCGACCCGTTTAATGGAACCAAAATCACTCCGTTAAACATAACCAACCAAGAAGCCCAAATCCAAATCGAATATCACGCACCGGCCTAAATAATAGTTATTTTTTCGCGCCGCCTTTTCCAAGCTGATTCAATTCACGAATTTTTGGCGCAAAACTAGTTGCGTGAAATTGAATTTTAATGTTGAACCAAAAAACACTTGTAAATTCCTGCAGTAAATTATTGCATGCCTTTTACCTTGATTCATGGGTTGCTTTCATATTTTCTTGTCTGCTTTTTTACAAAAGACAAAAGACTCCGGTTTCTGGGTTTTGCTGCAGGCACCTTGCCTGACCTGGACGGGATACCAATCCTGTTTGACATGGAATTGTTTTATGCAATCCACCACGAGCTTTTCCACCCGCCGATTTACGGGATTATTCTGGCAATTCCTGTTGCACTGGTTCTTGGGCATTTTTTCAAAATGGACAAGGTTAAAACATTTGCAGTTTTTGCCGCATCATTTATACTTCATCCGCTTACAGACGTTCTTTTCACCAACTGGCCGGTAAAACTCTTATGGCCTTTTTCAGAAGAACAGTTTCTTTACCCAATATTTATTGAATACAATGCCCATTTGGCAGCAATAGTTATGCTGTTGCTTTTTGTTCAGCTTATAAAGTTCAACAGTGAAAAAACACGTCAGCCCACAAAATAAATTAGCTTACATATACTCGCTTAGCGTCGGCTGTTTTTTCTGCACGCCCTTGATTTTTGTACTTGGGTTTCCGATTTCAAACTCGAATTTGAAAAACTCCAGGCCATAGCTTTCAAGCAGCTCGGTTGCGGTTTTGGTTATTTCCGGTGCAAGCAAGAGTCCGCGGGTTTTTTTGTTTTTCATTTTTGCTACCTGTTTCATGTAGCGTTCAAGTTGCTGCACTGCATTGAAGTCTGCCTGCCTTCGCTTGACTTCAATCACGACAAGGTTTCCCTGGGCGTCTTCAGCGATAATGTCAACAATTCCTTTTCTGAAATGGTCTTCCTGCTTTAGTGGGCGAAGGCCTGGCTCGATGAATGACAAATCCTGCATTAGCTGTTTGCTTAGTTCACGTTCGCTTCCAAACAACCGCAAATCGCTTGGTTCCCCCATTTTGTGGGAATGGATTGCGTCAATCCGGTAAAAGAAAACCTTGATTTCCTCTTTTGGGTTGTTTTTTTTGGCGCTGATTAAAAGCGCTCCGTCGATTTGCTCAAAATGAATCCGCGCGTTCATCATGTAGTTTGTTGGTCGGAGAAGTCGGTTTTGGTGGATTGCAAAAGAGTTGTCTCCTTTGATAAGCAAAAGCCTTTTGCCTTTTGGAAGCTTTGACGCAGCGCGCCCGAAGTATTCAACATAGCAGTTGCCTACAACCATCAGCATGCCCTTGGATTTTATTCCCTCGTCTATCTGTTTGATGGCCTGCCCAAATTCCATGAAAAAGGTAATTGCCTAACTTAATAAAAAAGAACCCATATCTTGCACTTAAACTTTGTAAGTTCGGTCTTTTCTGCGTTCGATTTTGGTGACACGGACTATTTTTTCTTTCCAAAAAACTTTGTATAAGATTCGAAAGCTTGAAATCCTTATGCGATAAGAGTCGTTTTCGCCTTCGATTTTCCGAAACAAAACCACCCTATTCCTTGAACACTTGGCGAAAGCTTTTTTCCTGTCCCTTTTGCATTCTGGCAAGGGCTTGGTGGAATTCTTTTCTTTCTTTTGCTGAAATTTTTTCGACAGGGGTCAAAGCATGTTTCATAGCACGGAGCTCTTTTTTAACACCCTGCAGTTCCTCATAAACTGATTGAAGGGTCACATTTCCCATAAAGACCATAGTTATTGTGGTGTTGAATGAATAAAATTATTTGCTTTACAGCAATTTTTGCTTCAGTGTGCGCAGATCAAATGGATAGGAAAGAACAACAAATGCTGCAAGTAAACAATTATATAACTCGAGAATGTACTGTTTTATGGATGCCAAAAAGGTATAAAGGCCCAGAAAGACGAAAAAAAGGCGGAAGTCCACTGAAACCTAATTGGAATGTGCTTGGTATAGCAAGGTATGATTCTAGGGGCTCAGATAAAGCCGGGAATATCGTGACTACCTTTAAACCCAAAGGGGAACGCGGCTTTAATGTTGAGCATGTGACTGGTGTAAGAAATAAAAGAGAACTATGGGATGTTGAAAGAAAGGTTATTTCTTTCAAGACTCGAAAAGCTGCTTTGGCAGAACATAGAAGAATACTGGAAGAAGTTAATCCGCGAAAAAAAGCACGAAAATCTAAGTAATGGGAGTTTCCTGATTTTTTTATGCCTGAAAAAATGCTTAAATCCGAAGGCGAATGGAAAAAAAGGCTTTCACCAGAACAGTTCCGCGTTTTGCGCGAGAAAGGGACAGAACCGCCTTTTACCGGCAAGCTCTTGCACAACAAGGACGGCGGAATGTATACTTGCGCCGCGTGCGGGGCAGAGCTTTTTTCTTCTGACGCAAAGTTTGATTCCGGCACGGGCTGGCCGAGTTTTGATTCTCCTGCAAACACTAAAAACGTCGAGCTAAAAGAAGACATAAGCCATGGGATGCGCAGGATAGAAGTTGTCTGCAAGCGATGTGGCGGACACCTGGGTCACGTTTTTGAAGACGGCCCGACAAAGACAGGCCAGCGTTTTTGCATTAATTCGTGTTCACTTGAGTTCAAGAAAAAGTAACTTAAGCAAAAATTACAAATGAAAAAGTAAATTATTTTTTATTGCGAGTCAAGCATCTTTGCGTATTCGCGGGGTTTTCTGTTTTTCCAACTGCCCTTATGGTAGACATAGCTTCCAATGAGCGGCAAAACACTTGTTGCTTCCGCGAAAACCATTTGTTCAAACGTTGTGTCGACTTTTCCCCAGGAGCTTGCCTCTTTGAGCGTTGAGCTGGAACATGCGCCGTCGCGGACATCCGCAACCGTTATCTGCACGGCGTATTTGTGCATTGGGACTTCTTTTCCAAGGATTTCAGCGCAGATGACTGTGTCTTGGGCAAAGTTTTTTGGGACCCCGCCGCCAATCATGAAAAGCCCTGAAGTCGGCGCGGCCATCTTGATTTTTGTCAGCTCGTAAAAATCCTTGACAGAGTCAATCGTTAAATAAGCCTGCTTTTTCTTCAGCCTGTTATGCTGGTGCAAAACCAATCCGAATCCGGCGCTTGAGTCAGAAAAAGCAGGGCAGAAAATCGGGACATTTTTTTCAAAGGCTGTCTGCACAAGCGAGCCTTTTTTCTTTGCGTTTTTTGTCAGGTACCTTCCCATTTCGCGGATGAACTCGCGTGAAGAGTAAGGGCGCGGTTCAAGAGTTTCGGCAATCTTGTAGGCTGTCTTGTCGCATGACTGCAGTTCTTCCTCGTCAATGAAAGTGTCATAAATCCTGTCGATGTAGTTTTTCCTCAAAATCGTGTCGTCAACATACGGCGTGCCCCTGTAGTGGTGAAAGCCAAGTGCTTCAAAAAAATCCATGTCCACAATCGAGGCTCCTGTTGCAACAATGGCGTCAACCATGTTGTGTTTCACCATGTCGGCGTATAACTGCATGCACCCTCCGGCACTCGTGCTTCCTGCAAGCGTGAGGATGATTGCGCAGTCTTTTTCCTTTATCATCATTTCAAGGATTTCTGCCGCCTTGGCTGTGTCGCGCGAAGTAAACGACATTTTTGCCATAGACTCAATGATCGGCGTCGAGTCAAAAGATGCAATGTCAATGTGTTCTATTTTTTCCTTCAGGAACTGGGCTTTCTGGCTTTTTTCCATGATTAATTAAAATATAAAAGAAAAGAATAAAAACAAGAGTCCGGTTGCGTGTAGGCAAACGGTGGTGTGCCAGGAGCTTTGTGGCATTTTTTTGGGTAATGTTTTTTAAAGAGTTTACCTTGATTGAATACTATATTGTAAAAACTTTTTTTGATGAAGACAAAAATGGCGAAAGAGACTCTCAAGAAAAAAAAACCAAAACCGGCCATTTCTAAAAAGTACCTCCGGCCGCGCTGGAAGTTTTTGTCCCAGGACTGGCGTGGGACGCTTTACATCGAACAGCATTCTGTTGCCGAGCTGGCCAAGAAATTTGGCACGCCCCTTTACATTTTGGTTGAGCGCGAGATCCGCGAAAACCTCCGCGAGTTCAAGCTTGCATTCCCTTATTCGCGCCTGCGCCCGCAGTATGCGGGGAAAATCAATTCCAACATAGAGATAATGCAGATTTGCCGCCAGGAAGGCTTTGAGCTTGACGCAAGTTCTGCCGGTGAAATTGTCCTTGGCCTGTTGGCGGATTTTTCCCCCAGCCAGATTACGCTTACAAACCTTTACAAAAGCGAGCAGGACCTTTTGTTTGCCACAAAGCTTGGCCTAAAGGCAATAACTGCCGACTCGATTGAAGAGCTTGAACGAATGGCCCGGGTTGGCAAAAGGGCAGGAATGAAAATAAAGACTTTTATCCGAGTGAATCCTGCAATAAAGTATGGGAATTATTCCACGATGGAGCACCAGTACGGGATCCCTTATTCGACTGCAAAAAAGGCGATTTCTTTTGCCGTTAAAAACAAGCACTTGGACCTGATTGGCCTTCATTTTCACGGGGCCTACATTGAAGACGGAAAAATCTACACCATTGCTGCACAAAAACTGCTCAACCTTGCAAAGTATGCCCACGATCTCGGTGCAAGGATCCGGTACATTGACTTGGGTGGCGGATTCCCGTTTGATTACGGCAACAAGGAATTCTTCAAGCCCCAGGACATGGGCCCGCAGTTCATTGCGGACTTTGAAAAAATGCTTGCAAAGCTCGGGCTTCCAAAACCGTTCCTTATTTTTGAGCCCGGAAAGGTAATCACTGCAAATGCGGGTGTCGGGCTTGTTGAAGTCATAAGCAACAAAAAAATCGGCAAAAAAAACATTGCGGTAACTGACGGCTCGACCTATTCTTTTTTGCCTGACCCGATGATTTATCACCAATACTATGACATTTTGCCTGCAACAAAAATGAACAAGCCCCGGACCCATTCTTATATCATTGCCGGAAGAAGCTGTGATTCAATTGACAAACTTGGAATCAACCGGTGGCTTCCAAAGCTTGAAGAAGACGACCTTTTGGCAATCATGGATTCAGGCGCTTACAGCAATGTTTTGTCGTCAAACTTTAACACCCTTAAGCGTGCCCCGATGGTCTTGATAAAAATGGACGGTTCACTGAAACTCATAAGGCGCCGTGACCGCTACAGCGAAATGTTTGCGCCAGAGCTCGATGTCTTAAAAGCCGCTGCGCCAAAGGAAATGCGCGAACTCTACAACCTTTACCGGGTCAATTTTTCAAAGTTCTGGGGAACAGGCGGCGCCAACGGCAGCAAAAAGCACGGAAAGGGTCTTGAAGTAGCAGATAAAGTCCAACAGAAATAGGGGGTTATTCTAATTCCCAAAAAAGAGTTTTCTGAAAAAGAACTGAAAGAAATTGACAGGCTTCGTGCCGGAGCCCTTGAAGAGCACAAAAAAGGCCAGGCAATAAAAGTCGAAGATCTCTGAACTCATGGAAGTTTTCAAGAAAGAAAGGCTGATTCTGATTTTCAAAGTCGAACAAAAATCTGACACGACTTACAAATTTTGATTGAGTTGATTCGGCTGATTTTCTTTGCAAAAAAGATTGACATCTATTTGAAGCGCTCGACAAAACTCCAAAATAAAATGTTAAATGCAAGCAGTGCCGCCTTCATTTCGTTTGAAGAAAAAAGCACATTTTCCGCTGAATAGGGTTTTTTGTGGTCTTTTAGGATTGGAAATACTTCCACTATGTCAAACCCGAGGATTTTTGTCCCTGTTTTGTGTGCATGCATTACAATCTCGTAGAGGAAATCGTTTAGCTGTGCAGTGGAAAAGCCAAACGGCATTGGGGTGCCGGTGCCTGAAAAATCGTTTGCGTCAAGGCAGTCAATGTCAATGTTGATGAAAAGGTATGGCCTGTCAAGTTTTGAAACTATTTTTTCCAGCTGGGTGTCAGAAAGCCTGCCTTCAAAGACTATATTTTCTTTTTCCAACCATGTGGGCATTTTTTTTTCATAAAACTTTTTTGGCTGGGTGGCGCAATAAAAAACTTCGTCTGAAATGCCTTGTTCTGAAATGAATTCCGCTTCCTCGCTGCTTATCTGGTCGCGTATCCCGACAAACACCTGTTTTACTCCTTTGTCAAAGATGCGCCTGCCGATAGAGCCATGGCTTAACGGGTTGTCTTCAAGTGCATTGCGCAGGTCAAGGTGTGCATCAAGCCTGAGCCAGCAGATTTTTTTTGGGTCAATTTTTTCAGCCAATGCCTCAAGTGCGGCGTTTGTCGTGGAATGGTCTCCGCCAAACACGACAAGAAACTTTTTTTCATGCACTGCTTTTTGCAGAATCTCTTTTCCCGCGTTAACCATTTTGCGCGTTTCTTTTTCAATCTGTTTTTCTGAAAGTTTTTTTGGAAATGAAAATTCAAGCAGGCCAAGGTTGTGCACTTTTATTTTTTCGTCCAGTCTTATCCCTGTTGTTGGAACCTCGTATTCAACCTGTCTTGAAGCTTCAATAATCGCGCGTGGCCCGTTTGCCGTGCCTTTTGCAAACGATGCAGTCAGGTCAAATCCAATGCCAAGCATTGCGGCATCGCTTTTTTCCAAGGCTGGATTTTTGTCCGGGTCAAGAAAAGTGCCCTTGGTTGTTTTTTTGAAAACCATTCCTTGAATTCTTGCCTAAAAAAGCTTTTAAGGGGGCACGCAAAAAGGGAACTTGGGTAAACGCATAAATACTTGTTTGGCGTTTTTTATTCGTGGAACCAAAAAAGTTTTTGTTTGTGTCCCTTGACGCGCTGATTAGTGACATTGCCTGGCAGGTGGCAAAGGAAGGCCATCAGGTAAAATATTTCATCCAGGAACAGGAAGAGAAAGAGGTCGGCCTTGGGTTTGTGCCGATGGTCAATGACTGGAAAAAAGAAGTCGGCTGGGCAGACATTATCATATTTGACGATGTCCTTGGACAGGGAGCAAAAGCAAAAAAGCTTCGCGAGCAGGGAAAGCTTGTAATCGGGGGCACGCCGTACACTGACAAGCTCGAGGACGACCGTGCTTTTGGCCAGGAAGAGCTCAAAAAGGCAGGCGTTTCTATTGTGCCTTACAAGGAATTCACTTCTTTTGGCGACGCGATAAAGTTTGTGGAAGAAAATCCCGGGCGCTATGTTATCAAGCCAAGTGGCCAGGCGCAAAACATAAAGGGCCTTTTGTTTATCGGGGAAGAAGAAGACGGCAAAGACGTGTTGCAGGTACTGGATGACTACAGGCGCGCCTGGGCGAAAAAAATTCCTGTGTTCCAGCTTCAAAAACGCGTGACGGGTGTAGAGGTTGCTGTTGGGGGCTTTTTCAACGGCAGCGAATTCGTTTACCCGATCAACGTGAATTTTGAGCACAAAAAACTTTTCCCGGGAGACCTTGGGCCTTCGACCGGAGAGATGGGCTGCTTTATGTTTTGGTCAGGTGAAAACAAGATTTTCAATTCAACCCTGAAAAAAATGGAGGCAAGGCTTGCGGAAGAAAAATATGTGGGCTACATTGACATCAACTGCATTGTGAACAGCCAGGGAATTTATCCGCTTGAATGGACTTCGCGTTTTGGTTACCCGACGATTTCAATCCAGCAGGAAGGCCTGCTTATGCCGATTGGGGAATTTTTTTATGAAATGGCAAAAGGCACGCTTAAAAATTTTAAGACTGCAAGCGGTTTTCAGATAGGCATCCGAATTGTCGTCCCGCCTTTTCCGTTTGATGACAAGAAAACTTTTGAGGTAAAATCAAAGGACTCTGTGATTTTTTTCAAGAAAAAACCACTGGAAGGTTTTCCTGAAGGCGTGCATATTGAAGATGTGAAACTCGTGAACGGCGAATGGGTTGTAACCGGCACCTCTGGTGTCGTGCTGATTGTGTGCGGCACGGGCACGACCGTAAAGCAGGCGCAGGCCCAGGCATATAACCGCATCAAAAACATCCTGATTCCCCACATGTATTACCGAACCGACATCGGCGACCGCTGGGTTGAGGATTCTGACCGGCTGCACAGCTGGGGCTATTTGCGGGAAAGTTGAGGAAAAATTAATTTTTCAGCGTAAAAACCCAGTTTTTGTCCCAATAAATTAAAAAGCACTTTTTTGGCATTATAGTTATGGGCAAGCCTTTTTCCATGCAGGCAATTGAAGCCGAGGCCAGCAGGCTGAATGAACGCTTAAGGCACCTGAATTTTGGCTTGGCTGAATGCATGCTTTTTGCGCCTTTTACCCTTGAAATCAACCGCCTCAAAAAAGAAAAAAACGCCGTGATTTTGGCGCACAACTACCAGCGCCCTGAAATAATTTACGGCGTGGCAGACTTTACCGGCGACTCGCTTGCCTTAAGCCGCCAGGCCGAGAAAACGAGTGCCGGCACCATTGTTTTTTGCGGGGTGCATTTCATGGCAGAGACTGCCAAAATCCTTAACCCTGAAAAAAAAGTCTTGTTGCCAGACCTTAGGGCTGGTTGCAGCCTTTCTGAAAGCATCACAGGAGAAGACGTGCGAAAACTAAAGCGCGAATATCCAGGCGTGCCTGTTGTGACTTATGTGAATACTTCTGCTGAAGTGAAAGCAGAGTCGGACGTTGTCTGCACTTCTGCAAACGCTTTAAAGATTGTCAACTCAATGAAGTCAGACAAAGTTATTTTTTTGCCTGACGAGTTCATGGCAAAAAACATTGCGGCAAAAACCGACAAGGAAATAATTTCCTGGCACGGCAAATGCATTGTCCACGAACAGTTTTCTGACGAGCAGATTTTGTCGTACAAAAAAACTTACCCTGAACTAAAAGTGCTTGTGCACACCGAGTGCACGCCTGCAGTCGTAAAGCACGCTGACATGGCTGGAAGCACAAGTGACATGCAAAGGTTTGTCGAAAACACAAACTCGAAACAAATAATGCTTGTGACCGAGTGCGGCATGTCGGACATGCTGAAAGTAAAGCACCCTGAAAAGGAATTCATTGCGCCATGCATCATTTGCCCGCACATGAAAAGAATAAACCTTGAAAACGTGCTTTCCGCGCTCCAGGAAGAAAAATTCGAGATTTTGGTCGACGAAGAGACCCGAAAAAAGGCTTTTAAGGCTGTTGAACAAATGCTTATTTTATCGAATTGAAAAACTTATCAAACTGAAAAAAGGTGTTTTTTTTGTCTCCCACAAATACCCTCATTGCCGCATTCGCTGTTTTGGCTGTTTTCCTGTTTGGCTTTTTTGCCGGCTCTTTTTCTTCAAGCCCTTTTGGCCTGAACTTTTTGCCCTCAAATGACGAGCCGGCTGTTTTGAACCCTCTTCCAGCCTCTGCAAAGCTTGAAGCCTCAACCAACATTGCCGCAGTTGATGGTTCGGGCAACGGAATCCTGAACAAGGCAGAGGTCGAGATAATCGACGGCAAAGGTCGCGTCCTGTTCAACACCAATCCGTTTGTCGAGCCAGACACTCAGCTTTCCCTTGAAACCGCTGCAAAAGTCGCGTTTGATTACACGAACACCGACATGTCGGACAAAGACGTGATTTTTTCTGTTTCCGACACGCCTGCGCAGCTAATTGGCGGGCCTTCCGCTGGAGCGGCTTTTACGGTTGCAACTATTGCCGCAATTGAAGGCAAGCAGGTAAAAGAAGGCGTTGCAATGACAGGGACAATTGACGAGCGCGGAAGGATTGGCCCAATCGGCGGGGTTTTTGAAAAAGCAAAGGCCGCAGGCGGGCAGGGGTTGAAACTATTTCTTGTGCCAGATGGCCAGTCAGAGCTTGTTTTTTACAAACAGGTCGTGCGCGAAAGAAAACGGGGTTTTTTCACAATCAGGTCAGTTGACTTTGTCCCGGAAAAGCTTGACTTAAAAGAGTACGCGATGGAAAACTTCAGCCTGGAAATAAAAGAAGTCTCAAACATTGAGGAAGCAGTCAAGGAAATGATTGAATAACACCCAATTTAATCAAATTCAAAAGTGTAAGTTTTTTTTCCAAAAAAGAACAATAGAGTGTATTTAAGTAGCAGTGCAAATTCAAAATAAGCAATTGCAATTGCAGTTGTGTTGTAGAGTGCCACTAATGTCACCAATAAAATAAAATCAGTTTTCAATTGTTTTTTCTCAATGCCTTCCAGGGTCTCTGTTTTTAGTTTTTCTAACATTTTTCTTTCAATCATTTTTATTGCAATCCATTCAATTAAAATTAACAGCGCAAGGAACAAAAAAATATAATTATTCCACGTAGGTGGTCGTATACCTTGGCCTTTAGGCCAACTTTTTCTTTTGTTTTGAACTATTTTTTTCCTGTCGGCGCGCGGCGCGGTTAGCGCCGCGTTATAGGAACCGACAGGAGTCGTGAAAGTAATATGT